>Ga0335085_10013927_pt1 | contig 11763 bp, 9 predicted proteins | sample Lox_Sample_45_FD_206712 | JGI IMG/M metagenome (GOLD analysis project Ga0335085, IMG submission 206712) | Soil microbial communities from Loxahatchee National Wildlife Refuge, Florida, United States - Lox_Sample_4.5 | ecosystem: Environmental > Terrestrial > Soil > Wetlands | place: USA: Florida...
ATCGGCGTACTCGTTCTTCGCCGAATCGGCATGTCCGCGTACCCATTCCCAGCGGACCTCGTGGGCCAGGGCCGCCTGATCGAGCTTCTGCCACAGCTCGAGGTTCTCGATCGGCCCGCTCTTGCGCCGCCACCCGCGCGCCTTCCACGCCGGCATCCATTCATTCATCCCCTTCACCAGGTACTCCGAGTCGGAAACGTAGAAGATCTGGGCGTGCTGCCACTGCCGGCGAATCCACTCGAGCGCGGCGATGGCGCCCGCGAGCGCCATGCGATTGTTGGTGGTGGCGGGGGAGCAGTCGAAGAAGTCGAACCGGGCGACGCTGTCGCCGGCGCGGAACTCGATGAGCGCGCCGTTGCCGCCCGGACTCGGCACGTCGCTGCGGTTGCCGAGGCAGCTCTCGTCCGCGTGGACCAGCACCGGGGTCGGAGGTCGCGCGGTCACGGCTGGATCACCACCGGAATGACGGTCTGAGTCAAGATCTCTTCCGCGTGAGAGGCGAGTCGCGGCGCTCCCAGACGGCTGCGAGGCACGTGGGCTCCTGCGAAGAGGGCGTCGGCCCGGGCCTCACGAACCACCCGGGCGACCACGTCGGCGGGCTCGCCCGCCTCGACATGGGACACGAACGATACTCCGAGAAGCGACAGGGCGGCTTCGGCTCCGCCCAGGATCGCCACCCCCGCCGCCCGATCGGCGTTGGCGTGAATGACATGAACCGTGCTGCCGACCACACTCGCGAAGCGCCCGGCGAGCTGCAGGGCGCGGGTGTTGCGGCCGTCCCAGGCCACCGCGCAGCTTCGCATCGGCGTGGGCACGGGACCGCAGACGATCACCGGGCGTCGCGCGAGCCGCACGACCGAAGCCGCCACCTTTCCGAGCACCCCGGCGCCAGGCCGGGTCGCCGAGCCATGGCGTCCGATCAAGGTCGCATCCACGTCGCCCGCCAGTTCGGCGAGCGTCGCGTCGGGCGCGCCATGGCGGACCAGGCTTTCGCCCTTGAGCCCGCCCGCCTCCACCCGAAAGGCGCCCCGGGCCGCGAGCTGCTCCGCCTCCCCGCTACCCTCTCCCGCCTCCCGTGCCGCCACGCACGCCACCAGGATCGTCGACCGGAACCGCCGCCCCAGGATCACCGCCTGTTCGAGTGCCGCATCCGCCTGGGGGCTTTCGTCGAGCCCGACCAGCAGCCGGGTGAACATGGCCGCTAGGGCAGCACGGCGAAGGATTCCAGCTCCCGCAGCCGGAAGGTCAGCACCTCACCGGTCATCGGTAGCCTCGCGTGCAGCCGCTCGTCGGGGTCGCTCGTATCCAGACGCACGGCGACCACGACGTATTCGTTGCCCCGGCGCATCAGGGCGACCCGGCGTTGCTCCCGGACCGCCGTTTCCAGCGCGTCCAGCGCCTCGGGGGTGAGCGCGCGGAATTCCCGGATCGGGTTCATCGCCTCACCGGACCACGATCGTGCCGGGTTCGCCCGCGACGACGCGCCCGATCACCGCCGCAACCGGCGTTCGCTCCCGTTGTAACGCCTTGACGAGCGAGTCCGCGCGACTCTCCGGCACGGCGAGGAGGAGTCCGCCGGACGTTTGGGCATCGGCCAACAATACCCGGATCTCGGGCGGGACGTGCTCCGTGAAGCGGACGGTTCCGGTCAGCGCCTCCAGATTGCGCGATGTGCCACCCGGGACGCTCCCCTTGGCGGCCAGCTCCCCGGCCCGTGGAAACAGCGGCACGTCGGCCGCGATGATTTCCGCCGCCGCGCCACTGGCTCGGAGCAGGCTGTGGAGATGGCCGAGCAGGCCGAACCCGGTGACGTCGGTAGCCGCATCGACGCCGGTCGCCACCGCGGCGCGAGCGGCCCCGGCGTTGAGCGTCGCCATCACCGCGACGACCGGGGCCAGCGACGCGGCGTCGAGCAGGTCGCGTTTCAGGGCGGTCGTCAAGATCCCCGTGCCGATCGGCTTGGTGAGCACCAGCACGTCCCCTGGACGAGCCCCGGCGTTGGTCACGATGCGGTCGGGATGCACCTCGCCGATCGCGACCATCCCGTATTTCGGCTCCGGATCGTCCACCGAATGCCCGCCCAGCAGGAAGGCCCCCGCCTCCCGCGCCACATCCGCCCCTCCGCGGAGCACCTCGCCCAGGAGATCGAGCGGCAGTTTTTCTCGAGGCCAGGCGACCAGGTTCAAGGCGAAGAGCGGGGTCCCTCCCATCGCGTAAACGTCGGAGAACGCGTTCGCGGCCGCGATCCGGCCGAAGTCGTAGGCGTCGTCCACGATGGGCGTGAAAAAGTCCACGGTCGCCACGATCGCCCGTTCCGGCGCCACCTGAAACACGGCGGCATCATCGCGGCTCGATGCGTCGACCAGGATCCGGGGATCCGTCGCGTGCGGCACGTGACGCAGGACCTGCGTCAACTCGGCTGGCCCGAGCTTACAGGCTCAGCCGGCGCCGTGCGAGAAGGCCGTGAGGCGATAGGCGGTCATGGTGTGCGAAATATGGCGCAAACGGACAAACAGCAAAGAGCAAAGAGCAATTAACTAGAGAACAACGATCCAGCCTCTTGACCTTCGCTCCTTGCTCTTTGCTCCTTGGCTTCTTACCGCAGCCGCCATGCGAGCATCCCCCCGGCCCCGACATAGCGCACGACGGTCACGAGCACCGACACGAGGCCCGGACGACCGGGAAGCCCGGCGGCGAGCAGCCCGATCAGGGCGAACAGGAGCCACCATCCCCCGTGCCCGAGGGAATCGAACCACAACGAGGCGACCAGGGTTATGACCACACTCTCGCCGAGCGTGGCGAAGACCCAGGCGCGCGTCGGCGTGATGGTCGTGATCCGGAGCCGCGGGGCCAGCCATCCCACGAGAAGAAACCAGACGGCGACCGGGAGCCACGCGAGGAAGAGTCGGGGGAGCGTCAACGAGAGCGGGTCCGCAGCTCGAGCGGGACGTACCCGGGCCCGTAAAGCCCGACGCCCGGTCGGGCATCGGTGAGCTTGCCGCGGGAGATGACGATCTTCCCGTTCACGAGCACGTACTCGATGCCGACCGACAGCTGATGCGGCTGCTGGAACGTGGCCCGGTCGTTCACCGTCTCCGGGTCGAAGACGGTGATGTCGGCGGCCATCCCGGCGTGCAGCAGGCCGCGGTTTTTCAGTCCCACCCGCTGCGCCGGGAGTGAGGTCATCTTGCGCACCGCGAACTCGAGCGGGATCAGCTTCAGGTCGCGGACGTAGTGCCCCAGGATCCGCGGGAAGGTGCCATAGGCGCGTGGGTGGGTGTAGTCCTTCCCGAGGGGGCCGTCGGGAGCGGCGCCAGAGGCGTCGCAGTCCACTCCTACCCACGACGTCTTGAGTCCCGCCTGGACGTCGTCCTCGTTCATTTCGAAATAGATGGCCCCGGTCCGCGAGCGATCGGCGATGACGATGTCGAACAGCGTTTCGACCGGGTCCCGATGCCGGGCCCGCGCGATGTCACCCAGCCGCCGGCCATCGAGGGAGCGGAGCGAATCCTGGAACACGCCGGCGATCATCACGCCGTCGGCCCCGCCCGAGTTCGACCAGGGGTTCTCCTCGCCGGCGCCGGTCAGGATCTCCTGGCGCAGCCGGGCTCGCGTCGCGGGATCCTTGAGTCGGGCGATCAGGGAGTCGGTGCCCCCGGCGTGGGCCCATTGAGGGATCGAAGCATCGAGCGACGTGGCGGCGGCGGTGTAGGGATACTGATCGGCGGTCACGTCGAGACCGGCGGCGCGGGCCGAATCGATGCGCGCCAACACGCGCGGCATGCGGCCCCATTGCGGCTTCCCCGCCGCCTTCAAGTGCCAGATTTCGACCGGGATGTTCGCCTCCCGCCCGATCCGGAATGCTTCGTCGAGCGCCGCGTCTTCGTGCGCCGCCTCGTTGCGGATGTGACTGGCATAGATGCCGCCGTGACGCCGCGCCGCCTTCGCGAGGCCGATCAGCTCTTCGGTGGGCGCGTAGATCGCGGGCGCGTACATCAGGGCGGTGGAGACGCCCAGCGCGCCCTGCAGCATCATCGAATCCACGAGCGCTTCCATATGCGCCTGCTCGGCCGGCGTCGCCTTGCGGTTCTCGAATCCGATCACCGCCATGCGCACCTGGGTCGCCCCGACGAAGGTCGCCAGGTTGATCGTCGAGGCCTGGGCGCCACGGCCGAAGTTCGCGAAGTACCCGTCCAGATCGCGCCAGGACTCGGAGACGTGGTACTTCTTCATGAAGTCCGAATCGAGCGCCACCAGGGCGTCCGTCAGAGGCGCCACCGAGCCGCCTTCACCGGTGACCTCGGTCGTGATCCCCTGGGTGACCTTGGAGAGCACGCGGCCGTCGATCATCAGCGCGGTTTCCGACTGCCCCAGCATGTCGATGAATCCCGGGGCGACCACCAACCCCGTGACATCCAGCGTTTCCGCCGCCGCGATCCCGGGGAGGAACCCGACCCCCGCGATCCGGTCACCTTGAACGGCCACGTCGCCCTGGTACCGCGGGTTCCCCGTGCCGTCCACGATCCAGCCGTTGCGCAACAGGAGGTCGGCGCGCGGCCGCGAGGCTCCGCCAACCGACCCCCGCCCGCACCCGAGGAGCAGGAGGCCGAGGCACGCCAGCTGTTTCAACGTTTCCATGTGGCTCGCAGCGAATCCGGTCGAATGATGCGCCCGCGGGTCATCACCCAGGCGACGTGCCGGACCGCCGTGATGCTGTCCGCGGGGTTCGCGGCCAGTACGACCAGGTCGGCCACCTTCCCGGGGGCGATGACTCCGATCGAGTCGGTGTGCAGGACCTCGGCGCCGCGGCGCGTGGCGGCGGTTATGGCATCGACATTGGACCACCCGGCTGCGACGAGCAGCGCCATTTCCTCGTGCAGCGCCGTACCCGGGGGGAGCAGCGGGTTGCCGGCGCCCGAGCCCGCGGCCACGATCCCGCCGGCCGCCCTGAACTCCCGCACGAACTGGTTCTCGCGCGCGCGCGCGGCCCGGAACGCCGCGAAGTCCTGGGGCTTCCACCCGCTGCGCCGCAGCAGCGTGGACACGTCGCGGACCGGATTGGCGCTGTCGGCGGGAACGTCCGCCATCTCGGGGCGTTGCAGGCGGGTCGGGTCGTCCAGGTGCGACCACAGCTCGTGCACGGCGAGGGTAGGGACCATGGCGACGCGCGTGGCGGCGAGGGCCTTGGCCGCGCGGGCGACACTCGCGGAATCGAGCGTGGCCCAGGCCTGCTCCTCCGCCGTCCATCCCGCGTAGAAGAGATCGTGCGCCCGTTCGATCGCCTGCGCGTTGCGGGCCGCGAACTGCGTGATTCCCGAGAGCCCTTCGATCGTCGCCACGCCGGCGCGCGCGGCGGCCAGCGCGTCGATCTTGCCGAGCTCGGCGGCGACCGGGAGGTGCAGCGTCGCCGCTTCATCCATGATCCCCTTCAACAGCTCCGGGGTGATCTTGGTCGCGATCACCACGTAGTCGGCGTCGGCCACGGCGCGCTGATCGACCGCCCGGCGCGCTTCCTCGTCCGTAGCGACCGCGGTCGCGCCGCTCTGGGTCGCCGGGACCCCGTCGATCAACGCCCCCGAGGTGTACACGCGCGGCCCGAGGATCGAGCCGAGATTCACATCCTTCTTCAGCGTGGTCCCGGTGTCGCCCCCCGACCCGAAATCGCGCACGCTGGTGACGCCCCAGGCCAGATACTGCGGCGCGGCCCACGGCTCGACCCGCGCGTGCGCGTCGACCAGGCCGGGAATGATCGTCTTCCCGATCAGCTGGATCCGCTGGGCGCCGCGAGGGACCGGGATCTCGTTGACCCGGGCGACGTCCTCGATGTGGCCGTCTCGGATGAGAATCAGCGCGTCGCGCTTGGGGGGACCGCCCGCGCCGTCGATCAGCGTGGCGCCCTCGAGGGCGATCATCCCTTTGCCCGGCGACGTGCACGCGGGCAGGACCAACAGGCAGCCGCCGAGGAGCCACGCGCGCCAGCGGGCCGTCACGGCTTCGCGTCCGCCGTGGGATCGCCCAGCGGGACTTTAGGCGCCGCACAGCCGGCGAGCACCGCGGCCGCAAACCACGCACCACGCACGTCGTACCTCTTCGTTCCAGGGTTGGGGGAACGTACTTTCCCGCATGGCCGACGCAACCCCGCGACCGGGCGAGCGAGCCGGAGGGCGACCACCGTCCGGCGGCTCGGAGCTGCCGCTGTTGGGACCGAAAGTGCCGCGGCCGGACGGCGGCTTCCTGTGGGAAGGAATCGTCAACGGCCCCGTGCGGTCGCGCCGGCTGGGCACGAGCCTGGGTTTGAACCTGATTCCGCTGCGCTCCAAGCTCTGCACCTTCGATTGCCCTTACTGTGAGTGCGGGTTCAACACCGCCAAGGCGCCCGACGCGCGCTGGCCGTCACCGGACGAAGTCGGCCACAGCCTGCGGCGCGCCCTCGAGCGCCTTCCCCGGGCACCGGATTGGATCACGCTGGCCGGCAATGGGGAGCCGACCATGCACCCGCGCTTTCCTTCGGTGGTGGACCGGGTGCTCGCGGTGCGAACGGAGCTCGCCCCGACCACGCGCGTCGCGGTGCTCTCCAATGGACTCGCGGCGGGGAAGGCCGCGGTCCGCGACGCCTTGTTGGCGCTGGACGCCAGGATGATGAAGCTCGATCCGGGTCCCGCCGAGCGCGTGAACGGGCTCAAATTCGACCAGGCGGCCCTCGTCTCGAGCTACCGCGCCTTGAAGCCCTACACCCTCCAGGCGATGGTCTGTCGCGGAACGGACTGGGATGGGTCGAGCGAGGGATCACTGGCTGCGTGGCGCGATCTCGTTGCCCAGGCCGACCCGGATTGCGTGCAGCTGTACTCCCTCGATCGCGCGCCTGCCGATCCGACCATCCACAACGTGCCGCGGGAGCGCTTGCTCGAGATGGCGGCGGCCATCCGGCAAGCGCTCCCGCGGTGCGTCGTCGAAGTGTACTAGACTAGCGGCGGCGCTTCGATCGCTTCGCGACCCGCTTCCGGGACTTGGCCCGCGTCGCTTTCTTCTTCCTTCTGACTTTCGGCTTCGCCCTCCGGGCCTTCTTCTTGGCCTTGGGCTTCGCCGTCTTTCTCCGCCGGCGCGCGGGCGCGCGGCGCACCGCGACCTCTTCCTCGATCACCACTTCGTCGATCAATAGCGGGGCGGGTTCCGGCATCGCCTCAGGGGCCGGGGGAAACACCGGCTCCAGGAATCCCGGTCCACCCAAACCAGTGCCCATCGTCGTCTCCAGTTCGCGCATATATGTCCTCCACTGGCTGGTTGAGTCTCAAGAGGGCCTATAGCTTACCGCGGTAACTCTCCGGCGCAAGCTATCCCAATGCGGTCATTCCTCACGGTTTTGTGGCTCACCCCCGCGCTGCTGACCGCGCAGACCGCACGGTCGCCCATCTCATTGGCGTGGCGGCGCTTCGACGTCGACCTCAACGGTCCGGCGCGGCCCTACGGGTACGCCAGCGCCGTCGGCCGGCGCGCCGTTCTGCTCGGCACGGAAACCGGGACATTCGAGGCGTGGACCTGGCCGCTCAAGCTGCTGCACGACTTTCAACTCGCTTTCAAAACTCCGCTGTATGACACGCCGATTGCCGGCCCTGACATCGCCCGCGCGGTGGAGGTATCCCCGGCCGGCGTCACGATTCACTACGTGCATCCGGCGTTCACGGTCACGGAGCGGATTTTCGCTCCGCTCGACCTGCCGGGGATCGTCGTCGTCCTGGATGTGGATGCGGTCCGCCCCATCGAGATCATCGCCCAGTTCCGGCCGGATCTTCAGTATGCCTGGCCGGCGGCCCAGGGCGGCCAATACGTGGCCTGGGATGACGGGGAGAAGGCGTTCGTGCTGTCGGAGAGCCGGCGTCAGGTGAACGGCTTCTTCGGGTCGCCCAGTGCCACCTGGGCCACGAACAACCCCTCTCACATGCTCGCCGATGCCCCAAGCGAGCTGCACATCGCCGTCGGCGAGCAGGGCGCCGCCGTCATGCCCAAACCCGGAGAGCCCGCCGGGCGCCTGACAGAGGTGCATGACCGGATCCCAATCGTAATGGTCGGGGGCGTGACGCCCCGCGATTCCTTGCGTGCGGTCTATCGATACGTCCTTGCCAACGTCGACCCGTTGTACCAGGCGCGGGCGGCACACGCCCAGGCCGTCCTCGACTCGACCGTCGCCGTGCGGTCTCCCGACCGATCGCTCGACCTGGCGGTGCGATGGGCGAGCCTGAACCTGGACGGCGCGATGGCGTGCAACCCCGACCTGGGCTGCGGCCTCGTGGCCGGCTACGGCCCTTCGGGAGCCACCAGCACACGGCCCGGCTTCGGGTGGTACTTCGGAGGCGACGCTTCGATCAATTCGCTCGCGATGAGCTCGGTGGGACTGTGGGCGGTGGCGCGTGACGGCCTCGCCTTTTTCGCCCAGTACCAGGGCCAGCAGGCGCCGAACCTGGGCAAGATTCCCCACGAAATCTCCCAGGGGGCGAAGCGGATCCGCTGGTTCGAGGACTACCCCTACGCGTTCTATCACGGCGACACCACGCCGTTCTGGATCCTCGCCCTCTCCCAGTACTGGCAGGCCTCCGGGGATACCGCCACGATCCGCCGGCTGTGGCCCAATATCCGCCTCGCCTACGACTGGGCCAAATCCACCGACGCGGATCGCGACGGGTTGATGGACAACTCCAGGGCCGGCGCCGGCGCGATCGAGGTAGGCGACCTGCAGATCGGCCTGCAATCGGACATCTACATGTCCGCCGTGTGGGTGAAGGCGCTCGAGGTGCTGCCGCGGATGGCGGACGCGATGCATGACGGCCGCGTGGCGACTGAGGCCCGGAAACTGCACGACCGAGCACTCGCCACTCTGCAGGACAGGCTCTGGTTGCCCGACGCGCGGCGCTATGCCTTCGCCCTGCTCGAGGGCGGCAAGCTGTCTCACGAGCTCACCGTGTGGCCGGCCACGGCGCTCGCGCTCGGGCTGTTCGACGAGACGCGAGGACAATCCACGGCGGCCTCACTCGCCGGCGCGGGGATCACCACCGACTGGGGCGCAAGGACCCTCGCTCCTGCTTCCCCGTTGTTCGATCCCCTGCACTACAACAACGGGACGGTGTGGCCGTTCGTCACCGGATTCGACGCTCTCGGGCTGTACCGCTACCACAATGCCACCATGGGCTTCGCCGCGACCACCGCCGTCGCGCGGACGGCGTTCATCTGGGGCCTGGGCGCGAATCCCGAAGTGTTCTCCGGCAGCGATTTCGAGCCGCTCGAAACGGCCGTGCCGCAGCAGTTCTTTTCGACCTCCATGCTGCTTACGCCGTTGGTCCGCGGGCTGGTCGGCTGGGAAGCCGATGTTCCGGACGATCGCGCTGCGCTCGCTCCGCACCTCCCGGCGACCTGGGATTCACTCACCGTGGAGCGGCTCCCGGCAGGGACCGGCCGCTATCGCGTCACCTTCCGCCAGACGCCGGAATCGCTGCTGGCCAACATCACCCGGACGACGGGTCGGGCTGTCGACACGCTCCTCTTTTCACCGGCATTGCCGCTCGGCGCGAGGATTCTGGGCGTCACCGTGAATGGGGCCCCGGTGACCGCGTTCGCTTCCCGTGAGACCGGCGCCGACGTCCACCTCGATCTTCGCCTCGCCATCCGGGACACGCTCGCCATCCTGGTACGTCACTCACCCGGGTTCGCCGTCCTGCTGGATCCGCCGACGCCGGAGCGCGGCGCGCGCTCCAGCGCGCTCAAGCTCATCTCCCAGCGGCTCGCGGGCGACACGCTGGTTCTGTTGGTGCAGGGGGTGGCCGGACGGAGCTACCGGTGGGCGGTCCAGACGCCCACGGGAATCGCGAACGTGGAGGCCACGATGCCGGAGCCCGGCGATCCCGTCGATGGGTATGCGTCGCGCGAGGTTCGGGTCACCGGTCCGCGTTGACAAGTTAGCTTGACAACAGCACTTACGAGCGTTTACGTTCGCCCTGCGATGAGCTTCCGTCGAGCGCCTATCATCTATCTGGCTCTGGTCGGCGCCATGATTCCGGACCTGGGCGCGGCCCAGAACGTGGCCGATCTCCAGGTGGCGCCGCCCTCGGTGACGATCAAGGTGGGCGAACGCACCGGCCTTCTGGCCACCGCTTTTGATCGAGCGGGCAACGTGATTCCGACCGCCCGGATCACCTGGTCTTCCAACAACGTCAAAGTCGCTCGCGTGGACAACAACGGCACGGTGGTCGGCGTGTCCGGGGGGACCGCGTTGATCCAGGCGACCGCGGGTCAACGGAAGGGCTCGGTCGTCGTTCAGGTGACGGGGACGGCGGCTCCCGCCGAACCGGCGGCCAGCCCTGGTCAGCCGGCTCCCGTCGTCGCTGCGCCGGCCGCCGCCGCGGGCAACGACGCCTACGCCGGTCAACCCGCGGGTGTCGGCGCCCCGGCCGCGCTGCGCATCGACCCGCCCACGATCTACCTGCTGCCCTCTGAGAACATGCGTGTCTTCCCGCGCGCGCTGCGGGAGGACGGCTCGCCCGCCGCGCCGGTGCAGGTAACCTGGAAGTCGCTCAAGGAAGATGTCGCGAGCGTCGATGCGAACGGCAACGTGGTCGGGCTCGCCGCGGGTCAGGGAACGGTGCTGATGACCGGGCCGGGGGGGCTGACGGCGACCGCGCCGGTGATCGTCGATCAAGCGGAATTCAGCATCCTGGAGGGAACCTCGGTCACGCTATCCCCCGGCGACCTGGATACCATGCATGTGATCGTCCGGTCGCAGGGCAACCGGCTGGTCAGTGCCCTCGCTTCGCTCCAATGGACTTCGAGCGATCAGAGCGTGGCGCAGGTGAGCCTCACGGGTGTGGTGAAGGCCGTCGGCTCAGGGAAGGCGACCCTCACCGCAGCCGGCCTGCGCCAGCAGAAATCCATCGACATCCTGGTGCACCGCGCGGTGGAAGCCTTGGCGGTGCGGCCCAAAGCCTCCGCCGATGTCCCAGTGCCCCTCACCGCCGTCGTGCGGTTCTTCGCGCAACCGCTTGCGGCCGACAACAATCCGGTCCCCGAGGCCAAGATTCGGTGGGTCCTCGCGGATACCACGATTGCGTCCTTCGACACGACGACCGGCGCGTTGACGGGGCGGAAGATCGGGCGGACGCAGCTCACCGCGCGGGGCCCCGGAGCCCAGCCCGCGACGGCCACCTGGAACGTCAATGTGATCGCGGGCGCCGTGAAGCTTGCCGCCGTGAGGCTGGGGTTGGTTCAAGGGGGCCGCACCACCCTGAAGGCGAGCTTCGCCGACGATTCCGGTACGATACTCGGCCCCGCCACCGGGCTCTCATGGTCGTCGGATGCGCCGGCGGTCGCGACGGTCGGAGAGGACGGAACGGTTTCCGGAGTGGCCTACGGTCGTGCCCGCATCACCGCGACCGCCCCTGGAGGGAAAACCGCCAGCGCCGTCGTCTTCGTTGGCGCCGAGCTGGTGGTGGCGAGCACGCGCGGCGGGAAGCCGCAGCTCTATTGGGTGGACCGGCAGAACCTGGCCGACCTGCACCGGGTCACCGCGCCCCAGGACACCGCCGTGGCCGGCGATCCCGCCTTCTCCCCCGACGGCTCGCGCATCGCCTTCGTCTCGACGCGGGACGGCAACCCCGACATCTACGTGATGGACGCGGACGGGTCGAGCCCGCTCCGCCTCACCACCGATCCCCAGGCCGACGGACATCCGGTGTTTTCAGCCGATGGTAACACGGTTTTCTTCCACTCCCAGCGCACCGG
>Ga0335085_10013928_pt1 | contig 11763 bp, 10 predicted proteins | sample Lox_Sample_45_FD_206712 | JGI IMG/M metagenome (GOLD analysis project Ga0335085, IMG submission 206712) | Soil microbial communities from Loxahatchee National Wildlife Refuge, Florida, United States - Lox_Sample_4.5 | ecosystem: Environmental > Terrestrial > Soil > Wetlands | place: USA...
GCTCGCGGCGCGACGGGCCGACGAGCCGGTTCACCGCGCTGATCAGCGGGTGCAGCAGCGGCAGCGCGAGCCCCGCCATCAACACGTTGAAGCCGGTGTGGGCGAGCGCGATGTGCACGGCCATCGCCGGCCGCGTGCCCGCCGCGCTGAACGCCTCGGGGCTGCCCGGTGCCAGCGCGTCGATGACGGCGATCCAGACCGGGAAGATGCACAGGACGACGGCGGCGCCGAGCACGTTGACCAGGGTGTGGAACAGCGCGGCGCGCCGGCTGTCGGCCGTGCCGTCGGCGGCGGCGCGCAGCGCCGTCACCGTCGTCCCGACGTTCTCGCCCAGCACCAACGCGACCGCGCCCTGGAAGCTGATCAGCCCGACGGTGGCCAGCGCCATGGTGACCCCGATCATCGCGCCCGCCGACTGCACGACCACGGTCACCGCCATCCCGAGCAGCACGGTGAGCAGCCGGTTGACGATGCCGCCGGTGCCGAGCAGTGCCAGATAGCCGGCGATCGCGCCGTCGTGGCGCAGGGGCATGAAGCCGCCTTCGAGCCAATCGAGGCCGACGAACAACAACCCGACCCCGAGCGCCAGCTCGCCGGAGAACTTGACCGGATCGCGGCGGGCAAACAGGGTGGCGAGCGCGCCCAGGCCGACCAGCGCGAACACCGAGTGCTGCAAGCGCAGCGCCATGAGCCAGCCGGTGATGGTCGCGCCGACGTTGGCGCCGAGCGTGACGCCGGCGGCCTGCCACAGCGTCATGAGGCCGGCGTTGACGAAGCTCACCACCATGACCGTGGTGACCGACGACGACTGGCTGATCGCGCTGACCAGCACGCCCGCTCCCACCCCCTCCAGCGGGCGGTCGCCGGCGCGCCCGATGATGCGCCGCAAGCGGTCGCCCGCCAGCGCCTGCAGCGCCTCCGACATCGTCTTGATGCCGAACAGCAGCAGACCGAACCCGCCGAGCAGGCTGAGCCAGCCCGGGCTCATCGCGCGCGAACCCGCGTCGCGCCGCACGCGGGCGCGCTCATCCGAGACGGCGCGCCAGGTTCTGCAGCGCGGTGCGGAACAGCCGCGTCAGGAGGGCGCGGAAGAACCCGCCGAGGCCGGGGATGCGGGAGTCGAACTGGCAGCGCCAGGTCACCTGCGTCCCGCCGTCGCGCGGCTCGAACACCACCTCGCCGAAATGGTTCTTGATCGGCACCGTGCCGCGCACGATACGGTAGGTCATGCGGCGCGGCGCGTCGAAGCTCAGGACCTCTTCGTAGAGCTTCGCGCCGAGACTCGAGATCTCGCGCACGCAGCCGACGCCGTTCGGCGCCGGCACGCCTTCGCGCTCCAGCCGCACGCGCCCCAGCCCGGCCCAGTCGGTCCACGAGACGTGGTCGGTGTAACGATCCCACACCTGTTGTACCGGTGCCGCGAAGCGCTGCTCGACCTCCACCTTCTGCACGCCCCTCTCCACGCATGTGAGGGCGAGCATGTCAACACGCACGGCGCGCCGCGGGGCGTCGTTCTGACGCCGAACCCCGGCGTAGGGCCGGCTGTGCCGGCCGAAACCCGCGCTCGCGGCACGCCCGTCCCACGTACTCGTACGCGTTTCACGTACTCGTACGCGACTGCGTCGTCCGTGAACGAGTACGTGTACGCCTACGGGTGTGTTCGCGCCGTCCGGCGTCAGCGACGGGCGTTGGCGCAGCGCAGGACGCTGCCGCCGATACGGGCCGTGCGCAGATCGCCGAACGGCGTGCCGATCCCGCTGTTCAGCACCATCGCCATCGAGAGCTGGCGATCGGGATCGGCCCACGCACCCGAGCCGCCGAAGCCGTAGTGGCCGAAGGCGCGCGGCGGCGTGCCGCGCGTCGTCGCCGCGCGGTGGTACCCGAGCCGCCAGTGCATCGGGAACGGCACCACCAGATCGATGCGCCGCGTCTGCACCTCGGTGGCGCGGGCGAGGGTGGCCTCCGACAGCAGCCGCACGCCGTTGAAGGCGCCGCCTCCCGCCAGCGTGGCGTACAGCTTGGCGAGCGCCCGGGCGGTGAACAGGCCGTTGGCGGCGGGGATCGGGACGGCGAGCGTCTCCGGCGACGCCCATTCGAAGTGCTCGACACCGGGCGGCATCAGCGCGTCGGGGATCCGCCGCAGGTCGATGGGAACGCGCAGCGTGGAGAAGACGCGCTGGACGCGCTCGAGGCGGCGGTCGAGCCCGGCCATCGGCTTGCGGCGGTTGGCGGGGAACAACAGCTCGGCGGCACGCGCCGCCGGTTCGATCGGGGCACCGATGTAGAGCCCGTCGAGCTCGAGCGGTTGCGCCAGCTCGCGCTGGATCACCTCGGCGAACGGGCGGCCGGCAATGCGCTGGATGACCTCGCCGACCAGCCAGCCGAAGGTGATGCCGTGATAGGCACTCGCCGATCCCGGCGACATGACCGGGGCGCTGCGCGCCAGCGCGTCGGTCATGTACGCCCAGTCGCGCATGCGCGCCGCGTCGTCGATCAGATGGCGAATGTCGTACAGGCCGGCCTGATGGGTGAGGAGATGGCGGACGGTGATCGCCGCCTTGCCGGCTTGCGCGAACTCGGGCCAGAACTTGGCGACCGGATCGTCGTAGTCGACCAGACCGCGGTCGACCAGGATGTGCAGCGCCGTCGCGGTGACGCCCTTGCTGGTCGAGAACGACACCGACATCGTATCGGCCTGCCACGGCGTCCCGGCGGCGTCCTTCACGCCGCCCCAGATGTCGACTACCCTCTCGCCGCGGTGGTAGACGCAGACCGCCGCCCCGCCGCGCGGCCCGTGCCGCAGCTGGCGCGTCAGCGCCCGCGCAACCGGCCAGAACTCGGGGTGAACCGTGCCGTGCAGGGTCATGTGCAGGCCGCCCGCCGCCCTCTGCAGCGCCGCCGAGCGAACGGGCAACGGATAACGGATAACCGCCCGCAATCCAAGGCGGCCGGCGGTGGCGAACGGCCGCTTCAAGAACGACCGTTGTTTTAACATTGTTGGGTGTCTTCGAACGGATCTCTAGTGAAGGGCAGCGCCTCTGTCCGTGGTAATGCGTCTTCGGCGCTCTATGGCTGGCGATGAGCCGCTGTGCAGGACGACAAGAGACGTCAAATGAGACCCGGGAACCCCAGTACTATGCGTAACTGGCTCGGCGCGCTGATCGGGATCGCGATCTGCGTCGGCGACTGCAATGCCGATGGTCGGGTGTCGATCGACGAAGTCGTGCGCCTGATCCGGCTCGATCTCCAATTCACGTCATTCGACCTCTGCTCGGCGATCGGCCCCTGCTACGTCGGCGGCCCGCCGGGTAGCGACGCCTCCTGCGCAGTGGAGGCGGTGCACAACCTACTCGCTGGCTGCGCCGCTGCTGGCGATTGACAGCGGCCGCTGTTCCGCCGTTGCGCGGAGCCGTCCCGCGCACTTCTTGACCCCACCCCGGCGGCGACGGCGTGCCGCCCTCCAGATCGGGCACGAAGCGCATCCGGTACATGTTGCTCTCACCGCCGGGGGGTGCGATCGTCGGCAGGCAAGGGAGGACCCTATGGCCGAGCGGGTGATCGTATCGAAAGAGGGCGGGGTGGCCGACGTGCGCCTCAACCGGGCGGAGAAGCTCAATGCCCTCGATCAGGCGATGTTCGAGGCGTTGATCGAGACCGGCCGGGCGCTGGGCAAGGACCGCGCGCTGCGTGCGGTGGTGCTGTCCGGCGAGGGGCGCGCGTTCTGCGCCGGGCTCGACTTCGCCAGCTTCATGGCCATGTCGGGCGACGGCGACGGTGCCGGACGGACGCTGCTCGGCCGCGCCGAGGAGAGCCCGGCCAACTTCGCCCAGCGCGCCGCGTGGGTGTGGACGGAGATCCCCGTGCCGGTGATCGCCGCGGTGCACGGCGTCGCCTTCGGCGGCGGTTTGCAGGTCGCCCTCGGCGCCGATCTGCGCATCGCCGCGCCCAACGCGCAGCTCTCGGTGATGGAGATCAAGTGGGGGCTGATCCCCGACATGAGCGGGACGCAGACGCTGCGCCGGCTCGTCCGCCTCGACGTCGCCAAGGAGCTCACCTTCACCGGTCGGATCGTCTCGGGTACCGAGGCCGCCGCTCTGGGGCTGGTCACGCGCGTCGCCGACGACCCACGCGCGGCCGCGCTCGCGCTGGCGGGCGAGATCGCGTCGAAGTCGCCGGACGCCATTCGCGCCGGCAAGCAGCTGCTCGACCAATCCGTGCAGCTCGGGGTCGCGGACGGCCTCAAGCTCGAGGAGCGCCTGCAGCGCTCGCTGATCGGGTCGGCCAACCAGGTCGAAGCGGTGCAGGCCAACATCCAGAAGCGCGCGCCGGAGTTCCGCGACCCGGCGTAGGCCGGCCGGGTCAACGTCGGCGCGATCGCCCGGCCTTCGGCTGCCCATCGGCCGCGCCGTCCAGGCGCCGCACGACGGTGAAGTCGATCTCACGCCGGCGCAGCGACACGTTGGTCGCTTCGACCTGCAGCCGATCGCCGAGGCGGAAGCGCTGCCGGGTGCGCATGCCCTTGAGGGCGCGCTCCGCGGCGAGGAAGTACCAGCGGTCGCCGGGGATGCCGTCGGCGCGCACCAGGCCTTCGATCGGGTAGGCGTCGAGCTCGACGAACAGACCGGCTTTGGTCACGGAGACGACGGTGGCGGGCCCGGGCTCGAGCAGGTGGTCGAGCATGAACTCGCACTTCTTGAGGTCGAGCATGGCGCGCTCGGCCTCCATCGCGCTGCGCTCGGCCTGCGAGCTGTGCAGGCTCGCGGCTTCGAGGCGTGCCGCGGCGACGCGTGCCGTGGCCTCGTCGCCGTCGAACAGACGCGCGAGCTGGCGGTGGACGAGCAGGTCGGGGTAGCGGCGGATCGGCGAGGTGAAGTGGCAGTAAACCAGGAACGCGAGGCCGAAGTGGCCGGCGTTCTCGACGCTGTAGCGCGCCTGGCGGAGGGCGCGCAGGACCTGACGCGACAGCACGCGCGCCAGGCGGTGGGCCTGCAGGCGGTCGAGGAGACGCTGCACGTCGCGCGGCTCGACCCGGCCCGTATACTCGACTGCCACGCCGAATTGGCCGAGTTGCTCGTTCAGCTCGTCGATGTCGGCCGGATCGGGCGGCTCGTGGATGCGATACGGGAACGGGATGTCGCGGTCGCGCAGCCGCTCGGCGACGGCGCGGTTGGCCTCGAGCATGAACTCCTCGATCAGCCGGTGCGCGTCGTTGCGCGGCTCGACGCGCACGCCGACGCTGCGTCCGGCTGCGGACAAATCGATCAACGCTTCCGGCAGGTCGAGATCGAGCGAGCCGGCCCGCACGCGACGCGCGTAGAGCTGGCGCATGAGGGTGAGCATGCGGGCGAGCATCGGCAGCAGTTCCGTCAACGCAGCGCGCTGGCCGCGCAGCTCGGCGGTGTCCGTCGCCGAGAGCACGGCGGCGACGGCGGTGTAGGTCAGCCGCGCCTGGCTGCGAATGACGCCGCGGTAACAGTCGGCGCTACGGCGCACGCCGCTGCGGTCGTAGGCGAGGTCGACGACCAGCACCAGGCGGTCGCGTTCGGGCGCGAGCGAGCAGAGCTCGGTCGAAAGGCGCGGCGGCAGCATCGGGATGGCGCGGTCGGGGAAGTAGACGCTGGTACCGCGCGCCGCCGCCTCGGCATCGAGCGCCGAGCCCTCCTGAACGTAGTGGGCCACGTCGGCGATGGCGACCAGCAGGCGGATCCCTCCGCCGGGCTGCGGCTCGACGCACACCGCGTCGTCGAAGTCGCGCGCCGTTTCGCCGTCGATGGTGACGAACGGCAGCGCGCGAAGGTCGTGCCGCCCGGCGAAATCGCGTCGGTCCGGGTCGGTGCGAAGCTGCGCGGCTTCGGCGGCGACTGCGGCGGGGAAGTCGGTGCGCAGGCCATGTTCGTAGGCGATGCAGAGGAACTGGACGTCGGGATCCGCCGCGTCGCCGAGCACGCGCTCGAGCGCGCCGCGGGGCAGGTGGGCGCGGCTGACGGCGCCGGTCGGGCGCACCAGCGCGACGAGTCCTTCCTGCTCCGCCGTCGGGCGTTCGCCGGTGATCGCCAGCGGTGGGTCGAGATCGTTCAACGGGATCAGGACCCAGCGCTGACCGTGGCGCTCGAGGGTGCCGATCACGTGCTCGTGGACATGGCCGGTGACGGCGACGACGCGCCCGACGACGCGCCGCCGGTGCGGGTCGCGCCGCACGATCTCGATCGTCACGTCGTCGCCGTGGCGCGCGTCGCCCTCCTGGCCGGCGGGGATCAGCACGTCGCGGCCGAAGCCCTCGCCGCCGCGGCCGAGCAGCTCGACGAACCCATAGCCAGCCCGCACTCGCGCGTAGCGTCCGGGCAAGAGTCCGCGCCGCGCGCCGCGCGGTGCCCGCCCGGTCTCACGCGGCGGCGGCGGGCGATCGCCCTCGCGCCGCCACTGATAGCGCGTCTTGCCGATCCGGCGCAGCTGGCGGTGCTCGACTGCGCGCTCGAGACCGGCGCGGATCGCCTTCGCGTCGTACCGGTCGACCGCGAGGATGCGCGTCATCTCGGCGATGGTCAGCGGGCGCGGCGCCTTCCGTTCCAGCAGCGCGAGGTACGGCGCCATCGGGTCGGTAGGACGGCGGTCGGCGCGCATATGCGCCGCACGCTCGCGCGCCGCCGCCGCGGGTGTCAACCGGCGGCCGGAAAAGGACGTTCAACGCGGAGACGCGGAGGCGCGGAGAGAGTCCGCTCGGGATGAGACGCGCCGCCGTGGTTGCAGGCCGTGCGCCGCTCAGCCATACGATCAGGGATGTCGAGCCGCCTGCGCGCCGTCCTCATCGTCGCCGTCGCCGTCGTCGTGCTCGCCGGACTGGGCCTGACCGCGTTCATGCTGCAGGACATTCGCACCATCGCGAACAACCTCGCCGACCCCGAGCCGCTCATCGAGCAGGTGGTCGACGAATATCTCTCCGCCAACCCGCGCGAGCCCGACCTGCACGCTGACGACCCGCTGCTGAAGAGCCGCAAGGTGCTGGTTACCTCGAACATCAACGAGTACACCGCCAAGGACGTCGCCACCCGGCTGCTCTACCTGAACGCCGTCGACCCGCACCGGCCGATCGACCTCTACCTGTCGACGCAGGGCGGCTGGATCGACAGCGCGTTCACGATCATCGACGCCATGCAGCTCATCCAGGCCCCGGTGAACACCTGGGCGATCGGCGGCTGCTACTCGGCCGGGGCGCTCATCCTCGCCGCCGGTACCGGGCGCCGCTATGCGACGCCGGACGCGGTGCTGATGATCCATGCCAGCCTGGACGAGGATTCGAAGCACCCGTACTCGTACGAGCGCCTGGCGCTCGACCGCTACGAGCGGGTCTGGCGCGATCGCGCCAACCTGCCGGAGAAGTGGTTCCCGATGGTCGGCGGCGAAGAGTACTATCTCTCCCCGGAGGAGGCGTTGCAGTTCCACTTGATCGACGAGATCTCACCCCCGCCGCCTGCCGAGGAGGCCTCGGCCGCACGGGGGCGCGAGGCGGCCAAACGGAGCCAGAGGTGAGCGGGGTCGCGTCTCTGGCCTGGGCATGCATTTTCGACACGTAAGGAGCGGACAGATGATTCTGGATCGATTTCGACTCGACGATAAAGTGGCGGTGATCACCGGCGCGGGGCGCGGCATCGGCGCTGGCGTCGCTCTTGCCTTCGCCGAGGCCGGCGCCAACGTGGTGTGTGCCGCCCGCACGCGCGAGCAGGTCGAGGCCACCGCCGAGCAGGCGCGCGGATACGGCCGGCGGGCGCTCGGACTGGTATGCGACGTCATGGAGCGGCCGCATCTCGAGGAGCTGGTGACGCAGACGATGCGCGAGTTCGGGCGCATCGACATCCTGGTCAACAACGCCGGCGGCTGGCCGCCGCAGCCGGCCCTGGAGACCAGCGAGCGCACCTTCGAACAGGCGCTGCGCTTCAACGTCACCACCGCGTTCCTGCTCACACGCTTCGCGGTGCCGCACATGGTGAAGAACGGCGGTGGCAGCATCGTCAACATCTCCTCCGCCGCCGGCCGCCTGGTGATGGCGGGGTTCGTCGCCTACGGCACGGCCAAGGCGGCGCTGTCGTTCATGAGCCGCGAGCTGGGGCGCGAGTTCGCCCCCAAGGTGCGGGTCAACGCGATCGCGGTCGGCGCGACCGAGACCTCCGCGCTGACGCCGTTCCTCAACGACGAGCTGCGCGCGAAGATGGAAGAGATGACCCCGATGCGCCGGCTCGGGACGGTCGAGGACATCGCCCTCGCCGCCCTCTACCTGGCTTCGCCCGCGTCGAGCTGGGTTACCGGCAAGGTGTTCGAGGTCGACGGCGGCACCGAAGCGACCAACTGGCCCTTCGAGGGGCCGACGATCTGAACGGGGGCGTTGCGGGCGCCCAACCTTGACACACCTCGGCCGCGGGTATCATCTGCCCCACACTCAACAGGAGGTCCATCATGCCGACCGTCTACGGCGCCAGCGCCTCGCCGTTCGTCCGCAAGGTGCGCGTGTTCCTGGCCGAGAAGGAGATTCCGTATGAGCTGGATCCCGTCTTTCCGTTCGCTGCCGACCCCGGGTTCAAGAAGCTGAGCCCGCTCGGCAAGATCCCCGCCTTCCGCGACGGGGACCGTACGCTCGCCGACTCGTCGATCATCTGCGCGTACGTCGAGCGCACGCACCCGACCCCGCCGCTCTACCCGAGCGATCCGTACGAGTACGCGCGAGCGCTGTGGTTCGAAGAGTACGCCGATGGCGGCCTGGTCACCGTGATCGGCGCCAAGATCTTCTTCCAGAGGTTCGTCGCGCCCCGCTTCTTCAACCGGCCGACCGACGAGGCGATGGTCCAGAAGGCGGTCGAGGAAGAGCTGCCGCCGATGCACGACTACCTCGAGGCCGAGCTCGGCGACCGCGAGTTCCTCGTCGGGCGGACCTTCTCGATTGCCGACATCGGGGTCGGCACGCAGTTCGTCCAGCTGCGCCACTGCGGCCTGCCGGTCGAGGCCAAGCGCTGGCCGAAGCTCGCCGGCTACCTGCAGCGGATCCACGCGCGCCCGTCGTTCCAGACCCTGATCGACGAAGAGAGGGCAGCGTTCGACACCGCGGCCTGACGTCGCCGTCATGAGCGCCGCCGCGCCCGCCGCGCCGGTCGGGTCGCCATCCCCGGCCGACCTCGTCGACCTGACCCGCTACCCGATCCTCGACCCGGGCGGGTTGGGCCTGCGCGATGTCCTCGCCTGGGCGCGCGCTCAGTTGCGCGACACCGGCGCGTGCGAGGTCCCCGGGTTCCTCACGCGCGGCGGTCTGGCGGCGATCGAGGCCGATGCCGAGGGGTTGGCTCCCACCGCCTACCGCAGCGAAGGGGTCGGCACCGCCTACCTCGAGGTGCCCGACTTCTCGCTGCCCGAGGAGCACCCCCGGCGCCGGTTTGGCAAGGCGGCGGTGGGGGTGGTGGCGTACGACATGTTTCCGGCCGCCTCGCCGCTGCGGCGGCTGTACGAATGGGATCCGTTCATGCGCTTCATCGAAGCGGTGCTGCAGCGCGGCACGCTGTATCGCTACGCCGATCCGCTCGGCGCGCTCAACCTGGCGGTGATGAGCGACGGCGATGAGCTGCAGTGGCACTTCGATCAGACCGACTTCGTCGTCTCGCTCGCCGTGCGCGACGCCGAGATCGGCGGCGACTTCGAGGTCGCGCCGCGCATCCGCAGCGCGACCGACGAGCGCTACGACGCCGTCGGGCAGGTGCTCAGCGGCGACCGCGCGGCGGTCGTGCAGCTGCCGATGACGCCCGGGACGCTGCTGATCTTCGAGGGCCGGCATTCCCTGCATCGCGTCAGCCCGATCCGCGGCGCCACCGCCCGCCTGGTCGCGCTGCTCGCGTACGACACCAAGCCGGGAACGTGCAGTACCGAGCTGCTGCGGCTGGCGCGCTACGGGCGCGTGGGATGACCAACCGCGGATCTCACCACAGCGGACACGGAGAAGACCTCCGTGTCCCTGCGTGGTGAGTCCGTGCCTTCGATGACCGCCGCTGTTCGGGTCGAGCGCGACGCCCTCGGCGCCGTCGACCTGCCGGCCGACGCGCTGTACGGGGTCCAGACCGCGCGTGCGCTGCAGAACCTGAGCTTCTCGGGGAAGCGATTGGGGTCGTGTCCAGCATACGTCGGGGGGCTGGCGGTGGTGAAGCGCGCGGCGGCGCGCGCCAACCGCGAAGCGGGCGTGCTGGCTGCGAAGATCGCCGATGCGATCGAGGCGGCCGCGGCTGATGCCACCCAGCACCTCGATCAGTTTCCGGTCGACCTGCTGGGCGGCGGCGGGTCGATCGCCATCAACATGAACGTCAACGAGGTGCTGGCCAACCTCGCCAGCGAGCGTCTCGGCGGGCGCCGCGGTGCGTACGAGCCGGTGCATCCGCTGCAGCACGTCAACGCGTCGCAGTCGACCGCCGACGTCTGTCACACCGCGGTCCGCCTCGCCCTGCTGGAGCAGGCCGAGCCGCTCGCCGCGGCGCTGGAGACCGCAACGCGCACCCTGGCGGCCAAGGCGGCGGCCTTCGCGTCGATCCCGACGCTGTCGCGCACGTGCCTGCAGGACGCGCTGCCGACGACCGTCGGTGTCCTGCTCGACGGGCACGTGGCGCTGCTGCGACGGCGTGCCGGCGAGCTCGCGCGCGGCCTGACGCCGCTGCACGCGGCGGCGCTCGGCGGGACGGTGATCGGCACCGGCGACGGCGCGCCGCCGGCCTACCGGGAACGCGTCGTGCCGATCCTCGCCGACCTCTCGGGCCGGCATCTCACGCCGGCGGCCTCGGCGCCCGACGCGCTGCAGAACGGCGACGACCTCGCGGCGCTCTCCGCCCAGCTCGCGTTGCTCGCGCACGCGCTGATCAAGATCGCGCAGGACTTGCGCCTGCTCGCGTCCGGCCCAAACGGCGGGCTCGGCGAGCTGACGCTGCCGAACGTGCAGGCGGGGTCGAGCTTCTTCGCCGGCAAGAGCAATCCGGTCGTCCCGGAGACCCTCATGCAGTGCGGCTTCCAGGTGCTCGGCTGCGATCGGGCCGTGCAAGCCGCGGCTGCGCACGCCGAGCTGCACCTCAACGTCTTCGACGGACTGGCCGCTGCGAACGTGCTCGACGCGGTTGCCATGCTCGCCGCGGCGCTGGTGCGCGCCGAGGCGCACTGCCTGCGCGGGCTCGAGGTCAACGAAGCGCGCTGCCGCGAGTTGGCGGCGAAGGGCAGCGCGCCGAGGTAGCCCGGTGCCAGACGCCATGCAACCGCACCGGCTCGACTGGGCGCGTCAGTGGCTGACGCAACCCAAGGACCTCTACCTCGGCGGGCGCTGGGCCGAGGCGAGCGGGGCCGAGGCGTACGACAACGTCAACCCGGCCGATGGGACGCGCCTGGCGACGGTCCGCCACGCCTCGGCGGCCGACGTCGACCGCGCCGTCGCGGCGGCACGCCATGCGTTCGAAGCCGGCCCGTGGCCGGCGGCGTCGCGGCGCGAGCGCGCGCGGGTGTTGCAGCGCATCGCCGCGGTCGTGCGCGCACACCGCGCCGAGCTGGCGACGCTGATCTCGCTCGAGAACGGCAAGCTCTACCGCGAGTCGTACGACGACGACATGCCCGACACGGCCGACGTGTTCGACTACTATGCCGGGTGGACGGACAAGCTCTACGGCGAGACGTGCCCGGTCGACGGACCGTTCCTCAACTACACGCAGCGCGAGCCGCTCGGCGTCTGCGCCCTCAACGCGCCCTGGAACTACCCGCTGC
>Ga0335085_10013929_pt1 | contig 11763 bp, 13 predicted proteins | sample Lox_Sample_45_FD_206712 | JGI IMG/M metagenome (GOLD analysis project Ga0335085, IMG submission 206712) | Soil microbial communities from Loxahatchee National Wildlife Refuge, Florida, United States - Lox_Sample_4.5 | ecosystem: Environmental > Terrestrial > Soil > Wetlands | place: USA...
CCGGGGGGGGGGGGGCCCCGGGGGGGGGGGGGGCCGGGGGGGGGGGCCCGGGGGGGGGGGGGCGCCCGGGGGGGGCCCCGGGGGGGGGCGGGGCCCGGGGGGGGGGGGGCGGCCACGCCGGGGAGCGGCCGCGCGTATAGCGAGTGAGACGGAGGTGCGGCGTGCGGGTGCTGGTGATCGAGGACGACGCCGAGCTGGCCGAGGCGATCGGGGCGGGGCTGCGGCAGGAGCGGATGGCCGTGGACGTGGCCTTTGACGGAGCGGACGGGCTTGACCGCGCCCTGGTAACCGACTACGACGTGATCGTGCTCGACCGGGACCTGCCCGGGCGGCACGGCGACGAGGTATGCGCCGAACTGGTCCGGGAGGGCTGCCGCAGCAGGGTGCTGATGCTGACCGCCGCCGCGACCATCGAGGACCGGGTGGGCGGGCTCAGCCTCGGCGCCGACGACTACCTGCCCAAGCCGTTCGCGTTCGCCGAGCTGGTGGCCCGGCTGCGGGCATTGCTGCGCCGCGCCCAGCCGCCGCACGCGCCGGTTCTCGAACACGGTGACCTGCGGCTCGACCCGGCCCGGCGCAGTGTCAGCCGGGCCGGGCTGCCGCTGGATCTGGGACCGAAGGAGTTCGGCGTGCTGGAGCTGCTGCTCGCCGCGCAGGGGCGGGTGGTATCCGCCGAGGAATTGCTGGAGAGGGTGTGGGACGAGATGGCGGACCCGTTCACCAGCGCGGTCAAGGTGACGGTCAGCCGGCTGCGCCGCAAGCTCGGCGACCCGCCGGTCATCGAGACGATGGCCCAGGCTGGCTACCGGATCGCGGGAGGCGGAACGTGACCGCGCCGCCGCGGCCGCTGCTGCCCCCGCCCCCGCCACCATCGGCACCGGCGTCGTCGCGGTTCCGGTTGCGGGCACCTAGGACCGTTCGGCTCCGGCTCACCCTGCTCTACGTCGGGCTGTTCCTGGCCTCGGCCGCGTGCCTGCTGGTCATCACGTACTTCCTGGTTGCCCAGCAGCTGCCGGGGACGGTCACGCTGCGGACCAGCGGCGGCGGCATCGCGGGGACCGGCGGCCAGGTGGTCACTGGAGGGACCGGCGCCGGCGCCGCGGCCTGCGCGCCGCCGGCCAACGGCACGCTGCCGACCGTCGCCCAGATGAACAACTGCGTCCAGCAGGCCGCGGCGGGGCTGCGCCACGACACCCTGGAGCAACTGCTCATCGAGTCCGGGGTCGCGCTCGGCATCATGGCGGTGGCCTCGGTGGGCCTGGGCTGGCTGATGGCCGGCCGGGTGCTCAGCCCGCTGCGCACCATCACCGCCACTGCCCGCCGCATCTCCGTGCGCAGCCTGCACCAGCGCATCGCGATGAGCGGGCCTGACGACGAGCTCAAGGAACTCGGTGACACCTTCGACCAGCTGCTCGGCCGGCTGGACGCCTCGTTCCGGGCGCAGCGCCAGTTCGTCGCCAACGCGTCACACGAGCTGCGCACCCCGCTCGCCCGGCAGCGCACGCTGCTCGAGGTGGCGCTGCGCGATGAGCAGGCCACGAACGCCTCGCTCCGCATCGCCTGCGAACGGGTGCTGGCAGCGGGCGAGCAGCAGGAACGGCTGATCGCCTCGCTGCTCACGCTGGCCCGCGGGGAGCGCGGCCTGGACGCGTTCGAGCCCTTCGACCTGAGCATCGTCGCGACCGGGGCGGTGGCCGCCGTGCGCGACGAGGCGGAGGCCCGCGGGGTGACCGTCACCGCCGACCTCGGCCCGGCCGCGGCGCTCGGCGATTCCCGGCTGGCCGAACAACTGGCGGCGAACCTGGCCGACAACGCGGTCAGGTACAACGTGGCCGGGGGGCGGGTCGAGATCAGCACGGGCGACCGGGACGGCCGGGCGTTCCTGGCGGTGCTCAACACCGGCCCGGTCATCCCGCCCGACCAGCTCGGCCGGCTCTTCCAGCCGTTCCAGCGGCTGGACCCGGGACGGGGCGGGCGGGGTGGAGCCGGCTGGGGTGCCGGACGAGACGGAGGCGGTCCCGAACGCGGCGGGCTCGGGCTGGGGCTGGCCATCGTCAGCGCGATAGCGGCCGCGCACGGCGCTGAACTGCGCACGGTGACCAGGGCCGCGGGCGGGCTGGCGATCGAGGTGGTGTTCCCGCCGACGCCGGCCCGGGCCGGCGACCAGGTGGAGGACCAGGCCGGGGCGGAGGAGCGGGCCGCGGCGCTGGCCTGACGCGCCGGGCACGACAGGGGCGGGCACGACAATGGGGGCATGGCCCTGGTCGCGTTCGTCGTCAACCGGACGCTGCTCCGCGATCCGCGGCGGTTCCTGGAGCGCTGCCGGGCCGCGGCGACCGATCGCGGCTGGGACCCATGGTTCGGGCCGGCGGGCCCAGCGCAGGAAGGCGGGGCGCAGGACAGCCTGGCCTTGACGCGCCGCGCCGTGGGCGCCGGGGCGAGCCTGGTGTTCGCGGCGGGCGGCGACGGCACGGTCCGGGCCTGCGCCGAGGCGCTGGCCGGCACCCGCGTGCCGCTGGCCATCGTGCCGCTGGGCACCGCGAACCTGACCGCGCGGGCGCTGGGTGTGCCGTCCCGGGGCGACCGCGCGGTGGCGGCCGGCTTCGGCGGGCGGGACCACGCGATCGACATGGGCCACGCGACCCTGGTAGAAGGCGGGACCTGGTTCACCGCCATGGCCGGCATCGGCCTGGACGCCGCCGTGGTGGCGGCGGCGGGCGAGCGGCTCAAGCGGCGGCTCGGCTGGGCCGCCTACGCGGCGGCCGGGGTGCGGCGGCTGGCGCTGCCGCCACGCGAGTTCACCATCCGCCTGGACGGCGCCGAACCGCTGCGCCGGCGGGCGCGGTCCGTGGTGGTGGCCAACGCCGGGCTGCTGCCCGGCGGGTTCACCCTGCTGCCCGCGGCCAGGCTCGACGACGGCCTGCTCGACGTCGGCATCCTCGCGCCATCGGGCGGCTGGGACTGGATCCGGCTGGCCGGGCGGGTGCTGGCCCGGGGCCGGCGCCAGGATAGGGTGCTGGAATGCCTGCAGGCGCGCCGCGTCCAGGTCAGCGCCGATGCCGTCCTGCCGAGGCAGGTTGACGGCGAGATCGTCGCGCCCGGCCGGGCGCTCACCGTCTCGGTGTGCCCGGGAACCCTGGTCGTTCGGCTGCCGGGATAAGAGACCGGTGCGCGTGCCGCTGAGCCTGGCCTGCGGGGCCTACGACCGGCCCGCCGCGCTGGCCCGCGGCGACATCCGGCCGGAGGGATCGACCTGACCCTCCTGGCGCTGCCGGTGGAGGAGACCTTCTTCCGGATGACGAGGCACCGGGAGTTCGACGCGGCCGGGATGTCGCTGTCGTCCTACCTGATCAGCCTGGACCAGGACGCGCCCTTCGCGGCGATCCCGGCCTTCGTCTCCCGCGCGTTCCGGCACAACGGGATCTACGTCGGCGCGGCCAGCGAGGCCGTCGACCCGGCCGGGCTGGCGGGCGGGGTGGCGGGCGTGGCCGGGTACCAGCTCACCGCCAACGTCTGGATCCGGGGCATACTGGCCGAACGGCACGGGTTGCCCGTCACCTCCGTCCGGCGTACGTCATCTGACGCCTAGCCGGTGACGCCGACCTCGCGCAGCCGGGCGGCGTTGCGCTCGTCGAGGGCGGCGTAGGCGCGCACCTCGTCGTCGCAGGGCTCGACGGCGTCCCTGGCGAGCGCGGCCGGGTCGACCTCGGCCCGGTAGACGAACGTGGCGTTACCCTCCAGGACCGGGTGCCACCGGCCCTGGCGGACGGTGAGCGACACCGTGGCCATGCCGCCCGCGTTGCGCACGGTCACCCGGCGCTCGGGGTCGGCCGGGGTAATGCGGGAGTAGACCGCGCGGGAGGCGGCCATGCCGGAGCCGCACGAGGCGGTGAGGCCGGCCCCGCGCTCGAACGTCCTGACGAAGACCTCGGCGGGCTCCAGCTGGAGCAGCACGGACAGGTTGGCCCCGGCCGGGAACACGTCCGGCCGGGCCGCCACCCGCTCCCCCATCGCGATCAGGTCGGACTCGACGTACTTGTCGACCAGGGCGACCAGGTGGGGGTTGCCGATGGTGACCGCGGTGAACTCCAGCGCCGGGTCGAGCTCGGGCAGCCTGGCCGCGGTCAGCGGGTTCCGGCCGGCTACCACGGGGGCCTGCGGGATGAAGTCGACCGCCGGGTGCTCCAGGCCGATCTGGCGGACGCCCTCACCGGTGGTGGCCGCACGGCGGACGGTGTACTCGGCCTGGCCGCTGCGGATCACCGCGGCGTCGGCGCCGCGCTGGTCCAGCACCACCCGGCCCAGGCAGCGCATGCCGTTCCCGCAGAACTCGGCGGACGAGCCGTCCGGGTTGAAGAACCAGGCCTCGGGGATCCGCGGCGTGGCGTCGTAGAAGTAGATGCCGTCCCCGCCGAACGGCCCGGACCGGTCGCACAGCCGCCGGACGAAGGCCCGCTGGTCCTCGTCGGAGGCAAAGTCGCGCGGCGTCATCGCGATCACGAAGATGTCGTTCTTCGAGCCGTGCGCGTTCAGGATCTCGGCCACTTCATCAGCCTATCCGGCCAGCCGGTGCGCGCCGTCAGGCGCTGAAGGCGTCCTGCCATCCCGAGGCGCGCAGCAGCGCGGGGCCGGCCGGGCCGAACGCCGGATAGGTGGAAAAGCGCATGCCATCGGCGTAATTCCGCAGCGCCACCCGGGACCGGTCGAGCATGTTGGTGGGCAGGTTCCCGACACCGAACCAGCTGGCGCCGGGTGAGGTGTAATCGCCCTGCCAGCCGGACACGGTCAGGAAGAAGGCGATCCGCCCGCTGCCGGACACGTCGTGCATGACGTGCGCGAGCGATACGTTCTCGGCCTGGATGGCGATGCCGGCCTCGGCCGCGGCGACCCGGATCGCCGTCTCGACGATCGTCTCCCGGTCGGCCAGCTGGCCGGTCGGGGGCTCGTACGCACCGTCCCCGAAACCCGTGTTGGCCCGCTCCCGCAACAGGATGCGTCCGTTCCTCATCAGCAGGAGGATGACATCCACGACCACCCTGCGGCGATGCTGAACCTCCGCAGCGATCGCGGTGTCGCCGGCTCTGCTCATAGTGACCGCCTTGCCGCGCGCCCCAAACCCCAACCCCTACCTGGACCCCTGCCCGGCGTTTTTCGGTTCTGTACGCACTGCCCAGGAACAAGCACGGTACCTCCGCGGGTCTGTGGATCACCATGTGCACAAGGCCGGCCAACCTGTGGACGAGGCGGGGAAAACGATCTACGAGCTGTGGATGCGATCACAGACTCGCCTTAGCAGGGCGATAGCGGGGGCTGTGGAGAACCGGGTGACCATGTGGACGAGGCGGCCGAGAATAGCTGAAAAACCGCCGACGGTAACGTTCTGCCGCGTTAGGGGCGGGAGCGGGCTTCCCAGCGGGCGACGGCCTCGACGGCCTGGCCGCGGTGTCGCGCCATCAACTCGATGATTCCGTCCACGTCACGCGCCCCGAACAGGTCCATCATCCGCTCGTGGTCATGGTGCGCCTCGTCGATATCTACAAGACCGGTAAAAGTATAAGGAGCGGCAACATCCCACAGATAGGCGAGGAAGCGCATCAGCCGGTCGCTTCCGGCCCGGCGGAAGGCGATGAAATGGAACTGGCGATTAAGGTTCAGGTATTCACGGCGCTGGCCGGGTGCGGTCAGCTTCCGCATCTGGCCGCACAGCCTGCTCATTTCCTCGATATCGTCACCGGTGAGCCTGGGGATGGCCATGATGAATGCCTCCCGCTCGAGTATCTCCCGCCAGTGGTAAATGTCCGCCAGGTCATCCGATGACAGGACCCGGACGAAGAAGCCGACCCGGGGCCTGTGCTCAAGATATCCGGACGCCGCCAGCGAGGTGAGCGCCTCGCGCACCGGTATGTGCGATACACCCAGATCAGCCGCGACCGCGCTCGGTGATAGCTTCGCCCCGGGTTTTAGCTCTCCAGAAACAACCGCCTGTTTGATTCGCTTCTCGATGTAGGACAGCAGGGCCTCAGGCTGATCCTGACGGCGCTCGTGAGAGACCGGCACGGGTACCCTACACCTCCCCCAGGACCACGAATATATTATAGCCAGCAGATCCCGCCAGGTTCGAATGCGGCCGACTGCTGGGAGTGTATGCGCCGTACTGCCGGGCGGCAGCATGACCGCGTAAAATGCAGCAGGAATTTAAGAGAATTGACCCGTTCAATGTGAGACGGGTAATGGCGGGCGGCGCCGCATACAGCTCGCATACAGCCGGGATTGGCTATTGGGAGACCCGGCGGCGCAGCGACCAGAGCTGAGCGCCCCGCTCCGACGGCAGGGCCTCCCAGGCCAGGCCGAGCTGCGCGGCCCGCTGGCCGGAGATCTCCTCGCCGAAGATCCCGGCCGCGGCCGCGGCTTCCGGGCCCGCGCGTCCGGCCAGCAGCCCGAAGTGCCCGCCGCCGGGATGCAGCCCGATCCGCAGGAAACCGCTGATCAGCCGGGCGTCCTCGGCCACGATGCGCAGGTCGGTGGCGAGCATCAGGTTGATCCGCCGACCTGCTGGTCACGGTCGGCCTCGTCGCAGGCCGCGACGAACTGCCCGGCCAGCTCGTTGTTCAGGGCGTTCCTGGTCGCGGGGGCGTTCAGGGTGATGAACGCGACGCCGTCGGTGATCTCCAGGTCAATCATGGGCTGGCTCCTCGGCTGGGTAACGATCGGCGGCCTGACTCAGGCGTTCGGCGAGCACGGCGCAGCGGTCGCGGAGCTCGGCGGGCTCCAGCGGGGTGAACGGGACGCCCAGCCGGGCCAGGTGCAAGGCGATCATGTCGAGGGAGTCCGAGCCCGAGATGAACAGGCAGCGCCCCTCGCCGATCGCCTCGACCACCGCGACGGTGGACGGCACCATGGCCGCGACTACGTCGGCCGGCGCATCCAGCAGCACCCGGGCCCGCCAGCGGTACGGCCCGGAGGACAGGCCCTCGCTGACGAACCTGGCCGCGTCGGGCGGGTCGGCCGGGCGCGACCGGACGCCGGTCGGCCGGATGTCCTCCATCCGGTCCAGCCGGAAGCTACGCCATTCGCCCTTGTCCAGGTCGTGCGCTACCAGGTACCAACGCCGGCCGGTGAAGACCAGGCGGTACGGCTCGACGTGGCGGCGGCTGTCCTGCCCGGAACCGTTCCGGTAGCGGAAACGCAGCCGCTCGGACTGCTGGCACGTCAGGGCGACGAGTGCGAGGTCGTTCGGCTCAATCGTGGGCTCGGCCGGGACCAGGGGCACGGTCGCGACGGTGAGGGCCTCTACCCGCCGGCGCAGCCGCGGCGGCAGGACCTGGTCGATGGCGGCCGCCGCGCGGGCGGCCGCCTCCAGGCGGCCGCCCGCAGGCCGAGCGCGACCGCGACCGCCGAGTCCTCGTCCAGCAGCAGCGGTGGCAGCCGGGTACCGCCGGGGCCGAGCGCGTAGCCGCCCCGGCGGCCGGGGATCGCGTGCACCGGGTAGCCCAGTTCCCTGAGCCGGTCGATGTCGCGCCGGACGGTACGCGTGGTGACGCCCAGGCGGGCAGCCAGCTCGTCGCCGCGCCAGTTGGGCCTGGCCGTCAGCAGCGGCAGCAGCCGGAGCAGCCGCCCGGCGGTATCGGTCACCCGCCCATCATGCCGTGCCTTTGCGGACCGGTTCTGTCCTGGTTAGTTTCTAGGGTGAGTTTCATGACCGACGTTGACTGGAACTTCCAGCTGGCCGAGCAGCTGGACTGGCACTGGCGCGAGCAGCTGCGGCCGCGGCTGAACGGCCTGACCGACGAGGAGTACCGCTGGGAGCCCGTGCCCGGCGCGTGGAACGTGCGGCCGCGCGGGACGGGGACGGCGCCGGTCGCGGCGGGCGGCGGCGAGTTCACTATGGACTACGCCATGCCGGAACCCGATCCGCCGCCGGTGACCACGATCGCCTGGCGGCTCGGGCACATCGTGGTCGGGGTCCTCGGCATGCGGGTGGCCTCGCACTTCGGCGGCCCGCCGGATGATTACGCTACGCACCGCTACCCCGGCGACGCCGCGACCGCGCTGGCCCAGCTCGACGCGGCCTACGCCGGGTGGATCGGCGGCGTGCGCGGGCTCGGGCCTGGCGAGATGGCCCGGGCGATCGGCCCGGCCGAGGGCCCGTGGGCCGACCGTCCCATGGCCGAGCTCGTGCTGCACATCAACCGGGAGATGCTGCACCACGGCGCCGAGATCGCGCTGCTGCGCGACCTGTACCGATGGCACTTCGACGGCAAGGGAGCCTGACCGTGTACTTCAAGATCCAGGTGGTCATCGACGCCGCCGAGCCGGTCAAGCTGGCCGAATTCTGGGCCCTGGCCCTGGACTACGTGCTCGAGCCGCCGCCGCACGGCTTCGAGACCTGGGAGGATTTCGGCCGGTCCATCGGGATGCCGGAGGAGGAGTTCGGCGACCAGGCCGCCGTCATCGACCCGGCCGACGAGGGGCCCCGGCTGTATTTCCAGCGCGTACCCGAGCGGAAGACCGTTAAGAACCGGGTCCACCTCGACGTGCGGGTGGCCGGCCGCGAGGTAGAGGGCGAGGAGCGTAAGCAGCTGATGTCAGAAAAAGTGGAACAACTGGTGGAGGCGGGAGCCAGCGTCGTCTGGGCGAACGAGGACGTGCGGGGCCACTCGATCGTGATGCGCGACCCCGAAGGCAACGAGTTCTGCGTGAACTGAGGTTCGTGTCCGCTGCGCCCGCCCTTCGCGGGAGCGCGGGTCAATGCCGCCGGGCCGTGCGTCTGCGCCGTATGTCTGTGACTTATTGTCTGCGCCGTTTGTCTGTGCCGTATCTCCCCGTGGGGCGGCGCGAGCGCGGAAACGGGCATTTCCGTTCAGCCAATGGGCCGCGGCCGGGCGGCGCGTTCCAGAAAACCGGACTCAGGTTACACCGGCACCATCAGGATCACGGTCCGGGTGCGTCGGGCCAGCTGGAACGTCATGAACTCCCGGTTCCAGTGCGTTCTGACGCAGTGAAAACCCGGTTCCACTGCGTCCGGGAGGCGTCAGGCAGGGCTTTGGTATGGGTGTGACGCATTGGCATCCGGGGTGGAATTGCGGCGTGGACTTCGGCCGGGATGAGACGACGGGGCATAGCCCGGTTCGCAACGCGGCGGGGGAGGTCGGGGGCTGGATCCCGGTGCGCCGGGCCTGGGCTCCATTGAGCTCCGCATAACGGCTTTTCCAACTTTTCTCAACAGATGGTTTTGCCCGGGGGAACACCACTAGCATTCCCTTATACCGGACTGTGGTGCACGTGCAGAACGGTGCCCGTCGCCAGCTCCGGGCACTCAGCGTCTCCCGGCGCCGGCGGACGGATCGCGTCCGTCGCGGGTGGCCATGACCGCGGGGCAGTGGCGGCCTACCGGAACTTCAGATGCGGTTGCGTCAGGATGCCTGGTTCCTGACCGCCGGGGCGACGCGGGAGAGGCTGTCGACGTGGTTGGGGAGCGGACCGGTCCGCATTCTCCGGTCAAGTTGTCCGGGGCCATCCCGCCGCTCGCCGAATCGTTCCACCAGCGCCCGGAAACCGGGCTGGATCTGCGGGCGGGCCTGTACCCGGGCGACACCGTAGTGCTGACCCACGGCGAGGACACCGCCGCCACGCCCGCGGCCCAGGGCGGCACGGGCAAGACCCAGATCGCGGTGGCGTTCAGCCACGCGCTGTGGGGGGCTCGCGCGGTCGACGTGCTGGTCTGGGTAACGGCGACCAGCCGGGAGGCGATCGTCACCGGCTTCGCGCAGGCGGCCAGGACGGTCGGCGCGGCCGATCAGGTGCAACCCGCCGAGGCCGCCGCGGGCCGCTTCACCGGCTGGCTGGCGCACACCAGGCAGCCGTGGGCGCTGATCCTCGACGACCTGGCCAGCCTGGCTGACCTGGAAGACCTCTGGCCGACGGGCCTGGCCGGGCAGGTCGTCATCACCACCGGCCTGCCCGCGGCCCTCTTCCCGGCCGGACCGCGGATCGCTCCGGTCGGCGGGTTCAGCCGCCGCGAGGTGCTGGCGTACCTGAGCGCCCGGCTCACCGACTTTCCCGGCCAGCGAGCCGAGGCTCTCGACCTGGGCGCGGACCTGGACGGGCTGCCGCTCGCGCTGGCCCAGGCCGCCGCCGTGATGACCCTGAACCGGCTGAGCTGCCGGGAGTACCGGGGGCGGCTCGGCGAGCGGCGCCAGCACATGTCCGCGGTCCGGGTGGACGGCGTCTCCCCCGCCGTGCTGGCCACCTGGTCGCTGGCGGCGGAAAGCGCGCACGAGCTTCCGCCCGCGGGCGCGGCCTGGCCGGCGCTCGCGCTGGCCGCCATGCTCGACTCGCACGGTATTCCCGGCGCGGTGCTGACCAGCCCGGCCGGGTGCAGCTACGTGGCCGGCCGGCCCAGCGCCGCGGACATGGCGGACCAGACCCTCGTCCGTGCGGCCATGACCAACCTGGCCCGGGCCGGCCTGGTCAGCATCGACCCGGGCAGCGCGGCCCGGACGGTGCGGATGCATCCGAGCGTCCAGGCCGCGGTGCGCGCCTACCTGCCGCCCGCGGACTTCGAGCAGGCCGTGCTGGCCGCGGCGGAGGCCCTGCTGCAGGCCTGGCCGGAGGCGGACGAGAGCCAGGACCCGCTCGCTCAGGCCCAGCTCGATCAGGCACTGCGAGACTGCGCCGCCGCGCTGCAGTCGGCCGACAGCGCGGCACCGCACCCGGCCGCGGGCGGCGGGTTCGGTGGCGCGCAGCCTCAGCAGAGCGTGCTGTGGAAGCCGGAAGCCCATCCGGTACTGTTCCGCAGGGGGCTGAGCATGGAGGTCGACGGGCTGGCTGAATCCGCCGTCACGTACTGGCAGGGGATGCTCGTCACCAGCACCAGGCTGCTCGGCAGCGGCCACGTCAACGCGGTGACAGCCCGGGACCGGCTGGCGGCCGCCTACGAGTCGGCCGGGTGGTTCGGCGACGCGATCTCGGTCTACTCCACCACGCTGGCCGACCGGGAGAGCAACCAGGGACCTGGGCACCCGGACACGATCACCGCGCTCGGGAACCTCGCCCGCGCCTACTCGGGTGCCGGCCAGCCGGCCGAGGCGGTGGTGCTGTACGAGCAGATGGCGGCGGCGGCCGACCGGCACCTCGGCCCGGATCACCCGGTTACCCTGGCCGCACGGGCTCACCTGGCGGGGGCGTACCAGGCGGCGGCCCGGGGCAAGGAGGCGCTGACCGCGTACCGGATGCTGCTGGCCGACGCCGAGCGGCTGCTCGGCGCGCGGCACCAGGACACGCTGGCCATCCGCGAGAGCCTGGCCGCTGCCTTCCTGGCCAACGGGCAGTCCAAGGAGGCCATCGAGCACTACAAGCGGTTCGCGGCGGACACCGAGGCGGCGGCCGGCCGCGATCATCGAGACGCGATCGCGGCGCGCGCCACCCTGGCCTCGGCCTACCGCCGGGGCGGCAAGCCGAAGGACGCGATCGCGCTCTACCAGCGGTTGCTGGCCGATCACGAGCGGATCACCAGCCCCGACCACCCGGACACGATCACCGCCCGGGCCAACCTGGCCTTCGCCTACCGCAGCGCCGGGCAGTTGCGGGAGGCGATCGGTGCCTACGAGCGCACGCTGGCCGACCGGGAGCGGATACAGGGACGGGACCACGCGGACACGAGGGCCGCACGGGCTCACCTGGCCGCGGCCTGCCAGCGGGCCGGGCGGCTCGGCGACGCCATCCATCATTTCGAGCAGGCGCTGGCCGACAGCGAGCGGATGA
>Ga0335085_10013930_pt1 | contig 11762 bp, 8 predicted proteins | sample Lox_Sample_45_FD_206712 | JGI IMG/M metagenome (GOLD analysis project Ga0335085, IMG submission 206712) | Soil microbial communities from Loxahatchee National Wildlife Refuge, Florida, United States - Lox_Sample_4.5 | ecosystem: Environmental > Terrestrial > Soil > Wetlands | place: USA: Florida...
TTGCTGCGCTTCGTCCATCTCTCGTGACAGCCATGATCTCATTCTACTTAAGGAGTGCGCCCTTTGCCCAGCTCACGAAGGGCTGTCCTTACCATAGCTACTGTCGTTTCGCCACCGGGTGTGCACGCGGCCGGCACCAACATGTGAGTTCCTTCGGGAAGCACGTCCGTCCAGCCGAACCAAAACACATCGCCCAAAACTTGATCTTTGGAGACTTGCTCTACAGCGTACACAAGGTAGTTCTTCCCGACTTCGTAGCCGCCATCACCTAAGCAGTCAGTGCCATCATCAACCCCGTAAAGAATGCGCGTCCGGTCGGGAGATCCCTTCCAATACTCATCCACTCGAAAGGTAATCGCATACCGGCGTCGCCCTTTCATTTCGATACGCTGAGGAAGTAGTTTTCGCTCGAGCACAGTGCCTCGGAAGACCACTGGATAGTCGTTCGTCGCAGTTTTTGCGGTCGAACCTGCAGCGGAAACGCAGGTGCAAGGGAGCGCCGGTACCGAAACCATCGTCAGCAGTCCCAAGAGCACAAAGCGATTCATGCCCGTATCTTACCGAAAGGTCAGCCTGTCACATTTGCCCCCGGGCGAGTGCGCCAAACTTACTCACAGCACCGAGTTGATATCGGCACACCACCGGAGCGCTTTCGCACTCCGGGTTTCTGCGGTGCTGAAGCGGGGAAAAGGGCTGCCGCCCCTTTCCCCACGCCCCTTTCTCCGCCAGCCGCACCCTGCCTTCGCTTCGCTCCGGATAACTTCCTCTTGACGAAGCCGAACACTTTTTGCACAATCGAGAAGCCAGCGTCGCTACGCTCCGATGGTGTTCGGGATCATCCCGGAATGCCGTTCGGCATCCCTCCGGAATGAGCGTTCAGCTTCACCGGAATCCCCATTAAAGGCAGCCCGCCCGGCGTTACAGCGCCTGCGCCAGCAGTATCGTGCCGATCGCGATCAGCCCGACGTGTACGTAGCGAATGAAGCGCTGCGGGTGCATCCGCTTGTTCAGTTCTCTTCCCAGGAAAATCGCGACGAAGACCCCCGGCAATGACCAGACGAAGAAACGATTCACCTCGGCAGTCCACAGTCCCGAGATCCGGTAGCCCGCCATTCCGGCCACGCTGGCCGGCAGAAAGTACCCCTGCAGCGTGGCCCGAAAATTCGCCGGCGGCCAGCGCCGCAGCGATCCGTACATCGCCAGCGGCGGGCCGTTCATGCCGTAAGCGCCACCCAGAATTCCGGCGACGAACCCGAAAACTCCGGCCAGCCGTTCGTTCTTCAGTTCAAAATGCGCGTGCCTGGCAAGCGACCAAAGCGAAAACCCGATGATGATGATCGCAAGCGCCGCCTTCACCGCCGGCTCGGGAATTTTCTTGAGCGCCATCAGGCCAAGGGGAATTCCGAAAAATGTGGGCACGATCAGCCATACCGCGCTGCGCAGATGAATGTGCCGCCAATCCTGCGCCACAACAACCAGCGCTACGGTGATCGAGACAAGCACCGCGACCGGCGCGGCAATCCGCACCGGAATCGCCAGCGCAAGCAGCGGCACAGCCACCAGGGCCTCGCCGAATCCGAAAGCGGAACGAATTACAGTGGCGACGAAAAGCACGGCGGCCACTTCCACGATTACGGGCAAAAGTCAGCGCGTCCGGTAGAAGAGCATCAGATCGCTCGCCGGCGGTTTGATTCCGGCCTGACGCAGCATGGTGGCAACCTGTCCGCGATGATAGCTGCCGTGATTGACCACGTGCATCACCACCTGCCACTGCGGAAGCGCCAGTTCGGCGCCCTGGGCCGTGTGGATGGGCAGCGGCTTCACCCAGTCGTCGGCTGAAAGCGAGCGCGCCCAGTCCAGCCAGTTCTGATGCAATCCCGGCCATGCCTGCCCGAGCGCGTTGAGATCCGTCGGACTGTCGGTATCCGCCAGCTTCGCGTCCGGCTGGCCGCTGACCCGCCGGAACCAGACCAGCTCGCCGCGATATACGTGCATCAGAGTTTCGAACAGGCTTTTGAAGGAACTGCCGCGGTCCTGCATGACGTGGTCCTGCGGCGCCTGGGTAAGTGCCGCGAGCAGAACGTCATCCGCCCACTTCATGAATTCGAGATGCGACTGGCAAATGGAGCCGGTGTCAGGCATTGAAATAAGTTTACAGTTATTAGCGGTCCGGCTGTATTTTGTCTTCAACGAAGCCGCTTCGTTGCTTATATTAGTGGAAAGCGATGTCGACAAAATGGCTCATTGCTGTTCTGACCATAATGATGACTGCTCAGGCGCAGACGCCGCCCGGCGTGGATGACGCCAAACGCGCTATTGATGCGGGGCTGCAGGAAATCTGGAAATCTATGGGGAGTACCGGAAAACGCACAGTGCTGTTCCAGAGCGTGTTTCCCGAGGAGCCCACGGCCGCGGGTTCCTGGCATTTTCGCGCCAGTCTGACGATTCACGATCAGGAAACCGGCAAGGCCGCGACTCGCAACTATGGCCGCACCTGCGTGGCCTCGCTTGAGAACGAAACTTACGAGCTCAGACTCGACGATGCCGGAATCTGGGAAGCCCAGGGGCGCATGACCCCCGATCTCGGTCTGAAGACGTGCAAGGACAATCCCGCGGCCGGAGTTTCGGCGATCCCGCTATCCACCCTGGAGGGAACAACCGCGCCGCAAGGCGGTCCCGCGCGCGCTGCCGCGCCGCCGCCGCGAAAGCAGACAGCGACGGAAACCTCGCACGTCATCCCGCTGAAGCCGGGCCAGGGCATCGCCCCTGGGTCATACGAATGCTGGGGTAATGGCCAGGCGCGTCCCCTGCTGAACTTCACGGCGCTGGGCAATAATCAGTACCGCGACTCGCAGGGCCATGAGGGATCGATGTCCGTGGCTTCCAACGGACGCGTCACCATTCGTGGCGGCAATCTCGATGGCTTTCTGCCGGAGGGATACTACGCCGAATACTATGCCCCGCGAGGCCGCGCCACACTGAGCTTCCGCAATTCCAGCGACCATGAAGTGCAGTATTGCGAAAAGCAGTAATCAGTCGTTCAGTTTTCAGTCATCCGTTTTCTGAAATGTGCGGCGCTTGCGCTTTCAGACTGACGACTCACGACTGACACCTGAGAACTCTCTAAAACTGGAACCGCAGCTGAACTTCCACCTTGCGGTTGCCGGCCGCTCCGTTGTTGCCGCCGAATCCGCCACCGCCGCCGGTGTTCAAAGAGGTGTACTGCCCGAACAGCGGCGTTCCCAGGCCGCCCTGCGGCGGATTGTAGTTCACGTGGTTCAGCGCGTTGCGCGCCTGCACGTTGAGCGTGAGGTTGTAACGCTTGCTGCTGTTGCCGTTGACATTGCCGAAGCCGCCGCCGCGTCCGCCGCGGCCGCCGCCACCGCCGAATCCGCCACCTCCACGGCCGCCGCCGCCACCGAAGCCGCCGCGTCCACCGCCATCGAAACCACCGCCGCCCGGGAAGCCACCACCGCCGCCGCGGTTCTGGTTCGCATTCCCGCCGGAGCGTTCACCCCAGCCCCATGTGCGGCTGATCCGCAGATTCAGATTCACCTGACTCGGGCCATCGCCATAGTTCACAGGGACGAGCTGCGTGCCGGTCGCACTGAAACATCCGATGTTGGGCTTCTTGTTGTATGTCGCAGTAGCGCAGGGCGCGAAATACGGCCGGAGGTTGTAGATGCCGTCGCCATCGAAGTCTCCGGGAAGCGTGATATTAAACGGAGCGCCGGATTGGACGGTCATGAACGGATTCAGGTTGATTTTCAGAGGCAGGCCGATTCCACCGCCAAAGTAACCGCGGTTGCGGATATCGAAGTTGGCGCGACCCCAGTCCTGATTGGCGTTGTACTGATTCATCGGGAACCCGGCGGCGTTGGTGTGCGCCTGTCCGTAGGTGTAATAACCCTGCAACTGGATGTGTGAGTTGAGCCGCGTGTTGGCGTTGATTGTCAGCTGCGTCTGCTTAAAGATGCCGCTGGATTCGAACTCGTAAATATCGCCGTTGGCGCCCGGCACGCCGGTCCCGGCAAACGGCCTCACACTCACCTGCGGAGGACCGCCGGGGGTCGCCGGACCTACATAAGCATCCGGCCCGTAAGTCAGCGGCGCATTGATGTCCCGCTGCCGCTGCACATGCACTCCGCGGGTATTGACATAGTTGATCGACAACTGCGTTCTGCCCGGAAGCTGGCGGTCGAGTTCAAGCGCCGACTGAGCCATGTAGGGTGCACGGTACGAGGGGTCGATCGTATAGATCGCCTGATTCTCCTTTGCGCCCTGCAGCACGCTGAGCGGGGGGACCTCCGGATAATACGACAGAATCTGCGTGGCATTCTGAGTAGCCGCTGTCGTGACCACGTAATTGGTCTGTGTGTATCCGTTGTAGCGCAGTGCCGACAGCACGTTTCCGGTGGAGAACCGCGAGAAGAAAATTCCGTATCCGGCCCGGATCACGGTTTTCGACTGCGCTTTGCCTTTGGTACCCGGCGCCCACGCGATGCCCAGGCGCGGCCCGAGGTCAAGGTGATCCCGGATGTCGTTCTGCGTTTCGTAACGAATGCCGGCGTTCACCGTGAAATTCGGCGCTACACGCCAGTCGTCCTGCACGAAAACTCCAAGATCGAACTCGCGGGCCTGAATGTTCGGAATGCCGCTGCTGAGCGAGAACTGAGTCGGCCCGCAGCCCTGCCCCAGGAGAGCGCCGATGGAACCGGGGTTGATCGCGAGCTGCTGCTGGGTGTACCCATAGACGTCGAGCGAAGTGGGCTGCGCAATTCCAGGGATCGGGCAAACCGGCACTCCGATCTGCGTCGCCGAAAAAGTGTATGTGCCGTTGAAATTGGAATTGGAAATGGTAGTGACGTCCGACTGGCGGGCGCGGAATCCGATCTTGATCGCGTGCTTGCCCCGCGTTGTGGTCAGGATGTTCTGCAGCTCATATCCTTTGTTGAAGTTGTTCTGCGCGGAGTATGGGGCGCCGCCGGAACTGAAAGAGCCGCTGACATTGATCCCCGGGTCCAGACCGGGGGAATTGAAGCCCGGAATAGAGAACGCCCCGAGTCCGAGAGCGTTGTTATGGTTGTCCCGGAACTGGAACCGCGTTTCATCCACCGCTATGGTGCCGAGGACCGCAGTCTCCGTAATCTGCACCTGATTGTTCCGGATATAGCTCTGCGTCTCCTGCGACGGCAGATTGAATTGGCCCACGCCTCCGTAATTGGATGACTGCGTATGGTTGTAGCGAATCACCAGCGTATTATTCTGATTGATCGCGTAGTCGATGCGCGGGCTCACCTGCCACAGAGCGTTCGGTATCAGAATCTGCTGATTGATCGGCTGCTCAGCGGCACTGATGGTGGGCGCCTGAAGGAAATTAGGCGACAGGATCGTGCCGATGATGAGAGCATTCTGTTCGATAGCGCGCCGGTTGAAATCGAGGAAGAACGAAGTCTTCTTCCCCAGCGGACCGCCGATGTTGGCCGTCCCGAGCAGCGAGTGGTATCCGGCCGGTGACGTCGTGAGCAGCGGATTCCGCGTATCGAAAATGCGATCGCCGTATTCAATGAACGCCTGGCCGTGATAGCTGTCTGTTCCGGGCCGGGTAAGAATTTCGATGCGTCCGAAACCGGGCTGATCGAACTCAGACGAGAACGGATTCGAGTTGATGCGGATTTCGCGGATCGAACTCTTCGGCGGCAACTGGCCGCCGCTGAAACCATCGACGAAGAATTGGGCGCCATTCGGTCCCGCCGCCGGACCAGCCAGAGCTTCCAGATCCGACTGCAGATCGTCGGGATCGTCCGGCAGCGCATCGATGTCCGCGTCTTTGAGAACCAGCGCACTCACGTTCGAAGAGGAATCAACCGAAAGCGCGGCCGCTGCCGTATCGGTGACGCTGACCTGCTGCGCTTCAGCCGCAATCTGCAGAGCGATGTCGAGAGAGTTTCCCTGACCCGCGGGTACATCGACATCCGATTTCGAGTAAGTCACGAAACCGCTGGCATCGGCGCGGATATTGTATTTTCCGGCCGGCATGTTGGGCAGGGTATAGCGTCCCTGGCCGTCGCTTTTGGCGGAGCGCGTAACGCCATTACCCGTCGCGACGACGGTCGCATTGGGAACCACTGCGGCGGACGGGTCGGTTACGGTCCCGCGGATCGACCCTATGTTCTGGGCCCAGGCCGTTCGCTCCGCGACCCCGGCAAATGCAAGAGCCACAAGCGCTAACACTACCGTCTGAAATTTCATTCTCACCCTCATGAGCATATTTATCCGCGGAGACCCGTCTCCCTTGAGACGAGATGCAACTTTAATTGTTACTTTTTTCTACAACTGTAGATCGTGATTAAGTGTAAACGAGCTTTGGCGAACAACCCGACGCACGTCGAGCGAATCGACATAGATCGTCGTCTTCACCATACGTTACATATGGCATTAGTCTCCGGTCCGCGGCAGCCGCAGAAACCTGCCCGTGCGGTCTACCCATCCTTTGATCATGGCGGCGCAATCGCGGGCGACAGGCAGCGTGCGCAGATCGTCAAGCGACCACTCCATCTTGCGGCTCCAGTTCGGATACTCCGAAGTCGTTCCGGGCAGATTCTGCTGATTCGGCTCCTTGGTCATGTCTTCCTGGTTGACGAGGAGGAGCGTTGCCGGCGTTTTCGCCAGGTACCCAATGATGGCGTAATGCAGTTCGCCCGTCAGTTCCGGAATATCCGCGGCGTTCCGCGAATAACCGGCCGGCAAAAGAGCGGCCGCGTGCAGCGCGTCGAGAAGGCTCTGCTTATCGCGCGCCCGGTCCCGCATCTGGATATCGAAACCCGCGCGATCGATAGTCCCCGCCCGCAGTCTCGCATCGATATCGTTCCCGGTCCAGAATCCCGTGATCGTCGCCAGATCGTGCGTCGTCGATGACGCCAGCGCCTGCTCCGGATACTCTTCCGGAGCCCGGAATCTGCCGGCTCCGTTATCGAAGCTGCGCTCGAAATAAAGCAGGCGATAACTCAGAATGCCGAATCGCGACAGTGTCTCGCGCACCTCCGGCTCGACCGTGCCGAGATCCTCGCCTACGATCACGACTTTATTACGCACGCTCTCCAGCGCCAGAATGCGCACCAGATCGAGCGTCAGATCGCGCACGTAGGCCCCGTGCGCCGCGTCGCAACCCGGTGGAATCCAGTAGAGCCGGAAAAGCCGCATTACGTGATCGATCCGCAGGGCGCCGCCATGCTGCAAAGATTTCCGCAGAGACTCGGTGAACAGCCGATAGCCGTCCGCATGATGCCTTCGTGCGTCGGGCGGCGGGAATGACCAGTCCTGGCCGGTCGGCGAAAAATCATCCGGCGGCGCGCCTACGCGACAGCCTGGAATGAAGAAGTCCCGATGAGCCCAGAGATCGCTGCCGCTGCGGTCGGTGGCCAGCGCGAGATCGTGATAAAGCCCGATCGACATGCCGCGCCGCCGCGCATGAGCCTGCACGCGCGCGAGCTGCCGGTCAAGATTCCATTGCAGCCAGCCGTGAAACAGGATTTCGCGTTTGTGGCCCGCCGCGAATTCGCGCACCGCTTCGCTCGCGGGGTCGCGATATTCTTCCGGCCAGTCGGGCCAGACCCAGAGATGCGGGTTCGCTGCATGCAGATATTCGTCGAGCGCGCAGTAGATGGCAAAAAGGCGCAGTAGATCTCCTTCGTCCTCGATCCACTTTTCGCAGTCCTCTCCGGGCGGCTCCGCCGCAAAAATCATTTCGAGCGCGCGGCGTTTGAGCCCCGCCACCTGCTCGTATTCGACCGTCGGAGATCCGCGCAGACGAGCCCGCTCTGCGCACGTCTGCGGATTTTCGAATTCCCCGCGGATGCGCTCGTAGCCCGTTATATCCTCTAGATCCAGATAAATGAAGTTTCGCCAGAAAACGCTGTTCGGCAGATATGGGCTGGTGTTGTACGGCCGCCGGTTGTGAATCGCGTGCAGCGGATTGAGCGCAATGAAATCCACATCGAGCGCGGGCACTGCCCAGTCGATCAGATCGATGAGATCGCGCAGATCGCCCACGCCCCAGTTGCGCTTCGAACGCAGGCCGTAAAGCGTGATCCCAAGCCCCGCATGCTTCCCCGGCGCAGGCGCATGAGCGCGATCCGGCGTGACGATCAGCCGCATTTCGCTGTTCCGCGCCACGGCGCGGTGGTAGCCCGGCGGCAGCCTCAGATCGGATCGCGCTTTGCGGTTTTCGATCCGGATCTGATGATGTACGCCCTCTTCAGTCACGATTTCGAGAAATCGCAGGTCTGATTGGACGGGAATTTCTATTGGCTGGTTCTCGCTGATGACCAGCACAAACGGCAGTTCGCGGCTTTTTTCCGCGGCTTCGTAGCGCGCGACAGACGCGCGCAGCGATTCTTCCGATGAGCAGTCGAATCCGAGCGCGGCCAGGATCGCGCTGTTGGTTTCCGGTACGGTTTCGTGCCGGTGCCCGAAAATATCCCAGAATTCCTGCTGAACGCCCTGCCTCTCGGCGGCCCTGCGGAGTGCGTCGTCGAGTGGCACTTAACCAATTTAACCGGTCGGCGCGCTTCGAACGCACCCCAATCGGGTTCAAAAATCCAGTTTGTCAATTAAATCGTTCAGCTGTGTCTGCAGCGCCGCATGCTGCTGGTCGAGCGCCGTCGCGCGGTCGCGCAGCTTCGCGATCTGCGTTTCCTGATCGCTCAGCTTGCGCGCGTAATCCTGCACGATCTGCTGCTGCCCGCTCACGCTCGACAGGCTCGCGATATTCTGCCGGTTGCGTTCTTCGTCCCGCGCCAGAGCGTTTTCCTGATCGGCGACCGAGCGCTTCTCGGCATCCGCATTGGCGATCTGCGTCTTAACGTCGGAAATCTGCTGCAACTGCCGCCGGGCGCTGTCGCTGATGGTCTTGTTACGGATGTAAGCCAGCAACCCGGTGGTGTTCAAAGAAGACACTGAGGTCTGCGTGTCATAGACATACTCTTCGGTCACCGGGAAATCCAGCGATCCATTGGCCGGCAGGTTCATTTCGAACCGGTAAACGTTCGTTGCCGTTTCGATCGGCTTGGCCGTATCGACGAGGATGAACCCGGTGCGAACCGGATGTTCTATCACCAGGGTCTTCGCGCGCGGATCGATGTTGTGAATGGTGTAAGTCTGCTTCTGGACCTGTGCAAAGCGGCTCGTCAGCAGGCCGTTATGGGCGTGGATTTCACGCACCACTGCGCTGCGCGTGTCGAGGTTGTCTGCAATCCGCGTGCCGAGATCGACCCCGTAATTGATGAAGCGCTTGTCAGAGTTCTTCACAGTTTCGATCAGCGCCTCACCGGCATAAGCGCCGGCGTCGAAAACCGTGATCGGGCCGCCATCCAGAGTTTTGCCTGTGTTGTTGGTCAGCTCGGCGGCATTGAACGGATTCGGACGGCTCGGGTCGGAATAGATGATCAGCTTGCGTGCCGGGATTTTCTGCTGCAGGAACGGCATCATCGCCGATTCGTCCTTGCGCACCGTTACGGGATTCGTGATGTCGTATTCAAACAGGTCGGCGATTTCCGTGGCCGCGGCAGGAGACACGCTGCTGGATTCCGTCTGAAGTGCAGGCGCTTCTGCGCTAACCGTTACCGAGTTAGCGGCAGAGGCGACCCCGCCAACGGCTCCGGCCCTCCGCGGCGCCGGAGCCGGGGTGGCAAAGGTCTTCATCGCGCCTGTATACACCGTCGGCGCGACTGGCCGGTCCTCCGCCAGTTCCGCGCCCAGCCGCGTGATGTATTTCGGCGAATACAGCTGACTGATAAACGAAATCGGCTTGCCCGAAACCAGCGACAGTCGAACATTTGTCCAGTCCTCACCCGTCGTGTTGTCCACGATCGCCCATCCTTCGAGCGTCGGCTGCGCGCTGTTCCCTTCGAACAGCAGCCGGTAGCTCGACTTCCACGCAGGCATCGGAATGATGTACGCCGCCCGCACCTGGCGCGATTTCGAATCTGTCGAATCGATATAGACGCTGCGCCCGTCCTTCGAACGCGCGCCCGTCAGTGCTGCCAGATAGTCTCTGAACTGAAGCTGCAGCTGCGGATCCGTGAAGCGAATCGCTGTCGCCGCGGCCAGATCGGCATTGCGCAGCTCGCCCGAGTCCATGAGCAGCGTTAGCTGTTCGCGTTCCAGATGGTCTTTATCGCCTGGCAGCATTCGCGCCGCAACGATCGCACCGGAGACTTTCTGCGGGCCAAACTCCATTTCAATACGTGCGCCCTTCAGTTGATCCAGCACCGAGCTCAACGGCTCGCCGGCTTCGATACGAAACGGAAAATCCGCCAGCTTTTGTTCCAAAGGAATGCTCGAGTCGTAGCGCAGGTCCGTGACTTTGCCGCCCTGATCGTTCACGGTGAGCGACTTCAGCACGTCATTCATTTCGTCTGCTTTAAAATCGAGACGCGCCGACTCGCCTGGCCCGAGCGCACCGCTGCGTTCGAAGTAGCCGACCCCGTGCTTATAGAGCACGACCGTGCGCACCGGCAACTCAGCCGCGCGCACCACGACCACAAAAAGCCCGGCCGCGATAAAGCTTGTCATCCGCATAAGACCTCCGTTCGACGGTGTAGACGGCAGGTCCGCGCGCGAGGTTCCTGCCGCGCCGGCCCAACTATTCACCCATTACTTTAATGATGACGCGTTTCGCTCTCTGCCCGTCGAATTCGGCATAGTAAACCTGCTGCCACGGCCCGAAGTCCAGCTTGCCCTTTGTCACCGGCACGATCACTTCGTGGTGGACGATCAGGCTCTTCAGGTGCGAGTCGCCATTGGTTTCGCCGGTGCGATGATGCCTGTAATCCTCGCGAAACGGCGCCAGCTTTTCCAGCCACTCATCGATGTCGCGGATCAGCCCGTCTTCTGCGTCATTGACGTACACGCCCGCGGTAATGTGCATGGCGGAAACCAGAATCATCCCCTCGGAGATGCCGCTTTTTGCCAGCGCGCTCTCCACCTGCGGAGTGATGTTGATGTACTCGCGGTGCTTCGCCGTGCGGAAAGTCAGATATTCGGTATGGAATCTCATAGGGCGATCATAAGCCCGCCCCGGCGCATGAACGGTGGCTTGACACCTGTCGTCGCTAACCGTCAGACTTTAAGATTAACTATGCGTCCTGGTGTCCGGATGCTGCTCACAATATTCATGAGCAGCTGCGCTGTTTTTGCGCCTGTCATATCCGCGCAGAATCAGCCTCAGACGGCGCCACCCCAGGGCCAGCCAACTCAGCCTGACCAGTCCGCGCCTGAAGCCGCGCCACCGCCTGCTCCGGGACAGCTGCCCCCCTCCCCTGTTGAGCAGCAGAATCAGCGGATCCGCGAAGTCGATCCCCTCGAACGCGAAGAGGAAAACAAGGCAAGAGAAAAAGCGGCCCGCGAGGCCAACAAAGCAAGAGGCGGGCAAGACGAGAACGCTCCCATCCCGGGATCGATCGCCGCCTCACAGCAAAGCGCATCGCGGTCGTCCGGGCCTGAGGTTGTCGGCGATAACGAACAGAACGCACCGGTTCAGGAGTACACAGGCCCCGCGGTTCTGAGCCGCAGCTACTCGATCACCCAGGCCGTGATTCCCGAGCAGGTCAAGTGGAACGAGAGCTTCGGCATCGCGAGCACGTACAACACCGGACTGGCTCGTCCGGAGAACACCGACGGAGGCTCCGGACCTTCCTCCAGTCTGCTCGGCACTTCGATCTCCTGGACCTTTGGCGGGAACCATTTTTTCAAGCGCGATT
>Ga0335085_10013931_pt1 | contig 11762 bp, 13 predicted proteins | sample Lox_Sample_45_FD_206712 | JGI IMG/M metagenome (GOLD analysis project Ga0335085, IMG submission 206712) | Soil microbial communities from Loxahatchee National Wildlife Refuge, Florida, United States - Lox_Sample_4.5 | ecosystem: Environmental > Terrestrial > Soil > Wetlands | place: USA...
GATAGGGGACCATACCATTTGTTGTGGGTTAAGGCGAGACACCCGCGTAATAGGCCACGCGCATCAAACGCCTGATCCAGCCATGCCCGAAGGCGAACCAATTGGGGCTAGTGCGATACCCCTGGGACCTCAACCACATATATTCGGTCCACACGTCGTCGGTGGCCTTCGCCATGGCCGCGAGCGTCCCTGGCCCCACAACGCCATCCTGGCTCACGCCCAATGCCTGCTGGGCGGCCTTCACGCCATGGCTTGGCTGGTTGACCTCCGCATCGAAGACGGCCAATCCCCAGCGCCAGGGCATGCTCCCGCACTCATGCGCGTCCCAATAGCGGGTCCGGTAGAGGTCGATCGCCTGATCCTTGGTAGGGGGCCAGGGGATGTCGGGGTGGGCAACCCTCGAGATGCCATAGACGGTCTCCCCGCCGGGATCGTTGGCATCGTCGGAGAAGACCCCTTCCGACGCCAAGATGACTTGGACGGCGGTATCGAACGCGCTCATTTGCGGCGGAGGAAGATCATCGTCAGAGAGAAGGCCGCATAGATGCCCATGCCGCCGAGCTGCAGGACGCTCGGGTTATCCATGATCTTCCAGGCGAGCGCGAAGCCAAGGGCCAGAGCGATGATCGGAAGCAGATGGCCGGTGAGGACCACCGCCCGCTTGCTGAGGACATCGAGGGCGAGGAGCAGGATGTCGAGGAGGGCGGCTTGCGCAGCCTCAGGCTTAGAACTCGGGCTCGGAGAGGGTGGAGGTGACGGTTCCTCGGCCTCTTGCGCGAGCACTTGCAGTCTGTTGACCATTGATCTTCTCCGACCATCCCCCGAACTTGCCCGCGCCGTCCCCGTCGTCGGGCGCCTCTAACTTTGAGATCATCGCATAGTAGCCGACAAGAGCCTTGAAGCCATTCACCTTGTCCGGGAAGGGAATGCGCGCCTCGTCATCGTCGGGCTTGGGCGACAGGCCCAGGAGATCGTCGGCGAGCGACACCGCCACTTCCTCGAGCTTGGCGCCGATGTCGGCCTTGGCCTTCTTGCGGGTCACTGTCCGGTCTTCCAGTTGAGTTTGCGCTGCTCGTAGGTCTGCTGCCCGATCTCGTCGGCCATTGCCTGGGTCGTCGCCGCAATCGCCCTCCACGCCGCCCGGTTGCCATCCGCACCCAGCGCCAGCCACCGGATGAACCCCGGCTGCGTCATCAGATGGCCCAGGGCCGCGACCTCCGCGATGGCGCTCAGATGCGAGAGCGGGTGAAAGGCGAGGGTGCCGGCTCGGAGCGCGCCCGCCCAATTCCGGCGATCCCTCGAGATGAACGCGATCTCCTCGGAGAATTTCTTGAGATCGGCCGCGACGTTCTTGCCGAACATGGCCTCGAGGCTCTCCATGCCCATGCCCTCGATCGAGTCCCTGAGACCAGAGCCGCGGAAGAGGGTCGTGAGGATGTCGGCATCCTTGTTGACCGCGCCGCGGAGGAGTTTCTGCATCGCGAGGATGCGGATTTGCTGCCACTGCGGCGAGTTCTCGCCGAAATACGAGATGGCCTGCCGGATGCGCTCGGGGTGCCCCTGCTGGATGATCCACTCGACGGCACCGTCCCTCGGCGCCCCTTCGGTCCCAAGCCGGGCGAACAGCTCCTCCTTCATCGTCTTGTCGAGGATTTGCGCGTCTCGCGTCGCTTGCTCCGTCAGGATGCGGAAGCCCTGATCGCCGGTCTGCCCCGCAAGCGCCAATCGGTCGGCCGGGACCTTGGCATCAAGCGAGGCGAGTTTGGAGGCATAGACGCGCATCTTGCCGGCCATGTCGTCGCCGTAGACGGCTTCCAAGGTGGCTCCCCTGGCCTTCAACGCACGGAGCAGCTTATCGCCCTTGACGACACCGCTATCGTCGGCCGCGCCTCTTACGATGTCATCCCAATCCGCGCGCTTCACGGCCTGCCACGTCTCCGGCGATACCATCCTCTTGATGCGCAGGACCCGATTGGACTGTCCATCGCGGATGAGCGTGTTCACCACGGCTTCGGGCTCGATGGAGCCGCGCTGCCCCGCTTCCTTGATGAGCCGCTGCGCCAGGGTGTCCTTGAATTTCGCGATACCGTCCGCGTAGGTCTTGCGCGTCTGATCGAACAAGAGCCGAGCGGTCGTGTTATCGGCGATGAGCGCGTTGTCGAACATCGCGTCCGCGCCCTTCTCGAGCTGAGCGATGTTGCGCTCGCCCACGGTGCGCAGGAGATTGGGGTCGCGGTTGAACTTGGCGATCTGCGAGAGGATCGTGCTCGCCTCCTGGAACGTGATCGTCTCCGGGAGATTGCGGATGTTCTGCAACATCTCGAGGACGGTGTTCTTCTCGTCCACGAAGACGGGCTTCCCGGACTGACCGGGAACGGGCTCCGTGCGCCAGATTTTCCCTCTGGGGGTCTCGACCTGGACGCGGCGGAAACTCTCGGGCACGCCCTGCGTCTTGGGCAGGCTCTCGAAGACCGCCTGCGCCTGGGTCTTCAACGTCGAGGTCGGAACCGATGGCCCCGGCATGAGGCTGTCGAGCATCGTGTACTGCTCGCGCGCCCAATTCGAGAGCTTGTCGCGCTCGGCCCAGATTTCGTCGCCGATGCGTCCTTGCAGCGCCTCGGGCGTCGCCAGTTCGGGAGGCGGGCGGTCGATCAGGCGATCGATGGTGCTGAAGTCGCGATCGACCTGCTCCCGCATTTGCCGATTGAAGCCGGTGATGCTCTGTTCCATGAGCGAGCGGTACTGCTGGACGGATGAGACCAATCCTTCATTGATCTCCGCCGTGGGGATGTCGCCGTCCGTGATCGAGCGGAACACCGCCGGCATGTCCTGATCGGAAACGCCGATCTGCCGCAGCTTGGTCTTGATCTCGTTGCTGAGGACCTTGGCGTTGTTCGCCGCCACCTTGTCGCCGAACAGCATCTTCGCGAGGTTCTGCTCGTAGGGCAGTAGGAACGAGACCGGGGCGGCTTGGGAGACCGTTGGCACCAACCCGCGCTGCAGCAGTTGCGACACCATCGCCTTGCGCTCGGGCTCGATATAGGGGGAGTAGCCCCTGAGAATGAAGCGCCCGGTGCCGCGGAGACCCTGCGCTGCGCCTTCCCCGATCAAGCCCACCAAGGTCTCGTAGGCAAGCGTATCCGCTTCCTGGGCCGGCGTTTTGCGCACTTGGTCGTAGGCCCGCTTCGCCGCCTCATCGACGGCCTTGCCCACCCCTGCGCCTGTCGCCGCCCCGGCGAAGCGCATGAGTTTACCGCCGGCGCCGAGGAGCCCGAGCCCCTCGGGCAGCAGCATCATGCCGAGCGTCTCGGGAGCGGTTGCTACCAGTTCGGCGCCGATGCGCTTGCCCAGGGGGCCGTAATCCACCGCAACGCCCTTCTTCCCGCTCCCCTTGTAGGTCTGATAGCCCTTGCCCACGAGCGCGTCGGTCGAGACCACGATGCGGTTTGCGGGGTCGCGCTTAATCGCGTCCTTGCCGAAGACCTGCGTCAGGTAGTTCACCCTCTCTTCCTCGTTGTCCATGCGGTCGAGGTTGGTGAGCACGGAGAAGGGCAATCCCGCGGAGTAATCGACATCGGGCGAGAAGCCGAAGTAGGCATTGTAGGCGTCCTGCCCGGCTTGGAACGCCTTATTGGCCGCCCTGCCGAACGCCTCGGTCGCCGGTGAATTGGGCGCGGGACGGCCGATCGTGGGGAGTTGCGGCACGCCCGTTGGAGGCTTCTTCTCAATCTCGAAGCCCGGCGGGATCGGGGGGAGCGGTTTTGATCCGGCCTTGGGAGGGGCAGCTTGAGCGGTCCTCGCCCCCGGCTTCTCTATCTCGAAACCTGGGGGGATTGGCGGGAGACCTGGAGGCGCCTTTTGGGGTGCCTGCTGGATTGGCGGTGCAGCCTCGGGCGGCGCGGCGCCAGCATCCGGCGCTTGGCCTACTGCTGCGGCGGTATCGGCTGCCATTGCCCGTCTCTTCCGATGAAGCGCTCTCCGGTGCCGCGATTTATGATGACTGTTGAACTGTCAAGATCAATCTCGGCATCGAGCTTGGCATTATTCAGGATGTTTTTCATCTGAATAAGATTGTTAATCACCTGCTGCGGGCTCTCAAAGTGTTCGAGACCGGGCAGGATTTGCTCCATCTGCTCCTGGCGCGGCTTGGAGTAATACCGGCTCCCGGAGAGAGCGGTGCTTACCTGCGAGCGCAGCGCGAGCATGGCGCTAGAGAACCGGGAGGCCGGCGTATCCTGCGGCTGACTACCGGGGAGCCAGCCCTGAATGGCCTCACCCGCCCGCTCGAACATGCCCACCGTGGAGACAACCTCGGGGTGCTCCTGCACCGTTTTCACGAGATCGTCGATCTGACCGATGATGGCATCGGTCTGCTTGGCGCCCGCCGCTTTGATCGCCTCCTTCTGCTTCTGCGCCTGAGCGCGGTTCTCATCCTCGCGCTCGTAGTGCTCTATCTGCGCGGTGTGGAAGCGCTTGGTTTCGGCGAGTTCGTCGGCCTGATGCGCAAGCGCGTCGCGGTGAATGTTGTACTGATTGACGAGGTTCTGCCGATCGTAGAGGAGATCGGCGACCATCTTCAGATCGCCCATCTTCGCCGCATGAGCCACGCCCGCATCGTGGTCGATCGCTGCGATCGCGCTGATCGCCGCCAGGAGTTTATTCTGATCGCCCTTGTACTCGTCCATCACCGCGTTATAGCGGTCGAGTTGCCACTGAGCGACTTTCGAGGCGTAATCCGATTGCAGTTTCCAAGTCTGCAGGTTCTCCTCGAAAAGCTGGCGCTGTCCTTGCTGATAGCCCTGCATGGCGCCGGCGGCTGCATTGAGCGCCGTGGTCAGGGGCTTTCGAGTGAGTAGGCTCCCGAACATCGCGAGCGCCACGGCCACATTGCCGAACGCCTCGAAGGACGAGCTGTTGCCGGGCTGCTGCGGAGGAGCGAGAGGCGGCTGGATGTCAGGGGCGGGCGGCGGCTTCTTCTGCAAGAGGTCGTGAACCAACTCCTTGCGCACGGCGACGCCAGTATCGATGTCGGCCGCGACCTTCTTCCCTTCCGCCGCCAGAGAGCCCGCCTCATGGATGACGGACTGCCAACTCGGGTCGATCCCGGTGTCGGGCGTTGCGGGGGTGGGTGCGGCGTCAGCCATGTCACGCCGTCGGCGCCAGTTTCAGATTGAGTTGGGTCCCGCCGCCCGCAGCCATGGAAGCGAATTTGACGATGGCATCCTGCAACGCCTGATCGCTGGCGAGCGACTCCTTGCCGAGTTCGCTGAGGATTTGCGAGCCGCTCTGCGACTCGCCGAGGCCGAGCTGGGCCATCTGCTGGGCGATCTGGAAGGTGACGATCTCGCCTTGCTGCGCGGCCTGGGCAAGGGCCGTCTGCTCCTCCGTGGAGCCGCTCAAGCCCATGTTGGCGAAGTTCTGGCGGATCGCCGCTTGGTTCTTTTGCACCATGTCCCTGACCGTCGCTGCGGCTCCCGGCGGCAACTGACCCGTGAGCAAGGGCTGGGTCAACTGCGTGCCCGTGTTGAGGAACTGGCCCGCTTGCCGCTGAAGTTGCGCCTCCTGCGACGACTGCTTGTTGCCTTGGAGGGCCGAGAGGCCGAGGCCGCCCGCCGCAAGGGCAAGGTTCGGATTGGCCTTGAGGATGTTGAGCGCGTTCCCCGCCGTGGGGTCCGAGAAGAATTTCTCGACCGAGGACGGCTGCGGGCCGGTGCCAGTGCCCGTGGCGGCGGTGGGCGTGACGGGGACGCTCGTGCCGCCCGTATCGAGAGGAGGAGCGCCCGTGAAGGTGTCGAGACCGTTGGTTGCGGTTGCGAAGGCGCTCCGGTTGAGGGTGTCCGTGACATCAGGGGTGAAGGTGGCCGCGGCCGGGGAGGGGCCTGCGGCCGCGGGCGCGGCTGAGCCCGCAGGGACAGAAACCCCGCCGCCGCCTGTTCCGACGCTGGGCGCCGTACCGCCGCCTCCCGTGGGCGTGGGCGCGCCGCTGTCGAAGATGCTGCCAATGACGCTCTGATCCCCTGGACCGAAAAAAGCGAGCGGCCCGGTGCCGACGAGTTGGCCTGCCAAGGCACCTGCCCCCGCCCCCTCGAGGGCGCCTTTCCCACCGGCGATGCCGCCACCGATGGCCGCGCCCGCTAAGGGCAGGGTCACGGGCAAGGCTTCCTGCGAGAAAATCTGCCCGGCAAGATTGCCGATCCCCTCTACCGCTCCGCTGACCAGATCGCCCATGCCGCTACCTCAGCAGTTTGCGCCAGATGATGTCGGTGATCTCGTAGCCCCGGCGGCGCATGATCGGGTCCATGGGATGCTTGTGCTTGGTCGCCACATACATGCGGACCACACCCATCGCCCGCAGCATGCCCTCGGCTACATCGAGCAGTCGGTCCACGATACGCCCGCGCTGCCCGAATTTGTCGTATCTCGGATGCACGAAGAATATATCGCTGACGCTCGTCACGGTCTCCTGGTAATGGAGCGAGCGATGCACGAAGGCGATGTAGTAGCCGACCAGAAGCCCCTTGTCTCGGGCGGTGACTAGGTGGAGCGCCCCCGCCTTCTCCTTCTCGAGGTAGGCGGCCCGATCCGGGGAGAGCGGGATCACATCCTTATCGACCGCGAACTCTTCCCAATGGAGAGGCCAAAGCCGGTCATTGAGATCGGACCAGTTCTGCTCGATGCTCTCCTTGGCGAAGGCGATCTCGCTCACGAGTCCTCGTTGAACACCACCGAATAGATGCGCCGCTCCCGGAGATACCACCCGATCCGCTGATCCTGCATTTCGGAGGTCACCCCCTTGCCCTTCGTGCTCTGGTACATGGCGCAATTGCTGTCGATATTGAAGTTGACCTCGACGATCTTCGCGGACTGCGCCAGGGACACGATGAAGCGGTAGAACTCGACCTGCTCATCGTTCGTGGCGCCCTTGCTCTTGCGGGTGAAGGTCTCGACCAGACGCGCGCTGGGTTCAAGGGGGGTGTGTTCCACATGAAACATTCCCAGGACCTTGGGCGCGACGAAGAACCAGATGTCCCGCTCCGAAATGGCCTGCCGGAACCAGAGTTTGAGCACGCTGTCGTCGCACCGCCTCCACTTCTCCCGAAGGAGGGGGCCGTAGGTATCCACCAAACCATCGATGTCGGATGCCTGGACCCTGCGCACGGGCGCCTCGGCCGAGACGCGATGGACGGTCATCCTCGGGATCGGCACCTCAACCGGTTCAGGCGGAGGAGGGTCCATGGGGCCGGGGTCTGGGTTGCGGATGCGAACGGCGGGCTCGGCCATGTCAAATCCTCAGGGCGTTGGCGGCGTTGAGGTGCTCGGCGGCATGGATTTCGATCCAGGCCACAAGCTGCTCCGGCTTGCCGAAGTCGATGCTGGTGAGGTCCTGCCCGGCGGCGTTGAGTTCGGCGTTGAAGGCGTCGTGCGCGGTCTGATGGCGCCGGAGCCAGTTCGCCATGTCGGCCGGCGGGATGGGGTCGAGGACGTAGGGGACGAGCGCCACGTTCTTCTGGTTGGCGATCGACTGGATGATCTGGGTGTGCTGGTCCGCATGGTGGAAGGACCAGACCAGCAATTCGGCTGGGGTGCGGGGCACGTTGAAAAGGTTAACAAGACTCATCAGGGTGCCCCGGAGCCGCCGTCTCCGCTGTCGCCGCCGCCGGTATCGCCCCCGCCTCCGACATCGCCGCCCGCGCCGAAGCCGCTGGGCCCGGTGCCGGGGCCTCCGCCTTGACCGGCGAAGCCGCCGCCGCCGACGCCAACCCCCGTCCCGCCGCTCAAGCCGCCTCCCTCGCCCGTGCCGCCAAGGGCGCCCGGAGAGCCACCGACGCCCGCTGGCCCGCTCGAGCCGCCCGCGCCGCCGACATTGCCCTCGCCCGAGAACCCGCCACCGCCTTGCGAGGCACTATCGGCGCCGCTGCCGCCGAGCAAGCCGGTGTCTGTGGCGTTCGAGGACGGGCTCGAACCAGGATCGGCCGAGCCGGAGAGGCCGAGCATGCCAAGGATGTCTTCGCCGAAGATCGCCTTTGCGATTTGGTTCGCGAACGAATTCGGGTTTTGCACGTTCGCGCCAAAGCCGATGAGGCTGCCGAAAGGCCCGGTGACCGAGGTCGCGACGGCCGCCAACGCCTGCCCGATGATGTTGGCGGCCTCCTGCATGCCTTGGCTGGTTGACGGCTGAGCCGAGTTCCCGGTCTCTGCCGTGCCGCCGCCGGACGGGCTCGATCCCACGCCTTCGCCCGCAGTAAAGGTCGTGCCGCCGCCGGAGCTGAAGGGCTGGCCCGAGGTTGCGACATTGCCGCCGCCTTCTCCGACCCCGGCGCTTGGAGTGGGGGTCGTGTTGCCGCTCACCTGATTGGGAGTGGGCAAGCCCCCTGGGAAAAGCTGCTGCATGATGTAGGCGAGGGGCAGAGTGCTTGCCACCTCGGAGAAGTTCGGGGTCGAGAGTTGCTCGCCCGAACCAAGAGGAACGGGAGCGGCCATTAGTCTGCGGCCTCCTGCATGGGCCTCTCAGGGATCGGCCGTGCCGTGCTGAGGAAGGCGCCGGTGAAGGTGTGGGAGCCCGTGTGCGCCAGCGGCACGTCGGGGATCATGAAGACCCGGCCGCCGATCAATCGCCAGCGCTTGCAGAATGCGAAGTCCTCGGAGTAGTAGCGCCGGTTGATGATGAGCGGCATGAACATCGCATATTCGTTCTCGCCCGTGAGGCCGGTGTAGACGACCTCGGGGTAAGCGGCGACGAGCCTCTGCGCGCAGGACTTCGTAATCATGGTGAAGGCGCTGCCGATCTCGCCGATCTCCATCGTGCCGCTCTCCTGATCGAACACGAGCGGCACGGGGTTTCCGTTCTCATCGGTGTAGTTCGCGGCGAATTGCAGGGGATACCGCTTCTTCGGTCCCGCGATCCCCACGAAGTCTTTCTTGGCGACGATCAAGCGCTGGATCGCCTGATCGGTCCAAGCCATGTCGGCATCTATCATCAGCAGATGCGTCGAGTCCGAGCGCAGGAACATGGAGAAAATCTTCGAGCGCGCGAGCGTGATGTCCGCGGTGTATTTCTCTTCCGCGAGGAAGCATCTAGCCCCGTTGCCCTGGATCATCTGGAAGGTCTTGAAGAGGGAGCCCATGAAGGTCCCCTCGTATTTGCCGTCGATGGTGGGCGTCGCGATCATGATGTTGAGATCGGTGAAGTCCACCTTGACCGCGCGAACCGCGTGCGTGCCCATGGTCTCGCGGACGCGCGTGAGGCAGTTCTGCATCTCCGTGAGTTTCCACTCCTCGAAGATCGCCTTGTCGTGTTGGAAGAGAGCCGAACTGGGGTCCATCGTCGGGCCGCGCACACCTTGCAAAGCCTCATGCAGATGCTTCACCAGCACTTCCATCCGCATCGTCCAGCAGCCGGTCTCGCGTCCGATGGTCTCCCAGATGTCGTCGTGGAAGACGTGCTTCAGAGCCGGCGGAAAGAGCCAGCCCACGGCGCGGAGCAAGGGACCTGACCAGACCGTGGCACCGTGCATCCGCGATTGAAAGATGTCGTGGCTCGCCTGCCAGCCGTCATTCGACGAGGCGAAATTCCAGCCTTGCAGCGAGGAGATCAACTCGCGATCCCAGCCCGAGGTGTAGCAGACGAGATCGTCGGAGACCAAGCCGACCCACTGCAAATTCTTGATGTCGTCCCAGACGGCCCTTAGGGCGTCGCCGTAGCAACTAGCCTCGACGATCTTCGGATGCCAGTCGCGGGGCGCCAGCCGGATCGCATTCTCATAGTCGATCCGGTTCTCGTCCCAATCGTCCTTGTTGATGATGATCCAGCCCGGCGTGGCGCATCCGCTTTCGCGCGCTGAATTCAGAAACCGCCGGAGATTGCCGATCCGGCCGCGCGTCGGGAGAAGCCACATTATTGACCTCCGAGACTAATAGAGAAATCGACCATATCATACCCCAAGGGTGGTGTCAGGGCAGAGGCAGATGCCCATGCGACACCAGGACTGTGGAGAGGAGGCCCGCCATGCCCACGATGAGCGTGCCCGCGGAGACCAGCACCACCCACCAGAGACCCTTCAGGCTATTCAGGATTTGCCCCTGGCGCTGGGCGCAGACCGCCTCGTGCGTCTGGAGCTTGCCGCGGACCTCCACGGTTTCGGCGGAGGACCTGTTTATGGCCTCCGCTGCCTTGCTGACGGCATCGCTCGCCGTTCTTGCCGCGATCAAGGCGGCATCCGCGCTGGATTTGGCCTCCTGGGCTAGGTTCATGGCCCTGCTCGCGAGCGAGTCTCGGATCATGTGCTGCTCTCTCCGCTAGGCCAGATAAGGGATGACGACGGCTTTCCAACTCGCCGGCGTGATGGCGGCACCGGCGGAGCCGCTCTTTGGGGGGATATAGAGCCCGTTGAGATCGTGCATCAGATAGACGTTCGATGCGTTCGCCGCGACGAAGAGGGAGGGCGTGATGCCAGTGGCCGTGATGCCGCTAAAGGTCTGCCCGATCCCAATGTCGCTCGAAAAGTAGAGGCGATCGCCGACGTTCCAGCCGACATCGGTCGAGAGACATTCGATGTAGGAGAGGAGGAAACTCGGCGTGGCGCCGAGATTGTGCGGCTGACTCGAGTGGAGCGCGGTGCCTTTCGATAGCAACGGCGTGACGGTGAGAGAGCTTCCTTGCGTCAGGGCCAGCGCGATCGTGGCCCAGGCGGGATTTGCCGCCGGCCCCTGGGTCTCCAGGAATTGGCCGCCAACGCCGGGGTTGAGGGCTTCCCACGCCGCAGCATCCCGATAGAGAAGGTCGCCGACCGTCGATCCGATCCCGTCGAGCGCCGAGGAGATCGGCATCATGGACACGAGCATGAACCCGCCGCCGCCGCCATTGAGCGCGTCGTCGTAGGCGATCTGATAGAAGGCGGTCGCGATGACCGAGTTCGCGCCTGCCTGGGTCACGCCATCCGGCAGATAGAGCGGCAGGAAGCCCAGCGATCCGAATTCCACCGTGACGGCGCCCGTGGACGTGGCCGCGGCGACAAAGGAAAACTGGATGAAATCCGCATAGGCGGAGATCGTGGGCGTGTTGAGATTGCCGGAGAGCGAGATTGCATTGGTTCCCGTTGCCGTGCAGGGCACCACCATCAACGCCGCCACCGCCGCAAAGTTCGTGTCCAGTTGCCCGGAGACGACTGTGGTGAGGGGGCCGAAGGTGACGGGGAGCGACATCGATCACCCGATACGATAGGGGACGACGACCGCCGCCCATTTGTTCGGCGTGAGGGAGAAGGGGAGGCCCGTGTTCCGGTTCGGCATCTGGATCGCGCCCGAGCCTCCTTGGATCACATAGATCGAGGAGAGATTGGCGGCGCAGAAGACGGAGGGCGTGCTGAAGTTGCCGACGCCCACGGGGCTCGAGAAGAAGACCTGATCCGAGACGGTAAAGCCGCCCTCTCCCGAGAGACATTGCAGGTAGCCCACGAGAAAGGCGGGCTTGACGCCCAGGGTGTTCGCGGCATTTCCGTTGAAGGTGCTGCCGGTGAGAGGGTTGACGCTGAGAGGCACCCCCGAAGTCAGGGAAAGGGCGATGTTGGACCACTGTGCCAGACCGGCGCTCCCCTGCGTTTTCAACACTTGGCCGCTCGATCCCGGAGGAACCGCGACCCACGAGGAAGGCCCCCGACAGAGAATGTCGCCCTGTGTGTTTCCGATGCCGTCGAGAGCGGACGAAATCGGCATCATCGAGACGATGATGAAGCCGCCGAGGCCCGTGTTGAGCGCTCCGTTAT
>Ga0335085_10013933_pt1 | contig 11761 bp, 8 predicted proteins | sample Lox_Sample_45_FD_206712 | JGI IMG/M metagenome (GOLD analysis project Ga0335085, IMG submission 206712) | Soil microbial communities from Loxahatchee National Wildlife Refuge, Florida, United States - Lox_Sample_4.5 | ecosystem: Environmental > Terrestrial > Soil > Wetlands | place: USA: Florida...
ATGACGACCTGATAGTACATGCGCTCCTCCATCTCGTTCCCCGTAATCGTGCGATTCGGGCGTTTCGTGCTTCCCGCGGAACGCTCATCGCGACGACATCATAGCTCCGCGGACATCGGAGGCGACTGCCGGCTTTCGTGGCCCGCGATAGGGACGTCCTTCTGCCGCTCATGGGCGATATCGGTCACTGCCACGCTATCGTGAATTTGGAGGCACTGCTTCTGCCCCTGCAGTGCGCGGGCAAGCGCTCGTAAGGTCGGGCGAATTCCCCCCCTTAAAAGCGTTCCGCGCCGACTTCGCCCTACCCGCCGCGCTTCTCGGTCCCGTTGAGCGCTCCCACGGGCGCCAAATTCAGAATCCGCTCCGACTGTCGTTTGCGCCGCTCCGCTGTCCAACCATTCATTGCGTTGCTGCTCCAATAGTTCGTTTGGCCGATTTTCGGAATCCCTCACGCGCGAGACGGTGTCCGCCGCCGGCGGCGGACCGTTGTTCACCTGCTGCGGGCCGTGAGCGATGTTGGCCTGCTGAACGAAGGCGACCGGTCGCGGATTCTTCAGATCTGCAAGCGCTTGGATCGTGGCACGCACTTGTGCTTGCACCTTTAGCGCGAGACGTACCTTGTCCGCCATGTACGGGCTACCCCTATAGCTGAATGCATTCTCGGCGGGCGAATAGAACATCGCGTTAAGGGTCTCGATGTGAGCCGCCAGCAACTCCTCATGCCGTCCGGTGCCTCCGGTTCCATTTGCGGCAATCTGTTCCTCGAGTTCTTTGACCAATTCAGCCTCACAGCCCTCGTCCCTGATACCAGACCATTGGGCAATCGCCCGCGTGGCATTCACCGTAGGATCCGTTACACCGGCGACAAGTCTTCGCCGAGCTACTGACGCATCCAAGGCCACCGGCTCCGCGATCTTGAGGTTGTCGGACTCAGGTTTGCCCTGCTGGAGGCCTACGATCAGCGCATCCATCATTGCAGCCTCCCCGTAGCCTCGGTCAGGGTTTTCAGGAAATGAGCTCGATCCCAGCGCTCCCGCGGCATGTGCATCTCGAAGCAGATGATTCGCTCGCCGTGACGTAGCGCGAGCGCGACAGAGAGCGGTGCGCCGGTTTCGGAATTCATGGGAGCGTCCGAAACATCGGCGTGGACGCGGAGCTCCGGATTCTTCCGAAGTTCCTCCTGGACGGCTCGGAATCGCAAATCGAGAGCTCGAGCGGCCGGGTCTGCCGGCTCGTATCCATTGCAGCTGAACGCGACGCTGGCCCAGGCGGGCTCGTCAAATCGCCTGCAATGTCCATCAGGGGATTCGCCGGGACGGGCGCGTAATGCGGGCACGTCACGCAGACAGCCCGCCCATGATTTTCGTATTTGGCGGCTGCTACGCTGCTACAGCTGCTACTCTTGCTACTCTTTTCGCCATCACTCCGAAACGTAACAGGTGCGGCAACTGTAGCAGCGCGACACAGCGAACTGAACCCCACGCGAGCGACGGCCCGCCAGCTTCGCAAGGCAGCAGTTGTTCGCAGAGAATCAACGTGTTAGGAATATTGCGCAGGCCGTGGCCTCGGCAGGGAATAGCGAGCGCGACGTGAGAACGTTACCGAGATGAGGAGCATCCGAAATGTCTCAGCAGATATTCGTAAACTTGCCCGTCCGTGACCACAAGAGCGACGGCTTTCCACAGCGCGCTTGGCGCAAATAAGCACTTTTCGGTCGACCGAGGGCTGGAGGCAAGATGAGACTCGTACTCTATTTTGCGCCAGGTGCGTGCTCGCGCGTACCCCTCATCGCCCTCGAGGAAATAGGCGAACTCTTCGAGACGCGCCTCATCCGATTCAAAAGGGGCGACCACAGGTCGGCGGAATACCTCGCCCTCAATCCCTCCGGAAAGGTGCCAACGCTCCTGGTGGACGCAGAAGCGTTGACTCAGAACGTCGCAATCCTGACGTTTCTCGCAAAATCCTTCCCGCGTTCCGCCTTGCTCCCGTTCTCCGGTGAAACACTGGCCGATGCCCGGCTCATAAGCCAGCTTTCCTCATTCTCATCCGATTTACACCCCCTCGTCACCCGCATCCGCCTGCCGCAGTTCTTCTGCGATGTGCCCGGTGGTCCGGAACGCGTGCGCGAACTGGCGGAGAGCGCGATGCGCAGGCAACTGGCGCCGCTCGAGGCCCATCTGGCCGCCCAACCCTGGGTTTTGGGCACAGTGTGGTCGCTGCTCGATGCCTATCTCTACTGGGTGTGGTTCCGCATCACCGGGGCCGGCTTTTCCCGAGAGAACTTTCCCAAGATCGTGCACCACGCCGAACGGATGGAAAGCCGCCCAGCCGTGAAGCGAATGCTCGCCCGCGAGGCGCAAGCCGAAGCCGAACTTCAAGCGCAAGGGCTCGCCATGAACTTCGATGAAATGCCCCCAGGGCCGAAGGCCTAAGCGCCATGCGGGAACCCCAGCCGCCGTGATTCGCGATGTTCAACTGGCGCGCATAAGCGCCGAGCGGCTGATCTTGAACCCGCGTGATACGAATAGTCTTACCGCCCCGCACTAGTAACTGAGACTGAACGCAGGTTTGCCCGGTGCGTTCAGCGCATCGTGGTTGTTCTGCTCGCGAACGTACTCCATGCCCGTCGCGACGTCGCCGATCGTAAAACGTCGTCGTCTATGGCTCGAGGACAGCGGCACGGATCTAGCCTTTCCGGCCTTGATTTGGCGGACATGTACCTGGCCGTCCCAGCTTGAGCAGTTCGCTCAAGCGCAAGCCCGCTTAGAACGCCCCGCGCGCCAAGCCCCGAAAGTCCGGGGACGTGGAGCCGAGGGAGCCGCTTCGCCTCTGCGACGGACAGCAAGCGTCTTCGGGGACGGCGACGTTCCGGAGTGTCTGCACTGCACGCCATGCATCTGCCGACGCAACGTCGGCACGCAGGCTCGGGTAAGCGTGCTCGAGCACGGCTCGAAAGAGCCGCCACACGCGCCCAAGCCGCCGAATGCCAGGTCATGGGATGCAGTGTGTAGCGATCTCTCAGACAGCACGCGGACGTAACTCTGTTGATCGGTTGCTTACGCTCGCCGTGGATGGAGCGGCGCCGCCCAGCAGCTCCAACCAGCGGATTTAGGCTGAATAATGGTGGGACAGCCGTGTCTTTCCCATCGCAAATTGCGCGGACCGCGACAGCGTCGCATCATACGGCGTCCCTCTCGAGACAGCTGCGCTTTGCGCGTGGCACGAGTACCGGGTCATATTCGAGTACGGGGTTGATGTCATGCGCACAAGGAATCGTTCATTCCTCGTTGTATCGGTCCTTCCATTAGTCCCTCTCGGCTGTGCATTCGCTGTCGTGCAGGCCAAGGAAGGGACGACGCCGGCGATCAAGCAGGCCCTCTGGTCCAATCCTGCCACCTGGCCAGACCAGAAGGTGCCCCGCTCAGGGGACACGGTCACCATTGAAAGAGGCCAGGATGTGCTCCTCGATGTGAGTCCGCCGTCGCTGGGCGGCCTGAATATCGACGGCAAGCTCAGCTTCTCGGACAAAGCCGACATCGGGCTGACCACCGAGTGGATCGTGGTGCGCGGGGAACTGGAAATCGGCACCGAAGCCAAACCCCACACGCGCAAGGCGACCATCACCCTCACCGACAATGTCCCTGGTAACGACCGCGGGATCATGATCGCCGGCGGAACCCTGAATCTGCATGGTGACCGGACGAATTCCTGGACCAAACTCGCTCGAACAGCCGAGGCCGGCAGCGCCAGGATCGAAGTATTGAATGCCAGCGGCTGGCGAACAGGGGACGTGATCGCCCTTGCGTCGACCGACTTCGATTTCAAGCAGGCGGAGAAGCGAACCATCGCCGCCATTTCAGGGAACGTGATCACGCTCGATCAGCCGCTCGAGTACATGCATTTCGGCAAAATCACCTTCGGCGTGGATGAACGTGGCGAAGTCGGCATGCTGACGCGCGATATCCTCATCCAGGCTTCGGAAGACGCAGAACGCTCCTACTTCGGGGGGCACATCATGGCGGTGGCCGGGTCCAAAATGTATGTCTCCGGCGTCGAATTGAATCGGATGGGTCAGTACCTGCATCTGGCCCGGTATCCGATCCACTGGCATCTGGTCGGCGACGCCGAAGGGCAGTACATCGAAAACTCAGCGATCCACGACACCTACAGCCGCTGCGTGACGGTGCATGGCACCAATGACGTGCTGGTGAAAAACAACGTGACCTACAACACCGTCGGTCACTGCTTCTTCCTGGAAGACGGCATCGAAACGGGCAACCAGTTCGTCCACAACCTGGGGATCCTGACTAAGTGCCATCCGGACGCGCCGTGCGTCCCGACAAACCTCGCTGCAGCCGGAGAGCGCCGCGCGGGATCGAATGGCCAAGCCGCCAAGGATGTCCTGATCCCTTCCGACAACACGGCGTCGACTTTCTGGATCACCAACCCGGACAACATCTACCGGGATAACGTGGCCGGGGGCTCCGAATCGAACGGCTTCTGGATGTCATTGCCGGAGCACCCGACGGGCGCGTTCGCAGGCACGACCGTCAGCATGGCAACCTGGCCACGTCGAACGAAATTTCGCGAGTTCAAGGGCAACGTCGCCCACTCGAACTACGATGGGTTCATGTTCGACCGAAACGTTGCGCCCAATGGCACCTTCAGTGTTACCGGCAGCTCGCAGACCGGCCTTGAAAATCCCGCTGACCCGAACAGCAAGGCGTTGGAATCGGTCTTCGAGGATCTCACCGCCTACAAGAACCGCAATAACGGCATCTGGGGCCGGGGTGAGATGCACGTATTCAGGAACGTGAAGCTGGCCGACAACGCGATCGGCTTTACGCACGCGTCCGGGGCATTCGGTCGTTACGCCTTCACCTCAAGGCTCGTTGACTCGCTGGTCGTGGGCGAAACCGAGAACATCGGCAATCCCAGGACTGACGCGGAAAAGGCTTACGGCCGCAGCTTGCCGAAGCCCGAACTGCCGGATTACCCGATCCGCGGCTACGAGTACTACGATTACCGTCATGACGTGGAGAATGTCACCTTCCGGAATTTCGAGGACAACGCCACTCGCAAGACCGGAGCGATCTCTTACCTGATGTATACCAGCTTCGGGGTCAGCTCCAACAACTCCGTTGAGCGCGTGAAATTCATCAACGCCAAGCCGGTGTATTTCCCGCCGATGGAGCGCAAGTGGGGCAGCGACAATTTTGGAAGTACGGCCTACAAGACCGCGGTCATCCGCGACGTGGACGGCTCGTTTGGCGATGGCCCCGATTCCTACGTTCTCATCAACGACGGCGTCAACGACAGCATCGCAGCCGACACGGGAGCCTGTGAGATCAAGCCCACTTGGAACGCCGCCATATGCAAGGGTGATGTTGGACGCCTGGATATTGGCGGCCCCGGCGGTTTCGGCGGTTTCGGCGGTTTCGGCGCAGGTCCTGCCAGAGGCGCACCCGCCGGTCCCGGCGCAGCCGCCGGTCCTGGCCCTGGCGCCGGTCCTGGCCCTGGCGCCGGTCCTGGCCTGGCGGCGGGTCGGGGCGGGCCCGGCGCACCGGCTGATCGGCAGTTCGGCGGTCCCCCGGGGCCTCCTCAGCCGCCAGTCGTTCTCAGCCGCGACGGCAAGCAGTACAACTTGACCCGCACCAACGTACGAGCCGGTACCGAGATCAAGGTGACCACCGAAAGGCCGACCGTGAACCTCAGGCTGAGTGAACTGGATAGAGGCTCGTCGGTGATCTTCCAGCTGCCGGGATTCACCACCGCAGCCTCGGGCACGCCGCAGGAAAGCCTCGATGCGCTGCGCAAGGCCAGCGAGACCTCGTACTTCAAGGACAAGGATGCCCTGTGGGTGAAGGTGGTCTCCAACGGTAACGGTGCCAATCCTCCCTATGGCGGCGGCTCAGGCCTTGGTGGCCCTGGGGCTGGTGGCGGAGACAGCGTCCAGGTCAGCCGGTAAGTTGCACACTGGTCTATGAGCAAGAGCCCCCGGCGCAGTCCGGGGGCTTCTCCCACAGTACCTCATCGAAGCGGTGCCACCCTTGCGCCACGGCGCCACAACGCCAGTGCCACCACAATCCGCCCTCGCATGCTTCCTCAGTCCCTGTGAGACTGTCAGCTCCCACGGGCTATTTTTGGCGAGCAGAGGCGGGCTCATTTTGGGTAGCGCCTCAGCTTGTCGCTTCTCGAGCAAGGTTTTCGCGCCCTGATATCGCCAATCGAATTTGTGCGCGCAGGCGGATTCTTCGAGAATTTTCTTTACGGCTTGCAGGTCGCCGGGGCGGAGCGCTACCGGTCTACTACAATCCGACAAACCGGAAATCGACCATGGTCGCGACGAACGACATCGGCGCGGAGGTCGCAACCCTGTTGACCGGGCCAGCGTGGTCAGCACTGCGCGTTGTCGAGCCTGGTTCGATGGTCACCGCGGATAAAGTCGCGGAGCAATTGGGTGAAGTCCTGAATCTCGACGTGAAAGCCTTTGCAGTCCCGCGCGCAGGGTGGGCGGAAGCGTTCGAGCAATTCGGCATCCCGAAGGGCCACACCGGACCTGCCGAAGAAATGTTTGAGGCCGTGAATGCAGGATGGATGGAAGAACCGTCATACCCAGGCGCGGTGATTCTTTCCGCACAAGAAACAATACTGATGGTCTGATCGCTGATGAAATTCCTCCCGCTGATCTGGTCCGGCATCTGGCGCAAGCCCGCACGCACGGCGCTGATTTTTCTCCAGGTCTGCGTGGCCTTCGCCCTATTCGGCGTTCTGCAAGGCATGAAGACCGGGATGGAGAGGGCCGTCGCCAACACCCCCGCAGGCGTGCTTTACGTCGCGCCCGCGGTGTACGGCGAGCCGCCTCTGCCTATCGCCGATCTGAGTCGCCTCAAGTCCATTCCCGGCGTGAAAGGCGTGGCGTTCAATTACGACCTGATCACGTTCTACCAGAAACCGACCCAGCCCGTTTACGTGCTGGGTATCCCGCCGATCGATTTGATGCGCACGATGCTCCCGGAGCTGTTCACTTTTCAGCCCAAAGACCTCGAGGCCCTGCGCAATACTAGAACCGGCATATTGATCACCGCAGATATCGGCAGGAAATACGGATGGCATATCGGGGATAGGATTCCCCTCACCTCGAGCACGCTTCAGACCAACGGGTCGGCAACTTGGACCTTCGATATCGTGGGGATGTTCGCGTTGCACAGTGACGAGGCGGGAATGTGGGGGTTAGCCAACTACGACTATATCGATGAGGCGCGAGCGGCCAACAGGGGCACGGTTAGCCACTTCTATGCGATCGCGACGGACCCGACGCAAGCGGCCGCGGTAAGCGATGCGATCGATGACGCGTTCGCCAACTCGGCGAGCCCGACGCACACGGAATCGTTCCGGGAGTACGCGCAGCAGGATCTGCAATCGCTCGGTGATTTGAATTTTGCTATCCGCTCGATTTTGAGCGCGGTGCTGGTGGCTTTGGTGTTCTCGACGGCCACGATGATGATGCAGACTGTCCGCGAGCGCACGCCCGAGCTTGCTGTCCTGAAGACGCTCGGATTCGGCAGCCGGCCGGTGTTTCTCCTCATCGCGGCCGAGGCGTTGCTCGTGAGCATTCCCGCCTCGCTGGCGGGTCTCGCGCTCTCTTGGATCGCGTTCCCGCTTGCTGGCAAGTACATCCCCGGACTTTCGATGCCGGGGGTGGTCGTGGCCCTCGGCATCCCCGGCGCCCTGCTCGTGGCCCTCATCAGCGTGAGCCTCCCTGGCCTGCGCGCGGCAAGGGTGAACATCATCGACGCTCTGGCGGAAGAGCAGTAGGCAACGCATGGATTTCCTCAGACAGCTGGGAATGCTCCTGCATATGAACCTGCTCGGTGTACCGCGGCGCCTGGAACTCACGTGTACGACTGTCATCGGCGTGACGTGCGCCGTGGGGGTGCTGGTCTCCATGCTGGCCATGAGCGTCGGAGCTCGGCGGGCAGCGATGGGTGATGTACGCCCTGACCGGGCGAGCGTGCTGAGCGTCAACGCGGTCGAGCCCGACCGAAGCGACATACCGAAGGACCTCTCGGCGCTGATCGCGGATCTGCCCGGAATACGGCGCAATTTGCGCGGGCAGCCGATCGCAGTGCCGGAGGTGGCGGTGTACGTGCAGGCCAGGCGGAAGGATTCTGCCAGTGCGGTGGGATTTCCCATGATTGGCGCAGGCGCGGGTCTCACCGACTACGCACCCGAGCTGCACCTGACCGCCGGCCGCATGTATCGACCCGGCTTGCGCGAGCTCATCGCGAGCAACGACTGTGCGCGCCGATACCAGAACTTCAGCGTGGGAAGCAAGCGGCTCATAGTAGGCGCCCGATGGCTCGTCGTAGGGAACTTCGACCTCGGGCGCACGACAGGGGGCTGCTTCGTGTACGCGGATGCGGACACGGTTCTCTCCGCCTTCAGGGAGGGAAGTTACAGCTACGTCAACGTCATGCTGCAGTCCCCGGCAGCTTTTGACGAGCTCGTCAACGCGATCAAGGGCAATCCGCAGCTGCAGGTCAAAGTCGAGCACGAAGCGGAGCTGGCTGAGGCCAGCGAGCAGCAAGTCAACGGAATACTGAATTTCGTCAGCTATTTCGTGGGCGCCATACTGGCGATAGCAGCCACCATCGGTGCAGCCAATTCGCTTTACGCGCTCGTGGACAGCCGGCGGCGGCAGCATGCTACGCTGCTCGCCATCGGATTCACCGGCGGGCCGATCGTCGCGTCCACGTTATCAGAGGCCATTCTTCTGGCAATTCCTGGTGCGTTGATCGGCGCGGGACTTGCGTGGCTCTTCTTTAACGGCCTTTCCTCTAGCTTCCGCGATTTCAGCTTTCACCTTGCGGTCACACCTTATCTGGTCGCGTTGGGTATTGGCTCGGCGCTTAGCATCGGCCTGATCAGCGGGCTCTTGCCTGCTGTTCGAGCGGCGCGCGTACCTGTCACAGTCGCGCTACGCGCAAAATGACGTGCACTTGGGGGGTATGCCAGACCTAAAGCGTCCGCTTTTGCCAAATCGAATGACGGTTTTCGGCGCAATCGCAAGTTCCGCATAGGGGTCGTTATGCTGAGCTCAGCATAATGACCCCAAGCGGCCAGATGCACTTCCCGAGAGCGCCCGATCGAGATCAATCGTCAGGCCAGATGACCGCTTTGGGCCCGTACCCTGCCTGTCGGATTGAACTGCCGGTGTTGTCCCCAAGCTGACCGTGATGACTGGCCGCTTCCAGGAAGCGCAATCCAGGGTTGCTCGGCTTCATAGTCATACGCGGATCAACGCAGGCGCATCAGCAAACGAAGGATTGGGCACGGTCAATTCCCAAGTGCTAACCTGCACACCTGCAAGCAGAACGCGCGGATTGACGTGCTGAGGATCTTGCCATGGCACAAAAAGAAACCGAACGACTCAACCAGATCATTTTCGGCGGGGTCGCACTCACCAAGGCCCTCTGTACCGTGGCAGAACTCGGGGTCGCGGATCACATACAGCCTGGCATGGCACGGTCAGCGGAATATTTGGCGAAAATAACCGGATCGCATGAACGGTCGCTGTATCGGTTACTGCGTTTCCTGGCGAGCCACGGGCTTTTTCGCGAGACAGCAAGCGGCGAGTTCGAGCATACGCCGCTTTCCCACGTACTGCGCAGTGACGCCGAGGGATCCTATCGTGCAGGCGCACAAATGTTTCATCACGTGTTCGCGGGTTGGAACGGTCTGGATCATGCGGTTCAGACGGGCGAACCAGGTTTCAACAAGGTATTTGGAAGACCCGTATTCGACCATGTGGCGATCCATCCAGAGCTCGGACCCATTTTCGACGCCAGTATGACGTGTTTCCACGGTTACGAGACCGGGGCCATGTTGCACGCATACGATTTTGCCGGGGTGCGCGTCCTGGCGGACATAGGCGGCGGCAATGGCTCCTTGCTGGAGGCCGCGTTGCGGCTGTATCCCAAGATGCGGGGGATCTTATTCGACTTGAGCCAGGTGGTGGCCCGGGCGCGTGAGCGCCTCCAACAGCTTGGATTCTCCGACCGCTGCAATGTGATCGAAGGCAGTTTCTTTGAAACCGTACCCGCAGGGGCCGACGCTTATCTGTTCCGACACATTCTTCACGATTGGACCGATGAACAGTGTGTCCAGATCCTGAATCATTGTCGTCGTGTGATCCCCGCGCATGGCAGACTTCTGGTCGTGGAGTGCGTGGTTCCACGGGGAAATGATGGTTGCATCGCGAAGGATTTCGATATCACGATGATGACTTTTCTGGGCGGTATCGAGAGAACCCAACTGGAGTTCCAATCATTGCTGAAAAGCGCAGGCTTTGAGTTGACCTCGGTCACGCCGACCTCCACGATGGTCAGTGTGATAGAGGGAAGGCCAATCTCGACTGGGTGATTCGCATTCGCATCCCGCATCTGACACCCGGCGCTTAGCCAAAGGGCGAACTAAATCAACACGCGACGGCACTGGCAGCCAGCGCGGTTGCATGCAGTGCGGAATGTCAGCTTTCGGGCGACCCTCTGGCGGGCATTAGCTTCCGCTCCTGGCCGCGAACTGACTGATTGCCGCCTCAATGCGGTCTCCATGCAGAAACCGCTCGCAGAAACGTCACAGTCTCGGCATCGAGGGCGCTGTTATCGCCAGGCGGGAAATAGCTGAGTTTCACTACGACAGTCCGCGTCGATGGGTCTATATAGATGTATTGACCCTGAAGGCCGATCGCGGCGAAGGCCTTCGTGTTGGCAAAAGTCCACCACTGCAGGCCGTAGCCGCCGCGCTGGTTGTCCTCGGGGCCGGACGGCAGCGTCGACTGGCGGATCCAGTCGGCGGACACGATCCTTCGACCGTCGGCGACGCCGCCATTGAGAACCATCTGCCCAAAGCGGGCGTAGTCGCGCAGCGTCGCATTGAACCCCGCACCGCTGAATTCCCGTCCAACATCCGGCGATCCGTCCATGATGTAGAAGGCATCCGATTCTGCACCGAGCGGTTCCCACAGGCAGCGCGCAGTGTAGGCGGCGACGCTTCCCTGCGTCACCCGCTCGATGAGCCAGCCCAGTACGGCCGTGTCGATGGTCTTGTACTGGAAGAAGCTGCCGGGCTCATGGATTCGGGGCAGTGTCCGCGCCACATCGGCGAAGCGAGCCACGTTCTTGACCAGCGCCGCGATATGATTACTCGCCGCGCGACCCGGATGCTCAAAGTCGTAGCGCTCCTCGTAGTCGACGCCCGAGCGCATTTGCATCACGTGGCGGATCGAGACGCCCTCATAGCCGCCGCCCCGGAGTTCCGGCAGGTAGCGCGAGATCGGAGTGTCGAGCGAATCGATACGCCCTTCCGCCAGCGCGCAGCCGATCAGCACCGAAGTCACGGACTTGGTCATCGACCAGCCGATGAAGCGCGAACGCTCGTTGGTGGCATTGCGGTAGATTTCACTCACGATTCGACCATCCTTCATGACCAGGAGGGCGTTGGTGTACGAGCGCTCGAGAAACGTCTGCGCGGTGTAGTGTTGTCCCTGCCAGGTGTAATCGACGTCTAGCGGCTGGTCGTCGTGCGGCAGCACCCAGACTGGACCGCTACGCGCCACCGTACGGGTCGTAAAGAGCACGTCCATGCTGCGGAACGTGAGCGAGCTCACGTCGTTGTCGAGCATATGCCAGCGCAGGATCTGAACCGCGATTGGCACGTCGCTCGCAGGACCCCCGGTCAACGGCGCAGGCAACACCTG
>Ga0335085_10013934_pt1 | contig 11761 bp, 5 predicted proteins | sample Lox_Sample_45_FD_206712 | JGI IMG/M metagenome (GOLD analysis project Ga0335085, IMG submission 206712) | Soil microbial communities from Loxahatchee National Wildlife Refuge, Florida, United States - Lox_Sample_4.5 | ecosystem: Environmental > Terrestrial > Soil > Wetlands | place: USA: Florida...
CAGTAAAATTCCGCGCCGGATGGAACGACAAAGAAGTGGTCCACATCGAGCTTGCCAAAATGGCCGAAGCCTGCGGACTCGCCGCTGTCGCGCTGCACGCTCGCACGCGCGAGCAGGGTTACAGCGGCCAGGCCCGCTGGGAATGGATTGCCGCTCTCAAAGACGCTGTGAAGATTCCTGTGATCGGCAACGGTGACATCCGCTCGCCCGAAGACGCCGCCGCCATGATTGCCGAAACCGGATGCGACGCTGTCATGATCGGCCGCACGGCTGCCTCGAACCCGTGGATTTTTCGCCAGATCGAGCAGTACACCGCAACCGGAGGTTATGACACGCCCACCGAAGCTGATCGTTACCAGATGATCCGCACCTACTTCACGATGTTGCACGAAGAGAAGATGGTCGGCGCGCCAGGCAAGATGAAGCAGTTCGCCTCATGGTTCACACATGGCGTCCATCACGGAGCCCAGCTCCGCAAGTCGATCTACGAGTCCCACAATGAGGTAGAAATCCTGTCAGCGGTGGACCACTTCTTCGAAGAACTGCTCTCCAGTTGTCATCCCGAGCGAGGTCGCTGTGGCGACCGAGTTGAAGGACCTGTATTCTTTAGCCACTAACCACTATCCACTGGCCACTCAATCGTCATCCCGAGCGACTCTGGTAGTGGGTTCAAACTACAACACTGCACGCAGAGACTATCCTGCAACTACGAATTTCCACATCGCGGACAGATTCGACTACTTTGTCGCCACTTCAGTGGGATTGACATCGTGGCATTTTAACGTCATATTCACCCACCGATAATAGTGCGACTGCCTAAGTGGCACCTATGGGCGAGACCGCACTAGATCGTCCGTGAGTGATCTGCGAAGGTCGGAACCAGACCGGACTCGCGCATCATCGGCCCCATTCTCAGGGTAATCGATCCACTCCCCGTTGCCGACTGGCAGATAGCTCATGGCGGCCCCTTTTTCCGCTATCACCTTCAGCCCGTGCGCTACTCGTTATCTCCGCACATGCTGAACACAAATCGATAACGACTTTTGTCCGTCCAGAGCTCGCTCCCGACGCCATAGGGACTTTTTGTCTTTCATTTCGGGCTGATTCGTTTCGCTGTCGTTGTTCCCAACAGGGAGTAGATAAGGCCACTTAATCTGCGGGATCTGTAGGCGCAGTCCTTAGAGGTCTGCGTAAGAGTGGTGTCTTTGGATGCCGGGGCTTCGGCTCCAGAATGCGGCGCGGCCGAACGAACAGAAACCACGAAAAGGGGCGAACATGAAAACCAAAGATTGCGTCTCAGTAGTCACATTGTCTTTGATAGCGCTGATACTCATGTGGGGACTCTCGGCCTCCGCGCAGGATCTGGTCGCGCAGCAGCCCACCACCAGCGCAATCCCCAACCTCATCCGCTACAGCGGAGTGCTCAAGGACGCCGACGGCACCGTGCTCGCTTCCCAGACGGTAGGCATCACCTTCGCCCTCTACAAGCAGCAGGACGGCGGTGTCGCTCTCTGGACAGAAACCCGCAACATCACCACCGACGCTGCCGGCCAGTACAATGTAATGCTGGGCAGCACCAAGACGGATGGTGTGCCCGCCGAATTGTTTTCTGACCAGGAGCAGCGCTGGCTGGCCGTTCAGGTTCAGGGACAGCCCGAGCCAACCCGCGTCCTGCTGGTGAGCGTGCCCTACGCCTTCAAGGCCCACGAAGCCGAGACCCTGGGCGGTCTGCCGCCGTCGGCCTTCGTGAAGGTTGCCCCCGACGCATCCGGCACCGGCTCTACTGATGAAGGAATTACTGTGAACGCGTTGAACGCCCCTGGAAACTCGGGAAGCACCCGCTCACCGAGTAAGATGAGCCCCAGTCTAGCTGGACCATGTGCTGCGCCCGTCACCGGATACATACCATATTGGTCTCCCGCTCCTACACTGTGCAACTCCATGATCTATCAGACCGGCGCAGGTTTCGTGGGCATCAGCACCGCGACTCCCTCTAAGCAGCTGGATGTGAATGGCGAGATCAACGCGCGAAAATGGTACGACATTGGCTTACCTGTAACCCCTGTCTTAAGTATCAGCTACCCGTCGCCTAATTTTGGTTTACACGATTTGTTTGTCGGTGTGGGCGCGGGTATCAGTGACACCACCGGTCATGACAACACTTTCTCGGGCTACCAAGCTTGTAACGCCAATATCGGTGGCACCTCCGCTACCGACCGCAGAGGCAGCTATAACACCTGCTCCGGGTCCCAGGCTGGCTTATTCAATACCTTCGGCTATGACAACACTTTCACCGGCTATACCGCCGGTTACGGCAACATCACCGGATACCAGAATTCCTGTTTCGGCTCCGCTGCTTGTTTGCACAACCTGACGGGTATTGAGAATGTTGCCATTGGCGCTGGCGCGGGCTTTCGCAACACTGGCGGCAACGCTAATGTCTACGTTGGCTTTGACGCTGGTTGGGGAACTTCGATCGGTTCGAATGGAAGCGACAATACAATTGTCGGATTCGAAGCTGGTTTCGCCAACGCCGCTGATAACAACACCTTTGTCGGCTACGAGGCTGGCATCACCAATACGAGCGGTGGTTTCAATACGTTCGTGGGTTCAGACACCGGCGTCAGCAACAACACCGGGAGCGCGAACACCTACCTCGGCAGATACGCTGGCTATTCCAACCAAACGGGCACAAACAACGTCATGATCGGCAACAGCGCTGGATTCGCCAATACTGGCGGCTTCAATACCTTTGTCGGGTCCTCTGCGGGCGATCAGTTCACCACGGGCAACGCCAACACCTTCGTCGGCAATTCCGCGGGTGTATCTGTCCCACCTGGTAGCAGCAGCAACACCTTCGTTGGAGCACGTGCTGGCGCCAGCACCCTTGGCGGCCCTGATATGAACAACAACAGCTTTTTCGGTGAAGAGGCAGGTGCCAACCACTACTTTGGCGACGGAAATACCTACCTTGGCTTCCGGTCTGGTTTTGGGGACACGATGGGTACTGAGAACACCCTTGCGGGCTCCCAATCTGGGTTCGGCGGCGGCGGGGGACTGGGCAACACCTATGTTGGATTTAGAGCTGGCTTCTACAAAAACAGCGGCGAACACTCTTACAACACTTTTGTCGGAGATCGTGCTGGCGAGGGTACCTTCGTCAATAGTGGTGCCCTTAACAGTTTCTTCGGATATAGGGCCGGAGCAGCCATCGATGCCGGCGCCGGGAACACTTTCTTGGGTAACGAGGCCGGCGCCCAGTTCGGCGGAGGAAACAACAACATTTGCGTCGGGTCGGGTGCTTGTTACGCCGAGACAGCTGCCGACAACAATATCGAGATTGGCAATTCCGGGCCGGCCATCGAGACTCCCGGCGACAACCAAATCCTCATCGGTAACGCGACCGTCCAGACGGATGCCTACATCGCGGGCATCTATGGTGCGCTCGCTGGAACTGCGGGTAGCTTTCAATCGGTTTGCGTCGATAGCAACGGAAAACTGTGGGGGGTGAGCGCCCTCGCAAATTGCATAACGTCCTCACGCCGCTTCAAGGAACAGATTGCCGACATGGGCGACAGTACCAGGAAGCTTCTCCAGTTGCGCCCGGTGACCTTCTTCTACAAGCCCCAATACGACGACGGCTCGCACTCTCCGCAATTCGGGCTCATCGCCGAAGAGGTGGCCAAGGTATATCCCGAGATGGTCGTGTACGACAAGGAGGGTCAACCCTACACAGTTAAGTATCAATTGCTGGCCCCCATGCTACTGAATGAGTTCCAGAAGCAGCACGCAGTCGTCACCGCCCAGCAGACCGAAATGCAAGCCCTGCGCGAGCAGACCAAAGCGCAGCAGCAACAGATGGTAGCCCAGCAGCAGGAGATCGAAGGCCTCAAGTCACAACTGCAACTTCAAAACGCCGCCTTCCAGGAGCGCCTGTCGCGACTGGAATCTCTTGTCGCCACCCAACTGCAAACCGCCGCCGACAAACCCATTCCCATTCCGGCGACAACCCCCGGCAACGGCGGTTTGCAGTAATTCGAAAGTGAAAAATGCATGGCGGAACACCCCCTTCAAGTTCCCCATGCGTGATTCCCTTGCCCGCAGAACGTGGAGCTTGATCAGAAAATTCGATTGAGGGGATTCAGTCCTTCACGAAACGACCGCGAATAGAACAAACAGAAACCACAGCTCAAAGGAGAAGCATCTGATGAAAAGCCAAAAGACGATCGCCAGTATCGTTCTGTTCTTGGCGGCTCTCGCCGTCGGGTTCGATGCGCAGCCGAGTTGGAGCCAATGGGTGCTTCATCCTCCTTCCGCGTGGAAACAGTGCACAATCACGCCAGGCGCAGGGGGATTGGTCGTTCTTCCGGACGGCAGGGTCCTGGTGGCAACTGGGAGCGGACTTGCCTACTTTCCATCATTTCCGTCAGATCCTTCCCAGTGTCCAACCGGCACACCGGTTCCTTTGAATTCGAACACCTACAACAGCATGACACTGGGGTTGGACGGGAAAGTCTATGCCTTCAAATACCCTTACCCTTTTGACCTTGTCTCGATCAATCCCAACACTGGATTGGACACTGTGATACTTTCGAATCTCTACGGCTTAGGGATGGCCCTCGATCCAGTTACTGGGGATATATACATGAGCCGGACAGTATCACAGGACACTATATATAAAATAACGGGGCTCTATGGCGGCACTCCTTCCTGGTCGGTTTTCGTAACCGTGGCGGGCGCAGCGTTCGACGGTTTGGGGTGGTCCTGCGATGGGCAATATCTGTTTGTTGCGTCGCCCGACACTGACCAGCTTTTTAGATTTGATCGTTCGGCGGGCTACATTTCTACGAGTGTGCCAGGGGGCCCCGATGGCATTGCAGTCGGCGCTCAAGGCACACCCCTCGCTGGATACGTATTCACCAACGACCGTGACGGCACCGTGACCCGGATATTCAACGGCACAACCAGCCTGGGACCGCAGTTTGTCATCGCCAGTGATGCCGGGAATGGAGGCGGCGATTTTGCGTTCGTAGATGCTCAAGGGGCCATGATTGCGACACAGGGCGGCCACCTTGAGCGGCTCTCCTCTACCATTGGCGGGCAATGGGTATTGCCGGGCTCAACTCTATGCGCAGATTTGCGCTGCGGGGCGAAGGCTGCGACCACCCCACAAATAGACAGTGAGAATCAAGCCTGCCTGTCTGGGTTGAATGCCAACTTAGTCCTCACACTGTCCCAGTCGGCTTGTGGAAGTTGCGAAAGTTGCAATATCTTGAACCAATCCCGCTCCACTTTCGTGGATCTGATTAATTCCCTCGACCCTCCGGCAACCTGCTTGGATAGTCTAAGGGTCTCTGCCAACGCTCTCTACCATTCCTGCCCCTGCAACCCTGCTCCTGGCGCGTGTGTGCTTCGCTGTTCCACCTGCACCAACACAACCACGGTCTTCAGGGGGCTGGACTTCGATTTCCGTGATTCTGATATTCGGCAATTCTCAAGACTGCGACAATAACCGCAGCGACCGCAACCCCCCACCAGCGGCTTGCAGTAATTCGAGCCGACAGCCCGCATGGCGGAACTCCTCATCGAGTTCCGCCGTTTGAACTTCAAGCTTCTGCCTTAACTGGCAACCGACCACTGGCAACTGCCACTGACCACTGGCAACTGAACTAAGAACCCATCCGCGCCAATCCGCGTAATCCGCGGTCGCCGTTTGCTGGTTGCTTTCTTCTTTACTCCAACCCGGCTGCTCCCGCCAACTCTCTCTCCCTAGTCGTAGTTCTGCCGTGCCACACCACAGGCTCAACGGGCCCGAGGACCGGACCCCAGAAGACCGCGGCAAGCAGTTCGATCCCGGCTGTAATCAAGAATGCCCAGGCGAAGTGCCCAGTGCGCTGTACCACCAACCCAGTGACCACCGGCACTACCGCGCCTGACAGGTTGCCAATTCCATTTTGAAAGCCGACCCAACGCCCCGCTGCCTCTGGTCCAGCCAGGCGTTGCGAGATGGCATAAATGTTCGACGCGCTCACTCCAAAGAACGCCATCGCAGCCAGCAAAAATGCTACGCTCGCCGCCGGCCGCGCCGTCGCGCAGAGCGCCAGCAGAATCGCGACGCACACCGGCGCCCCAGCCGCGAAAGTCTTGCGCGCCTTTGTGGGGGAAGCTCCTGCCCTAATCCAGCGGTCTGCCAGCCATCCCGAGGCCGCAGCGCAACCCGCTCCCAGCAAATAGCCCGACCCCCCGATCTTCGCCATCGTCTGCATCGAGAAATGCAGCTCGCGCACCAGGTAATAGGGCATCCAGGTCAGCAAAAAATAGTTGACGTAGTTGCCGCACCACAGGCCGCAACAGGTTCCCCATGCCGATCGCAGACGCAGGAACTCCCAGAGGCTCGGACCGCCGGCAGCGCTATTCGCCGCCGCCGGCTTCGTTTTGGGCATCGAGCGAATCCAGGCCGGCACCCATAGCAGGCTCGCCAGGCCGAGAACCACAAAGAACGGGCGCCAGCCGAATTTCGCCATCAGCGTGCCGCCCAGCAGCAAGCCCAGTCCCGGCCCCAGCGATATCCCCGCGATCACCACCGCATTCGCCACGCCGCGGTGCTCTTCGGGATAATTCAATGCGATGATCTTGGAATTGGCCGGGAAGATGACGGCCTCGCTGATTCCGAGGAGGAACCGGAGGACAACCAGAATCGCAAAAGCATGCACCAACCCTGTGGCGGCCGTCGCCAGCGACCATACGCTGAAGCACGCCGCGAACAGCCAGTAGACGTTCAGCCGGTCCACCAGCCAGCCGTACACCGGTTGCAAGGCTGCATACGTCCAGAAAAACGCAGAGAGCAGGAACCCCAGCTCGGCCGGATTTACGCCCAACTCGTCCTTTAACAATGGCGCTGCGATGGAGAGATTGCCGCGGTCGATGTAGTTGATGAACACCGCCATTGCCAGCAGCGCCAGCAGCGTCACCAGGGCGCGCGGAAGCTTTCCGGGCTTCCGTTCATTTTTGTCGGGCATAGGCGTCTGCGTATTGTGCGCAGGAAACCGGCACACCGCAACACTTTTTATTCCCCGATGGCGCGCCCGACTGCCAAAGGGCGTCGCGCAACCTCGCGCCCGCCATACTGAAGCTGCCTCCATTGACACAAGAGCCCCACGCGCCCTGGGAACGCGCGGGGCAGATCAGCGCACGCGACTTAGCTATGGATACTGTGCTTTCTTCCCCACCCACATCACCGGATACCGCGCGCAGGGCGTGGTAATGGCCTGGTTGAATCCCGGATACGGCGTGCCCGATGAATAAATCCCGTACGGATCGATGAAGTACCACTCACCGTCCGTTGGATCGCGCCGCGCAAAGAAGATGTGCAGGTGAGTATTGACGCCGCCGCCCCAGGTCCAGTTCGAATCCGGATCGACGCAGCCGCATCCACCGGGCCCCGTGCAGCCGGAGTGCGCAATCACATCGCCCTGGTTCACATGCTGTCCCAGCAGTCCCATGTTGATCTTGTCTGCGTCCGTGCCCCAGTAGGTCGCGTTCGGATGATAAGGCCCGCCTTGCGGGCATCCCGTGTTCTTCAAATAGTTCATGTACTGCGTGTGCTGCGGCTCGCCCAGATTGCCCAGAGTCACATTCCATGAATTGTCGGCGTCGTTGGTCGGTCCGTTCCGCAAGTGCATGTAGATGGTGCGGAAGGCGTCCTTCACGTTTCCCGAGTCATGGCTGATAACGATCGTGTTCCCCGACCACCAGTCCCACCCGATATGTACTACCTTGCCTGCCGCCGCTGCGCACACGGGAAACGACTCCGCATCGTCGCGGCTGAAGTCGATGGCATGGTGCCAGCTTCCCGGCTTGTAGAGCCAGGGCCCGCGCTGCTTCACCTTCGTGTCTTTGAACGGCAGCTTGAACAGCGGCGCGTCGTCAAACATCACCGCCGACAGCCTGGCGTAGCGCGCGCTGCCGTCGAACGTCGCGCACGGCCAGTGGTACACCACCTGGTCCCCTGGATGTGGCGCCGGACACGTTCCCGGACCCTTGCAGTGCGTTGCGCTGGCATTGATTCCATAGTTGTAGGTATCCGCGTAGGGCGTGCTCGGATCGTCCGGCATCACCACCTGATTCATGTAACTGTCGCTGCAGCCCCCGGGATAAATCTCCATGTTGGTGAGCCGCAGGTTCTTCTGTCCCAGTTCGTACCACTTTCCCGTAAAGTTCTCCCAGTCCACGCCTACCCACAGATAGTGCGCATCGCTGCCCGCCCGCCACACGCCGGCGAACTTCGTTTCTCCGCCGTCCTGATAGATGTCGATGTCCACCAGCCGCAGGTTCTTGGCGCTTAGCTCCTGCCACTTGGCGTTGAAGCTGTTCCAATCGACGCCTACCCACAGGTAATGCGCGTCGGTGCCTGCGCGCCAGACCCCGGCATACTTCCACGCATTGCCTTCTTTGTACACTTGGATGTTGGTCAGCCGTAAACCTTGACCGGCAAGCTCCTGCCACTTGGCATTGAAGTTGTTCCAATCCACCCCAGCCCACAAGTAATGTGCGTCGCTGCCCGCGCGCCAGACCCCGGCATACTTCGTCTTTCCGCCTTCCTGGTAAATCTCCAGGTCAACCAGCCGCAGGTTCTTGGCGCTCAACTCTTGCCACTTGGCGTTGAAGTTGTTCCAGTCCACTCCTACCCACAGATAGTGCCCGTCGTTCCCGCCCCGCCACACGCCCGAGAACTTCGTCGCCCCGTTTCCCGTGTACACTTTCAGGTCAATCAACCGCAGTCCTTTGCCTGAAAGCTCCTGCCACTTGCTGTTGAAGCTGTTCCAGTCCACTCCACCCCACAAGTAGTAGGGGTCTGAGCCCTGCCGCCAGACGCCTGCGTAAAGTGTGCCCATTCGCTCCTCCTCGGAGATGGCACAATAGTGCTAATCAGGGAGAGCTGTCAATAGAAATGTGCCAAGCAGCACGCACATAAGTGGTCTAACCGGCTTACTACTGGCCTCGTTTTGTCCTATGTGGTGTCCCGGTGGTAGATCTTGCCCGCCCGCCTCCGTGAACATCGCTCTTTGCCGTATCCTGCTGGCAACTCAGCTTGAGGTGATTGCGATGGCTTGTCCGCCCGAGGTACTTCGTGACATTCCCCTGTTTTCGAACCTGGACGACGATGAGACCCGCGTTCTGGCGGGACAGGTAGAACTCCGCCAATTTGCTCCGCGCCAGCGCATCTTTCGCATCGGAGAACCCGGCGATCGCGCCTACATCGTAGTCTCCGGCGCGGTGCGCGTCACCGCCCTCGACGAAGATCACCAGGAAGTCGTCCTGCAGGAACCGGGCCCCGGCGAGTTCTTCGGGTTCGCCTCCATGCTGGAGCAGACGCCGCACATGGCGGAAGCTACAGCCACGGAAGCCTCGCAGTGCATCGAGATCGACCGTCACGATCTGAACACCCTTTTCGAGCAGAAGCCGCACTCCATCCTCGATATCCTCGCCTTTCTGGGACGCCAGCTTCACAACGCGCACCAACTGGCGCGCGCCCGCTCTATGCGTCCGCCCAACGAAGTCATCGACGAACGCGAGACGTTCGGCGAGCGCATTGCCGACAACGTTGCCTCGTTTGGCGGCTCCTGGACATTCATCATCATCTTTCTCACGTTCATGGTGATCTATGCCAGTATCAACATCCTGCTTGCCCGGCAGGCCTGGGACCCGTATCCCTTTATCCTGCTCAACCTGTTTCTCTCCATGCTCGCCGCCATTCAGGCGCCGATCATCATGATGAGCCAGAACCGTCAGGATAAAAAAGACCGCATCCGCAGTGAAATGGATTTCGAAGTGAACCGTCATGCGCGGGTTGAAGTTCAGGGGGTCGCCGAAAGACTCAACGCCGTCAGCGAACGCATCGCCGACATCGAAGAGCACATGCGCCAAAGGACGTGATGGCCTACGGTGTCATCACCTCGTACGAGATGATCTTCCACTGCCCGTTATCTTTTCCCCACAGCAGGGTAAGGGCGGCTGGATGGTCTCCGGCGGTGCGAAAGGTAAATAGCGTCGCGTAGTAATTCCCGTAAACCTTGTGGGCGGCATCGTCGCCCGCATAGGGATTTTTCGTGGACCGCCTTTCGCAATCGAACGAACTTGCCAGCGAATCGGGGACTGCCGCCAGGGTATAGGCGTGCTCGCCGGCGTGCTCCACAATCTTCAGGTCTTCGTGCTCCGGCTTCACCGGTTCCAGAGCATCGCGCAGGTGCTGTACCTTGCCGACGTCCTTCCCCACCTTGGTCAGCGCCCTTCGAACGCTGGCCGCGTACTCGCTCTCACTGGCCGGCGGCGCTTGCCCCTCAGGCAGATAGAAATTCACGCAGGCGTTGCTCCGTGGCGAAACGTACTTTGCTGCTCCGTCGTAGTTGTCATCGACCAGCCACAGGTGCAGGAAATCATGCGAAGCCTGCGCTAGTGCCGGATCAGCCTGCACCTTCGCCGCCGCGGGCTGCTTCGTCTTGGCCACCGCATTCTGACGTCGAATGTCACGTGTCATTCCCGGCGTCGCGTCCTCGGGTTCAACCTCCCAGGCCACGATCTTCCAGTACTTGCCTTCCCTGGTCCAGATCAGCGTAACGGTGTCGCTCCTGGCCTGCGGAGTCTTCAGGCGAAACACCGACGCGAAACTGCCGCTGGGCTTTTTCGTCTTGCCCGACACGCGCGCCTGGTCGAACTCATCGAAGGCCTTCTCAGGATCGCACTCGAAGTCGGCCGCCGCGGTATTGCTCAACTCGTATAACGCAAAGGTCGTGGCATAGGGCTGCTTGACGGCTTTGATTTCCTTATCGTGCAACGTCGCCGGCTGCACCGCATCTTGCACTTTCGGCGCCTTGCCGATGGCCTGGCTCATTACGGCGAGGCTTTTGGCGGCCACGTACGGCGCGTTTCCTGCATTCACGATCTTTCCGGCGCCCGGCGCATACTCCGGCAGGCAGGAAAACGAACGGGTCGCGAAATAGGCTGCCGAGAGCTCCGGCTTCTGATCCACCAGCCACGACTGCAGGAAGTCTTGCACCGCGTCTTCGAGCTTGCCTTCGCCCTTCGCGGGCGCGGGTGGCACGTCGCCCGGCAACAAATTGGCCGTGTTGTCGTCCACGTCGGCGGGAAGGCCGAAGATGGTCCGCCACCAATCCGTCAGCCCCTGCCAGCGCTGCAAATGGATCTGCGTGTTGTTACCCGCGCGCACATCCGAATTCGCGGCTGTCAGGTGACCGTTGAACAGGCCGGCCGGAAATCCCGAGGACCGGTAATCGACGTCAATATCGGCATGGCGCCCGTCCTTCGCCATCGAGAACTGGATTGAGGGCACTCCGTCCTGCCGATAATTCAGGGGATAGCCTTTGTGATACACGGTGTTGTCGCGGTCGCGAAAGAACTCGCTCGACTCTTTCAGCTTCTGCAGCGCATCCGGCTTCAGCACCACGTACATGCGGAATTGCAGATCGCCGCGGGCGCGCGGCACCTTGCCGCTGATGGTCTCAATGCTCTCTACCAGATCAAGCGCCGTCCCCATCGGCTTGCCCGACTTATCGGTCAATTGAGTGGTCATCAGCGCATGGGTCACGGCCTCATACGTGGTCCGTGTCGAAAGCGAAAACTGGTTGTACTCTTTCGGATCGGCATGGTCGCCCGTCAGCTGGTTGTAGTCGGCATACCATTCGTCGAGCAGCTGCTTCTGTTGCGGCTTCAGTTCTTCATATGTTCCTTTGAACTGAGGCGT
>Ga0335085_10013935_pt1 | contig 11761 bp, 10 predicted proteins | sample Lox_Sample_45_FD_206712 | JGI IMG/M metagenome (GOLD analysis project Ga0335085, IMG submission 206712) | Soil microbial communities from Loxahatchee National Wildlife Refuge, Florida, United States - Lox_Sample_4.5 | ecosystem: Environmental > Terrestrial > Soil > Wetlands | place: USA...
CTGCCGGATACTTCTTGGCGCAGCGCGCGCACTCCAGATGAGTCATGAAGGACATGGAATTTGAGTCTAACAGAAAGAAGCAAGAATACGGTAGACGGCATACAAGGGATTCTGATGGCTGCCTCCGGTATACTGGACGCCGTCTACCGGCCGCTGATTTCTGCTAAAATCTTCCTCTCACATGTCGATTCGCCTCATTGCCCTGGACCTTGACGGCACACTCGTCAACAGTCGATGGGAGATTTCGGAGAAGGACCTTCAAGCTCTGGCGGCCGCGTCCGAGCGGGGAGTCCAGGTCGTTGTGGTAACGGGACGGCGTCCCCGTGCCGCCGCGCCTTACGTGGCGAAGATTCCCTTCCCGGTCACCACCATCACCTCCAACGGCGCGTTGATCCGCACGCCCGCGGGCGAAGTGGCCTACCAAGACTTTCTGCCCCGTAAGGTTGCCCTCCAGGTGCTGGAAACTGTCCACGAGTACCGGCCGTACACCGTCGTCATTTTCGATCTGCCGGGGCCTGGCCAGGTCACCATGGAGGATAGCGCCATCCCCGAAGGCCCGCTCGGCTGGTACCTCAGGACCAGTTTGGATCACCTGCTGCTGGTTCCGGACCTGAGCGCCGCGGTGAAGTCCGACCCCGTGCAAGTCATGATCGGCGGACCGCCGGAGCGCATCGAAGGGGCGGAAACGCTGCTGCGGCAGTCCGAAACCGGCCCCAGTGTCCATCTCACCTGGACGAAGTATCCGGACCGCAATATCGTCATCTTCGACATCATGAATCACGGGTGTACCAAAGGGAAAGCGCTGAAGTTCTGGGCGAATCGGTGTGCAATACCGGCGAGCGAAGTCATGGCCATCGGCGACAATTTCAATGACCTCGAAATGCTGGAATTCGCTGGTCTGCCAGTGGTGATGGGGAATCACATCGACGGGTTGCACCGGCTGGGGTGGGCGATTACCGCTCCCTGCGATGAGAGTGGCGTGGCGAGCGCGATTGAGCAGTACGTGCTGAAAACTCAATGTTGATCGATAATCTCCGTCCCGGCGGGAGGTATGAATTGGAAGAGGGGGCGCGGCAGGGGTGGGTTGCGCTCGATGTGGTCGAAGCGAAAATCCATACGGCTGTGATCGGGGTAATTCACCACCAACCTTAACATATCAAACTGCGGACCTAATTCGATCAGGACGTCGGTGTATTCCTCTGCAAACTCCTTCTTCGGGAATGTCCGCAGCACGTGATTGGCGGGGTCGTGGTCCAAAGCCGCATCCGCCATCTCCACTCGCGAAAAGACCTTTCGAAAATTCAGTCTGGTCAGCAGCAACTCAAAGGGCACGCGAAAGTCTGCACTGGATTTTACTGAGGCGCGCGTCAGCTGGTGTTCCTCGGGAATATAGAGCAACACCTCCTTGCCATCGGAAACAAAGAGCTTTTCCGTGGGCCGCTGATAGTCCCACCGCATCAACCCTCCGCGAGCAAAGGCGACTCGCCCCGCCTCAATGCGCGTTCTTCCTCCCAGAGTATAAGTCTGCGAGAAATCGGCCCGCAGGCTTCGCATCTCGCGATAGCTTGCCTCGAATTGCTGAACGTAGGCGTCCGCGGTGGGGGGTGTTTGCGCCGGCAGTACGCTGGCAAGGCAGCACAGAAGTAGGAGGAGCGCGGATCCGTGTAGAAGATCCGCTGCTCGTCCTCCATCGACGAGGAAAAGACGCGAGCCTACAAAACAGGTCCGCTCTACACTTGCCTGCTTATGGGTTCGGTGTTTTGGCATGAGGTGAATTTGATATGAGCTGCCGGAGGGCCGCTTGCGCCTCCTGATTGTGCGGGTCAACACTCAGGCCGGCGCGATACTGATCTGCGGCCTCAGCCGTGAGGCCTTTCGCAGCGAGGATCGCGCCCAGTCCAAAGCGCCCCCGGAAATCGAATGTATCCAGGCCGATGGCCTGGCGGTAGTCCTGCTCGGCAGTGTCACGCCGCCCTTGGCGTATGGCGATGTCTCCCAGCGAATCGAAGGCGCTGGCGTTGGGGATGCTAGCCGCTGAAGCCTGGAACTGCGCTTGCGCCTCCGGCAGGCGGCCGGCGGCGAAATAAAAGCTCCCCAGTTCATTCCGCGTCTCGACGCTCAACGGCGCAAGAGCAACGGCCGCCTGCAACTGAAGCTCCGCCTCCGCAGACTTGCCTATGGCTTCGTAGATCCGTCCGAGGTTCAGGTGAGGGTCCGTGTAAATCGGGCGTAGCCGCATTGATCGCTGAAAGTAGTCGATGGCCTCGTCGTTCTGCTTCCTGCCCGCATAAACAAGCCCCAAGTTATTGAGAAGCATGGCGCTATTAGGAGAGACGACCAGCGCCTTTTTCCACTCGAGCTCGGCGGCGGCCGGTTGCATATGATTCCAGTATACCGCCCCAAGATTCAGGCGGAGGCTTTCGGCTTCGGGCACCGCCGCCAGCGTGACGCGATAGTATGTCTCATCGTCCCGCCAATCACGGTTGCGCGTCACAATGCGGACCAATGCCAGCAGCGAGATCATGCCTAAGAAGACTCCGAACGCCACGCGCCAGCCGCGCGTGCGGGCTACGTTCTGGCCCCAAATATCGCGGATCCACGCCGCCGCCACCCAACATAGGCCGACGGAGGGAAGATAGAGGTACCTCTCGGCGAAGACGTTGGGGCCCAGCCAGCGGGAATTCAGCACGGGAGCAATATTGATAAAGAACCAAATAAAACCGAAAGAAATGCGGTGATGGCGTTTCCAGAGGACGACAAAAGCCACCGCGCACAACACCAACGCCGCGACTCCTGCCGAGACCTGGGGGTCAAGGAGCTTAACGCTCTTGTGAAAGGGATAAAAGGCTATGAGGTGAATGGGCCAGATCATCTTCCACAAGTATTTGAACACCAAGGGTGGCGCCGATAGAATGGCCTCATACCAACTCACATGGGGCGTCAGCAGCACGGGTGCAAAGGCGCCAAAAAAGCGAATCCGAAACAAGACGTAGACCAGCACCAATAACCATAATGAGCCATACCGCGATACTTTCTGCCGCCAAGTCGTAATGGCGCGATCGCCGCGGTAGAAGTGCTCGAAAATCATGGCCGTGAGGGGCAGCGTCACCGCCTGCTCTTTGGAAAGCAGCGCCAGAATGAAACTCCCCGCCATACCCAACTGCGCCCACTCCGAACGCGCCCCCTCCGGCTGGGCGCTTGCCAGAAAGAACCAGAAAGTAGCCAGGTAAAACACGGACAAGTCGAGGTCCGTCACTCCCGATACCCACGCCACCGATTCGGTGTGTATGGGGTGCAGCGCAAAGATTGCCGCGGCGGCAAAAGCCAGCCACTGATCATGGAAGAGCCGTCTGGTGAGCCCGAACAGCACGCACACGATGAGAGCGTGCAGCATCAGATTGGCCAGGTGGAAGCCGTAGGGGAGGAGGCCGAAAAGCTTATAACAAACCAGGAAGCCAAAAATACTGATAGGGCGGTAGTAGTTCGTCGCGCCCCGCGCGCCGAGGTGTGCCAGGATTCGAGTGCTAAAGATGTCTCCGACGCGGGAAAAGCTGCGAATGAAGGGATTGGTCAAAACCTCATTGTTATCGTCATAGACAAATCCGTTTTGTAGTGTGTTGGCATAAGGAAGGATCGCCAGAAGGAGCAGTAGTGTGATAAGCCAGACCGGAGAGACGCTTCCCTTCCCACCCGGGCCAGCGGAGGATTCTTGGGGAGCCGGAGAGGAGTAGTTGCTCATTAGACGTTAGATCCCCTCACCCCTACGACTTGCAAAGCGTGGGGCTCCCTCCGACTTGCGGTCCCCCCTCTCCCCCAAGGGGGCGAAGGAAGAAGAGTTCGGCTTTGAGCAAAATGCGTCACTACCCGGATAGCGGAGCGGTTGCAGTACGGTCACCGGCGCTCCTCCACTTTTGGCGGTTTTTCCACTGACGGGGGCTGGGAAAGCCACGGCAGGCGTTCCGCCCAGCTTGCGGGAATGGCCATCGTGACGGGGATTTCACCCAAACGGCGGAAGAGCCAATTGGCCAGCAGAAAGGAAAGTGGCGCCAGAATCAATCCTGCCACCACGTCAATTAAGTAATGGTAGCGAAGATAGAGTGTGGACAGCCAGAGACTGAGCAGCAGAGGCGAGAGAATCCAAAAGAGCTTCTTGGAATTCCGGTAGGCGTAAAGCCAAACCACAAACGAAATCGCCACGTGCAGGCTGGGAAAAACATCGCGGCGAATGCGAGCGAAGTTCATGAAATCCATATCGCGATTGAGCACCCACATCGCTTGATGCAAGGGGACCGAATATTGACTGCGCAAGGTATACATGGGGCCGATGGCCGGAACCAAAAGATAGCCCAGCAGGCCGAAGAAGGAAACCACCATCAGGCCGCTCATCATCTCGCGAAAGCGCGCGTGGTCCCGCCGAATATAGAGAAAGCAGGCAACAAGAGGAATGTTGATGATGTGGAAGAAATAGGCAAACGTCATCCACGCCGTCATCCAGGGGGAGATGATCCGTTGCAATACCAGGCTGGCTTGAAATCCAAAAAGTCGCTGGTCGAGGGCAATCAATGCCTGATCACGGTCCGTGGTAACCATCAGCAGCGTCGCATCACCCCAGAGGGAGTAGTACATCAGCAGAATGATGAAGAAGGGAAACCAATCGCGGATAATTTCCCAAAACGGCCGGACAAAATCCCCAGGTCCTGCACTCCCCGCCCCAGTGCCGGGTTTGCCGACCATAAAGTAATGGACCAGTTCCTTGGCGAGCAACAGCGTTACCGCCGGGATGATGATGAGGACGTCGGCGGGGCTGAAGTTCCCGCCGTTCAGGCCGCGGAAGATGATTCGGAGGAGTAGGTTCAGAAGAAAAAAAACGAGGGCGACCAAATCCTCCAGCCGCAGGGGGAGGGTGAGGCGCGAGCTACTGGTCATAGAGCCCTTTCAGCGCCTCGAACCTCTGCCGCAAGGGTGGAGGAAATGGAAACTTCACCGTCTCATCCAGTACGGCCAGCGCCCGCTGCCGATCACCACCCAGATAAAAAGCGCGTGCCAGGCCCTCCACAGCGGCTTGATTGTTGGGAAAAATCTGAAGCACAGCGAGGAAACTCTGCTGCGCCTCGGGATATTTTTTCTCCGCCGTGTACGCGAGACCTTGCAACACATAAGGCGCGGCGTAAGAAGGATTCTGGCGAATCAGGCGAAGGGTGGTGGCCACCACCTTGTCGTACTGGCCGAGAAAGAACAAGCAAAGCGAGTACTGATACTCGTCCACCTCATCCAAGTTCCCGTTGCTCAAAGCCAACACGGCCGGCTCGTCATCCAGCGCCGACTGGAGCTGTTCCATGCGCACTTTGGTCTGCATCAGGGCGCGCCAATAGCTCACATTGTTGGGGCGCAAGCTGACCGCCTGCATGGCGTTGGAATAGGCTTTAACCAGATCACCGTGGCCCAGGTTACTGCTGCAACTCCACATGTAGACTTCTGCCGCCACATCGTTGCCGGCATACCAAGCCCCAAGCCCTGCCACGGCGAGGATCAGTGCATATAGAGCGGGCTTCACCCACGCCTTCCGTAACGCCAGACTCGCCACCGCCTTAGTGGATACCAACCCGAGAAAAACCAGTCCCAGAACCTTGACCGCTTCCCAGAAGATAAATCGTATGACTTCCACGCGTGTTCACCCTTTCAAGGTAGGAGTTAAGAGCTAGTAGTTAGAAGCTAGAATGGGGTCTATTCTGTTTCCTGCCTCCTAACTTCTTCAACCTTCTAACTCCTCTTTACTGCACTAAACTCAAATCAATGCGGGTCAGCGGACTCAACGCGGCGTGGCCATCAGGGCCGACAACAAAGGGCTCGCCTGAGGGGTCCAGGGGAATCCCCCGCAAATAGCCCGCCGCGACCAGGTCCTGGAGCGAGTGAGCATCGTGACCCTCCCTTTGCCTATAGACAGCAAGCAAACTGTCGAGCTTTCCCAGGGCCTCTTGGGTATCAAGGGCTGCGAGGTGAAGATCCGCACTGTGGCGTATAGAATCGTTTCCGGCGGTGCGGGCAATTTCCGTCCAAAGGATGCGCGACGTTCGAATCTCGCCACCCTTTGCCGCCACCGAGGCGGCGAGCACCCTCATCCAGGGTAGTGCGCCGGGCCGTTCGCTTCCCGTTTGAAACGCCTTGGCCGCGTGCGCGTAATCCTTCATATCCCAGTAGTAGATAAACCCCAGATCCTCCCACATGCGCCAGTAATCTGGATTGTTGACGATCCCTCGCTCCAGCAAATATATGGCACGCTGTGGATCCCCCGCACCTTCCGGCGGCTTTCCCGCCAAGAAGAGGGAGCCGAACCGATAGGCGATAACCAAATGCGGATCGAGGTTCGTCGCGATGTCCAGCAAAGTCCCCAGAAGCGCAAACTCCTTGGCGTGGGCCAGACGGTGGCGTCCATAGTATTGCACAGCGCGGGTCCAGTAAATAGCGGCTAACAAGCCCGAATATCCGCCGCTCACACGCGCGAGCCGCGCCTCCGACGGCAAAAACATGAGCTCCTCGCGTTGGGTTCTGGCCGCATAAAGCTGCTTGTCAATGCGCTGCTGGAGCGGATAGAGACTGAGCAAACCGCCGGCCACCATTAAAAGGCACAGCGGCCGCCCCCATCCCCTTTGCCTGGCTTCGAGACGCCAAAATCTCATCGAAACTCACGCTCTTCAAAAATCAGGACGGCTCCCGAAAGTAGGACGGCGATGTAAAGAAGGGCGTAACAGGTGTTCGCGGTAATCAAAACGCCCGGAATTCTTACCCCGTGCGCTACTTGATCGATCACGTTAAAATCGCCGAAATTGGGCAAGAGGTAATAAAGGAAGGCCGTCATTTTTTCCAAGATGGAGTTGCCACTCTCTTGGCCGAACCTGCGAATATCACTCGAAAAGTTGCCGATGACGAAGAGACAGAAAGTAAAAACTGCGGAAAGAATCGATGTAGAAATACAGGAAAAGAAAATCGCGATGCCGACGACGATCGCCAATTGGAGCAGAATAAAGTACACCGCGATCAGAAGAGTGAAGTCGTGCAGCTCCAAGCCCCCTTTTTGGATGGCCAGTGCAACGTAAAATCCTGCGGTCATGATGGCAGTATTAACCAAGAGCGTCAGCAGCAGCCCCGCATATTTTCCCAGGATGAACTCGGCACGGCTAACCGGCTTCGAGAGGATGTTATAAATCGTCCGGCGATCGATCTCCTTTGATACCAAGCCGATACCGATAAAGATCGCGATCACCAAGCCGAACATGGAAATTGCCCCAAGGCCCAGGTTTACAAGAATGATCCGCTCCACCCCCACCGAAATGCTGCCCATAAGGATTGCGGCGCCAATCATCAGAAAAGCGAAGACAACCAAGTTGTAAAGGACTCGTTCCCGCACGGATTCCTTGAAGGCCCCGAGCGCGATGGTCACGATTCGTCCCATAAATCCCCACCTACCCATCATACGTGCCAACCGGCGCGGTCGACTCTGTCTTGGTTGGCGACACTTTGGCCATAAAGTAATCTTCCAATGACATTTTTACCGGATTCACTGAAATCACCTTTGCCTTCGCTCGCAACGAAATCGCCAAGACCATTTCCGTGTTGGCCTCCTCACGGATTTCCAGTCGCACCCGATCCCCCGTCCGCACCATCGACGCAACCAAGGGTCGCAACTCTTCCCAAATCCCCTCCGGGGGGCTCTCAAGAATAACCTCGGTAACGGAAGCTCCCAGACTCAAGATCTGGCGAAGATCCCCGCAGCCTTGTAACTGGCCGCGATTCAGGATGGCCACTCGGTCGCAGAGGGTTTCCGCATCGGACAAAATGTGCGTGGAGAAAAAGACCGTTTTTCTTTCTTCGCGCAATTGCAGAACCAAGTCACGAACTTCGCGGCGCCCGATGGGATCGAGACCCGTCATGGGCTCGTCCAGAAAAACCACGTCAGGGTCATTGATGAGTGCTTGGGCGATGCCCGCCCTCTGTACCATCCCTTTAGAAACCCGCCCTAGCGGGACATGCCGGGACTCTGTCAGCCCCACCCGATCCAAGAGTTGATTGACGCGCCGCCGCAGATCGTCCTTCCCCAGTCCGAAGAGCCTGCCCGTGTAGCTTAATAGTTCGTCCGGTGTCAGGTGGTCGTAGAAATAGGGATGCTCAGGGAGGTAACCGACGCGCTGGTGCATAGCCATGTCATTCAGTTCTTTGCCCAAGATTCGCGCTGTGCCCGAGGTTGGAAATACCAGGCGGAAAAGGATTTTTAGGGTAGTGGTCTTCCCCGCTCCATTGGGGCCCAGCAAGCCGAAGACTTCACCTGTCTCCACTTGGAGGTTCAGGGAATCTAAAGCCTGTTTACCCCGCGTAAACCAGAAACCACCGCTATAAACCTTTGTTAATCCTTTGATTTCGATGGCATGCATAGGTCTGAATCACCGGCTTACTGAACCCCAGCCGTTTTCATTGTCACATCTGAAGCCTGCGTTACAAATGCTTTACCTATTATACCGAACCTTGACCAAAGGCATGGCGCCTACTCTCTCACCGTCTGCCTCTGAATCTCCGCAGCCTGCTGCGCGGCAGCCTGGTGCTCCGGGTTAAGTTGAAGTTCCTTGGTGAACTCGGCCATCGCTCCTGGCCCATCCCCCTTCACTTTCAAAACCATTCCCAGCGCGAAGTGATAGTTCGGGGTCGTCGGGGCAAGCACAATGGCGCGCCGCAGATTTGCTTCCGCCTCGTCCACACGATTCAATTTCAAATCGGCGAGGCCGAGGTAGAAAACAGCCCCGGCGTTCGCGGGATCTCCGGCGGCGGCTCGCGATAAATATTGCACGGCCGAGTCTAATTCCCCCAGCTGGTAATACATGTAACCGAGATTAAAGTAGGCGTCCCACATATCGGGGTGCGCCTGAATCAACCCTCGGTAAATCTCGGCCGCGCGGCCAGAATCACCTTGCTCGGCCAGCGTGTTGGCATAGTCCATGCCGATAACCGGGTCCGGACTACCCAATCGGGAGTATGCAAAGGAATAAAACGCCGCATCGCTGGCGTAATAGCGATCTTCAACCTGAATTGCAAGCGCCAGAAGCAAAGCCAATCCGAGGCATATCAAAGGCTGCGATGACGGGATCGCACCAAAAATCGGCCTTCCAAACCTGATTTTTCGTATCGCCACGGCGACGAGCATGGCGAATCCAACGGAGGGCAAGTACAAATAGCGATTATGCGCAAAGTTCCCATTGCCAAAGACCTGGACGTTCAGAACCGGAAGCAGCGGAAAAATCAGCCAGGGGATGGCTAACGCCACGGGGCGCGAGTGGCAGGCCCATGTCCTTAACCCCCAAGCAGCGACGAGCAGAATCAACGCCGGCAACACAGTGTTCAAAAGGGTGGGGTGAATTACGTATGCCAGTCCATAAAACGGACTCAAACCCACCGGCCAGAGCAAGAGTCTCGCGTAGAAAAGCAGCAGAGAAGGCCAGGTCAGTACCACCGTCAACCAAGTGATCTGCGAATATGGGTGGGAGAAACCTCTTAGCGCCAGCGTTCGGGCAACAAGGTAAGCGACCGTGACCACGGTAAAGGGAAGGACGGATTTTGCGGCCTGCCGGAGTTTTGGCATCCACCCGTCTCCCCCGACTTCGAAGGCACAGGGGAAGTCCAGCCAGACAGAAACAAACACGATCAGAGGGAGGACGAGTGCAGTTTCCTTGCTGAGCATGGCGAGGATGTAGAAGATCAGGGAAACACCCAACCACGTCACCCTGTGGGCCTTGCTTTCGCAAGAGCGCAGACAGCACAGGTAGGCGGGAATCAAGAAAGCCACAAGGAGCGACTCCGGGACGCCCGACACCCAGGCAACGGCTTCAATATGAACTGGATGCAAGCCAAAGACGAGTGCGCTGACCATGGCAGCCTGCCACTCCTGGAGGATCCTGCGCGCCAATGCGTATACACAATATGTAGCGGACACATGCGCGATGACTGTCGTGACGTGCCAACCCACGGGAGCTAAGCCAAAGAGGAGTTCATTCAGGCGGAACCAAATCAGCACCATGGGCCGGTAAGCGTTGTCGGTGGCATGGGCCGACTGCGTTGGCCAAATTCCGGCTTGAAAATAATGGAGGAAAAAGCGCCAGGAGAGTAAGAAGGGATTCTGAAGTATCAGCGTTCGATCATCATGCACGAACTGGAAACGGAACGTTGCCGAGAAGGCGAGGAAGGTAACGGCCAAGATGGAAACCACCAGCGGGAGCGTGTAGGGGCTTGTCGAGAAGGATTTCGCCGCGCCTGCATCTATGGCTGGAGGCCCTGAATCATTTCCCTCATTGATAATCCCCATCGTCGATCCCAAGGGCAATTTCCCGCGCTCAGCGATATGTTGCACGGTCCATCGACCGGCGGGGCAGAAGGCATCATGGCGACGGGCCCGCACGCCTTACGGCAGCGCATCAGTAGCCCACTAAAACAAAAGATTCAAAAGGAGCCTTCCTGTCTGGTATGGGCTTTCTCTGCAAAGAAAAAGGGGAGTCATGCGACTCCCCTTTTGGAAAGCCTTCTCTGATCCTGAAAGACTCAGCCAGCGATCGGCGAATCCGTAGCAAAAGCAGTGGTCGTCGAGTTCTGACGAATCACGCCAGACTGGTCGGTGAAGTAGTAGTTCGTGCCAGTCGAACTGGTGATGGGAACTGCCGTAAATGTGTAAGTATTGATGCGTCCGGTAGAATCACTGTTGCCGGGCGTATACGTGAAGCTGTATCCACTCTTGGCTCCAGAGCCCAAAACGCTGTCAATCAGACCTGCGGCAGTGGAAGTCGGGTTGGCGCCCGCGGTCGTGGGCGGCATAAGGTAAGCCATGCTATAGCTGAAGCCGACGTTGTAGGTGGAAGAATAGGTGATCTCAGCAGTGTTCAGTGTGCGCAGGGAACCGACGGCTGAGGCCTGGTTTGCAGCGATCCGCGAACGAAGCAGGTTCGGGATGGCAATCGCCGCGATGATCAGGATGATCGCCACGACAATCAATAACTCGATGAGTGAGAAACCCTTGGTACTCTTTTTCATTCAATCCTCCTCTGGTAATTTAATACCACTTGGAAATTTCCAGGTAATACTCGCCTATCGTTATCGCAACTTGACTTCCAAGTCATCGTTCGCTTCTTCCGGGAGCTTTTATAATTTCGCTTTATTTTCAATGGGTTAGAAAAAGCACTGGCAGCGTCAGGCCTTTATCACTTTTTCCGGGGCGAAGGGTGCCGCTTTTTGTCGAACCGGGGCGACAAATCGCGTCATATTCGATCCATGCAGGAGCGTTCGAGTATCCACCGGCGCGGACAGCCTGGTTTTCCCATCACCTCTCTTACTCTTGGAAATTGTGGGAGTTCCAAGTGGCGACATCAACTCTGCCGCACCTGAAAGAACCTGGCATGTGATTTTATCCCGCATTTCGAGAGTCAGTGAGGGATTGAACTTTCAGGAACAGGCGTCGACCCCGGCGTGCTTCCCTTCTGGCCTACCGCCTGAGCCGCTTCAATCTCTTCCGCTTGTTGGCGGGCGGAAGTGTTATTGGGATCCAGATCCATTTCTTGATGGAACTCTGACAGCGCCCCGGGCAGATTACCCTGCAACCTAAAGATAATGCCCAAGGCAAAATGGTAATGATCCGCGTCGGGCCGGATGGCGACGGCGCGCTGGACGTTGGCGGCGGCGGCGTCAATGTCGCCCTTCTTCAATTTCGTCAACCCTAAATAGAAAAAGGCAT
>Ga0335085_10013936_pt1 | contig 11760 bp, 11 predicted proteins | sample Lox_Sample_45_FD_206712 | JGI IMG/M metagenome (GOLD analysis project Ga0335085, IMG submission 206712) | Soil microbial communities from Loxahatchee National Wildlife Refuge, Florida, United States - Lox_Sample_4.5 | ecosystem: Environmental > Terrestrial > Soil > Wetlands | place: USA...
CCGGACTGCACAGAACTCCGAGCAGTTCCTAGGAGTTACGCAGCGGTGACTAGAATCACAGGCATCCCGCACGGTCTTTTAATGTCTGCGTAACATTCGGAGCCTAGCATGGAGCCGAAGGCGAGTAGGCAATTTTCGCCCTTCTTCCACTCCTGTTGTTGGCTGTCGCGGTCGTTCTCGTGGTTGCGATGCCATGGCATCGTCCTGATCCCAATCATTTGTTCTTCCTAGAACTATTGCAAAACCATCTGCGGAACGAACCGGGTTCCAGCGGCGACTCCGCCCACGGATCGAATTCTGGCGATAAGGCGGCCGCTTGAAGCGGCTGGTGAATGATGTCTTCCTCTTGGCTACCCAAACAGTGTCCGATCGCAGAAGATTCGATTAGTAGCGATTCACAGCCTGCGCTCACCCGCGAGAAGCTATCTCTGGGCTGCTTTAAGACTAGGAAGCGCGGATTCGGTTAACTCCTGAAGACGATAAAGTTGGTTCAGTGGAACCCGTCCGTCCCCGACTGGGTATGCCCTTCGGATGGTCTCAGTGACGTAGGCCTTCGCCAAAATTATGGCTTCATCCAGTCGGTGTCCGAGCGCCAGGCAGGCGGCTAACGCGGAAGAGAACGTGCAGGCAGCACCGTAGATATTCTCTGGTTTGATGCGGTCTCCGGCCAGGGTCCGCAAGTTCGAGGACGAGTCCGCGAACACGTCCACCGGTCTTTCCAGATGGCCCCCTGTTACCACAACGGCCCGCGCGCCTATGTCGATAAGTTTGCGAGCAGCCAACTTCATGCCCTCTACGTCCTCAACCTTAAGCTCGGTAAGGGCGGCTGCCTCCTGCAGATTTGGCGTGATTACTGTAGCGCGAGGCACCAGGCGATCACGCACAAATTCCACACAGCTCGTGTCGTTTATGTCGATGCCTCCGCTCGCCCGCACCAGGGGATCGAGCACCACTGGGAGTGAAGAATTCTCCTCGAGCACCTGCAACACGACTTCTGCGTGTACGCGGGTCGCGAGCATGCCGATCTTGATGGCTTTGACTCTACTCTCCACGAGTATCGATTTAAGGCAGGCTCGCAGAATCTTCACGTCAACGGGATAAATCTGATCGACTGAGCCGGCACGCTCTCGCACATCGATCGCGGTGATGGCAGCGACGCCATAGCACCCATTCGCTCCAAAGATTTTTAAGTCGGCAATGACACCGGCTCCCCCTAAAGGGTCAAAACCGGAAACCGTCATAATCACCGGCTCAGATGGACTCGTAGACATCGGTTCGCTCTTATCCCAACTCGTGAGTATTGTACCAACCGTTTCGCTTCGCGCCGCTCGGCCGACTCTCTTGTGCCGCAAAAGATCGGTACTGGCGGATTGGCTCTCAAAAAGGATCGAACGAGATGTTGGGAGGTGCAGAATGCGCTTTCAAGGACAAGCCAAACTCGGCTTCTTCCCTCTGCCGTCGTCCGAAGCAGTTCGTCTCAGGAGATTGCTCACTTTCCCAGAACAATTCTCTGCGCTCGACCCCTGCATTGGAGATGGCGCAGCATTCACCACACTTCTCGAACCCAGCCCAGCGTTGCGATATGGCATTGAGATCGACGCACATCGATCGGAGCAAGCTAGAAATCTGGGCATCGATGTTTTGCATGCCAATACGTTGGATGTCCGCTGCGCCGCGGAATCGCTATCCTTGCTCTATCTCAACCCGCCTTACGATTGGGAGTACGGTCAGGGGAAGAACGAAAGACTGGAATCGATCTTCCTGCACCACACCTATCGATGGCTCAAATGCGAAGGCGTGCTTCTCTTCGTGATTCCCCAGCCCCGGATACAGCCGTGCGCCCGATTGCTCGCTGAACATTTTCGCGACATAAGGGTTTTCCGATTGACTGCGACGGAATCTGTGCGATTCAAACAGGTCGCTATCCTGGCCGTGCGGCGGAGGCGTCATGATCGTCCGCGCGATTCAGCCTTGACTGAGGGTGTTCGTTATCTGGAGAGACTCGCAATTCAAGATCAAATTGCTGAGCTCGGAGATGCACCCGAAGTCACACACCAGGTCCCGGGTTCGGGCCCGCTTCAGCTGACAAATACCGGACTTCCTCTTGATCAAATCGAGGACCTGCTACTTCAATCGGCCGCTTATCGACAAGCCGCGCGAGTGCTGATCCGGGAGCAGCGCGACATTGGGGGCAGGCCGCTGACTCCGCTGCATGGAGGCCATGTGGGCCTTCTCTGCACTGCCGGGATGCTGAATGGAGTATTCGGAAAAGGCGAGCTCCTACATATCGCCCACTGGAAGTCGGTGAAGTTCACCGACCATTGGGAAGAAGAAGAGGAAGATGGGGCAATCGTAGTCCATGATCGCGAGCGTTTTTCCCACGAACTGACTCTGATCTTTGCCGATGGCAGAACTCAGATCCTCACGCACGAAAAGCAGAGCCCGCCATGTTGAACGCACATCTTCGTTTTGGCTCGCTCACCTATTACAGAAGAACTGAAAAGACGACCACGCATTTCCAACTGCACCTCGACCGTTTCATCGGCGAAGTTGCTCCTGATCCGCCCCGCCAGGCCAAAACCCATCTTTTATCCGTGATCGGCAGTGAAACACAGATCAGTGCAATTGTTGCCGCCATCCATATGGACGAAGCATTCACGCTGGAAGCGCCGGGCGTGACTCCGATTCGGGCACTGCTCGGACGCGATGCTCAATGCTATCGAGGCTCGCTTCAACTGAGCGACCGCAAGCGAGCAGTGCGACACGTGATCGGCGTGTCGGAAGAGTTCGCGACACCTTCGGCGGGTGCTGGGCGAACTCTGCTGGCTCACTCGGAACCTAGCTTTGTATGGGCATCTCTCGCCCACATTCACGGTCTTCCAGGGATCCCGGAATGGGCAGGCTGGTTCCATCGTCAACTGTCTCGTTATGATTCACTCGTTCCACTGCTGGGGATTGGCTGCCAGCCAGTGCTCGTAAAAGGAAACAGAGAGCAGTTTCTTAGTTGGCTCAGCGAAGGAGTTCGCACTGGCCAGCTACCCTTTCCGCAGCAGTCTGGGCCGATTCAATGGCCCAGGATCAATCTTGGCCAGTTATTCCGAATGGCCAGCGGGTAGCGCGAAGCATTATTTGCACGGCGTAGTCGGCGTACCAGGAACTTCCAGTCGAAACGACCCAACTAATCCTGACTCACGACCACAACCGCGCCACGCATCTATCACGCTCTCCATTTCTCCCTCCCCGCCAGCACCGCTCTTCCCAAAGGGAAAAAGATCCTCTTCTTCGCGTTCTGGAAAGGCAGTCCAACCCTATAAGGCTTGCTCTACAGGAGTCCATGCATTCCATGTAGGTCAGAGCGGCCAAGCTCGTACCTTAGGGCGGGCTCGAAAAGAATCTCCTCCGACCATCTCGACCCCTTCCGCTTAGTGGTCCATGGGTCCCTTCGATCAGAAGCGCTTTCGCTCCGATATTCCACCCATTTACCTCCAGCCAACTGATTGAAGATTTACCCATTGCCTGTTCTATGATTCTGCCCATGCAGTGTTGGTGCTGTGCTGATAACAATGACGAGAATCTGTGGAGAGGGCTATGGGCACGAATTTTTCAGCAACGGCCAGGAGTTCAGGACGGATCTTGATTGTAATTGCGCTGTCTATATGCAGTTCCCTGGTTCTGGGACAGAGCGCAACTGAACACCCGGATTGGCCCGGAAAGGCTCAATTGTTTGTCGGGACCTGCTACCAACCAGTAGACCGTTCTCCAGAACAGATACCTCAAGACATTGCCCTCATGAAGGACGCGGGATTCACCATGGTCCGCATGGGCGACCTGTCCTGGGATGCCTTTGAACCTTCGGAAGGGCGCTTCGAGTTCGCATGGTTCGATCGCATATTAGAGCAGATGCATCAGGCAGGAATAAAGGTGATCCTCGACGTCGGCGGATCGCCGGCACCGATATGGCTGCATCACAAATATCCGTCGGTAAACATGGTCAATGAGCAGGGCGCGACCGTCCAGCCGGCTGAGCGCTACATGGACGACATCAGCGATCCGGCCTATCGCCAGCACCTGATCCGTTTTGCGGATGAGTTGACGCGTCACTATGCTCACAACCCGACTCTCGCTGCCATCGGCTACAACAACGAGATCGGCAACGGCGTTATGTCATACTCCGAAGCAGACCGGGAGCGGTTCATCGCTTGGTTGAAGACGAAATATCAAACGATTGAAAACCTCAACAAAGCCTGGGCCACCCAGCGCTGGTCGCGACACCTGAATTCGTTTGACGAAGTGGAGTTGCCCTACGCGAACGGCCCTTCCCCGCCAGAGCGATACCTTGATCTGCGGCGCTTCTGGTCCGATGTCACCATCTCGGTTCTCGAAGACCTCGAAAAGGTGCGCGAGCGCAATGTTCCCAACTTGCCGGCCGTTTCTAACTTGTGGGATACCGCGCAGCGAAGGGGCTTTGATTATCTCAGCTCGTACAAGAAATATGTGAGCTACGGAGCCGAGGGATTCTATCCAGCCAACCCGCTCGACGTGTCACTCGGCGCTTTGCTCGTAAAGGGCGATCTTCCGACGCCAGTTTGGTTCAACGAATTCACGACGGGCGGGGGAGGAATCTACGGCGGCCCGAAGGGGATTATTCGCATGTGGGCCTATCTCGCGCTGATTGATTACGGTCAGACCTTTCTTGCATGGACCTTCAACACTCATCGGGGCGGAGAGGAACAGGCGCTCTTCGGGCTGCTCGATCATGACGGCACGCCCTCCTGGAAATATGCGGAGTTTAAGCAGATCGCGAGGGAGTTTTCGAAGCTGCAGCATTTGGGCTTCCCGCGTTACCACAAGCCCGAAGTCGCCATCGCTTATTCGTTCGAGAGCAACATGGCATCCCATCCGCCATCCAGCAATACAGCTCACAGCTATTTCAGTGTGAACTACACCGAGCAGGTCGAGAGCACGATGCAGCCTTTCTTCGAAGACAACATTGACGTTGCGCTCGTCAACATCGGCCATAGCCGTCTCGACTACAAACTTCTGGTTGTCCCCGCTGACTATCTGATGGACATCGCAAGCGCGGATGCGATCCGGAATTATGTGAGCAACGGGGGTACGGTGATCATGACGGCCTTCTCGGCGAGGGTAGACGAGACCAACCAGTGGTTCGAAACCTCGCTTCCCGGGAGGCTAAATGATGTATTCGGGATCCGCACGTCAGAGTTCTACCGTCCGAGCGTTCCGCCAGAGATCAGGCTGAACGGTGAAAAGGCAAAGGCCAGCATTGGCTTCTATGAAATACTTGAGCCACGCACGGCGAGACCGATCGCTGTCTTCACGAACACGCCAGAGAAGTCTCCGGCCATCACAGTCAACAACTACGGCAAGGGCCGCGCTATCTACGTGGGCGTTCCCGCACAGATGGGAGTGCTTGCTCCGCTGGTGCGAGGTCTCTACGTCGACCTCGGCATCGACAAGGGACCGGAGACTCCATCAGGGGTCTATGCGCGCGTAGTTGAAGGACGGACCCTGTATGTGAACACCACCGGCGAAGAGAAGACCGTGACCACACGCGGGAGCAAGCGCGGGGTCATCAGCGGCACAACGTACGAAGACGTGATACGGCTGAAACCATATGCGGCAGACCTAGTGGAATAAAACTATTCACGAGTGGGACACCTGCCGGAAGATACACGCAACGGCGGCTCGCCCCCTGCTCGCTCACCTCAGCCACGAGGAATATCGATCCTTTGACATTCATCAGACATTCATCCGGAATATCTGCAACCTTCAGAGCTGCCGGGAAGCTATGATTCTGCAGCAATGGTGCACTCTGGGCCAGCGCTGCTGCTCTCAAGATGGAAACGCCCCTCTTCGCAGTCTGGAAATGCAGCGCAATTTCATGAAACGCCTGTTCACTGAGTCCACGAATTCCGGCTTGAATGCCGCAGCCCCGTGGCACAGGTGATTGCGGAAATTCCTCACCTGCAAGCGCCCCCCAGCGACCGCCTGATGACGAACCAAGCTGTACTCCCTGTCAAAAAAGATCGCTAAACGAGGACTAGGCGCTGGGAATTACTCCCCTTCTGAGAATGGGTCGTTGCTCGAACGAGGTGCCCATGAAGAATGACAACATAACCGACATCTACACATACATGCGCCTGTTCGCGACAGACCTGGGGGAGCGCATTCTGGAGCGCTATCCGGCACTGCACCAGTTCAGCGATCCGGTTTCCGCTCGTTTAGCTACGCTGCTGCGAACGCCATTTCCTGCGCAGTCCGTCGCGATCATGGGGATTGTGAAGCGCTGGCAGAATGCGCCAACCGCATTAGTGGTGGCGGAGTGCGGCGCGGGAAAGACCCTGATTTCCCTGGGGGCCATGCATGTATCCAGCGAAGGGCGGCCCTATACCGCAATCGCCATGGTGCCGCCGCATTTGGTGCACAAGTGGGCGCGGGAGGCGTTCCTTACCGTTCCGGGGATCCGAGTATTCCTGATTGACGACATGCGAAATGGCGGTGATGCGAAGGTTCCACATGGAATCAACGAAGTCCGTTTGAAGGGTGGCAGTATTATGCGCGAAGGCTTACAGGCGACACTGAGCGATCTGCGCCTGCGAAAGCAGTATGCGAGTTCTCGCAAACGCTGGTTGTCTCTGTGCCGAAGACCAGCCTTGTTCATCGTAGGACGGGAGCGAGCCAAGCTGGGCTATTTCTGGCGGCATGCTTACCGGATTCCGCAGTCGGGTCCCAACCTGGGCTGCGCCGTCAACTCGGATACGGGACAACCGATTGAAGTCGATGATCGGCGGCTGACCCGGGACGATTTCGAGAAGATCAAGCTCTCGGAAACGATTGAAACCCGCGATGGGAAATCCTGCCGAGCTTTTCACAGTGCCCTCTGGCAAGCTGATCCGGCGAAATTGCACCGCATGGCGCCGATCGAATTCATCGGGCGCTATCTCGATGCCGGCTGGTTCGATTATGCGATCTGTGATGAGGTCCATCAGCTCGCGGGCGATACTGCACAGGGCAATGCGCTAGGAACACTTGCGTCCTCGGCCGGACGGATCGTGGGGTTAACGGGCACACTGCTGGGTGGCTACGCCGACGATGTGTACAACACGCTATTTCGCCTCGAACCTGGAAAGATGAAGGAAGCCGGCTACGAGTTCGGGACGACCGGAAGAAGTGTTTTCACACAAGAATATGGCGTGCTCGAAACAATAACCCGCATTGAATCCGAGGATAACGCCTGCTCAAAAGCCAAGGCCACGAAAACAGTACGACGCAAGCCAGGCGCATCGCCGCTGCTCTTTGGCCAGCACCTGATGCAGCTCTGTGCGTTCGTGTTCCTGGAGGATATCTCCTCGGAACTACCTCCCTATGAAGAAACGTTGCTCGCGGTGCCGATGGATGGCCCACTCCTCGCGGCTTACGAAGCCGTCGAGGAAGAGATCCGGGCGGCTTTGAAGAAGCACCGGGGCAATCGTTCGGTGTTGAGCACCATGCTCAACACGCTGTTGCTCTATCCCGACCACCCGTACGGATTAGGGACGTTGTACGGCAGTGAATTCGATCCGGAGCTCGGACGGAACGTGAAGTTCGTGATCGCCGAGACCACCGATTTGTCAGAGGACGAGGTCTATCCCAAGGAACGCAAACTGATCGAAGAGATCAAGACGGAATTGGCCGAGGGGAGAAGAGTTCAGGTATTCGCGGTTTACACGCAAAAACACGATGTCCCGGCGCGGCTGGAACGAATCCTTTCGCGTGAGGGAATTCTTACGGCGGTATTGCGCGCCAGTGTTGACACCTCGAAGCGGGAAGCCTGGTACGCGAGGCAGGTGAAACAGGGCGTGCAGGTGGTGATCACGCATCCGAGAATCGTGGAAACCGGCCTCGATCTCTGGGACTTTCCCACAATCATTTTTGCCGAGTCGGGTTATTCGCTGCACACGCTGCGGCAAGCTAGTCGACGCTCATGGCGCATCGGACAGAGGAAGCCGGTGCGGGTCAAGTTCATGTGCTATGACCAGACACTGCAAGCGGCTTGTCTGCGACTTATGGGCAAAAAGCTCCTAGTCGCACTCACGATGGAGGGCAAGTTCGCGGGCGAAGGCCTGCAGACGATGGACGAAGACGATGACATGCTCTCGGCTATGGCCCGCGAACTGGTGGAGAAGAACGGGATCGGAGAAACGGCCGACAACGTTTGGCGCGCCCTGACTCGTGAACATCAGAAGCTGTTTCCGGCCTCTTCGAACGTTCCGCAGTTTCCCAGCGAAGCTGTGGATGCGCCCGGCAGGCTAACTTTGAACTCAGAACCGGCACGCTTGATTGAGGATGCGATCAGCACGGACCAGGTTCTCATATTCGGACAAAGGCCAGAGGTGCTGCGCAACCGCAGACGTCAGCGCACCGCTATTCCCGAGCAGCCATCCTTGTTCGGCCTGACACCGTAGCTTACCCCTCCAATTGGAAACTATTTCAAACGCGTAAACCGAGGAGATTCCATGTTCATCGAACTCATGCCGTTGATTGAGAACCGGCCACTCACCATTACTGTGGCGGCACTCAGCGAAGGTCAAATCAGGGTCAATGTCGTCCCCCAGGCGCTACCCAAGGACAGCAAGGTGAACGAGAAGATCGGGTACGCCAACAAGGACAAAATTGCCCAAGTTCCCGAATCGGCAATTCATTCTTTGACCACGCCCCTGTCTCTGACCGGAACGCCAGGAGAAATCGATGCTGAACTGACGCAACAGCTGAAGGCTTATGTCGATTCTCACCTGAAGCTACAGCAGTCCGTTGACGAAGCGAAGCGGCAAATCGCCGAAGCCGTCAAAGCCATCGAGGAGAGAGATAAGGCCCGCTCAAAGGCGAAAATCGCCACAACGACCAAAGCGGAAGAAACGAAATCAGACGAGAAAAGAGAAGCAGGAAAGGCCGCGCCGGATAATCTCTCTCTGTTCGGTACTAACGCTTCGCCTGCAAATTAAGCGTGACGCGAACGCGCCTGATCCGTTAATTTCCGGCGGGCGATTTCAATTGATATTCAAGGAGGCCTGAGGCCATGACTGTTAAGGTTGAAAAACTGGAGCGGATATTCCTGTTCAACGGAGCGAAGTTGCCCGACCCGAACCCGGAGTTTTCCGTCGAGCAGGTGCGCGACATGTACGTCAACACCTATCCCGAACTCGCAACTGCCGCGATTGAGGGGCCCACTCCCGTAAACAGCGCGATGCAGTATGTGTTCACACGAGCGGTGGGAGCGAAAGGATAGGCCGATGAAGCAGCGAAACTGCCGCAGTCGGTCCACTGAGACGAAGCGGGTGATGCGACATCTGGCTGACGCCGCGCGCAACGAGGCGAAAGTGACCGATCCGATTCTGAAGGAACTACGACAATGCCCAGAAGCATTCAAAGTCGGAGAAATTCTAGGAAAGGCGTTCGACTCTCTCAAATACAGGCAAGACGATGTCATCGACGAAGAGCGAATCATGCCGCCACCCGGCACCATCCTCCCTCCCTTCGCTTGATCGGATGTCCGGTTACGGTTTCCATTCCACAGATCAAAGGAATCAGGTGGCGGTACTGCTCACGCTGGGATGAAGGACCGGCGGCAACGCTCGGAATGAGTCTGCTGCGGCTGGGCATCTGTCGGCCCAGTGATTGGTCCGGCAGCGCCGTCGATTTTGTGGAGCGTGGCTTCAGCCGATTCTGCCGGGAAAACGGCGCGGCTGAAGCCAAGAACGTGTGGGTCGGCGACCTGCGTATTGCGGACTACCTGTTCGAGCTGACGGAGCAGGAGCGTAATCAAATTGAAGCAGGGCGGGAAGACGCAACGCAGCAACTGTTTCTCGTCGGTGACTATGAGGCCGCCGCTTCCATCCCGATTGGGGCAACTCTCGAGTGTCTGGAAGCCGAGGACAAGCTTCTGCCAGCAGCCTTCTACCACGTTCTCACTGCCAATTTATACAAATGGATGCGCGTCTACGACTACCTCGATGCTCAGGAACATGCCGAGATGTGGGTGGAAGACATGAGTGACGAGGATCTGGAAGCGTCCGTCTATCGGAGAGTGCCGGTCGAAATTCCCGATTGCATTAAGGAGCACTCCAAAAGACTTACGCAGGCCGGAGCGCGGGTCTTACTCGAACAGATTCGGCCTCGCCGTTCTGCGCTGCGGCAACTGATCCAGTACACCCTGGAAATGGACCTCTCCGGGCAAGGTCATGAACACGCATGGCCAGGACACCTCACCGAAAAAGATGTGCCTGGGATTGGCGACTGGCTAATGGATGCCGAATCCTCACGTCCGGGCTGTCTTATTACCTGGTATGAGGGCGATGCGATCAATGCCTGCTTCGATGAAGAAGCGCAACACATGGGCGAGAACGGAGCCTGCCAGCCGAACATCGCCATTCCCATTCACTTAAACAAATCGCCAAAGCAGCTCGATGAACAAGTGCTGCGGGTCTTCGATCACGCCGGAGCGATGCTGCGCTCGTTAGATTCAGCGGCGAAGGCAGTCGAGATCATCCGGGAGCTTTACGATGAACACCTCCGTCAACATCGGGTCTTGCCAGGATTTCCGGCTGAGCCGGGCGCTACTGGTGTACGGGACGAGTAGCTACCAAGGATTTCCGTATCGGCATCCGTTCGTGACCCTGCATGAGGTCATTCATGACGGCAATGAAGCACGACTTTCGGAAGGCCAGCTCATGACGCCTGAGATGCTGGTCGATGTGATGGCCGGCCTGGGAAGATCAGTTCCGGTTGAGATCTTGCCGGAACGGGTGTTGGTGCGAACGCCGGAAATGATCGTCTGGTGGTCTCCTGCGGCCGAGCGAACCATGTTCTTCAGCGATCGTGGCGAGGATGCCCTATTAAAGAAGATGAACGGCAAACGGTACCCGCAGCCGGCATTGTTATTCAAAGCCTCCGGGGCCCACCTTTGGATTCGTGCCCTGGACAAAAACGAACGGCCGAAAGCGGAGACGCGGACGTGCATGGCCCCGTACTGGAACTGCTATGACAATGGCGTGGTCTGCACCGGAAGTATGAAGGTTCCGCGAGAGAAATCGGTCACAGCGATCGAGACCTGGGAGCAGGCATTCTTTCAGAGCGAGTTTACCCACGCCTCCGGTACGCGCAGGCACACGCGTTTTCCCGGCGGCCTGTTAGCCATGTGGCAGTCGCTTAAAGGAGAGCAGGAATTCCCGAACAAACATCTGGTGAAGTTGCCACAGACCCTTGCGGAATTCGTGAACGACCATGACCACAGCTATCGAAACCAAGTCCAGGCACGAAACTGAGCATCGGATTCCTTCCAGCCTGCTGGAAAAAAGAGTGCTGGTCACCGTCGTTGGTTGTGGCGGAACCGGAAGTGCCATCGCAGCGGGCCTGCCCCACCTGCATCAGGCCATGCTGGCTTCAGGACATCCCCACGGACTCGACGTCACCTTAATCGACGGTGACCGCATATCGCGCACGAATTGCGTTCGACAACCGTTCAGCGAGAGCGAGGTCGGCCTGTACAAATCGACCGTGCTAGCCACGCGCATCAACCTCTTCTGGGGACTCGGCTGGAAGGCGATGACTGCGTTTATGGATGAAAGCTGGGGGCGTGAGACGGATATCCTGATCGGATGCGTGGATTCGCGATCGGGCCGGAATGCGATGACCCGAACTCAAACGTTCTGGAATTGCTTTTACTGGCTCGACCTCGGCAATAACGCGGATTCCGGCCAGTTT
>Ga0335085_10013937_pt1 | contig 11760 bp, 10 predicted proteins | sample Lox_Sample_45_FD_206712 | JGI IMG/M metagenome (GOLD analysis project Ga0335085, IMG submission 206712) | Soil microbial communities from Loxahatchee National Wildlife Refuge, Florida, United States - Lox_Sample_4.5 | ecosystem: Environmental > Terrestrial > Soil > Wetlands | place: USA...
GCCTGCCCATCAGTTATACGAACGTGTATGCGGGCGGCGTCAATCCGCTTTCGACGCATGTATTACCAGGCGAGCCCAATACCACGCCTCGAAACGTGACGTGGAGCGGCGAGGTTGATCGGGAGTTGCGCCAAAACCTGCAGGTAAAGCTTGCGTACCTCGACAGCCACACGTCGTACCTGTTCGATGTGCAGCCATATACCGCAACGACGGGCGGCGAATCCTTTATGGCCCTTACCAATACGGGCTCGTCTCACTACCGGGAGTTCGAAGTTACCGCGCATTACACGCTACGCGAGCACGATCAGGTCAATGCCTCGTATATTTGGAGCCGGTCGCGTGGAGATTTGAATAATCTCTCCAACATCGCCATTCCGTTTGCCGCGCCGGTGATTCGTCCCGACGTGTACGGAATTCTTCCGTCGGATATTCCGAATCGGGTGATCGCGTGGGGGATTTTCGCGCTTCCCTGGAAGTTGACGTTCAGCCCGCTGGCGGACGTACACACCGGGTTTCCGTATTCTCCGATCGATGTACAGCAGCAGTATGTGGGAATTCCGAACGGTCAGCGCTTTGGAGAATACTTTTCGCTAGACCTTAAGCTTTATCGTGAGTTTCGCGTACCGTTTCTGGGGAACCGCAGCGGCAAATCGCATCACATTCGGCTTGGCGTGTATACGCTCAACGTGACGAATCACGAGAATTTTAATGCGGTGTACAACAACGTGGCTTCGCCTAACTTCGGAAGGTTTGTCGGATTCCTGTACCGCCACGAAGGCGCCATCATCGATTTCGTGGACTGAGGGTTGCCAGGTTTTTGAGGAACAGGCTACGAAGCGCTAGTCCGAGCACGAAGTACTCGAACCGCATTCGGCACCACTGAAACCTCTACAGGCGTCAATCCTAATAGCTCGCCGTCTGCGTGAAACCATGCGGGAAGATCCGTCTCAATCCTGGCGTATTGCACACGGAACCGACGGATCCGGTTGGTTTGCAATCTCCCGTGAAGAACTAAAGCGGGAAGCAGCAACAGAATTTGGAGCAGACTCAGATCTTCAACAAGCACAAGTTCCAATTTTCCATCATCGGTTTTTGCGTCCGGCGCCAGGTAGACACCGCCTCCGTAGCTTGGAGTGTTGAGCGCCGCAACGACGAGAGCTGTGCTTAGCAACGGCTCTGGACCTCCAGGAGTCATGATGGTTTGGACGTGGAGTGGGCGAAAACCGAATAACGCGCGAACCGCACCAAGAACATAGCGCATGCGGCCGCGTAGGTTGCGAAATGTACCGTTGGCGTGGCGGGCCGCTTCTGCGTCCAGCCCAACGCCCCCACCTCCAGCATAGAGTCTTTCCACGCCGTCGGCGGTTCGAGCACGCACGACGTCGAGGCCGACAATCTCTCCGTTCAGCAAAGCCGCGGCTGCCAGGATAGGATCCGAGGGCAAAGCCAGCGAGTTGGCGAGATCGTTCCCGTCGCCGGCGGGAATTACGCCCAACACTATTTCCGGATACGCGGCGACGGCATTGAGCAAGGCCTGGAAAGTGCCATCGCCCCCAAGGACAAAAATGCGCTCGACGAAGCGGGCTTCCGCCGCTTGACGAGCGATTGCTTCGAGGTCACGCAAACTGGTGGTGACGCGAATGTCGATGTTCCAGTGGTGACCTTCCGCAAATTTTCGAAGGGCGGGAAGAATCCCGGCGGCGCGGCTGCCTCCCGCCGAAGGATTAACCAGAAGCAAGTCCTTTGGGCCGCTATGGGAGTGAGGAGGAGGCTCCACGAGTTCGTAATGCTGACGGAGAAACGCCAGAGTGTCAATTCCAGGTTAGGTAGGGCGCCGGGAATTCCGGTCGATAGAGAACATAAGCGCACTTTTGCATATACTTGGACTCGATAGGAAATCTACGCGAATACGGAAGCGAGGAAAGATGGGTTACCAGGGGCTCGATCTGAATGGAAGAGTGGCAGTGGTCGTTGGCGGAACATCGGGAATCGGCCGAGCTGTCGGTGTGGGTTTGGCCGAAGCAGGAGCTGACGTGATCGCCACCGGGAGGCGTAGCGAATTGGTGGACGAGGCCGCCAAGGAAATCGAAGCGATCGGCCGGCGTTCGTTGAGAATTCCTTCAGACGTGCTGGACCGTGCGTCGATGCAGGCATTGCTGGATGCGGCGATTCAAGAATTCGGCAAGGTGGATATTCTGGTGAATGCAGCAGGGCGAACGAAGCGCACGCCATTTCTCGACGTGGAAGAGAAGGAATGGAACGAGATTATGGATACGAATCTAACGGGTGCGTATCGTGTGAGTCAGATTTTCGGTCGACACATGGTGGAACGGAAATATGGAAGGATCGTGCACATCGCCTCAATCGCTTCGTTTGTGGGGTTGTACGAGGTGGCTGCGTACACTGCGAGCAAGGCCGGGCTTGCGGGGCTAACGCGGACGTTAGCGGTTGAATGGGCGCGTTACGGAGTTTGCGTGAATGCAATCGCACCGGGGGTTTTCCGGACAGCGCTGAACGAAAAGTTGCTCGACGGGCCGAGGGGCAAGGAGTTTCTGGTCCGCGCGCCGATGGGACGCTTTGGGAGAGTAGAAGAGCTGGTGGGAAGCGCCATATTTTTGGCGTCAGAGGCAGCAAGTTTTGTAACCGGAACGATTCTGCAGGTGGACGGCGGTCTGCTGGCGAGCGGTGTGAATCAATAGACGAAATAAGTTGGCTACCCCAGAGTGAATTTCCTTGAGCAATAAACGCGCATCCCCTAACGTAGTAGGCGTGAATTGATTTTATCTATGGCGGAGAACCAATCCAGGATTGCCGAAGATACGACAAGCGCAGGCACTTTGGCTGGCGAGGCGATGCGGTCAAAAGCTTCGCCTTTCCTAGGAAAATTCCGCTGGGTAATCTGTGCAGTCCTGTTCATCGGTATCAGCAAGAACTACATGGACCGGCAAGTGCTGGGCGTTCTAAAGGTGACGCTGCAGCACGATCTCGGATGGAATGAAATCGATTACGGTAATTTGGTATTGGCGTTTCAGGCGGCCTACGCTGTAGGCATGCTGGTGGTGGGACGATTTATCGATCGCGTGGGGACGCGAATCGGATATGGCGTAGCGATGCTGTTTTGGAGCGTAGCGTCGATGGCGCACGCGCTGTGTAGTTCGCTGTTAAGTTTCGGAATTGCGCGATCGGCACTGGGATTTGGAGAAGCAGGAGCGTTTCCGGCGAGCATCAAGACCGTTACAGAGTGGTTTCCGCAAAAGGAACGAGCGCTGGCCACAGGAATTTTCAATGCGGGCACCAATGTGGGAGCCATTGCCACGCCGCTGATCGTGCCGTGGATTACCATCCACATGGGATGGCGATGGGCGTTTGTGATTACTGGAGCCATCGGCTTTTTCTGGCTCTTACTGTGGATGGCGATTTACCGAAAGCCGGAAGAGCATCCACGATGTTCTGCGACGGAACTGGAATACATCCGAAGCGATGGGGAGAAGCCGACGGCGCAGGTGCCGTGGATACGATTGCTCAGTTACAGGCAAACGTGGGCGTTTCTGCTGACGAAATTTCTGACCGACCCGATCTGGTGGTTTTATTTATTTTGGGTACCAGGATTTCTGCAGGAGCAGCACGGGTTGAAGTTGGCGCAAATCGGGTTGCCCGTGGTGGTGATTTACTTGATTTCGGATGCGGGCAGCGTAGCAGGCGGGTGGATATCGTCGAGATTGATTGCAGGTGGGTATACCGTGAATTTGGGGCGCAAGGTGGCGATGCTAATCTGCGCGGTATGCGTAGTTCCGATTATTTATGCATATCGGGCGCAAGGGTTGTGGCCGACCACGCTGTTGATAGGACTGGCCGCGGCGGCGCACCAGGGATTTTCCGCCAATCTGTTTACCACAGCGTCGGATTTGTTTCCGAGTCACGCGGTGGCGTCAGTAGCAGGAATTGGTGGGATGGCGGGAGCGGTGGGCGGGATGTTGATCGCGACGATCGTTGGTCACGTATTGCAGGCGACTGGTAGCTATTTCGTTCCGTTTCTGATGGCGGGAACGGCGTACTTGGTTGCTTTGGGTGTGATGCATATGATTGTGCCGAGATTGCAGCCTGCGGAATTCATCTAGAACGGAATGAGTCTGCACTGCTGTCGGTGGTCGTGCGGGCAGGAGCGAAACGATGGGTTTGAAAATCCGACCGAAAGAGAATTGCCGTTGGGATTTAGTCAGCTTGGGAGAAGTGATGTTGCGATTGGATCCGGGCGAGAAACGGATCTGGACAACGCGAAGTTTTGAAGTGTACGAAGGCGGCGGCGAATACAATGTGGCGCGAGGATTGAAGCGCTGCTTCGGTCTGGACACCGCGGTGGTGACCGTGTTCGCGGATAATCCCGTGGGCCGCTTGGTACAGGATCTGATTTATCAAGGTGGAGTGGACCAGTCATTGGTGCGATGGGTACCGTACGACGGAGTGGGCCGCGCGGTACGAAACGGCCTGAACTTCACGGAGCGCGGATACGGGGTACGGGCGGCGTTGGGGTGCTCCGATCGAGGTCATACCGCAATCTCGCAACTCAAGCCTGGGGAAATTGACTGGGAGCAAATCTTTGGAAATTCGGGCGCGCGCTGGTTTCATACGGGCGGAATCTTTTGTGCGCTTTCCGGGAGCACGCCGGAAGTGGCAATCGAAGCGATGGAGGCTGCGCGGAAGCATGGCGTGATTGTTTCTTACGATTTGAATTACCGCGAATCGCTGTGGAAAGCAATCGGAGGACAAAAACGGGCACAGGAAGTGAATCGAAAGATCGCGCCATTCGTGGACGTCATGATTGGAAATGAAGAAGATTTCTCGGCTGCGCTCGGGTTCGAGGTCCCCGGGATGGGGAAAGATCTGACGAGTTTTGAAGTGAGTGGGTTCAAGAAGATGATTGAGATGGTGGTGAAGGAGTTTCCCTTTCAAGTGGTGGCGACGACACTGCGAAAAGCAAAAACCGCGACGCGAAACGACTGGGGAGCGATCTGCTATCACGACGGCGCATTCTTTCAGGCTGCGGAGCGGGAGAACCTGGATATTCTGGACCGTGTGGGAGGTGGGGATTCCTTCGCATCGGGACTGATTTATGGTTTTCTTAGCGGCAAGGATGCGCCATGGGCGGTGGAGTGTGCCGCGGCACATGGGGCGCTGGCGATGACGACGCCTGGTGATACCTCGATGGCGACATTGGCGGAAGTGACGCGTTTGATGAAAGGCGCAGGGGCGCGCATCGAACGCTGAGTTGTACTGTCGACTTCGCGTATGCAGGTTGCACGATTCGTCTGCTTTAGCGGGCACTCCAGTATTTGTGTTGGATACGCACATTCCGGAAACGGCGCCTAAAGAGCTTTGACTTGCGGTCTAAAATTTGGCAGTGGACAAAAAAGGAGCGATGGCCTTGGCACGAGAACGGGCTTTGCGATTGCATGGCCGCGATAATGTGGCAGTCGCGCTGATGGACTTGCCGGCAGGAACGCGAGTTGTGTGCTCGGGGCAGGATATTGTTCTGGCTCACGCGGTTCCGGCGAAACACAAGTTTGCACTACGGGAGATTGCCGCGGATCAGGAAGTGATCATGTACGGCGTTACCGTGGGGAAGGCCATAGTGGCGATTCGCGAGGGAGAAGTTCTGACAACACGGAATCTGCGCCACGAGGCAGCACCTTTTCACGAAAAAACAGAAAACTATGCGTGGACGCCCCCGGACATAGGGCACTGGAACACGAGAACGTTTGCCGGATTTCATCGAGAAGATGGCCAGGTGGGAACACGGAATTACTGGCTGGTAGTCCCGCTGGTGTTTTGCGAGAACCGGAACATCAGCGTTTTGAAGCAGGCGTTCGAGCAGGAATTGGGATTTGCGCCACCGCCCGTGTATCGGCAGCAGGTTGCCGACCTCGTGAGCCTGTACCAGTCCGGCCAAATCGAACAAATCAAGAATTATGGGGGAAGCGCGCGGGCAAAACAGCCGGAGAGGTCACGAGTATTTCCGAATGTTGATGGAATTAAGTTTCTTTTGCATGAAGGCGGTTGCGGCGGCACGCGGGAAGACTCGAATAACCTTTGTGGCTTGATCGCGGGTTACATTCATCATCCCAATGTCTCTGGGGCCACGGTATTGAGCCTGGGATGCCAGAATGCGCAAGTGTCGGTGCTGCGCAGTGAATTAAAGAAACGGAACGCGAGTTTTTCCAAGCCGCTCTTCGTGTATGAGCAGCAAACAAGCGGCGAAGAATTCGCGATGCTTTCCGCGGCGATCCGACAGACATTTTTGGGGCTAGTCGAAGCGAGTAAATGCCAGCGACAACCGGCGCCTCTGCGACATTTGTCTGTGGGACTGAAGTGCGGTGGATCGGACGGATTTTCCGGGATTTCAGCGAATCCGGCGATCGGGCATGTTTCCGATCTTCTGGCGGCGTTGGGAGGAAAGACAGTCTTGAGCGAATTTCCAGAGCTCTGCGGAGTGGAACAGGATCTGGTGAATCGCAGTGCGACTGACGGAGTGGCCGGGCGCTTTATGCAGCTCATGAGAAGTTATTCAGCGCGAGCGAAAGCGGTCGGATCGGGGTTCGACATGAATCCTTCGCCGGGAAATATACGCGATGGATTGCTTACCGATGCGATGAAGTCGGCGGGCGCGGCGAAAAAGGGTGGCTCGTCTCCCGTGACAGCGGTACTGGATTATCCGGAGTATCTGCAGGAAGCTGGATTGCACTTGCAATGCACCCCCGGGAATGATGTGGAGTGTGTGACGGCGCAGGTCGGGGCCGGCGCAAACATTGTGTTGTTTACGACGGGATTGGGAACGCCGACGGGGAATCCGATTGCGCCGGTAGTGAAGCTGTCCACCAACTCACAATTGGCTGCGAAAATGCCGGACATCATTGACATCGACACCGGCGAAATTATTTCGGGTCAGAAGAGTATCGAACAGATGGGAGAGGAAATCTTACAGCGGGTGATACAGATCGCGAGTGGCGAAGTGAAGACTGCGGCAGAGTTGTTGGGCCAGGATGATTTTATCCCGTGGAAGCGGGGCGTCTCACTGTGAGGAAACATGGCCGGTGTGTCGGGGGCAAGTAAGGTTTCAAAGGCTGTTAATATTCGCGATCTGCGGACTCTGGCGCAAGGTCGCTTGCCCAATCTCGTTTTTGACTACATCGACGGAGGTGCCGAAGACGAACATACGCTGCGCGCGAATACGCAGGTATTTTGTGAGGTAACATTTCGTCCGCGCCATGCCGTGTTTCTGCCGGAGTGCAATTTGCGGACGAGCGTGCTTGGCTTGGATTTGTCCGTTCCTTTCCTGCTCGCGCCGGTGGGCTATAGCAGATTGATGCATCCGCTGGGCGAAATTGCGGCGTCAAGCGCAGCGGGAGCGGCAGGGACGGCGTATATCCTGTCCACGATCTCCGGGCATGCCTTGGAGAAGGTAAAGGCGGCGTCCGCCGGGCCTGTCTGGTATCAACTGTACTTGTTAGGCGGACGAGGGGCGGCGGAACCGGCGCTTGCGCGTGCGCGCGCCGCGGGATTTTCGGCGTTAGTCGTGACCATTGACACGGCCGTTGCCGGGATGCGCGAACGCGATTTTCGAAACGGGATGAAGGAAATACTCGGAAAGAATGTGCTGGCGAAGTTGCCGCACGTCGGGCAATTTCTAGCGCATCCGGGATGGCTGACAAACTTTCTTATGGATGGTGGCACGCCGAAATTGCCCAACGTGATCGTCCCAGGAGAAGGACCGATGGACCTGACTGATGTAGGGTCGGCGCTGGCCCGCTCGGTGGTGACGTGGGCCGATTTCAAATGGATTCGCGAAGCGTGGGGCGGGCCGATTGTTGTGAAGAGCGTACTGACGGGAGAGGATGCCAAACGAGCGATCGACCACGGCGCCAGTGCTGTAGTGGTGTCGAACCACGGTGGACGCCAGTTGGATTGCGTATCGCCGACCTTAAGAGCGTTACCGGAAGTCGTACGCGCGGTGAATGGCCGGGCCGAAGTACTGTTGGATGGAGGCGTGCGGCGAGGGAGCGACATTGTAAAGGCGCTCTGCCTGGGAGCGCGCGCGGTGCTGGTGGGGCGAGCGTATGCGTATGGACTTGCCGCGGGAGGCGAGGCTGGAGTTGCACGAGCCATCGAGATACTGAAGGCGGACCTGGAGCGCACGCTGAGATTGCTCGGTTGTCCCTCGGCGAGTCAGTTAGACCGATCGTTCATCGATATTCCTGCGAATTGGCAAGCTGCGCGGGTATAGTTCGCCGCTGATTATGCATATCGACGCGCATCAGCATTTCTGGATCTATAACTCGTCGGAATACGGGTGGATCGACGAGTCGATGAAGGCGTTGCGTCGAAATTTTCTTCCTGCCGATTTGGAGCCTGAGTTGGTCCGCGCCGGATTTCAAGGGTGCGTAGCGGTGCAAGCGCGTCAGACGCTGCAAGAGACCCGCTGGCTGCTGCAATTGGCTTCGGAGACTTCCTTTGTCCTTGGCGTGGTTGGCTGGGTGAATCTGCGGTCGGGGGATGTTCGTTCGGAATTGGCTTCACTTGCGAAGCAAAAGAAATTTGTAGGGGTCCGGCACATTGTACAGAGCGAGCCGGACGACAGATTCTTGCTGCAGCCCGACTTCCTTCGCGGTGTGGCGATGCTGGAGGATTTCGGTCTCACATACGACATTTTGATTTACGAGCGGCACTTGCAGGTAGCGAGCGAGTTCGCGGAGAGGTTTCCCCGGCAGAAATTTGTGCTGGACCACTTGGCTAAGCCTGCGGTCAGAGTTCGTGCACTGCATCCTTGGGCCGAACGAATCCGCGAACTCGCTGCACATCCGAACGTGTACTGTAAATTATCGGGGCTCGTGACGGAAGCGGATTGGCAGGCATGGCGGCCGGAACACCTGACTCCGTATCTGGATGTTGCGTTCGAGTGTTTTGGAGCGGATCGATTGATGATAGGTTCTGATTGGCCCGTATGTACGGTGGCGGCGTCGCATTCGCGGGTGATCGATGTGGCGCAGCAATATTTTTCGCGGACTAGCCCCGAAGCGCTCGAGAAAGTTCTGGGCGGAAACGCGCAAAGGTTCTATAAGCTGAGCGTTCCGGCAGCATCCGGAGAATGAGCTTCTGAGAAAATTGTGGATTGGTTAGGGAGGTAATTCATCTGAGCGGACCGAATACGAATAAAGCGAAATTTGATTTGAGCGGAAGGACCGCGGTGGTGACCGGGGGTGGCAGCGGAATTGGACGAGCAATCGCGCTGAAATTCGCGGCGCATGGGGCCAAACTCTGCATTCTTGATGTTTCGTGGGATGCCGCAAGCGCGACTTGCCGAGAAATTAGTTCCGCTGGAGGGAGCGCTGACCCTTATGAATGCGACGTGACCGATCAGGCGCAGGTAAAGGCCAAATTCCAGGAGATCGCCGCGAAGGGCCGCTTGTCGATACTCGTCAATAATGCCGGCATATCCAGCATTGGAACGGTCGAAAGCACGACCGCAGAGGAGTTTGACCGCGTTTATCGTGTAAACGTAAAGGGATTCTATAACTGTATGCAGGCGTGCGTGCCGTTGATGAAAGCGAACGGAGGCGGCGTGATCTTGAATCTGGCATCCATTGCCGGATCTTCGGCGCTCGCGGATCGTTTTGCTTATTCCATGAGCAAGGGTGCGGTGATTGCGATGACGTATTCGGTGGCCAGGGACTACCTGAACGCCAACATCCGGTGCAATTGCGTTTCGCCCGCCCGAGTGCATACCCCGTTTGTAGATGACTATCTGCAGAAAAATTATCCGGGTCGGGAGCTCGAAATGTTTGAGAAATTGTCGAAGTCGCAGCCTATTGGAAGGATGGGCGAACCCGAGGAAGTTGCATCGTTGGCACTCTTTCTTTGTTCGGACGAGGCGTCGTTTATTACCGGCGTGGATTATCTGATCGATGGGGGATTCACGAACCTGCGAGGCTAGGGATGGACCTGCGATTGAAAGACAAAGTAGTGCTGGTTACCGGCGGCGCGAAGGGCATTGGCGCTGCGATTGTACGTGCATGCGCGAAAGAAGCAGCGATTCCCGTGATCATCGATCGCGATGTTGCGGCGGGCGAGCGACTTCAGACGGAATTGCGAAACCGGGGAGCGGCCTGCGGGTTGATTGTTGCAGACCTTTCGAGCGCGGAAATCTGCGAACAAGTTGTGAGAGAAAGCGCAAAGACTTTGGGACAGATCGATGCGCTGGTGAACAACGCGGGCATCAATGACAAGGTTGGGTTGGAGAAAGGGAGCCCCGAGGAGTTTGTGGCATCCTTGAACCGAAATCTGCTGCATTACTACAACATGGCGCATTTCGCACTGCCGTTCCTGAAACGATCCAAGGGAGTGATTATCAATATTGCCTCGAAAACCGCGGTTACGGGGCAAGGTGGGACATCGGGATATGCGTGTGCGAAGGGAGGCATATTAGCTCTCACGCGGGAGTGGGCCGTGGAGCTCCTGCCTGCAGGCATTCGCGTGGACGCGGTACTTCCTGCGGAGGTCATGACGCCCCTCTATCGCCAATGGTTAGACACTTTCCCCAAGCCGGACGAGAAGTTGCGGGAGATTTTGGGACAAATCCCGCTTGAGAAACGAATGACTACGCCGGAAGAGATTGCCGCGACGACGGTGTTCCTGCTTTCTCCCGAATCGGGACACACCACGGGGCAGCATGTTTTTGTGGACGGGGGTTATGTGCACCTGGACCGGGCTCTCGGTGGATAGCGGTGGGCTGAAAGTGGGAAAGAGCGAGCGAGAGTGGTGCCGGCGGGGGGAATCGAACCCACGGCCTAGGGATTATGAGACCCTCGCTCTACCACTGAGCTACGCCGGCACTAGGCAATTTTCCATCGTACGAATGAACTGGCGAGAGTGTCAAGACGATAGCCCGGACGCGGCGCGAGCGCAAAGGGCGGCTTCCGACCGAGAGGAATCTGATAGTACTTTAGTACCAATCGGATAGGACGCCGGTACTGTTGCTGCTGAGAGGTCCCTACCGCTAAGCTCGCCCTGATCGGAAGCTATGGGCTGATAGCCATACGAAGGTATGGCGAAACCAGCAAGCGAGCTTCCATTGCTGTTTTCTTAACATGGGCGTAGTGTGTCCCACTTGACACTATCCGCATAAAGGATAGAGTGTCTCCGTGTGTTTTATTCCTCGGAGGCACCATGTCAAGGAAACTCGGAGCATTTACGCTAGCGTTGGGGATTCTCGTTGGATCGATGGCCTTTAAGTCGGCATTGACCAACCACAAGAACCACACTAGCGGTACGGTGTTGGTGGCAAACGGACCCGATCCGGTTCCCCCTATGCCGCGCAAGAAGTCGTCGTAGCCCTGGTTGACCAAGGGGTGAGCTAAGCCCCGGGGACCAGGCGAAAGACAACAAATGTCTGGTTCCGTAGCGCAAATCATCTTGTACGCAGGAACGGCCTTGGAGCTGGCGTTCGTGGTGTGTTCAGTTGCGCGAAAATCGTTCTTCCGATATTTCTTCCTCAACCTCTATTTCATTCTGACAGTGTGTTCCAGCGTTGCCCGGCATTTTACTCTAGTGCAGCGCGGCTTCGAGTCGAACGAGTATCGCTATGTGTATTACTACACAGATGCGCTACTCACGTTGGCATTGTACGTCGCACTGATTAGCCTCTACGCGATTGTTTTTGGCGAGCTACAATTCGGGAAATACCTGCGACTCATGGCAGTGTCGTTGCTT
>Ga0335085_10013938_pt1 | contig 11759 bp, 8 predicted proteins | sample Lox_Sample_45_FD_206712 | JGI IMG/M metagenome (GOLD analysis project Ga0335085, IMG submission 206712) | Soil microbial communities from Loxahatchee National Wildlife Refuge, Florida, United States - Lox_Sample_4.5 | ecosystem: Environmental > Terrestrial > Soil > Wetlands | place: USA: Florida...
ACGAAGGCGACAAGTCCGGCAACCGAACGTCGCGTCATTCGCAGGTCCTTCCAGCAGTCAAAATATTCTTCCGAACCGTTTCAAGGCGCGCACAATGGCAGCCCATATCCCTTGTCTCGGATCGAACTGCGGACCACATTGATGCAGATCAAGCGTGGGTCCGGCGCCAATTGATCCGGCGAAAGCAGCAAGGCCACCCTTGGTTTCCTTGCGGGCTTTGACCTAAATCAACGCCCCGCGCGCCCAGGCAAGCCTAATCGCATCCGTTCAACGGAGCCTGACGTGCGCGGAGGCCAACGTGCAGAGTGACTTATCGCGTCGCTCGTTTCTGCAGGGCTCCGCCTTGTCGACAGTGGGAGCGACCATGGCCGACGCAACATCGGCGCTTCTGGCACAGGCGCAAACGGCAGACCTGAGCAGCGCAGCGGTAGGCCCGGACGCCGTCGCCGTTACGTTGCAGGTCAATGGCGTGGCGCGGACGCTGGAGATCGAGCCCCGCGCGACCTTGGCCGAGGTTTTACGCGGGCCCCTCAGCCTGACGGGGACCAAAATCGCCTGCAATCGCGGCGCCTGCTCCGCCTGCACGGTTTTGCTCGACGGCCAGCCGGTCTGCTCTTGCATGATGCTCGCCATTGACGTCGGCGCGCTTTCGATCACCACGATCGAGGGCTTGGCCAGGGGCGACACCCTGCATCCGGTGCAGCAGGCGTTCATCGAGCATGATGCCTTGCAATGCGGCTACTGCACGCCGGGAATGATCATGAGCTGTGTGGCGCTGCTCGACCGGACGCCTGCGCCGGATGCCAGCGACATCCGCGCCGCGATCAGCGGCCACCTGTGCCGCTGCGGCACCTATCCGCACGTCGTCGCCGCCACACTCGCCGCCGCCAAGGCGGGCAGGGGATGATCATGGCGAAACAGAAAGCGCTGCGCACCGAGTCCTTTCCCTTCGGTATCGCCAGCGTCGGCCTTGGCCGGGTGGAACGACAAATCCCCGCCGACGAGCCGCCGGCGCTGGCGCCCAACAGCGAGCTCACCGTGATCGGGCAGCCGGCGCCGCGGCACGATGGGCGGGAGAAGGTCACCGGCGCGGTTCGCTTCACCGCCGATATTTCTCTTCCCGGGCTATTGCATGCCCGCGTGCTGCGCTCGCCGCTGCCGCATGCCCGGGTGCGCTCGATCGATGTTTCCGCGGCGGCGCGTCACCCCGGTGTTCGCGCGATCCTGCCGATCGCCTCACCGGACGATCCTCAGCGCGCGCTCTTGCGTTACGTCGGCGTGCCGGTTGCGGCGGTTGCGGCTACCTCGATCGCCGCGGCCGAAGCAGCGCTGAGAAAAATTCTCGTCGACTATCAAGCGCTCGACTTTGTCGTCGAGATGGATCTCGCCCGCAAGGCGACAGCGCCGCTGGTCTACACCAGTGCAGAGATGGCGCCCGGCGGCGATTCGTCCGGCTATCCGGCGCCCGCAAATCTGCCGCTCCGCGGCAATGTGCGCGGACCGTCCGTCAGCCGCCGCGGCGATGTGACAAAAGGATTCGACGACGCCGATGTGGTGGTAGAGACCGAGTATCGCACACAGGTGCAGACCCATTGCTGCCTTGAGCCGCACGGCATCGTTGCCGATTGGCGAGCCGATGGGCTGACGGTCTACATCTCCACGCAATACACCACCGGCGTGCGGCATGAACTGGCCGAGGCCTTCGGCTTGCCGCTCAATCGCGTGCGCGTGGTCGTGCACGCGATGGGCGGTGGCTTCGGCTCAAAGTCGACACTCGGCGATTACGGCCGCTTCGCCGTCGAATTGTCGCGCCGCACCCAGGCGCCGGTGCGCCTGATGCTCGACCGGGAAGAGGAGCAGATGGACTCCGGCAACCGCCCGGCCACTTGGCAGCGGTTGCGCATCGGCGCCAAACGCGACGGTGCCCTGTGCGCGATTTCTCTGTTGAGCTACGGCACGGCAGGCGTCGCGCTCGGCGCCGGTGTCGGTTTCAACGCCGAGGCGCTTTACAACTGTCCGAATTTCGAGGGTGCGCAGCACGACGTGTTCATCAATGCCGGGCCCGGCTGCGCCATGCGCGCGCCCGGTAATACGCCGGGCGCCTTCGGGCTCGAGCAGGCGATAGATGAGCTCGCCGAACGGCTCGCCATGGATCCGCTGGCGCTGCGCGAACGCATCGATCCGAGTCCGGTGCGGCGCGAGGAGCGGCGGATCGGCGCTGCGCGGATCGGCTGGCAGCGCCGCCATTTGCCCGGCGCCGATCCCGGTCCGGTGAAGCGCGGCCTCGGCATGGCGCAGTCGCTTTGGATGTCCAATGTGCAGATCGACTCGTCCTGCGAGGTGCGCGTGCTGCGCGACGGCTCGGTCGAGGTGCTGTCAAGCGTGCAGGACATCGGTACCGGCACCGGCACGGTGTTGGCACAGACCGTTGCCGAAGTCCTGGGCTTGCGTGCCAGCGACATCACGGTGCGCATCGGCGACACCGAGTTCCCGCCCGGGCCGCCGTCCTATGGCAGCCGCGCCACCGCCTCGATCACGCCGCCGGCGCGCACCGCGGCCTGGCAGGTGCTGCAATCGCTGCTGCGCGAAGCGGCGCTGGCGCTCAACGCGGCGCCCGAGGATCTGGTTGCGCGCGAGGGAATGATTTTCGTCGCCGACGATCGAAGCCGCGGCATGAGCTTCCGCGAAGCCGCGGCCCGGCTGCGCACCGATCGCATCAGCGCGGTCGCCTCGCGCAGCGACGACTATCCCGGATTTGCGCGGCGTATGGGCGACGCGGCGCTGGCGCGGCAGACTTTGGGCGGCGTGCAATTCGCCGAAGTCGCGGTCGATACCGAGACCGGCATTGCCCGCGTGGAACGCGTCGTCGCGGTGCAGGATTGCGGCCGGCCGATGAATCCGGCGCAGCTCGAGAGCCAGGTGCATGGCGGCATCATCATGGGCCTCTCCTATGCGCTGTTCGAAGAGCGCCTCCTCGACCAGCACACCGGCCGCATGGTCAATGCCGACCTCGAACACTACAAGCTTGCCGGTCCGTGCGAGACGCCGGCGATCGACGTCATGATCCTGGAAAATTATCAGGGCAACAGCGCGACTGACGCTTACGGCATCGCCGAGCCGGCCAATATCGCGACCGCTGCCGCCATCGCCAATGCTGTCTACAACGCCATCGGCGTTCGGCTGCGCAGCTTGCCGATGACGCCGGCGGCGATTCTCGGCGCGCTCGGCAAGATCCCGCGGCAGAGGAGCTGAAGCCGTGAACCGCTTTGCGCTCGCCAATGCACGAACGATTTCCGACGCGGCGCAGGCTGCTTCGACGACGGTGGCGCATGCGATGACCCTTCCTGGCGAGGCGGTCGGTGGCGATCAGGCATCCGTGGTGAAGGCTGGCGGCATCGATCTGCTCGATTTGATGAAAGAGGGCCTGTTGACACCGGCCAAGCTCGTCAACCTGAAAGCGGTGCCCGGGCTCGACGTCGTCACGCAAGAGGACGACGGCGCGCTGCGGATCGGGCCGATGGCAACCCTGGCGTCGCTTGCCGACGATCCGCTGCTGGGCCGGAACTACGGCTTCCTGGCGGAGGTTTTGCGCGGCTCGGCATCGCCGCAAATCCGCAATGTCGCGACCTTGGGCGGCAACCTCCTGCAGCGTCCGCGCTGCTGGTACTTCCGTTCCCGCGCCTATCACTGTCTCCGCAAAGGCGGCGGCCACTGCTTCGCGATCGCGGGCGAAAGCCAATATCACGCCATTTTCAACAACATGCCCTGCGCCATCGTTCACCCCTCGAGCATCGCCACCGCGTTGGTGGCGGTGGACGCAACCGTCGAGCTGACCGATGCAACGGGAGCGACCCGCCGCCTCTCGCTCGAAGAGTTCTTCGTGCCGCCGGAGCGTGATCTGCAGCGCGAGAACGATCTGAGGCCGCAGGAAATCTTGACCGCCGTCCGGTTGCCGAAGCCAGCGCCGGGCCTGCGGACGGCCTATCTGCGCCAGGGCGAAAAGGATTCGTTCGATTGGCCGCTCGCCGATGTGGCGGTCGCGCTCGATATCGCTGCGAACGGCAGGTGTGAGCGTGCGGCGGTCATCCTCGGCGCCGCGGCGCCGGTGCCGCATCGAGCCATGGCGGCCGAAGCCGTGCTCACCGGGCAGGGGATCGACGACAACACGGCCGCGCGGGCGGCACGGGCCGCTCTCGACGGAGCGACCCCGCTCGCCAAGAACGCCTACAAGCTGCCGCTGTTTGCGACGCTCATCCGTCGCGCCATCCTCAAGGCCGTGGCTTAACAGCGAAGCCGCAATACGCCGATCCCTCCCAGATCCGACTGGTGAAAGCGGAACACTCGCGCGTCACCTTCCAGCGTCGGCAACCTTCCCCGCGTTCATGGCCAGCCAAAGCCTGCCGACGGCTTCTTCCGGGCTGTCGCCGAATGCAACCTGTTCCGCGTCATCGCTTTCGGCCGTCCAAGTGGCTGTGACGACGTACAAGCGCGCAAATCGATCGCCGCAAGCCGCAATAAGTTCGGAAAGATTCGGGCAATAATAGCCGTTCCTGAGATCCTGCAAGCGATTTTCCAGAGCGTGGGCGTTGAGGATTATTCCCTCTTTTTGCGCGGCCTCGGTCCATCCCGCGTCGTTCTCGTTTGGAAAGAACTTATGGCCGGTATGAAAGCTCTGGATTGGGAACCCGGCGCGTTTGAGTTCCTGTGCCAGCGCCCGTTTCATCGGATCGTTGCGGCGAGCGCGCGGGCATAACCGTGACTGCCGCCATGACTGAGCGCAGTCCAAACCCGATGCGCCGCGCCGACCAATCGATGTCGTGGCCCGATCGCCGCTATTCCATGATATGGAGCAATCGCACTTCCTCCTCGGGAGTGAGATCGGCGATGCCGCGTTCGCGCGCTTCGGGCCGGAGCGCCAGATAGAGGGCTTTGGCGGCGTCCCTTAGCAGGGCCCGATGGGCAAAGTCGTCTGGCGGCAGGGCATCCGCGGTCTTCGCCAAATCGTGGAGGATATCGGCGAACAGCGCACTGTGAAAATGCATGCGTACCGACTTGCGCATTTCTTCGGCGCCGGCGTGGCGCAAGCTCAGCGAGATTCCGGTCTCGTCGAAGTGGGCATCGAAACCGGCTGTCCGGCCAAATGTTCCGATGTCGAGGTCATTCGGATACTCCACGGCCACTTCGGCCTTGTCAGGTATCGGTTTGGCCATGATGCATCCTCTGCGTTCTTTGGCACCGAGGGAAGTTATTGCTGGAAATGTTCGGCGCCGGATTGATCTCGGTCAAATCGCATAAGGCGGATGCGCGACGACGACCGCATGCCGGAGGGGCGCCGCTCCGGCCTGGAAGAATGTCGGCATGCTGCGCCAAGACACGCGTTCTCTTGCGACAATAAATGCGTCCTCGCTGAAATCGCCCGTGCCTTACTTGCGCCACATCAAAGTCCACCGTCGCATCTTAGGTTCATTTTAGTTTCGGGAGGACCGGGATGTACGAACCGGGAGACTATCAATCGCCGAACCTGGCCTTCCTTTGGCCGGCCTTTATCGCTGCTGCAGCGAGCGATATGGCCGCGCTGGTCGCCAAGCATTTTGCCAATCTTGCTGTCGGTCCGGGCGGGCCGACCATCGAGGAACCGAAATGGGCAACGCCGCACGGCGTGGCGCTCGAACTGAAAACGGCGCGGCTTCGTGACTTCAGCACCGCGACCGCCGGCTCGCCGGCATTGCTGGTTACCCCGTTGTCGCTCCACGGCGCCGCAGTGGCCGACCTTGCCCCCGGGCACAGTCTCGTCGCTGCGTTGTGCGCCGCCGGGTTGCGGCGGCTATTCGCCGTCGACTGGCGCACAGCGGTGCCCGACATGCGCTTTCTCGGCATCGATGACTATCTGGCCGATCTTAATGTTCTCGTGGACCACGTGGGTGCTCCGGTGGATTTGATCGGCTTGTGTCAGGGGGGATGGATGGCGCTGCTCTACGCCGCGCGCTTCCCGGCCAAGGTGCGCAAACTGGTGCTTGCCGGCGCGCCCGTTGACCTTGCTGCCTCGTCGTCCGCATTGTCCGACCTAGTCGGTATGACGCCGTTGGACACGTTCGAGGAACTGGTCCGGATCGGCGATGGAATTGTTCCCGGACGCAAAGTGCTGAAATTTTGGGGAATGGAGTCGGTGTTTGCCGAAGACATTCGCCAAGCGCTGCAAACCGATGTCACGCCTAGCTCGCCAGACTTCACCGAGCTCGAAGCGGCGTTTCGGGATTGGTACGCCTGGACGATCGACTTGCCGGGAGCATATTTCCTCGAAGTCGTGGACAAGCTCTTCAAGCACAATCAACTGGCGCTCGGAACTTTTGTCGCCCTTGGTCAGCGGATCGATCTGGCGACGGTCAAGACACCGGCGTTTCTGCTGGCCGCGGACGAAGACGAATTGGTCGCGCCGGCGCAACTGTTCGCCGCCGGGCGCCTGCTCGGTACTGCAGCAGAAAACATTCGCAGCGCGACGGCGCCGTGCCGCCACATCGGCTTGTTTATGGGCAAGGATGTGCTCGAGCAGACATGGCCCGCGATCGTGCGCTGGATCGGCGAGCCGGTTGCGGTCGATCGCTACGTCGCGCCGGTTGCAGCATCGATCGCCGGCTAAAGCATGATCCCGAAAAGTGGACGCCGGTTTTCGGAAAAGATCATGCTTCACCAATAAGCTAGAGCGGCCCGCCGATTCGACGAAAAGTCATCCCGCTCTAGAATCCGGATTGCATCGCCGGACGCAATCCGGATTTCCGCGCGACGGTCTTCGCGATCAAGCCGCCTTGACCGCGATCTTCTTTTCCGCCTTTTGCGCCTCCACGCTCTTCGGCAGCGTCACGGTCAGCACGCCCTTCTGGAACTTGGCCTCGATCTTGTCGGCATCGATGCCGTCGGGCACCTGGAATGATCGCTGAAAGGCGCCGTAGCTGCGTTCGCTCAGATAGTAATCCTTCTTCTTTTCTTCTTTTTCCTCTCTCTTCTCGCCCTTGATGGTAACGACGCCGTCGGCGAACTTCACCTCGATGTTCTTCTCGTCCATGCCGGGCAATTCGGCCGTGATCTCGTAGACCTTGTCGGTTTCAGCAATGTCGACAGCCGGCGCCGCCGCCCAGGTCGGTTCGCGCGACCAGAACGGCGCGACGTCGAAGACCGAGCGTCGGAACGGCCCAGGCCAGCCGCCGCCGAAATCCTCGAACAGCCGATCGACCTCACGGCGTAGGCTTTCGAACGGCGCCCAGGGGCGCGGTACCGTCGGTTTCTTCTCCTCGGTTTTCACAGGCAGTTTGGTGATGGCTTCGGCCATGACACTCCTCCAGGATGATGATGAACCATGCCCAGTTGACCCCGCCCGGGCCGACGGACATTGATCTTCGTCAAACTGATTGCAGGAACGTTGCGCTGGCCGGTCCGGTTCCGTCGATCTACCGCAACTGAACGTGTGCCGGGCAGGCCTATTAAGCGTCAGTGTCAGACGGAGTGAAGCCATGCCATACGCGAGGAATGCCGACCTGCCGCAATCCGTGCAGGCCCATCTGCCCGATCATGCTCAGGATATTTACCGGGAGGCGTCAACCACGCTTACGCCGCGCATGCCGGCGAGCCGCGCCAGGAGGAGCGGGCGCACCGGATCGCGTGGGCCGCGGTCAAGCGTTCCTACGTCAAGGCCGGCGACACCTGGGTTCGGCGCTATCAGTAATTTCCCTTAGGCCCAATCCCTGAGTTTTTGCCATTGGGAGCGCACGCTTATTGTTGGCCGGCCTTCAGTCGGCGTGCACGACGGAGTTACCCCCGGGCTTCGCAGATGAACGAGGACACAATCGAGAAAAAAACCGTGCCGCCGGCGAATATGGACACGTCTCGCCCGGCAAGCCGGCAGGAACTTATTCCCACGCCAGCGGCCGGTCTTCCAGTCGCGCCGTCAACCTTGACGCGGATCAGCGGGACCCGGTGGGCGCGCGCGGCGCTTGTGCTTGCGGTTCTGCTCGCCGGTGGCGGCGGCGGATATTATTGGTGGCAACGATTGCATCCCGGATTGCCGCCCGGCATCGTCTTCGGCAACGGCCGCCTCGAAGCGGATGAAATCAACATCGATACCAAGTACGCCGCCCGGATCGGCGAGATCCTGGTCGACGAGGGCGATCTGGTTAAAGCCGGCCAGGTCGTCGCCCGCATGGACACGCGCGACCTCCAAGCCTCGCTAAAGAAATCGGAAGCCACGGAGCGGCAGGCGCGCCGGGCGATCGACGAAGCCAACGCCAATCTCGTCCAACAAAAGACTCAGGCCGTGCTGGCGAAACAGGAATATGACCGCGCCGAATATTTGGTGCAGAAGGGATTTCAAACCCGGGAGATCCTCGACCAGAGGCAACAGCAGCTCGACGGAGCCAACGCCGCGGTCGAGGCGGCGACGCTCCGCGTCATTCAACTCGAGCACGCCCTGGAGGCGGCGACCCACGACGTCGAACTCCTCAATGTACAGATCAACGACAACACTCTGATCGCGCCGGTCGATGGCCGCATTCAGTATCGGGTCGCCAATGTCGGCGAGGTGCTTGCGGCCGGCGGCCACGTCTTCGCGATGCTCGATACTTCCGACGTCTACATGGACATCTATTTGCCGACCCTGGAGGCGGGAAAGGTAAGATACGGAGCCGATGCCCGCATCGTTGTCGATGCCTATCCGAAGATCGCGATCCCCGCGAAGGTCATCTACATCGCCACCCAGGCTCAGTTCACACCCAAAACCGTGGAGACGAAAAACGAGCGCGAAAAGCTGATGTTCCGCATCCGTGTACGAATCGATCAGGATTGGCTGCGCGGACGCAGCGACGCGGTCAGCAGCGGATTGCCGGGCGTCGCCTACATTCTGGCCAGCCGCAGCGCCACATGGCCTGATTGGCTGCAAGGCGGCGCAGCGCCGCAAGCGAACGCGACAAAGCAGGGAAGGGCGAACGGAACCGGGGCGCCGCAAGCCACGGCGCCGCCGCGAGGGCCCGCAGACCCGCAAGGGACCGCCGTGCAATGAACGGGTCAGTCGAGCCGGTCGCACGCCTCGACAATGTCACGCAGCGATATGGTCGCGTACTGGCGCTCGACGGGGTGACGATCACGCTGCCGACCGGCCGTATGAGCGGGCTGATCGGCCCTGACGGCGTCGGCAAGTCGACGCTGCTCGGCATCGTCGCCGGCGCCCGGCGGGTGCAATCCGGCAGCGTCTTCGTGCTCGACGGCGACATGGTGGAGGCGTCGCACCGCGCGGCCGTCTGTCCGCGGATCGCCTATATGCCGCAGGGGCTGGGAAGAAACCTCTATCCGGACCTCAGCATTGCCGAGAACATCGAGTTCTTCAGCCGCCTGTTCGGGCAGTCGGCGGCGGAGCGGGAATGGCGGATTGCCGAGCTTTTGCACAGCACCGGGCTTGCCCCTTTCGCCGATCGGCAGGCGAGGAAGCTGTCGGGCGGCATGCGGCAGAAGCTCGGCTTGTGCTGCGCGCTGATCCACGATCCCGACCTGTTGATCCTCGACGAACCGACCACCGGCGTCGATCCGCTGTCGCGCCGCCAGTTCTGGGAGCTGATCGCGCGCATGCGCGCGCGCCGCGCCGGCATGAGCGTCGTGGTCGCGACCGCCTACATGGAAGAGGCCGAGCGTTTCGACTCGCTGATAGCCATAAACGAGGGAAAAATCCTCGCCGCCGGCTCGCCGACGGATCTCAAGGCGCAGACCCACGCGACGACCGTCGAGGACGCTTTCATCGCACTCCTGCCTGAACAATTGCGGCGCGAGCGCAGGCGGCTGCGGGCCCCGCCGCGCCGAATCGTGGAGGCCGAACCGGTCATCGTCGCACGCAATCTCACCTGCCGCTTCGGCGATTTCACCGCGGTCGATCGGGTGAGCTTCAGCATTGAGCGCGGCGAGATCTTCGGCTTCGTCGGCTCCAATGGCAGCGGCAAAACTACCACCATGAAGATGCTCACCGGTTTGCTGGCACCGAGCCAAGGCGAGGTGTTGCTCTTTGGCAAGCCGCTCGACGCAAGCGACCTCAATTCGCGCCGGCGTGTCGGTTACATGTCGCAGTCGTTCTCGCTCTACACCGAGCTTACCGTCCGCCAGAATCTGGAGCTGCATGCGCGGCTCTTTCATTTGCCCGCAAACAAGAGGACTGCACGGCTCGCCGAGCTGACTGAGCAATTCGGCCTGGAGGACTATCTCGATAAGCTTGCATCCGATCTGCCGCTGGGCATTCGCCAGCGGCTTTCGCTCGCTGTCGCTATCGTGCACCAGCCGGAGATGCTCATCCTCGACGAGCCGACCTCGGGCGTCGATCCGTTGGCGCGCGACCGTTTCTGGGAGCTCTTGATCGATCTTTCACGCAATCAGGGCGTGACGATTTTCGTCTCGACCCATTTCATGAACGAGGCCGAGCGCTGCGATCGCATCTCGCTCATGGATTCCGGTCGTGTGCTCGCGACCGATACCCCGCCAAATCTCATCAGGGCGCGCGGCGTGTCGACGCTGGAGGACGCTTTCATCAGCTACCTCGAGGAGACGACCGGATCGAGTGCGATGGAAGCGACTGGAGTTGCGCCGCCCGCCAAGGCTCGCGCCGCGACGCATGTGCCACCGCCGCCGCGGCGCGCGTTCAGTTTGCAGCGTCTGTTCGCCTACACCATCCGGGAAACGATCGAGCTTTTGCGCGACCCTATCCGGCTGACCTTCGCTTTGGTCGGAACGACATTCTTGATGCTGGTATTCGGCTTCGGCATTTCGACCGACGTCAATAATCTGACCTTCGCGGTGCTCGACCGCGACCAGAGCCACGAAAGCCGCGCCTATCTCGAGGAGCTGCGCGGCTCGACCTATTTCGTCGAGAAGCCGCCGCTCGCCGATTACGCCGACCTCCAGAAGCGGATGCAGAGCGGAGCGATCAGGGCGGCTATCGAGATCCCGCCCGGCTTCGGCCGCAACATCGAGCGCGGACGCCCCGCCTGGGTCGGCGCCTGGGTCGACGGCGCCATGCCGTTCCGCGCCGATACGATCCGCGGCTATTTGCTGGCCATGCATCAGCTCTATCTGACCGATCCGGCGGTGAAGACGACGCTGCCGGCGGCGCGGCAAGCCGCCAGGATCGAGATCCGGTACAAATACAACCAGGATTTCGAAAGCATCTATGCGATGGTGCCGTCGACCCTTTCGATGCTGCTTGCGCTGTTTCCGGCGATCCTCATGGCGCTCGCCATCGTGCGCGAAAAGGAACTGGGCTCGATCACCAACCTCTACGTCACGCCGGTCACCCGCCTCGAATTCCTGCTTGGAAAGCAGATTCCCTATATCGGCGTCGCCATGGCGAATTTTGCCCTCATGTTCCTGATGGCGTTGTTTGTTTTTCAGGTGCCGCTCAAGGGGGGCTTCTTCGCGCTTCTGCTCGGCGTACTCATCTACGTCACCGCGACCACCGCCTACGGCATGATGATTTCAGCCTTCGCGCGCACGCAGATCGCCGCGCTGTTCGGCACCGCGATCATGACCTTCCTGCCGGCGTCGCAGTTCTCCGGCATGTGGGTGCCGGTCTCCTCCCTCTCGGGGGCGGCGCAGCTCATGGGGAGGGCGTTTCCCATGACCTATTTCATACCGATCAGCGTCGGCGCGTTCACCAAGGGATTGGGCTTTCAGGATCTGGCCGCGCCCTTGGCCGAGCTGGCCGTCTTCATCCCGGCGCTGACGCTGATCAGCCTGCT
>Ga0335085_10013939_pt1 | contig 11759 bp, 8 predicted proteins | sample Lox_Sample_45_FD_206712 | JGI IMG/M metagenome (GOLD analysis project Ga0335085, IMG submission 206712) | Soil microbial communities from Loxahatchee National Wildlife Refuge, Florida, United States - Lox_Sample_4.5 | ecosystem: Environmental > Terrestrial > Soil > Wetlands | place: USA: Florida...
CGCTTCGCGAGCAATGTGTCCAATCTCCTCGACCGGCTGCAAGACTCCGGTTTCGTTGTTGGCCATCATTATAGAGATCAGTTTCGTGTTTGGACGAAGTGCCTTGCGCACCTCCTCGGGATCGACCATACCGTCTTTGGTCACGCCGACGCGTGTCACCTCGCAGCCGATATGCTTCAAATAAAGGCAACTCTGCCAGATGGCACTGTGCTCAATGGCCGATGTCATGATGTGATCGCCCGGGGAGACCATCCCCTTCAGGGCAAGGTTGTCGCCTTCGGTGCCACCACTGGTCAGGATAATTTCCGTAGGGCGACAGCCGAGAAAGTTCGCGATTGAATGACGTGCCTGCTTCAGTGCCGCCAACGCTCGACGTCCACCGGCATGCATGGATGAAGCATTTCCAAAGCGCTCGATGAAGTAAGGCAGCATCGCTTCCAGCACTTCCGGAAGCAGCGGTGTAGTGCCGTTGTTATCGAAATAAATCATGCGGTTTCCGCGTGCGTTGGACGAAAGTCCTTCGCCTGTTTCGCTCCTCCAGGCTCAACCGGCTTTGGGGACGCCGGAGGAATGAAGTTCAGCAAACGTACACGCGCACGCCCGGGTCCGAATTCGACGATATTTACGCAACCGTAGTCCTGCGCAATATGCATCAAGTTCGCAATTGGAAGGCCAAGTGCCTCGCACAGAATCAGCCGGTTTACCCCTGCGTGACCGACGAGCAAGACGTTGCCCTCGCTCCTGGGCAGTTCACGATCGAGAAACCCGATCACTCGCTGACGGCAGTCGGCAAAACTCTCGCCGCCTGGGGGTCTCCAGTGCTCGATATTCGCGCCGCGCGCTCTAAATTCTTCAGGGTATTTTGCCTCGATTTCATAGAAGCTGAAGCCGTCCCACGCGCCCAGGCTGATTTCGCGCAGTTCCGGATGAACTTCAATCTGGGCCGTGCGCGCGCCGAGAATGATGTTGACGGTACGTACCGAACGCGTCAGATCACTACACCACACACGCGTGAACTCGTACGGCTGGAGCCAGTCTCGCAGTGCCCACGCCTGCTCCACACCGAGCTCGCTCAGCGTCGATTCAGTCTGGCCGATGAAGCCCTTGCCCTTGCCCGAAACGACCGCGCTGTGGCGCACGAGATACAGATGGATGGCCTTCATGGCGTGCGCACCTCGAGGCAGCGCTTGACGCCGCTAAAGAGAAGCGCTTCGCGCGTGGCCGAAATCTGAAGCCTCAATTCTCCGGCTGCACATCCGCTTCCGAACGCAGGAATCTTCCCCAGTTCCTTCCTGGCGCGCCCCATGAGGCCGTCGTACCGTTTATTTGCTGTTCGCAGCACGATTGCCAGCTCCGACGGTTCGCCTCGAGTCAGCGTGCAGGCAAGGTCGATGACGTCGGTTAGAGCGAATAGAGTGTCTTCCAGATCGGCCAAACAGAACTCGCCGGAGTTGCCGATTCGCACGATACCGTCAACCCTTGTGCGCAGATAGCGGAGGACCCGCAGGCAACTTCCGCAGGCGCACCGATGCGGGGCGAAAGAGGAAATGTCGCCGGTGCGGTAGCGGATGAGAGGCATTGCCCCGGGCACGAGCGTGGAGAAGACGATTTCGCCGCTCGATCCCTCGGGAACCGGTTCGCCGGTGCGCGGATCCACGATTTCGAAGAGCAGGTCGGCTTCGCGGAGATGATATCCTTCATGCGCGCGGCAGTCGATGCCGCCACCCAGGCCGGTTTCGGTCATGCCGTAGTGCTGAAACACCTCGCAACCGGCCCGCTCGCCCAATCGGCCAACGATAGATGGCGAAACGTAGTCGCTGCAAAGAACAATGCTCTTCAGGCGTGAGAAGACTCTGTCGGCCAATGGGCCCTTCTGGCGTGTAAGCAGAATCAATTGCACTGGAAACCCGATAATGCTGGTGGCATCGGCGCGTACAATCGCTTCCAAGGCAGGTTGCGGATCCTGGATGAGCCCGTAGCCAATAGGCTGCACTCCGGAGCGCTCAATGCCCTGCGCGAGCACCTGGCCCACGCTGCCGGGGCGCTCGCCGGGAAGCGCGATGAACATGCGGTCGCCCGGCGAAGCAACCGTGGAGACACCATGGGCGAAGAAGTCGAGCGTGCTTTCCTGATCGGCGGTACTGAAGAACAGCCGCTTGGGGTCGCCGCTCGTGCCGCTGGTCACCTGAGTGACGACGCGGCTGACGTCGTTCTGTGAAACGCACAGCATGCGCGGCGCATGGCTCGCCAGGTGCTGTGGCGTGGTGAACGGTATTAATGGCAGATCTTCCAGCGACTCGATGCGGGCCGGATCAACCACACGGAGATGATTCGAATAAAACGGGCTGTGTTCCCGGACACGCCGAATGGATTCGCGAAGGGCCTGCAACTGGTACTGAGCAATCGCGTCACGGCTCAGCCCCTCGCTGGAAATGCCGATCTTCTTCGCGATCCACGGATGGAGCGGCGTGGGCGGCACAGTCCGAGTGGCGGCCGTCATGTCCGCCCTCCGGCTAAGGCCTCACCGGCGTTTCGATACAGCGTGCGCCCGTTGGCGGCAGAAAGGTTGTATGCACAAAGCGGAATCAGATTGCGTGCCGGCGCCAACACGTGCAGGAAGCACTCTCGCAGGCGCTCCAAGTCGAGATTCCACGCGTCCTGAAACGCCATACCGGAGATGCAGAACGACTCGCCTTTTTGTGCCAGGAACTCGTCCAGACTGCGGAGATCAAGTGAAGGGGCGTCGACGGGCACCGGCTGGGCGGCCGGGAACGACCAGTGCCGCGCGACAAACATGCGCGCCGCGCGCGCGCCTTCGCCATCGCCTGCGGGTTTCGGCGAGCCGAGTTGTACCAAGCCCGTATCCATAGGGGGCGCGCAACACGCCGCCTTGGGCCTGGGAGCGGGCTCAATCGCGCCTGTCGGACGCAGCCAGAACTTGCCGTGAAATTCGCAGAACGCGTTCTCACCCGCGGCGGGATAGAAGTCACGCACGCGGAAGCGTCCACCCGTCTGGACTTCGATCGCCTGCATGACTTCGGGCAGCGTGACGCGATCGCAATCCCGCGGCAGCCCCGGATATCGGCCGAAATAGCTGATGGGCTGGAAGTGAACGGCGCGAACCGCGGGTGCGTGCGACACCGCAAGACTGAGGATGTCTCCAATTTGGCGCATGTTCACACCGGGAACGAGCGTGGGCACCAGCACGACGCCAAGTTCGGCATCCGCGCAGTTGCGGATCGCCTGCAGCTTCGTGTCGAGCAGATCGCGTCCGCGGATATGGCGATACACTTCGCCGGTCACGCCGTCGAATTGCAGAAAAACGCAGCCAAGTCCCGCGTCTTTCAACTGTTCCGCGTAGCCTTTCTCATGCGCAATGCGGAGGCCGTTCGTATTCAACTGTTGGAAGGGGAAGCCCAGTGCGCGGATCAAGCCAATGATTTGCGGGAGATCGTCACGAAGAGTGGGCTCACCTCCGGAGATCTGAATGTTGTACGGACCTCCGCTATCGAGCAGCGTGCGGCACCAGAGTTCGACATCATTCAGCTCGGGATCGGCTTGCGAAGTTCCGTTGGCACTCGCAAAACAAATCGGACATTTCAGATTGCAGCGCCCGGTGACTTCCAGTACCACGCAGCACGTGTGCTGCCGATGGTCGGTACAAAGTCCGCAATCGAACGGACACCCGCGATTGACGCCTCCGGAGCAGGCCGGAGGCTGCGAAGGGAGCAGTCTCTGTTGCGACCATTCACGGTAAAGGTCGTAGCCGCGCCAAAGGATGATTCTGAATTCGCCGTGCTCAGGGCAGGTCTTGTGAAGGTAGATGTTGTCGCCTTCGCGGATTCGCACCGCGCCTACAAGCAGGAAGCAGATCGGGCACACACTTTCGGTGGAACTCAGCACTTCGCCGCTCTGCGGTTCGCGCGAGTGCCGCTTCGTCGTCGCGTCGCGATCCTGACTTGTTTGCATGACCGGACCCTATCCTCAAACGCCGCTAAGCGGAAGCCGGAGGTTCATCAAAATGAAAGTCGTTCTCCGCGAGGATTTCGCGGATTTTCCCAAGGGTCTCAGTGACGATCAACGGGCAGCGGGCCATGCGCTGACGCGCATCATCCTGCACGATACCGCAGCAATCGATGCTGCCAAAACGACCCTTGAATTCCGTCTCAAACCACTCCACAAATCGACCGAGCATCAGCGGGAGACGCGGATCCGCATTGCTGTCCTCGCTGCCCTTTCCGGCGTAGATGCCGAGAACGCAGCAGCCCCCGGTAAGCGCGCCGCAGACCTTGCCGCAGCCCATTCCGAGGAGCAGTCCGGACATGGCCCGCACCAACTCGGGGTTCTCCCTCCCCTGGGCCTCCAGAGCCATCAACGCAAGAATCTGGCTGCATCCGTAGCCCCGCATCTCCAATTCGGCGATTCGAAATGTATCGTCCGACATTTGCCTGCCTCCTACCATACGGCCTCTAAACGCGGACCGCCGTCAAAAAGAAATACCCCGCGCGTATCCGCTTCATCGCCAGAGCGATACAATCGACCTGATTGGGCGACTCGCAGGTCCCCCACAGCTCAGCAGGCGAGTCATGGTCGAAAATGAATTGCGCCATAGCCTGGCGCAGCGCCTGCGAGTGATCCTCGAAACAAGTCACATGGAAGCCGCAGTGGCGCAGCCAGCCTTCCAACTCTTCTCGAACCAGCACGCCCGATATACAGTGCGAGCCCAACGCCCTTACAGCGCCGATCTCTTCGGGGTTCCGCGCATAAACATCGCAGAGAATGATTTTGCCGCCGCGTCGTAGAACGCGCGCGCACTCCCACAACACGCGAAGCGGATCCTCCATCACGGAGAGGCTGCATTCGGCGAGCACGGCCTCGAACGACTGCGATGGAAACGGCAGGTTGTCGGCAGTCGCGCGCTGGCAGTAGAGGTCGGCGATGCCGTAAGCGGGCGTGAAGGACGGGTCGATTCCTTTAGCGTTCAGCCCATGGGAACGCAGGAGCATCACGGTTGCGCCCGCGCCGCAACCGATGTCGAGGATAAGCGACTCGCGTTGAAGACCGGCTACGTCGACAGCGTGCAGAGTAAGGCCGGTTCCTCCCGGATGCGGTATGCGGACTCCGCTGGAGCAGAGAACGCCGGTCGCATATGCGCCGCCGTCCGAAACGTCTCTGGGTCTCACTTGTCCTCCAGCGCCTGTTCCACGCGCAGCATTCTGCCCGTCGCCAGCGATTCCGGCACATATACCAGACCGCATCCAGAACACTTCCACAACTCAACCGGGAATTCATTTCCCAAATAGGTCGCCGTGACTTTCGTTTTTGCGAGAGTCTTGTCGCACTTGCAGCAGACGAGAGGGGCTTCATTCGTGTTGTCGTCTTGCGCCGTCATCGCACCTGCATCCTGTGTGAATACGCGTTATAGATCTCAAATGATCCCCGCGCCCCTGGGCCATATTCCACCCAATACGTGACATGCGCCGGACAATGAGTAGCGAGAAAGTGCCCGTTGGGGAGCTTGAGCTTTTGTCCGCTGTTCTCGGCCGCTTCGAGAGTTTTGCGGACGTCGCTTTCCAAAATCATGCGGTGTTCCATCACCAAGCGAACCGGCTCGGAGATCTGAAGGATCAACTCCGGCATCGATACCCCCCTCTCTTCACCCCACAACTCTTTGAGCAGGCGCGCCTTTAGTCTCGCGCGGTTGTCCTGCCGGCGGGAAAAACCGGGGTCGGGCCGAGCGGCCGGGTCTTTCCCCTGGCTGTCAAACACCAGGTCGAGGACGTGCACGGCACGCTTGCCCTGGCGGGCAAAGCTGTCACGACACATCGCGCAGTACGTGATGTAATCGGCTTCGCTCTGCTCGGCGCGCCGCTTGACGGTCCGGTCCGTGAGTTCGGGATTGACAAACCGGGCTAGACCGCCGTAGCCGCAGCACGTGGTTTCCCCGCGCGGGTTCAGCTCTTTTCCTTCCACTCCCATGCATTGCAAGAGTTCGCGCACGGAGTCCTCAACCTCGCCGACGCCTCGTGTTGAGCAGGGATCATGAATCGCGTACGCTCGCCCGCTGAGCTGGGCGTTGGGCTTGACAGCCGCCTGGCTGTTGAGGTGTGGCCACAAAGACTGAATCGGAATCTCAGGCACATTGTCCTTCAGAGTTCGGAAGCAAGACGAGCACGCGACGATCACGTTCGGCTGGCCCATCTGCAGCCAGATCTGCTTCAGCGACGCGCAATTCTCTTCGAACAGATTCTTCCGGCCGGCCCAAAGTGCGGGCGCGCCGCAACAATTGAGCATCAGGCCGACACCGCCTTCACAGCTTTCGGAAAGAAACTGATAGCACGATTGAACGTGCTCCGGGGAAGATGCCGATAACTGGCAGCCCGGAAAAAAGAGCCACGTGCTTTCTCGGAAGCCGGGTTGATGCTTCGCCATTGCAAATGCCGCACCGGTACTAAATGCCATGTCGCGCAATGCAAACTCATGAGCGGAGACGGGCATTTTATTCGTCTCCACCATGGTCTGCCGCGCGTCCAGGCAGACCTCTGCCATGCTCATCTTCTCCGGACACACCTGTTGACATAGCCCGCACAGCGAGCATGAGTTGATCATCCGGTTGGCGTTGCGCACGCCCATGACAATGCAGAGGTTGTTATAGATCTCGCGCACGTAGCGCTTGGGGTAGGCGCGATACTCCTTCAGGTATTCGCAGACCTTAACGCACTCCATGCAGGAGCACGGGAAGCACCGATCCGCTTCTTTTTGAACTTCTTCGCGCGTGTACCCAATGATTGTATCCGCCGGAGCCACCTGCTGCACCGGTTCGAACGGTGTAATGTCAGTGTAAAGCCGCGATTCTTGGGATCCCTGCAGTTCCCGGCTGGCAGTTAACGAGGCGCCTTGCAGGAGCCGATCGATCGACAGTGCTGCGTAGCGGCCATCCTGAAAGGAGGTGATGGGCGAATACTGCCCAGACCCGTAGCGCATGGATCCGCCTGCGAACAACTTCGCAACATTGGTCGTGTATGTCACCGGATCGATCGTGAGTGGCATTTCAAGAGATCGTGTCAGTTCGCCTTCAGCGCCGATAGCCAAATAGACAGCGCTAAACCGCTGAAGAAGTGTGCGTAGGCCGTTCTCGCCATCATCATGCGTCACGCTCACGTTCGAATGGAGAAGGACCCCGAGATGAGCGAGCGAGGCCAGATCCGCATCGACTGCTGACTTCGGCAACACGTTTTGTGAGGCGTTCTGCAGCCGGGGCAGAAAGTTGGGCGCCGATTCGAACAGTTCGACCGTATAGCCCTTTACCGCCAGGTCGAGCGCCGCGGCAACTCCGCTGATACCCCCACCGACGATGGCAACGCTCTGCGGACGGGTACCGAATTTCCTGAGAGGCGCAACTTTTCCCCCGAACGCGACGGCTGCACGTTCCAGGGCGCTGAGGTTCAGCGGATCGCCCGCTTCCTTTCGCCTGCACGCTTGCTGGCAAGGATGATCACAGATTTGGGAGATGATTCGCGGCAGAGTGATGCTGCGTTGAAAAGTCTTGAGGGCTGTAGCAAAGTCGCCCTTCGCAATGCTCTGGGCCATTTTTCGCGCGTCGACGTGCACGGGACAGGCCGCGCTACACGCGGGTAGCTGTTCCTGAATGCATTGCGCTTCCCACTGCCTGACCCGCTCGCCGTCCATAGAGCCCTACCCATCCTGCGCTGATCGCTATAACGGCTGGTGCTTGCAAGAGCAGAGCAGGTGAAACAAACGACCCCGATTCACCTGCCCCGCCGCTCTTGCAACACAGACACTTCTAACGACTAAGCGAGTACCTGGTGTTTCTCCTCGATTGCCGCTTTCACCACCTTGGGCAGTGCCGGCACGCGCGTAATGCGGATGCCGCAGGCATTGTGGATTGCGTTGAGAATCGCCGGGTGCGGCGCTGTCAACGGTGCTTCGCCCACGCCCGCCGCACCGAACGGTCCCAGAGGACGCGGGGTCTCCTGGAAGATGATCTCAATATCATCCGGAACGTCCTGGATGTAGGGCAGGCCGCAGTTTTTCAGAGACGTATGGAACTTGAGGTCCTCGAAGTCCTCGGTGAGTGCCAACCCGATACCCTGCGCCAAGCCGCCATAGATCTGCCCTTCGACGGTGGCGCGGTTGATGATGGTACCCACGTCGGCCACGGTCGTGAACTTCACCACCTTCACTTCGCCGGTTTCCACGTTGACTTCCACTTCCGGCATGAACAGCTCGTACATGTAGATCGGGAATGGATTGCCTTTGCAGGTATTCGGGTCGCAAGCGGTGCAGTCGCTGGCCACCCATTTTCCGTCATAGTGCAGTGGAATGTTCTCCGCCACCATTTCGCCGTAGGTGCGATAAGTCCCATCCGGTTTCCGCATGGCTTTCAGCAGCATCTCAGCCGCAATCTTGGTGGCGTTCCCGGTGAAGACGTTGGAGCGGCTTCCGCCCGAAGGGCCGCTGTTCGGCAGCAGCGTGTCGTTCATCTGGAGAGCGATCTGCTCCGGCCTGATGCCCGCCGCGCGCAGTACTTCATGCGCAATGGTCAGCGACGACAGATCCGAACCCTGCCCGTGATCCTGCCAGGAGTTCAGAACTGTCACGCCAGTCGGCGTCAGCTCGACTGCTGAGGCCGAACTGTCCGGACCGTCCAGGCCGCATCCATAGAGGCCGAGAGCCAAACCTACGCCACGTTTCACCTTGTCGGTCGAAAGAGCCTTGCAGCGCTTCTTGGCTTCTTCGTACTTCGGACGAAGCTTGTCGAACATCGGCTCCAGGCAGTAGACGTCAGGCGTTTGCTGCGTGGGGGTGGTCGCGCCAGGACGATAGATGTTCTTGTATCGAAGATCGAACGGATCGACGCCCATCTTCTCGGCCAACATGTCGATGGCGATTTCCGATGCCAGGAAAGACTGCGGCGACCCGAAGGCGCGGAACGCGGAACCCCATGCATGGTTGGTACACACGGTCACGCCCTTGCCGCGAATATTTGGGATATCATAGCCCGCGCCAGTGAACTGACCCTGGCGCGAGGTCACCAGGTCGCCAAACTCGGAGTACGGACCATGATCGAGCCACCAGTCGGTTTCCATCGCCAGCAGCTTGCCGTTCTTGTCGGCAGCCAGCTTGATCTTGATTTCCGCGGGAGAGCGCTTACCGGTGTAGGTGATGTTCTGGTACTGGTTGTAGTCGAGCGAAACCGGACGGCCTGTTGCCAGGCAAGCCACGCCCAACAGAGCTTCCATTGTCGGGCTGAACTTGTAACCGAAGGTTCCGCCGGTGCCGTTCTGGATGAGGCGCAGTTTTTCGGGCGGCACGCCTATGCCCGGGCAAATCATGGCATGGTGCAGATGCAGGCCAATGCTCTTCGACTGAATGGTGAGGCGCCCCTCATCGTCCATGTATGCCTGGCCGCAGTCGGGCTCCAGATGCAGGTGCGGCTGACGGCTGCAGTACGTTTCCGTCTCGACCGTCCAGGCGGCCTTCGCCATGATCGGTGCGGTTTCCTCACCCTTCGCAACACCCTGCTCGTAGTACACATTCGGGGTTCCAGGGTGAATCTCGATAGCGTCGGGCGCCATGGCCGCCGGGCCGCTCATATATGCCGGCAATACCTCGAGGTCGACCTTAACTTCGGCAGCCGCGGCGCGAGCATGCTCTTCCGTATCGGCGCAGACGATGGCGATGGCATCACCATACTGAAAGACTTTCTCTTTGCAGAGAATCGGACGGTCCCAGCCGTCGCCCTTGTTGGTCGGGAAGGTGATCAGGCCGGTGATCGCGTTCTTGCCTTTTACATCTTTCCAGGTAACGACCTTCACCACCCCCGGCATCTTCTCGGCTTCGGTGGTGTCGATGCCTTTGATGTTGGCGTGAGAAACGTCCGCCTGCACCAATGCCAGACGCAGCGTGTCCGGCGGCATGTGCAAGGCGACATCGGCGCCGAAATCCCACGCGCCGGTCACCTTTGCGAGCGCCGAAGGACGATGATAGGTGGAACCAAGAATCGAGCCGTTGTCGGGCGGTTGCTTGAAGAGGAGATCTTCCTTCTTCTTCTCGCCGCGCAGAACGGCAGCCGCGTCCATGACGGAATCGACCAGCGGCTTGTAGCCCGTGCAGCGGCACGCGTTCTTGTTGGTCTGAAACCATTCGCGAACTTCTTCGCGAGTCGGTTTGTTGTTCTTATCGAGCAGCCCCTTTGCCGACATCAGGAAGCCCGGCGTGCAGATGCCGCACTGCGCGGCGCCGTGCGCCATCCACGCCACCTGCAGCGGGTGCAGGTTGTCAGGGGTGCCAATTCCTTCGATCGTGGTGATCTTCGCATCCTTCTCGAGATCTTCCATCAACACCATGCAAGCACGGATCGGCTCACCGTTGATCAGGACAGTGCATGTGCCGCATTGCCCTTCAGCGCAACATGCTTTGCAACCCGTCAGGAGAAGCTGCTCGCGCAGGACCTTTACGAGGCTCCCCTCTGGATCAATGATGACGGGACGATCCACGCCGTTCACGTTCAGAAATCGTCTCTCCATGAACTATTCCTTTCCGGGATGCTGGCGTCTGCCAAGCGGCTTCCAGCAAACCTCGAACATTGTTCGCGAAGACATCATTGCGACCAGTGCCGACTCGACCGTTCACCCCGCACCGCTGTCAGGCTCTGGCGAGACCCAACAACTTAGGACGCATAAGATATCTGCACGCCGACCTATTGACGCGCCATCGGGTCCACCGTTGCAATCCCGTTGCCTTGCTCGAAGTTCAGATCGCACAGCCCCGTGGCTTGCCCCAGCTACGCACCGCGAAGTCTATTCCGCACCTATAAGATAACAGATATTAAGGTCTGTTAACCTTTAATTTCTACAGCTCAGATCGAAGCGGCGCGCTTTAAAGTCGCCTCGGTAACCGCCTCCGCAGAGAAGAAGCTGCAGGCCAGACTGCCAGGCTCGGCATCCGATGGTACTGGTCTGGGCGAAGCGTCAGCACGTCGGACACCTCAGTTTCGGCATCTGCCGTGGCACATGCCGATTCAGCAGGCACGCGCCGATTGACAGCCGGCTAGAAGCCGTAGGTAACCTGAATGCCCAACTGCTTTCGCGCGTGCAAATTCACTCCGGGCTGAACGTGCCCAGCGATCTGAGCCACGCCGAAATCGACGGCAAGCTTATGTTCCGGCGCCGGGAGGAGCCGGACGGCATAGGTCAGGGTGGTCGGAATATTGAGGTTCGGGAATCCCTCCGGATGTTTCGGCTGCTGCGCGACTTCCGAGGCGAAGACCATAGTGGCCTTATTTGGCAGTTTCACAACGAATGCCGCTGAGCCGAATGCGCACGCTTTCCAGTCCGGCGCATTGCCGCCCATTCCCCAAAGCTGGGCGTTGGTTCCCCGAACACCGCCGGTAAGGATCACAGGGAGTTTAGACTTCGGCAGGATGGTCTTGCTGCCAACGCCGTAAACGTCGCCGTTGCTCGTTTTCTTGTGGTAGAGAGCACCACCGACGTTCTCGACGCCCCATCTCCCCATGCCTCCGACTGAGAAGGCCGGGATCCAGTTGTGCTTGCCCCAGTTCTCGGGAACAATGTTGATCTTGCCATGGACGATGTTGAAACCGTCCGACCAAAGCTGGCTGAGGTTCGGATCGCTTGCCTGGCTTAAGAAGTTGCGGGTGAACCCGAATTCGGTTCGGCCGAGAGCTCCGAAAGTAACCGAAGTCTCATAGAAGTTGCCAATCACGTTGCCGGCAT
>Ga0335085_10013940_pt1 | contig 11759 bp, 9 predicted proteins | sample Lox_Sample_45_FD_206712 | JGI IMG/M metagenome (GOLD analysis project Ga0335085, IMG submission 206712) | Soil microbial communities from Loxahatchee National Wildlife Refuge, Florida, United States - Lox_Sample_4.5 | ecosystem: Environmental > Terrestrial > Soil > Wetlands | place: USA: Florida...
AGCTTCTGGTCGATCGAGACATCCTTCAGGAGGTCCGGGCGCACCGCGATGTTCTGCATCGGGTCCATCGTCTGTGCCATAGCCGGCCGCGCCGTAAGGAACAAAGCCGCGAACGCCAGAACTACACTCAAGCGGAAAGCTTGCGGTCCAGCGACGCCGGAACCCGAATTGGCAACAGATAGCTTCACAGAAAATGTGTCTCCCTAAATTCCTATTCCTTTTCCTTGGGCACGGCCGCAGCCACGGTCGGCTGAGCCAGGTAGCCGCACGGCCCCTGCTCATAAGTCGCATCGGGCTCGCCGGCGGCACCCACCGGCGGGATCGTCCCACCGGCAGCTTGCATTTCCTGCGCTGAACGCGCCGGTAGTCCGCGCTGGAGCGTCAAATCCATGGCACGGCCGATCGGAATCTGCACGATGCCGCCCCTCTTGTTGAGCCACGCATAGCTATCGACTTGCTTTCTCTGTTCGGCGCAGAACGAAACGAGATCCTGGTGTGGGCTCGCCTGAAGCAGCGGCCCTGTGGGAATCTCACGCGAATTCGCAAAGGGCGAAGCCTTCGGCCCGAGCGGCGTCAGCTTATCCAGATAACCGAAAACGAAGCGCATCGAAACGAGTGTAACGGCTAGCAGCACCGCCAGCCAGAAGCCGAATTTGAGTAAGGCTCGTAGATCGGCGTCGCGAACCTCGTACCCGGGTCCTCTTCCGTTAGCGCCGTGGGGATCGTGATCGTGCGGTGCACTCACGTCTCAACCTCCCTTCCATGCGGACCCAGATGGTGTAGGAAATCCGACGTGGGCGGAATCGCGGGCGACCTGCCCGGAAAGCGGGGATCGTGCAGAGGCAACAGCGGAAATCTCTTCAACTGCATGCAGAAAACTGCGACCCAGATACCACCCAAACCGATCGTGGCAAATAGAATTCCGAAGTCGCTCCACCTCGGCCCCTTTTCGTAAGCGGGCGCCGTCTGCCAATACACATCCAGCAAGGTGAGACAAAATTGCCACGCCGCCACTTTAGCCAACCGCGACAGCCGCCTCTTAATGCTGCGCATCAGCAGGCAGAAGAATGCCACGAAGAAGTGCAGGAAGAGAAGCAGGCCACCGATGACGCCCCAAGGGCCAAACGCCCGGGATGTGTAGTACGGGATCTCCTGCTTCAAGTTCCCGGCCCAGATAATCAGGAATTGCGAGAACGACAAGTAAGCCCACAGGAGCGTGAACACCAGAATCAGGTTTCCAACGTCCAGATAACGCGAAGGCTCCAATGCATCCTTGAGCGGCTCGTTTTCGGCGAGACGCCTCAGCACAATCACGCCGAAGCTGTATCCCGCTAAAAGGAAAATGACAATATAGAGGAAACCGTAAATCGTCGAGAACCAGTGCGGCTCAAGGGACATCACCCAATCGATCGCGGCGACAGTCACAGTCGCAGCGCCAATCACCAATCCCGGGGCGCTTATCACTTCCATTGAATGGGAGATCGAGGGGTCGCCCGTCGCGTCTTCCCGCGCGGACAATCGATTCAGCCAAAATGCAAGGATCAGCCATATCGCGAAATACACGAACGCGCGAATGATCCAGCCGTGCACCGTGAGATACCACAGCTTTGCGGCGAGAATACTGTCACCTGCCGCCGGATGCACCCACGACGAATACAGCTTGGTCATGGTAAAGAGCGGCACGAGAAAGAAGAGAGCGATCAAAGGCAGCGTTCGCGCACCAGCTTCAAAAATGCGGCGGAGCGGATAGCCCCACCAGCCGCCCGTCGTGTGGTGGATCATGAGCGCGCCGAGCATGCCAACCGAAACGGCCGCCCAGAAGACGAATCCGATCAAGTACTGGTGCAGGAACGGCAGCCATGCATCGTCGCCGGAGCCGCGCGTGAGAAACCCAATAATCACGAATACAACGATCCCGGCGAAGCCGATTGCGAAGGCGCGCTTCTGTCCGGCTTCGATCAGCGCCAGGTTTGCATCCCGATTTGTTGCCGGTGAACTCATTGCGATTGTCCCGAACTCTGTCCCGCCACAGCCTGCCCCGTAGAGACTCTGGCCAGTGCTGATCGTTCCGCCTCGGGCACGTCATCCAGAGTGGCGTTGCGGCTCAATTGCAGCACGCGAATATAAGCGGCAATTCTCCAACGGTCGCCGACGTCCACGCGGTCGGCGTAGCTATACATCGCACCGAAGCCGTTGGTCATCACGCCGAAAAAATGTCCCACGGGGGCCTGCCGTAGCCGGTCCGAATGGAACGACGGCGGATGGGGAAATCCGCGCTGCACGATCATGCCGTTGCCGCTGCCGGTGTAGTCATGGCAGGGAGTGCAGTAGATGTTATAGCGCTCGCGACCACGCTCCAGATCGGCTGGAGTGATCGGAAACGGGAAGCGATTCGCCTCGACACCGTTTTCGGTACCGGTAAAAAGCAGTGTGTCGGTACGCAGCTCGCCACGAGCCACCGTGCCCGGGACCATTGGCCGCTCTGAACGCCCGTCTGCAAAGAAAGTGGTGGGCTCGTAGGGCAGATACTTCGGCTGAATGTGCATGTCCAGACGACAGCCAGACACCAAGAACGCCAAGGCGCCAAGCCAGGCAGCCATGCGAACGCGCGCGAATTTGCGGCTACTCTTCAACTTCGACCACCTCATTGGGACGCAGGCTTTCCAGGAATGCCCTCGTTGCAGCGCGATCAAATTTCTTGTCGCGCGCCGTGATGCACAGAAAGAAACGATCGGTGGACGCCATCATGAAGCGCGGCGCATTGAACAACGGGTGATACGGCTGCGGCAATCGATTAAGCGCTAGCATGCCCAGCACCGCTGTCAGCGATGCACCGAGGATCGTTAGCTCAAACGTTATCGGGATCCACATGGGCCAACTGTTGGGAGGCTTGCCGCCAATGTCCCATTGATAACTGATCACGTTAGCGTAGTAGCACATGCCAAAACCGGTGCACCCACCGAGAATTCCGCCGCACAGCACGAGCGACGGCAGCGCCGTCCAATCAAAACCGACCGCTTCCGCCAAGCCCTCGACCGGAATCGGCGTATACGCATCGAAGCTCTTGTAGCCCGCCTGGCGCGTACGGTGCGCGGCGGCAAGGATCTGTTCCGGAGTATCGAACTCCGCGAGAAGGCCGTAAATTGGCTTAAGCTCCATGGCGTTCTCTCTCTGCTAGCTCGTAATTTCCGGATTTGGGTTGCGCACGCGCGCCAGGAAACTGGTGCGCGGGCGCGTGTTCAAGTCCGCAAGGATCCGGTAATCGCGCGTCTGAGCCTTCAGTTTCGAAACGCGACTGTTCGGGTCGTTGATATTGCCGAAGACGATCGCGTCAGCCGGGCATGTCTGCTGGCACGCCGTCAGAATTTCACCGTCACGAATCGTTCGATTCTCTTCTTCCGCCTTAATTCGCGCTGCATTGATTCGCTGCACGCAATAGGTGCACTTTTCCATGACTCCGCGCGACCGGACTGTCACGTTGGGGTTGCGGACGCCGAAAAGGCTCGGAGTGGTGTAGTCGGAGAAGAGATAGAAGTTGAAGCGGCGAACCTTGTACGGACAGTTGTTGGAGCAATACCGCGTGCCGACGCAACGGTTATAAATCATGTCGTTCAAGCCTTCGGAGCTGTGCGTCGTGGCGCCGACGGGGCAAACATACTCGCATGGCGCATTCTCACACTGCATGCACGGCATCGGCTCGTAGTACATCTCTGGGGCGTCCAGGTCGCCGCGGAAGTATGTATCGATGCGAATCCAATGCATGGCGCGGCCACGCTCGACTTGCTCTTTGCCAACTACGGCGATGTTGTTTTCCGCCTGGCACGCAATGACGCAGGCGTTGCAGCCCACACATCGGTTCAAGTCAATGGACATGCCCCAGGCGTATTCGTTGTACGCCCAGCCGGGATACAGAGAACTCCTTTCGTTGCCCTCTTCTTCTGCATTCCTGGCGAAACTTGGATTTTTCTTGAACTCATCGAGCGTGGCAATCTGTATCAGGCCGCGTCCATGCTCGGGCTCGATGGCCGTCACACTCTCTTCTTCAACCGGATGACCATCGACGTCGATTGTGTACTGCTGCTGGGTCGTAGCAAAGGAGTACGTATTTCCGGTCTTCTTGACTTGCAGACCGGCCGCAAAACCGGGGGCACTCGTGGTTCTCAGGAAATAAGCATTGAAGCCAGGGCCGTTGCCGATGCTCCCGGCACGGCGGCGTCCGTATCCCAAATGCAGCGTGATTGAATTGTCGGCATGGCCGGGCACAATAAAGACCCCAGCATCCACATTGCGGCCGCCCAGCGATAGCGTTACGTAATCGCCCTTGTTCAGGTTCAGGCGCTCTGCTGTTGCGGGCGAAACCATCGCGGCATTGTCCCAGGTAAGACGCGTGATCGGCTTCGGCAGTTCCTGTAACCAGCCGTTGTTTGCGTAATAACCGTCTCCGATAGAAGGATCGGGCAAGAACACGATCTCGAGCGCGTCAGCAGCCGGCGCCTGAACCGAGGACTGGCTCAAAAAGGCGGGATTCACTGTAACCGAACTCGCGGGAAAAGCTGTGCCTGCGATAAGCCCCACTTCCAGCGACTTCTCCCACAAGTCCTCGAATGCCCCGCCCTTCTCCGTTCGCTGACCCTGCCAATAATTGCGAACCAAGTCGTGAGCGGACGTGCCCGAATCGCCCGTGAGAAGCGCCACAATTTCCAGCGGCGAGTGCGCAGCTTCATAGAGCGGCGCAATCAAGGGCTGGACAATCCCTGCCGTGCCGTCCAACGCCCGTGCATCACCCCAGCTCTCGAGGTTGTGCGCCATCGGGACATGCCAGTGACAGAGTTCCGCTGTCTCATCCGCGTAGAGGCCGCAATGAATTCGCAGACGCGCCTTGAAAATCGCATCGACGAAGTTTAGATCGGCGGGTGCGTCATATGCGGGGTTCACGTCCAGAAACAGCACAACTTGCGCTTTGCCGGCGTTCAAGTCCCCAACAAGATCCTGCAGGGAACTTGTCTGATTCACCGGATTCGCTTCGACGGGATCGGTGTACTCGACTGTCTTGCCGACGTTTCCGAGCGCTGCATTCATCGCATGCGCGAGCGCATGCACAAATGGAGGCTGCTGCTCGCCGGCTATTACGATTGAGGAACCACGGTGGGCCGTGAGGTCGCGCACGACTCCGCCGACCCAGTCGGCCGGAATTTTCGCTGTGCCGCCGGCATTAACGCCGGACACGCCAATGCCGGCCGCAACCGCACGGGCGTATGCCTCAATGTCGCAGGAACGCATCGCCAAGCGATGGTCGGCCGATGCGCCGGTGCTGCTCGGCATACTTTCGACCACATACAATCTGGTTGGATTTGAGGACGCTCCAGCCGCCAAATCACGCCGCGAAGTGAAGTCCTTCGTGTGACGAACATGTCCCGGCCCCACATTGAGAAAATCCGCATCAAGCGACAGCACAACATTGGCTTTATCGAAGTGGTAGACCGTGTTTACGTACTTTCCGAAAGCCAAGCGACCGCCTTCACGTGGCGAATCGCCGGTCACAGCCTCATACTGATGCCACTTCGCCGCGGGATACATCGTGAGCAGCTTCTTGATTTGCGCGGCGAGCGTCGGAGAGCTTATCGTCCTTGTCAAAATGCGGAGATCGGCGCCATTTTGCCCGATCTGCTGATTGAAGTCGGCCATAGCGGCAGCGAAATGCGGCCAGTCGGTAATTCGCCCGTCGTGGAGCACCGATTGCGAACGATCCGGATCGTACATGTTCAAGATCGACGCCATCGTAAAGACGTCCGCCGCACCCAGGCTGCCGGGATGCTGCGGATTGCCTTCCATCTTGGTCGGACGGCCCTCATAACTCCACACCAACACGCCGGTACCGACACCCTGCTGTACAACGGATGAGGCATAGAAGAGAGGGCGCCCCGGAATAATCTCTTCGGGCGGCTTTACGTAAGGAACGATATGCTCGGTCGGAAGCTTCGTGCAGGCACCAAGGCCCGTCAGCGCAGCCGAAACGCCGATCAGTTTCAGCATGTCGCGGCGGCCGACGTCGTCCGAAAAACGCCCCGGCATAGAGAGCTCAGTGTTCTTCGGAAATTCGTTTTCCTTGAAGTTGCGGAATTCCGGCGTGTCCGACAGTTCCTCGAGGCTTTGCCAGAAGCGCTTATCGCCGCCCTGAGCAAGCCGTGCGCGGGCTGCGGCGAGGTCGATGGAATTGTTGGGCTCTTTGCTCATCGTTCCGCTTTCATCGGTGACACGTCGAACAGCTCTGCATAAAACGCGTATCGTGAATTTTATAATCCGCCAGCAACTTGCGCCCCAGCGTAAGCTGGTCGGTATACGTAACGCCGTTGTACGTCACGGGATTGTCTCGTGACGGCTGCTGGTAAAACGCATTGAAAACTTCCGACTGGGGCCGCAGATTCTTTTCGGGTTGCCGGTGGCAATCGAGGCACCAGGACATGTAGAGCGTCCCCGCGCGGTACGTCAGCGGCATGTCGCCGACCGGACCATGGCAGGTCGTGCAGCCGATCCCCTTATTAATGTGAATGCTGTGGTCGAAATAAGCGAAATCCGGGAGCGCATTCACGCGAACCCATGAGAGAGATGTGTTCGTCCGATAGCTAGCGCGCACCGGTTCGAGCATGTCTGCGTTGGTCCATATCTGCGAGTGGCACGTCATGCAGGTCTGTGTCGGCGGAACGCCGGCAAAAGAGGACTTCTCCACCGTTACATGGCAATACCGACAATCGATTCCCAATTCACCTACGTGATGGCGGTGGCTGAACGGCACCGGCTGTTGCTCGGTGTAATTCTGGCGAGTGTACCAGGGCGAGAGCGCGATCGTATACAGTGCCCATCCCAAGAACCCCACAAAGACCACGCCACCAAAGATCGTGAACCTTGAGATCAAGTTGGTGCTGCGATGAAAAATCTGCGCCATGGTTCCCTTGAGATCCGCCGCTAGTCCGCGGCGGCGTGCGCCCCTTCCTCGCTCGTCTCATGCACCAGCGAACGAACCTCGACGATCGAAATCATCGGCAGGTACCGCAAGAAGAGGTAGAACAATGTAAAGAACAGGCCAACCGTTCCCAGAAATGTCGCCCAATCCCAACGAGTCGGGTAGTACATTCCCCAAGCCGACGGTGTGAAATCGCGGGACAGGCTCACCACCACGATAACAAACCGCTCAAGCCACATTCCGAGGTTGATGACGAGCGAAATACAGAAAAGCACAAACGTGTTTCTGCGTATTTTCTTGCTCCAAAGCGCCTGCGGAATCAAAAGGTTTGTCGCGATCAGCGTCCAATATACGAGCGCGTAGGGCCCAAACATGCGATTCGACATCATGTCCCGTTCAAACGGATCGCCGCTGTAGTAGGCCATGAACGTCTCAATCGCGTATCCATAGGCCACAATCATGCCGGTAGCGAGCATTACCTTGGCCATGATGTCCAAGTGACGCATCGTGACCAAATCTTCCAGGTGATAGTACTTGCGCAGCGGAATAGCGAGCGTCAACACCATGGCAAATCCGGAATAGATGGCGCCCGCAACGAAATAGGGCGGGAAAATCGTGCTATGCCAGCCGGGAACAAGGGCGATCGTAAAATCAAAACTCACGACGGTGTGCACGGAGACAACCAGCGGCGTGCACAAGCCGGCCAGCAGCAACGAAGCCGTCTCATAGCGCGACCAATGAACGGCCGAACCCCGCCAGCCCATCGAGAGGATCCCGTAAATAATCTTTGTCGCTTTGTTCTTGGCGCGGTCGCGCAGCGTGGCAAGGTCAGGAATCAAGCCAACAAACCAGAAAAGAAGGGACACTGTGAAGTAGGTCGATACGGCGAACACGTCCCAAACCAGCGGACTGCGGAACTGCGGCCACAGCCACATGGGGTTCGGATACGGAAGCAGGTAAAAGAACATCCATGGACGGCCCATGTGCAGAAGCGGAAACATGCCCGCGCACATGACGGCAAAAATCGTCATCGCTTCCGCAAAACGGTTGATCGACGTGCGCCACCGCTGGTGCAATAGCAAAAGGAAGGCGGAAATCAGCGTCCCGGCATGACCGATTCCGATCCACCAGACGAAATTGACGATTGCGAAGCCCCACGCCGCCGGGATTCGAATACCCCAAATCCCCACGCCCTTGATCATGAGCATCGTGACGACCAGGTTCAGCAGCAGCAAGAGGCCCAGGCTGATCAGGAAACCAAAAGCCCAGCCTGGCGTTGTCCCTTGGGAAAGGACGATCGCGCTGATCTTGTCAGTAACAGAAGAAAACGTATGCCCCGGCGAAATCAGCGGCTCAGGGCTATACGCTGCAGCTCTTTTGTGAGAACCCTCAGAATCCACTCGAAGTTCCTCAGACTTTTCGGTCCACCCTACTGACGATGGGAAGGGATTTTCTAACTCCTGTCATCGCACCCGTACGATGATTGCTTCTGGCCACTCCCTAGCGCATTTTACTTCGTATGATTACGCTCAACCGTCACTTTAGGACGCAACAGATTAAACTTATTGCCGCTTCTACGCAAGCTGATTTCAACAATTTTTTACCGTAGAAACTTGCAAGCCACATCCACGAAAAAATAAAGATATTGTTAACGCTTCGCGTCGCGGAATGCCCGAATTTCAGCTTGCAATTGGCTGTTTACATTAAAGAATGGCACCGTTTCGCCAACCCGCAGAGCGGATGCAACGATTGTTAAAATCGTTTCATGCGATTTCGCGCTCCGATTCGCTTGAGACTCCCCGTGCTCGTCTTTGCCACGCTCTACACATGTTTGCTCGCGGGCTTCTGCGCATCGGATTCGCTGGCGGATACTATCGTCCTCAAAAACGGCCGCAAGATCGTTGCCGGCAACATTGTTGAATCGGACGGGAAAGTGACCTATCAAACTCCGGCGGGTGAAATGTCGATCCCAGAATCGATCGTTGATCACATCGATAAAAATGATTTCGCTTACACCAGCGCCGACGCGGCCAGAAGCGCAGCCGCTTCGGTTCATGTGGACGCTGCAGCGATCGCTCCCACAACCGGCTACGACACGATCGCGGCGCTCGCCGTCCACGACGCTGCGATCGACTATGAATATCTCGCGCGTCTGGACAATCAAGCCCGATTCGGCGCGGCGATCGATATTGCTAAGGACGCGGCGGCACACCACGCCGCAGCGCAGTTTCTAATTCGAAGAGGCGACACGAACTCCGCCATAGATCAGTACAAGCAGGCTCTCGTGTTCGCGCCGCAAAACACGGGTCTACTTCTGAATATTTCCGTTTTGTATTTACGCCAGAGCCGGTTTACAGACGCGATTGACGCGCTGGAGCAGGCGCGCCGCGTCGCGCCAAATTCGGCGGATGTGGCGAAACTGGAAGGCTGGGCGTACTACGGAGCCAACAAGGTGGATCAAGCCGTTTCGGAATGGCAAATAGCGCAGAAACTGCGTCCGGATCCGGACGTTGCGCAGGCGCTGAAAAAGGCGGAGCGCGACAAGTCCGAGGAGGAGACGTATCGCGAGGGCGAGACGGCGCATTTCGACCTGAAATATTCGGGGGCGGCTACGCCCGATCTTGCGGCGGCGATCCTGGCTGCGCTTGAAGACGATTTTAACGACATCCAGTCGCAACTGGATTACACACCGCCGGAACAGATTGGCGTGATCCTTTATACCGATCAGGCTTTTGCAGACATTACGCGCGCCCCTAGCTGGGTTGGTGCTCTTAACGATGGCCGACTGCGCATTCCCGTGCAGGGACTCACCGGAGTTACACCCCAACTCGCTCATGTTTTGAAGCACGAACTCACGCACAGTTTTGTCGGCCAAAAAACGCATGGACGTGCGCCCACGTGGCTCCAGGAAGGAATCGCACAATATATGGAGGGACTGCGGAGCGGGCCGTCCGCCGCCGCGTTGCTCCAAGCTGCGAGCGAGGGCCGGCCGCCTCAATTCAATGGACTGGAGGGCTCTTGGATGGAACTATCCGGCGAGCCGGCCGCTTACGCTTACGCGTGGTCGCTGGCCGCTGTGGAATCCATCGTCGATTCGGGCGGCATGGGCGACGTTAGCCGCTTGCTCGATCGCGTTGCGGTTGATCCCTCGCCGGAACAAGCCCTCGAAGCCGCGCTGCATGAGAATTATTCCGACCTTACCGCGCAGACAATTCAGTACTTACGACACCAATATGGCCGCTAGGAGTGCAATCATGCAGACAGCTCGACGCGCCGCTTTTGTGCTGCTGATCGTTTGGCTTGCGCCGCTTGCAGTAAATGCTCAAGCGGAGGTTCTTTCGCCGAAGGCGCAGGCGTTGGCTGTTGCTCTCGCAAAGTTGAAAGAGCACCCCAACGACTTTGCGGCCCAGGAATACTACCTGGATACGTTTCCGCGGAACTACAACGAATTCTTGCAACTCTTTGATTTAGATCGGGAGCTTTACTTTGACAGCCACGACTACATCTCGATCTTGCCTTCACTTGCAAAAACGCACGAATTACAGGTTGGTCAGCTGCTCGTCGGGCTCAGCAAAAACGCCCACTATGAGGCTGATGCACCCGGAGACTTGCGGGACGTTACGACCGAATATGGCAGTGAGCATACAAAAATCTTTGCGCGGCTACTTCTTCGACTTTCGGCCACCGATCGCGCCCATGAGATCACCTTCCTCGCGGATGCCGAAAATTTTGGTGGCTACCCCGACTTTCAAAAATTGATCGATAACCTGAAGAGTCTAGGCCAACAACAGCTAGCTCGCGCTTTCGAAACAGCTCGAACCAAACGGAAGAAACAGCCGCACGATTGAGTTAATTGCTCGCGTTGCTCGGTTGCTGGCGCCGTTGTTGCTTTGGTTAGCGAGCAAAAATAAATGGCGGCTTGGGCGACAAGTAGATTGACGCATACGGCGCCTTAAAAGCCGCTTAAAGAGCCAAAAAGGGGACACGAATGGCGCCTTTGGCGCCATAAATTGATGCATCAGCGTTTTGCGCGGCAGAGCAAGCAAGGAATTTTGGCCGGCTTCAGAATCCGTTCGACTTTTGACGCGACGGAGCGGGGCGTTGAGCCAAGTAACTGCGCGCGTGGGCAAGCTGCGGAAGGTTCGGGTCGGCATCTTTCCATGCGGCGAGGAAATACGAGTATTCTTTTCCGGCAGATTGAAGGTCACCCATTTTTTCGCTGCACAAGGCAATCCCATAAAGCGGGAATCCGGAATGAGGACGCTCGAACAGGGCCTGCTGGTACGCGGCCTTAGCGCCGGCGAAGTCGCCTGCTGCGAAGAGGGCGGCGGCTTCGGTTTCGCCCACCGGTCTTATATAGAGCGGCGGTTCGTGATAGCCGAGCGCCTTTTCTTCCTTCGCGGCGCGCGTGAACACGGATTTGGCTTCGGCTGTCTGTTTTGCCGCTTCGAGCGCCGAGCCGCGCAATTCGAGCGACATTACCGAGAGCATGCGGAGCAGTGGCTCGATGTCTGCGTCAGAATCGACAGGAATTTTCGGCGGCGCGGCGGGTTTGGCTGAAGGAGATACTGCTGTGCCGGGCGGACGCTTTTGCATTTGCGCTTCGTTCATCTGCTGGGTCATACGCCAGAGGCCCGCGTCAAATTCGGCTGACTCGACCTGCGCCTTTTCAGCATCGCGTGCATCGGCTGCCTGCATGCCCGCGCCGAGCGTGACAAGTTCTCGCGCCAGGAATCGCAAGTTCGGTTGGGAGGCGGGCGGCTCCTTGGCTTGAGCAAGAACGATCACTTGCGCCCAG
>Ga0335085_10013941_pt1 | contig 11759 bp, 14 predicted proteins | sample Lox_Sample_45_FD_206712 | JGI IMG/M metagenome (GOLD analysis project Ga0335085, IMG submission 206712) | Soil microbial communities from Loxahatchee National Wildlife Refuge, Florida, United States - Lox_Sample_4.5 | ecosystem: Environmental > Terrestrial > Soil > Wetlands | place: USA...
TCCCGCTGCGCCGTCTCGAGCGTTCGCAACGGCTGCTGCAGATACGGGCTGATGTCGCCAGCCGCCGGTTTCGCCGGCTTTTCGTCGGTCATGGGATGCTTCCATTCAAAGACTCGTGCCATCACACATGCTTCATCGATCCATCCGAGAGCCTTCTGAAGTCGCTGAGCACGGCCTCTATGAGCTTCTGACGCCGCGGGTCGCGCCCTGCCCGCGGGCCGGCCAAGAGCGTGATCAGATAGCGGGCCTTCTCCGCCGCCTCGACCCAAGTCGCAGCGGGGGCCGTGAGGAGAAACCTCTCCAGCACTTCGCGGCGCTCGCGCAGGGCGGCCTGGTCGATTTCGACATGGGCGAGGCGCCGCCGGATTTCGGTGGCCCGTTGAGCCATCATCCCGCGGTGCTCGTCCAGCGTGATCGATTTGTCTGCCAGGATCCCTGCCCTCGCCGTCAGGAGGCGGAATCGCGCGCCACGCGGGCATCAAGGACGCGGGTGGCAAGCTCGTGCAGCAATGTCTTGAATTCTGTCGGCGAGAGTCCGGCGCTATGCACGGCGTGCTGCAGGACGCCATCGGCGAGCAGGTCGCCGAGAGTCGCCTCCGCGACGGCCTGCGGCAGGTCCAGCGCATCGGCCTCCGCGACCGCTTCCAGCTCCGCAGGATCGACTTCGAGGTCTTGGCCGAGGCCGGCCCCGCCTCGCGGCCGCAGCGAGATCACGGTCGCGGTCCGCCGCCAAGCGGGAAACGACAGGGCTTCGAGCAACTCCTCGTTCGTCTCGACGGTGTAAGTCCCGGCCGGCTGCATCTCGTCCAACGCGCTCAAGGAAAACGGGCGACGAAACGTTACGGTCTTTTGGCTGGTTCGCACGGTCATCCGGCGCCTACATTCTCGGCACGCGACCTGCGTGAAAAGGCGCGACAGAGGATTTGCCGCAAGCTCTTATATAGGATGTCTCATCAATAAGTACAACAATAAAGCAAGATTCCGGGAATTTCGAATGTTTCAGATCTTCCGAAAATAAATTCAGCCACGATGGCGTTTTATTTCTCGGATATTTCCGATATCTGCGTTCGCGGCGTCGGACCGGTCCTGTCACTCCGGCAAAGGCGCATGAAAGTACCCGGACCCCGCTTCGCGGGGTGACATTCAGGGAAGTCAGCGGCGACCGAAAATCCCAGATTGTCGCCCTACGCGGCGGTGCCGCCGACCGTCAGCCCCTCGATCTTCAGAGTCGGCTGTCCCACGCCCACGGGGACGCCCTGGCCGTCCTTGCCGCAGGTGCCGACGCCGGGGTCGAGGCGCATGTCGTTGCCGACCATGCTCACCTTGGTGAGCACGTCCGGACCATTGCCGATGAGGGTCGCGCCCTTCACGGCCGGGCCGAGCTTGCCGTCCTCGATCTTGTAGGCCTCGGTGCAGGTGAAGACGAACTTGCCGCTGGTGATGTCGACCTGGCCGCCGCCGAAGTTCACGGCGTAGAGGCCCTTCTTCACCGACTTGATGATCTCCCGGGGATCGTGCGGGCCGGCCAGCATATAGGTGTTGCGCATGCGCGGCATGGGGGCGTGGGCGAAGCTCTCGCGCCGGCCGTTGCCGGTCGGCTCCATGCCCATGAGGCGGGCGTTCTGGCGGTCCTGCATGTAGCCGACGAGGATGCCGTCCTCGATCAGCGTGGTGTACTGGGTCGGCGTGCCCTCGTCGTCGACGGTGAGGGAGCCGCGGCGGTCGGGGATCGTGCCGTCGTCGACCACGGTGACGCCCTTGGAGGCGATGCGCTGGCCCATGAGGCCGGCGAAGGCCGAGGTCTTCTTGCGGTTGAAATCGCCCTCGAGCCCGTGGCCGATGGCCTCGTGCAGGAGGATGCCCGGCCAGCCCGGCGCCAGCACCACCGGCATCTCGCCGGCCGGCGCCGGCACCGAGCCGAGGTTGACCAGCGCCTGGCGCAGCGCCTCGTCGGCGGCCGGCTTCCAGGTGGCGGGATCGAGATAGAGGTCGTAGCCGGTGCGGCCGCCGGCGCCGTAGCTGCCGGTCTCCTGGCGGTCGCCCTCGCCGACGACGACGCTGATGCCGATGCGGACGAGCGGGCGGATGTCGCCGACGCGCGCCCCGTCAGGCCGCAGGATCTGCACCGCCTGCCACACGCCGGAGATCGAGGCCATCACCTGTCGCACGCGCGGATCCTTGGCCCGCACATAGGCGTCGATCTCGGCCAGCAGGCCGACCTTGCGTTCGAACGGCACCAGCGCCAGCGGGTTGTCGTCGGTGTAGAGGTTGCGGTTGGTGCCGCGCGGCGCCAGCGCGAAGCTGCCGCCATGGCCGGCATGCACCGCCTTGACGGTGGCGGCGGCGCGGCGGATGGCATCCTCGCTGAGCTCGGAGGCGTGCGCATAGCCGGCGGCCTCGCCGGCAATCGAGCGCAGGCCGAAGCCCTGGGTGGTGTCGAAGCTGGCGGTCTTGAGCTTGCCGTCGTCCCAGCCGAGCGCCTCCGACTGGTTGTATTCAAGGAAGATCTCCCCGTCGTCGGCCCCCTTGAGGGCGTCGCCGACGATGCGCTCGACGCGCGTGCGGTCGAGGCCGGCGCGGGTGAAGAACAGCTCATCGGTCCTGGCGATATCGGTCATGACGGGACTCCGGCGGGCAAGATCGTGGGTCTGTCACAGATATAGGAGGGCGAGGGCGCGAGCGCAGGGGTCTGCTGCGCGCGAATCGCACGTCGTCGGCGCATGGTCTAGCGCATTCTGCGACAGAACGCCGCAATAATCGGCGGCGGCCCAGGCCGCAGCCACGGCATCGCGGGCAGCCCCGGTCCGACATCGAGGTGCGGGTCGGCCTCGGATCCCGATTGCCGCGGCCATGACCGTGTTGGGGGAAGACATGCCCTTGCGAAAGCAGGAGGAAAAGGCCAGAGATCAATCGCCGCAGGGACCAGGGTGGGGCACTTGTGGTAGCGGAATGAGCGGTGTAGGTTCGCGCGCGTCACGGCGCGGCCAGTGGGGCTAAGAGGGCGCGCGGCCGGGTGCGGACCCGGAGACGGCACTTCAGACGGAGCGGAGATGGTGTTGGCAAGACTAGGGGCCTTCTGGGCGACGCTGGCAGCGTCGATATTGGCGCCGGCGGCGGCGTTCGCCGACAAGCCGAAGGAGTGGGAGTGGACCTTCCAGGACTCGGCGACGCCGGTGATGGACGCGGTGGTGGCGCTTCACGACAAGCTGCTGTGGATCATCACGATCATCTCGGTGTTCGTGCTGGGCTTGCTGGTCGTGGTGATCGTGCGCTTCAACGAGAAGCGCAATCCGACGCCCTCCAGGACGACCCACAACACGACTCTCGAGGTGCTCTGGACCGTCATTCCCGTCCTGATCCTGCTGTTCATCGCCTTCGGCCCGCCGATGAGCTCGTTCCGCCTGCTCTATTTCGCGGACCGGGCGCCGGACGCCGCGATGACCGTCAAGGCGACCGGGCACCAGTGGTACTGGTCCTACGAATACCCCGACAACGGCGGCATCACCGTGGATGCCAACCTGAACGACAAGGCGGCGCCCGAGCTGCGGCTGCTCGATACGGACAACCACATCCTGGTGCCCGTGGAGACCAAGGTCCGGCTGCTGACGACGGCCGAGGACGTGATCCACTCCTGGGCGATGCCGTCCTTCGGCGTCAAGCTCGACGCCGTGCCAGGCCGCATCAACGAGACCTGGTTCGAGGTCAAGCGCGAGGGCACCTATTACGGCCAGTGCTCGGAGCTCTGCGGCAACGGCCACGGCTTCATGCCGATCGTCGTGGAGGCGGTCAGCAAGGACAAGTTCGACGCCTGGGTGCAGCAGAAGAAGGCCGAGCTGAACGGCGGCACGCCGGCCACGGCGGTCGCCAGCTCGAATTGATGTTTCGCGAGGGAAGCAAACGATGAGTCCGGTCCACGTTCAGCACGCCGATCATGGCCACGCCCATCACCCCACGGGATGGCGGCGGTTCGTCTATTCGACGAATCACAAGGACATCGGCACGATGTACATCGTGTTCGCCATCATCGCCGGCCTGATCGGCACGCTGTTCTCGGTGATGATGCGGGCCGAGCTGCAGGCGCCTGGCCTTCAGACCGGCCTGTTCGGCACCGACGCCGCGCCCGACGGCAACTACTGGAACGTCGTGATCACGGCCCACGCGCTGATCATGATCTTCTTCATGGTCATGCCGGCGATGATCGGCGGCTTCGGCAACTGGTTCGTGCCGCTCATGATCGGCGCCCCCGACATGGCCTTCCCGCGCATGAACAACATCAGCTTCTGGCTGCTGATTCCCTCCTTCCTGCTGCTGATCGGCTCGGCCTTCGTCGGCGAGGGTGCCGGCACGGGCTGGACGCTCTACCCGCCGCTGTCGAGCAACGTCGACACGGCCACGTCCCATCCCGGGCCATCGGTCGACATGGCGATCTTCGCCCTCCACCTGGCGGGCGCCTCCTCGATCATGGGCGCCATCAACTTCATCACCACGATCTTCAACATGCGCGCGCCCGGCATGACGATGCACCGCATGCCGCTGTTCGTGTGGTCGATCCTGGTGACGGTGTTCCTGCTGCTGCTGTCCCTGCCGGTGCTGGCCGGGGCCATCACCATGCTGCTGACCGACCGCAACTTCGGCACCCATTTCTTCAAGCCCGAAGCCGGCGGCGACCCCATCCTGTTCCAGCACCTGTTCTGGTTCTTCGGCCACCCCGAGGTGTACATCCTGATCCTGCCGGGCTTCGGCATGATCAGCCAGATCGTCGCCACCTTCTCGCGCAAGCCCGTGTTCGGCTATCTCGGCATGGCCTACGCCATGGTCTCGATCGGCATGGTCGGCTTCGTGGTGTGGGCGCACCACATGTTCACCGTCGGCATGGACGTCGACACGCGCGCCTACTTCACGGCAGCCACGATGGTGATCGCGGTGCCCACGGGCATCAAGATCTTCAGCTGGATCGCCACCATGTGGGGCGGCTCCATCCGCTTCGACACGCCGATGCTGTGGGCGATGGGCTTCATCTTCCTGTTCACGGTCGGCGGCGTGACCGGCGTCGTGCTGGCCAATGCCGGCGTCGACAACGCGCTCCATGACACCTACTACGTGGTCGCGCACTTCCACTACGTGCTGTCGCTCGGCGCCGTGTTCTCCATCTTCGGCGGCTTCTACTACTGGTTCGGTAAGATGAGCGGCCGGCAGTATCCGGAGTGGATGGGCAAGGTGCATTTCTGGCTCGCCTTCGTCGGCGCCAACCTGACCTTCTTCCCCATGCACTTCTCGGGCCTCGCCGGCATGCCGCGCCGCATCCCGGACTACAACCCGGCCTTCACCGGCTGGAACGAGATCGCCTCCTACGGCGCCTATATCGGCGCCGCCAGCGCGGTCTGGTTCGTGATCACGGTGCTCTACACGCTGACCTCCGGCAAGAAGGCGGCCGCCAATCCCTGGGGCGAAGGCGCCACGACCCTCGAATGGACGCTGCCCTCGCCGCCGCCGTTCCACTCCTACGAGGAGCTGCCGGTGATCAAGGCCAGCGGGCATCACTGATCGCAGGCTGTGACGGCGACTGTGCGTCCTTCGACAAGCTCAGGATGAGGTGTTTTCTTCGTGCCACCAAGATTGTCCCTCATCCTGAGCTTGTCGAAGGACGCCGGTTGCCGATGCCGCTGAACATGAAGCACTGGGACCAGAGCCTTGTCGGACGTTGCCATATCCACAGAGACGGTTGACGTCGCAGCACCGGCGGCCGGCGCGCGCGTCGCCGACTTCATCGAGCTGCTGAAGCCGCGCGTGATGTCGCTGGTCGTGTTCAGCGGCTTCGCCGGGCTGATGGTGGCGCCGGGCGACCTGCATCCGGTGTTGGCAGCCGTCGCCGTGCTCTGCATCGCGGTCGGGGCCGGCGCCTCCGGCGCCATCAACATGTGGTACGACCGCGACATCGACGCGATCATGCAGCGCACGCGCCGGCGGCCGTTGCCGGCCGGCCGCGTCGATCCGCAGGAGGCCGTCAGCTTCGGCATCGTGCTGGCGATCGGCGCGGTCACGCTGATGGCGGTGGCGGTCAACTGGCTCGCGGCCGGGCTGCTGGCGTTCACGATCGCGTTCTACGTCTTCGTCTACACCATGTGGCTGAAGCGACGCACGCCCCAGAACATCGTGATCGGGGGTGCCGCCGGCGCCTTCCCGCCGATGATCGGGTGGGCGGCGGTGACCGGGCAGATCAGCCTGGCCTCGGTCGCGCTCTTCCTGCTGATCTTCATGTGGACGCCGCCGCATTTCTGGGCGCTGGCGCTCTATCGGACCGGCGACTACGCCAAGGCCGGCGTGCCCATGCTGCCGGTGGTGGCGGGCGCGCGCGCCACCAAGCGGCAGATGCTGGTCTATACCGTCCTGCTGCTGCCGCTGGCGCTGGCGCCGTGGGCGCTCGGCCTGACCGGCGTCGTCTACGCGGCGGCGGCCGCGGTCCTCGGTCTGCTGTTCGTGCTGGCGGCGGTGCGCGTCTGGCTCGACGAGGGCGAGCGGGCGGCGCGCCAGATGTTCGCGTTCTCGATCCTCTATCTCTTCCTGCTGTTCACGCTGCTGATCGTCGATCGCGCGCCCGGCCTGATCGGCGGGAGCCTGGCATGACGGCGCAGGCGATGACCGGCCCGACCCCCCATGCGACCGAGCAGCGACGCCGCCAACGCGCCCGCAACCGCGCCGTGCTGCTGGTCCTGCTGCTTCTGGTGGTGCTGATCTACGTGATCTCGATCGTGCGCATGGGCGGGGGCTGAGGATGCCCATGCGGTTCCGCCCCAGACATCGCCTTCGCAACGCCATCGTCGCGCTGGCGTCCCTGGCCATCGTGGCCGGCATGGTCGGCCTCGCCTACGCGTCGGTGCCGCTCTATCGCCTGTTCTGCCAGGTCACCGGCTACCAGGGCGCGACCCGCACGGCCCTGCGCGCGCCCGATGCCGCGTCGACCGCGACCATCACCGTCCATCTCGACGCCAACGTGAACAGCAAGCTGCCCTGGAGCTTCGTCCCGGAGCAGCCGGAGGTGACGCTGCCGCTGGGCGAGAGCGTGACCGCCGTCTATCGCGTGAAGAACCTGTCGGACAAGCCGACCGTCGGCTCCGCCACCTTCAACGTCACGCCCTTCGACTCCGGGCAGTTCTTCAACAAGATCCAGTGCTTCTGCTTCACCGAGCATGCGCTGAAGCCGGGCGAGAGCGCGGAGCTGCCGGTCACCTTCTTCGTCGATCCGAAGATCCGCGAGAATCCGGATACGGCGGACATCCAGGTCATCACCCTCTCCTACACCTTCTTCCGGGACGGCGACGAAAGCGCGGCCGCCGCCGCGCAGACGGACGTCCCGGCCAACTGACGAACGCATTCGAGGCAAGGAAGACGAACCCATGAGCGACACCCACGCGGTCCACGAGGCCAAGCATCCCTACCATCTCGTCGATCCCAGCCCGTGGCCGATCGTCGGCGCCATCGCCGCCCTGCTGCTCACCGGCGGCACCGTCATGTTCATGCACGGCATCTGGGGCGTCGGCGGCAAGCTCGTGATGGCGCTGGGCATGCTCGGCATCCTCGGCACCATGTTCTTCTGGTGGCGCGACGTCGTGAAGGAGGGGACGTTCCAGGGCCATCACACGCCGGTGGTGCAGATCGGGCTGCGCTACGGCATGGCGCTCTTCATCGCCTCCGAGGTGATGTTCTTCGTGGCCTGGTTCTGGGCCTACTTCAACGCCTTCCTGTTCCCGACCGCGCAGATCGGCCACACCTGGCCGCCGAGCCTGCCGACACCGGTCCAGACCTTCGATCCGTTCGAGCTGCCGCTGCTGAACACGCTGATCCTGCTGATGTCCGGCGTCACCGTCACCTGGGCGCACCATGCGCTGCGCGAGGGCGACCGCAAGGGCATGCTGCAGGGGCTGGCGCTCACGATCCTGCTGGGCGCCACCTTCACCTGCGTGCAGGCCTATGAATACAGCCATGCGGCCTTCAGCTTCCGCGGCAACATCTACGGCTCGACCTTCTTCATGGCGACGGGCTTCCACGGCTTCCATGTGATCATCGGGACGATCTTCCTGATCGTCTGCTGGTTCCGCGCCTATGCGGGGCACTTCAAGCCCGACCATCATTTCGGCTTCGAGGCGGCCGCCTGGTACTGGCATTTCGTCGACGTAGTCTGGCTGTTCCTCTTCACGTGCATCTACGTGGCGGGCGCGGGCGGCGTGGCGGAGCACTGACGGCGATCGCCTCCTATCCTCCACCGTCTGCCTTCGGCGCGGGTATCGCCTGCAGATGCCCGCGCTGCGGGCGCGGCCGGCTGTTCGCCGGCTATCTGACGCTGGCGCCGCGCTGCGAGGTGTGCCAGCTCGACTACAGCAAGGCCGATTCCGGCGACGGCCCGGCCGTGTTCCTCATCTTCATCCTGGGTGCGCTCGCCGTGCTACTGGCCTACCTGATGCTGTACGTGTTCGCGCTGCCGGAATGGCTGAGCTGGCTGGTGCTCGTCGTCGTGGTGATCGGCGGCGCGCTCCTGCTGCTGCGCCCGGCCAAAGGCATCATGGTCGCGCTGCAATACAAGCACCGCGCCGGCGAGGTCGGAGAGGGGTGGCAGTGAGCCGTCGCCAGCCGGCACGCTGCCGCTCATCGATTGCCGATCGCTGACCAGTTCCTCCCATGCCGTTCCGTCCCACCTTCTGGCCGACCCTCTTCACGATCCCGGCGCTGATCGTGCTGCTGGGGCTCGGCACCTGGCAGGTGCAGCGTCTGCACTGGAAGGAGGGGCTGATCGCCGATCGCACGGCGCGCACGACGGCGGCGCCGATCGCGCTGCCGCCGGCGGGGCAGCCGCTCGCGCCGGCGGCGCTGGCCGAGCTCGACTTCCGCCACGCCGCGACGACCGGCGTCTTCCAGCACGAGCGCGAGATGTATCTCGCGGCCCGCACGATGGAAGGCTCGGTCGGCTACCAGGTGATTACCCCGCTGCAGCAGGCCGACGGCAGCGTCGTCCTGGTCAATCGCGGCTGGGTGCCGGAGACGCGCAAGGATCCGGCGAAGCGGGCCCAGGGCCAGGTCGCGGGGACCGTCGCCGTCGACGGTGCCATCCGCGCGCCGCGCCCGAAGAACTGGCTGGAAAGCAAGGTGGTTCCCGACGATCAGCCCGCGCAGAACCTCTGGTTCTGGGAGGACCTGACGACGATGGGCGCCCACGCTGGCGTGGCGCCTGAGAAGCTCGTTCCGGTGTTCCTCGAGGCCGGCGCCGCGCCCAACCCCGGCGGCCTGCCGATCGGGGGCCAGACCAGGGTCAACCTGCCCAACGACCACCTGCAGTACGCCATCACCTGGTACGCGCTGGCGGTCGCGCTGGTCGTGATCTACGTGGTCTACCACCTGCAGCAGCAGCGGGGCCGCCCGAACCGCTGACGTCCTGATCTCCCGCAACAGTTGTTGCAGTTCGATTCGGCGGCGGCCGCTACTTCCGGCGATCGTCCGGAAAGGCTCGCATCAGGCACAGGCGGGCGCCGAAGCCGCAGGCGAGGGCGAGGAGCGGGCCCGCGATCGTGAGTTCGCCGAGGGCGCGCGCCTGCGCGAACTGGAACTGCAGCCCGACCGCGAATACGGCGCTGCCGATGCCGACCGCCGCCAGGCAGGCGGCCAGCGCGATCAGGAAGGCGCGCGTCGGGCGGCCGAAGCGCAGGCTGTCGCCGATCAGCACCGCCGCGATGAGGGCGCCGGACAGCAGCAGATCGCCGTTCGCCGCAAGCCCGCCGGCGGCGTCCGCCTGCAGCACCCGCCAGAGCGCGCGCACGAACGGCGCCACCAGCAGGATCGCGATCAGCAGGGCGGTCCAGTTCAGGCTTTTCGGCTGCGGGGCGCGGGCGGGAGTCATCGGCGGCCTTCGATCACGGTTTACCGCCCCTGCATAGGGGCAACGGCTTAAGAAGCCGTAATCGCCGCAATTCGCGCGATCGCTCGCGTGGCGATCTCAGTCGTCGAGCCGGACCGGCAGCTGCGTGGGCCGGAAACGATGGATGGCCGCGGCGAGCTCGGCCTCGCCGACGCTCAGGCCGGCGAGGGCGATGGCGTAGGGGGCGTAGCCGAAGCGCCGGTTGAGGCGCGCCAGAGCGCGTTGCGCGCGGCCGAGGACGGCCAGGATGCGGTCCGGGTCGACCAGGCCGACCTCGATGACGCGCTGGCCAAAGATGCGCCGCCCGGCGATCCACTCGATCTCATCCCAGGCGATCGTGTCACCGATCCGCGAATCGTGGATGCCGTCGGCATCGACGCGGATCCGGCGGAAGACGCGGCCGCTGTGCCGCAGCTGGGCGGCGCCCAGGACGGCGAAGGCGCCGAACACGATCGCGGCGAGCGGGCCGACGACGAAGCCGGCCCAGCCGAGCCCGCCGGTGGCGCTCGCCAGGGTCATCATGACCCCAGCGACCGCAAAGGCGACGCAGCCGGCGAGGGCGAGCGACGCCCAGACGTTGGAGTAGACCGCCTCGAGCGGGCCGCTCACACTGCCATGTCCCATTCCGCGGGCGCGCTGACCCGCGCGGCGCATCCCATGCAGTTCGTAGGCAAAAATCGCCGCGCAGCCGCCGAACATGATGGTGACGGCCAGCGACATCCAGAGCTGGCCGGCCTCGGCGCCGGCGGGATCGCGCAACGCATCGATGAGCATCCACAGTCCGCCAGCGACGAAGGCGAGCGCGCCCAGCAGCTGCAGCCAGGATTTCCAGAGCCTCAGCATCGCACGCCTCCCCCGTCAGCCCTCCGCCAAACGACTATCCGGTCGCCGGGCCGCCGACCTGCAAGGTAGGAAGATAAGGCGGCATCAGCCGGGCGATGGCCTGCAGCTGCTTGCCGACACTGCCGTCGAGGGCGTTGAGGTTGATCGAGATCGGCGGATGGCCGGAGCGCCATTCCGCCTCGAGCAGGCGCCGGTCGAGGGGCGCCAGGCGCGCCAGCATGCCGTCGATGTCGATGAGACGGAAGCGCAGGACCAGCCCGCCGTTGCCCCGCTCCACCAGGATGCGCTCGATCTCGTCCCAGGCGATCGCGACGGGCCGCGCGCCCAGCAGCATCAGCCCCTCGCGGCTGACCTCGACGATGTTCGGCCGCAGCATGCGCAGCACACCGTGCAGCAGCGGGCGGCCGGAGACGATGGTCCCGAGCGCGCCGATGGCGACGCCGTGCAGCCACACCAGCGGCGGCGCCGCGACCAGGCTCCAGGCGCCGAACAGCGCATAGCCGGCGACGATGGCGGCGGCGCACAGGGCGAGCACCACCTTGTAGCGGAGCTCCGGCCGGAGCCGGATGCGGGCCGGCCCGGGACCCCGGGTCCCGGCGGCGAGCGCCGTGTCGATCTCGGCCATGCGCGCCTGCCGATGATGCGCGGCGAGGAAAGAGCCGATCCGGCTGCTGGCGAGGACCAGGAACGCGGAGAGCAGAACCGGGCCCAGGCCGGACAGGGCCGGTACGGCGGCCGGCGGCCGCCACGGCGCCAGCACGGTGCCCAGGCCATAGAGCAGGATGACGGCGACGGCGGCGAGCGCCGCATGCGTCCAGCGATGTCCGGCCATGAAGGCGTCCTCCCGACTCGGCGGTTCTTCGGCGCGTCGGGCTTTCAGCCCGTCGTGCCGCCGCGATTTTAGTTCGGATGTCGGTCGGCCTTCCTGTTCTTGGTTAATGCCGTCCTATCCGCTGCATCATACAGCAGCCTGCGATGTTTTTCGACTGCCCAGAGCGGCAGCCGTGGGTCG
>Ga0335085_10013943_pt1 | contig 11758 bp, 10 predicted proteins | sample Lox_Sample_45_FD_206712 | JGI IMG/M metagenome (GOLD analysis project Ga0335085, IMG submission 206712) | Soil microbial communities from Loxahatchee National Wildlife Refuge, Florida, United States - Lox_Sample_4.5 | ecosystem: Environmental > Terrestrial > Soil > Wetlands | place: USA...
GGCGGATTTGCGCGCCTCCTCGACAAAACGCGCGCCCTCGAGTTGGGCCCGCTTGATGATGGCGGCACTCTCCCCCTGCGCCTGCGCGAGTTTCAGCTTCATCTCCTCCGTGTACTTGAGGCCGGCGTCGATCTGCTTCTGGCGCTCGCTCATGGTCGCCAGCACCGGTTTCAACAGGAATCGATACAAGACGAGCGCCAAGATGCCGAAGCTGAGGACCTGCATCAGCAGGTATTTCCCTTCGATTCCAAACTGGCTGAGAATATCCTGGAATCGGCCGATGAGCTCGGACGCCGCGACGATGGAAGGCATGGCTGCGCGAAAGAAAAAGGGTCCGGCGCGCCGGGGCGCGCCGGAATGGACCGGGGGTGATTATTTCGCGAGGAAGATCACGTAGAACGCGATCGCCTCGGCCAGAGCCATGCCCAGGATAGACTGGACAAGGATTTTGCCGGAAGCGCCGGGATTGCGGCCGACGGCTTCGACGGCTTTCGTGCCGACTTGAGCGACCCCGATGGCAGCGGCGGTGGCTCCGAGGGCGACGTGGAGATTGCCGGTGAGCCCGGCAGTTTCAGCGAGGATTTGGATCATGATGTAACCGTGGTTCTTAATCTTGCCGTCCACGCGGCGTTGGCATGGTTCCGACAAGAAAAGTGCTCAAGGAGTGGCGGTGCTCCCTTCGAGGGATTCGTGGTCGGACACGGCCCGATCTTCGTGGTCGTCGCCGTGATTGCAGATCAGGCCGATATAGACGCTCACCAAGAGAGTGAACACGAGTGCCTGCACCAGACCGATCAACAGCTCGAGAAAGTAGAAGGGGAAGATGAAACTGGTGCCGTGCAGCAGATTCTCGCCACCAAAGACATTGCCGAATAGTCGGAATGACAGGGACACCGGCCGGATGCAGATTGAGATGACTTCGACAAGGCCGACAAAGAAGAAGATGAGGAACAGGAAATAATAGATGGGCAGGGGAATCTCCCGCTTGTCTGCCTTGTTGCCAAAAAGCTCGTGGAGCACGGCCTTGGGGCCGACGAATCTCAGGATCACATAGAGCCAGACGACCATAGAGATCAGCGCAAGAGCGACGGTCCCGTTCATATCGGCATTACCGGACCGGATGAAGGGTTTGAAGACCTCATGGTCATTACCGCCGGGCAGGCGCAGGCCGACGCTGCCGACGCCTGGCAGCAGTCCCGTCCAGTTCTGGACCAAGATAAAGATGAACAGACACAGCAGGAACGGCAGGGCGGTGGCAGCCGCCTTCTTTCCCACGATCGGTTCGACAATCCCCTTGATGCCGTCGAGGATGCCCTCAATGACCGCTTGGCCCCTTGAAGGCACGAGGGTCGGCCGGCCACCTATGATGAAGCGAACCGCCAGCACGAGGGCAATCGACACCAGCCAAGTCGTGAGCATGCTGTTGGTGATCGGCAGTGGGCCGAGGTGAAAAAGCGGCTCGGCTTTTGGGGGCAGGCCGCTCTCGCTGGCAGAAGCGGTCAGCACGGACGCCAGGAGCGAGGCAAGAAGGCCGAGTTTTCTGACCGAGAGCATCGTGCGGGGATCGGGGAAGAATGGATTAAAAAGGATATCTGTTAGCCAAACGCGGCAACCGGCGTCAACCCCCGAAAACGAAATGGAGACATTCGGTATTAGCGCGTGTAGATGTGGCTAGAAGGTGGATTCGAATCAAGCAGGCGGGTCGTGGCAGCCGCGTTGGCCGCAGGGAGGCAGGCACTCTGCGCTGAGCGAATGAAAGACAGCGGCCCGCGATTGGAAAATAGTCGGGTGTTCAAAAGGAAACGGTCCGGGTGGCAGAAGGCGCCATCGGGGATGTTCGGCGATGACCGCAACGGCCTCATCATAGTACGGGCGATAATCGGTGCGAAAGAACAGATGCGTTTCGCGCCCCGCGCGGGCCGAGAGCGCATCGAGAAACTCTGTCTTCAGCAGGCGATGCTTGTGATGGCGCTTTTTCGGCCAGGGATCGGGGAAGAGAATGTAGATGTCGAGCAATCGGAAAGCGCCGGACAGTTCGCTCAGGAAATCATGTGCTTCGCAGCGCCAGAAGTGCAGATTGCGGAGTCCGGCGCGATCACGTTTGCGCACCGCCTTCGCGATCCGCTCCTGACGCAGATCGATTCCAACGCACAGTTGGCGAGGATGGGCAGTGGCGTAGGCATTGAGGAAATGCCCGTTTCCACAGCCGATTTCTAGCACTAGAGGCAGCGGCGGTGCCGGCAACGCCCTCGCGATTTCAGCGTGCAGGGTGGCGCGGCGGCGGGTCCGAAGAGCTTCGAACACTTCGCGTGGCATGGAGGCAAGAAGAGGTACGCGGCGGGCCCGGTCGGTGCAAGGCGGAGGGATTCTCGGTCCCCTGCCCTGCCGCGCCCGGTCGCCCCTCGAGAGGATCAGCGCGGCCGGCGTTCAGGGCTCGCGTTGCGGCAGAGTGAAATAGAAGCTGGTTCCTTTGCCCGGGTCGCTTTCCGCCCAAACCCGGCCGCCGTGCAACTGGACAATGTGCTTCACGATGCTGAGTCCGAGGCCGGTGCCGCCTCTCTCTCGCGAGCGGCCCTTGTCAACGCGATAGAATCGCTCGAAGATACGCGAGAGATCCGCGGCGGGGATGCCGGGTCCATTATCGCACACGCAGACTTCGATCTCGGTCCCGCGCGGCCGGGCGTGCACCTCGATCCGCGAACCGGGCGGAGTGTATTTGAGCGCGTTATCGAGCAGATTGGCGCAGACCTGCGAGATCTTGAGGGGATCGACATCTACTCGTCCAATGCTCGGGTCGATGGCACAGGAAAGCAGATGGCCGCTGGTCGATGCGCGGCTGCGAATGTCGTCGGTCAAATTGGTGATGAGTTCGACAAGCAGGGTGGATTCGCGATGCAGATTCGGGTTGCCTGATTCGAGATGCGAGAGCGTGAGTAGGTCCTCAAGCAGCGAGTTGAGGCGGTCGGTGTGGCGCTGGATGGTTAAAAGAAAGCGCTGCTGGTCCTCGAGCGGCATGGTGCGGTGGCCGTCAACCAGCGTTTCAATGTAGCCTTTGATGATACTGAGGGGGGTGCGCAGTTCGTGGGAGACATTTGCCACGAAGTCCTTGCGGATGACTTCGAGTTCCTTCTGTTTCGTGATGTCATGGAGGACGAAGAGTGCCCAGGAACCGCGCCCGCCATCAAGCGGTGCCACCGGCGTGCCGGTGACCTCCAGCCAGAGGGAGTTGGTGCCCTCAACGAACTCAATCTCGCGGCGGGGTTCGGCCTGCCCAGTGCGCACGGCCTCGACATAGTGCAGGAAGCCGACACTGTGCAGGACGATCTCGATGCGCTGGTGAAGAATTTCCTTCGCCCGAGGAAAGATCGCATGCAGCGCTCGGTTGGCGAGTAGGATGCGATTCTCCGAATCCACGAGGAGGACCGCCTCCTGCAGGCTGCCGAGGGTGGCATCGAGCTGCGCCAATTGGCTGCTCTGAAGGCGCTGCAGTTGCGCGTTCTCGGCAATGAGCGCATTTGTGGCGGCCCGGAGGCGGTTCCAGGCTCCGCGCGGTCCGACGCCGCTTTCACCAAGATCCGGTCGTTTCTCGATTGCCGCGACGAGAAGATCCCGCACTGCCAACCGATGATCGCGGAGGCGCTTCAAAGCGATCGCGAGACCGAGGACCAAGGCGCCAATGATCAGGTAGAGCATGCTTCGGCTTTGCGGTCCGCCATGCGGTAGCCGACGCCGCGAACGGTCTCAATCCAATCGGCCTCTGCGCCGAGCTTCTCGCGTAGGCGACGAATGTGGGTGTCGACCGTGCGAGTTTCTATCTCGGTCTCGTAATTCCAAACATTGATGAGGAGATGTTCGCGAGTGTGCACCCGCCCGCGCCGCTCCATCAGCACGCGGAGGAGCTTGAACTCAGTAGCGGTGAGTTCAATAGGCCTACCCTCCACGGTCAGCTGATGGCATTCAATGTCCAAAATGATCTGACCGATCTGCAGGCGCTTCACATCATCAGCCGTACGTTGCGAGGTACGATGCAGAATCGACTGCACTCGAAGTGTTAATTCTTTAATACTAAATGGCTTACAAATATAATCATCACATCCATTCTCAAAGCCGACGATCCGATCCGTCTCCTCTCCTTTCGCAGTCAGGAATACGATAGGTACGTTCTTGAGTTTTGGATCAGCTCTCATGATGCGACAGATTTGAATCCCGTTCAGGTCCGGCATCATAATATCGAGGATGACTAAATCTGGGGAGAATGAGCGTGCGGATCCGATGCTGGAATTGGGATCAAGAACGCTCTCGACCTGGTAGCCTTTGGACCTGAGGTGGTAAGTGAGCAGATCCACGACATCAGGTTCATCGTCCACGATCAGAATCTTCTTGGGCTTATGATCGGACATGGGATGGAACATAGACCGCGGAGTGAGCTTTTCTAGTGAATTCCAGTGCGTCACCCATTTGTCACACTGGGTGGCGGAGAGAATTCTGGACACGCAATCTATAAGGGATGTTTTTCCGGTTCGCCCCGGTTCTTCGCGGCGTAAGCCCTTCTGCCCGCCTCAATCAGAACCATCAGTATGCTAATATCCGCAGGGCTTACCCCACTGATGCGACTTGCTTGGCCGAGTGTGTACGGCCGCACCTGATCCAACTTGAGCGCGCTTTCACGGCGTAATCCCCTGATGGACCTGTAATCCATCTGCTCGGGCAGGCGTATCCGCTCAATCTCGCGGAGTCTCTCGATCTGCCGTAATTCCCTTTCCAAGTATCCACGATAGTTGATGCGATAAAGCACCTCGTTTCGAACCGCATCCGGCGCTGATAGAAATCCCGGAGGTAATTCAGCCGCGGGCCCGCCTTGCCTCAGACGGTCCGCCCATGAGCTTTCCCCAGAATTCTGGGACTCCAATGTGGCGATCCAAGATTCGATGGCGGATTTCTTGGATTCTATTCTTTCTAAACGCTTATCGGATAAAATGTTAATGTTCTTGCTGTGCTGCAGAAGGCGCAACTCAGCGCTGCCGTGATTGAACAGAAGCCGGTACTCGGCACGACTGGTAAACATACGATACGGTTCAGAAGTCCCTTTGGTGACCAAGTCGTCGATTAGCACCCCAACATAGCCTTCATGGCGTCCGATGATCAGAGGGGGTTCATTTCGCTGCTTTCGAGTGGCGTTGATACCAGCAACAATACCCTGCCCTGCAGCCTCCTCATATCCCGAGGTACCGTTTATCTGGCCCGCAAGAAACAGATTCTCCACTCGTTTGGATTCGAGGGACAATGACAGTTGGGTGGGCGGGGCAAAATCGTATTCAACGGCATAGCCAGGACGAAGCAGCGTGGCGCGCTCGAGTCCGGGGATGCTGTGAACCATTTCAACCTGCACGTCGAATGGCATGCTGGTCGAGAGACCGTTGATGTAATACTCGTTTGTCCCACGACCTTCTGGCTCTAGGAAGAGAATATGTCGGGGCTTATCCGCGAAGCGCACGAATTTATCTTCGATGCTCGGACAGTAACGGGGCCCCACACCCGAAATCTCTCCACCGTAGAGAGCGGATCGATGCAAGTTTCGTCTGACCAACTCACGCGTGGCGTCAGATGTGTATGTTATCCAGCAGGAGACCTGATTCGAACCCGGGGGCCACCCGATGCGCCTTTCTCCCGTCTGTTCCACGTGGAACAGGTCTTCAGCGTCGCGCGTATCGTGAAACGCAAACAATGTTGGCGACCTATCGCCGTCCTGGCGCTGCAAATCACGGAAATCTATGCTGCGGCCAAGAACCCGTGGCGGCGTACCAGTCTTCAGCCGCTGCAACTCAATTCCAGCGTCTAAAAGACTATTGGAAAGCGTCTTAGCACTGAAGTCACCCAAGCGCCCGCCGTCATTTTTATTGCTTCCAATATGCATCAAACCACGCAAGAACGTACCGGTCGTGATGACCACAGTCCGACCGAAGAAATCGATATCAAGATTAGTGTGGCACCCGACGACCTTATTGTGCTCGATAATCAAGCCGGTGACAGTGGCCTGAAACAGGTGTAGATTCGGCTGAAGCTCCAATGTGTGCTTTAGACGGAATTGATATGCCTTCTTATCGCATTGAGCACGCGGCGATTGCACTGCTGGACCCTTGGATTCATTCAGTAGATGGAATTGAATCGCAGTAACGTCGGTGTTTATGGCCATTTCACCGCCAAGCGCATCGATCTCTCTTACAATCTGACCCTTAGCTTGGCCTCCAATCGCTGGATTACAGCTCATTTGAGCGATCGTGTCGATATTGCCGGTCAGGACGAGTGTTGACGCCCCCATTCGTGCTGCGGCCAACGACGCCTCAACACCCGCGTGTCCTGCGCCGCACACGATGACGTCGTAAGTCATGTAATTGATAACTAACTACTTACAACTATTATCTCAGTGGCCTTTACGTGCCGACGACACCGGCATCCTATTTGCCAATGCAAAATGTGGAGAACAGGCGATCCAACACCTTCTCATTGCTTATCTTACCCAATATCTGAGAAAACGCATCCATGGCACCACGGAAATCGCTAGCCACCAACTCAAAGGCATCTCCAATCTCGACCTTCTCCAAGGCTGCGCTGAGGCATTCCGAAGCATGGCCCAACGCATTTGCGTGGCGGGCATTCAGTGTGATCAAATCTTCATTTTGGTCGGTACGGAACGACTCTGCGTGGCGAACGATCGCAGCCACCAGTTCATCGCAACCGACCCCAGTCAGGGCCGAAACCTTCACCGCCGGCAAGTGCCCTTGGGGCTCGGGATAGGGACCGCCGGCGACAAGATCGATCTTGTTGACCACGAGGAGCGCGTTCGGGGATCGGAGATGTATTGAAAGTTCTGGCGCCAGGGACGGTGCCGGTCGCGTGGCATCGATAACCAGAAGGATGAGATCAGCCTCTGCCGCGCGCTCCAATGCCTTGTCGATCCCTAGTTTTTCGAGAGGGCCGGGGAGGGCATTGAGACCAGCGGTATCGGTGAGTCTGATACAATGCGCGCCCAGGATGATACGCTCCTCGAGGTAATCACGGGTCGTCCCGGGTTCGGCGCTGACGAGGGCGCGTTCATAGCCGACGAGGCGGTTGAGGAGGCTGCTCTTGCCGGCATTCGGCTCACCCAGAATGACGGTTTTCAGGCCATCGCGGAGAATCTCCCCGTAGTGAGTCGTGGCGAGTAGACGGGCGACGGCATTCAAGAGATTCTGAATGCCGATGCGCAGAGTGGCGCGATCGTGCGGCGGAAGATCTTCCTCGGGAAAATCGATGTAGGCTTCGACTTCGGCCAGCATGCTGAGCAGCGGATCGATCAACTCCTGCATCCGCCGGCCCAGCGCACCGCGAAGTTGCCTGTGAGCCGCGGCCAGGGCACGGTCACTGCGGGCCGATATCAGGTCGACGACAGCCTCGGCTTGGCTCAAATCCATCCGGCCGTTTAGGAACGCCTGTCTCGTGAATTCACCGGGTTCGGCGGGCCGACATCCACGATCATGAAGATCATCAAGGATCTTTCTTATTATGAACGGGTTGCCGTGGCAGGTGATCTCCAGAACATCCTCACCGGTATAAGAATCGGGCTCCTTGAAATAGACGTATACGACTTCATCAACGAAGGTGCCGTTCTGAGCGCGATAATCGGCATGGCGCGCACGGCGGGGCAGGGGAGATTCGTTGAAGATCGCCGCCGCCAATCCGGGAACCAACGAACCGCTTGCCCGCACGCAGGCCAACGCAGAAGTGCCGCTGGGCGTGGCGAGCGCCGCAATGGTATCGACGGGGTGCGCCATGGTGCCCAACCAAGCAGGGCGGCGCTTGAAGGCAAAACGAAAGCGTTTCCCGTGCGGGAAACGCAGGAATGTGGGTTCGGAATGCCTACCCGAAGGTCACTCAGCTGGAGTGCCGCGGGTAACCTCCGTCCCGCCGGTCACACTCACGCGGGCGAGGATGTCAGCAGCGATCTTGGCGGTGAGGTCGGGATTCTTGGCGAGGGCTTCCTTGGCGGCCTCCCGCCCCTGTCCAATGAGCTCACCGTTATAGGCGATCCAAGCGCCTTTCTTCTCGAGAAGCTTGTGTTCGAGACCCAGATCCAACAGCGAGCCCGTCCGCGAAATGCCCTCGTTGTACATGATATCAAACTCGCACTCAGTGAACGGTGGAGCGACCTTGTTCTTCACGACCTTGATCTTCGTCCGGTTGCCAACCACGCGACCATCAGGCGTCTTGAGTTGGTCTTTGCGGCGAATGTCGAGCCGAAGCGAGGCGAAGAACTTCAATGCGCGGCCGCCAGGGGTCGTCTCGGGATTGCCAAACATCACCCCGATCTTCTCGCGGATCTGGTTGGTGAAAATGCAGACGCACTTGGTCCTGCTGATGACGGAAGTAAGCCGCCGCATTGCCTGGCTCATGAGCCGCGCTTGGGCGCCCACGGTCGCGTCGCCCATCTGGCCATCCAATTCCGCCCGCGACACAAGCGCGGCCACGGAATCAATGACGATGACATCAATGGAGTTTGACCGGATAAGCGTCTCCGCGATGTTGAGAGCGTCTTCGCCGCTGTCCGGCTGTGATACCAGCAGGTCGTCAAGCTTGACGCCGACCGTGCGCGCATACTTCGGATCGAGGGCATGCTCGACGTCGATGAACGCGGCGAGACCGCCGCGGCGTTGCGCCTCGGCGATGACGCTAAGGCAGAAGGTGGTTTTGCCCGAAGATTCAGGCCCGAAGACCTCGACAATTCGACCACGGGGAAGACCACCAACCCCCAGAGCCAAGTCGATGGCGAGTGAACCGGTGGAGATCGTATCGACGATCATGCGCGTGGCACTCCCGAGGCGCATGATGGAGCCCTCACCGAATTGCTTGGTGATGGCGGAGACGGCGAGTTCGATATTCTTCGCCCGGACGGGATCGGCGGCGCGATCCGTCGTTTCGGAGGCCGGCGGAACAGTAGGGGTCTTGGCGGGAATGGATTTGGACATGGAATTTACAGAATGAGGAATTCGTTCGATTTACGGAAAGAACAGCACCGGGAACGATGAGAAGCAAGCGTAGGTTCGTTGCGCTTCTTCTGCAAAGGACCGTCGGAGGCAAACGAAAAGAGGGGGGGCACTATCGGGCCCGGAGCGGCACCCCGCGGCCGTCCTAAGTGCCGCCATAGTGGCGCTTGAACCAATCGACGAAGCGTGGCAGGCCCTCTTCGAGGCTTACCTTTGGCGCGTAGCCAATGGCAGCCTGAATACGGGTGAGGTCAGCGCAGGTTGCGGGCATTTCGGTAGCCAGCGGTGGCAGGAGTTCAATTTGCGCCGTTCGTGACAAGAGCGTCTCCAGCAGACGTACAAAGCGGAGCATCTCAACGGGCCGGCTGTTGCCGATGTTAAAGATGCGCCAGGGGGGAACAGCCGGGTCGAGCGAGGGGGAAAGGAGAGCCGTCAACACGCCGTCAACGATGTCGTCGATATAGGTGAAATCGCGCTGGTAGCGGCCGAAATTGTAGAGTCGCACGGGCTCGCCCGCGCAGATTGCCCGGGCGAAGAGCATCGGCGTCATATCCGGACGGCCCCACGGTCCATAGACCGTGAAAAAGCGCAGGCCGGTGAGATTCAAACCGTGCATGTGGGCGTAGCTGTACGCCATCGCCTCGTTGGCTTGTTTGGTCGCCGCGTAGAACGAGAGAGGAGAACCAGTATCCTCGCTTTCGCGAAACGGCACCCGCGCATTCCCACCGTAAACGGAGCTGCTCGAGGCGAACACGCAGTGTTTGGGCGCCTGTCGCCGGAGGGCCTCCAACACGCTCGCGAAACCGTCGAGATTGCTGTGCACGAAAGCTCCGGGATTCTCAGCGCTATGACGCACTCCCGTCTGGGCGCCGAGATGCGCGACGTAGTCGGGCTGGAATTGCTCGTGGATTCCCCTAAACGCCGGCGCATCCGCGAAATCGGCTTGCACGAACCGGAAACCTTCGAGCGGCTCGAGCTGTGCGAGCCGCTGGCGCTTCAGCTCGCCAGAAGCGTAATCATTGAGGTTGTCCACGCCAAGGACCTCGCAGCAGTGGGAGACGGCGAGCCGCCGACAGACATGGTAGCCGATGAACCCAGCCGCGCCGGTCACGAGAACTTTCATCGGTCGGGGTTTAGACGAAAGGGTGGGGCGCCGCTAGGCAATTCTCCACGGCGCCCGCGAGTGCTCGGAAGGTGCCCGTGGCGCCGGGCGGGCGACAAGGCCGAACCTTTCTCTTGATTGTGCAGAAATCGCACCTATAAGTTGCGCCGCCCTTCGCTCGGAGCATTGTCTCAGCATGAAGATTAGAGCATACCTGAAACCCGACTGCGGTTGGTCTCGCGGTGTCCGGGCCATTATGCGCAAGTATAATCTCGAATTCGAGGACCTCGACGTCCTCAACGATCGCGGGAATTACGAGGAGATGGTACGCAAGTCAGGCCAACCGCTGTCTCCGTGCGTGGAGATCGATGAAGTCATGCTTGCCGATATTTCGGGCGAAGAGGTGGAGAATTACCTGCTCGCCAATGATCTCGTCACACCCAACGATGCCCAAGCCGATGAGCCGACCAATGTCGGCTGCACGGCGGGGGAGAATGCAAACATGGCCACCAAAACCATCCGGTTCTTCTGACGAGCCACCCAGTCAAAACAGTACCAGTTTTCACAGGGCCGGCTCCCGCAATGCGTGACCGGCCTTTTTTGTGTATGGATCAGCACCGCCCATTAGCAGTTGTATCTCCCTTTTCCCCGCGCGGACGGCCGACCTCCGCCGGCAGCCGGCGCCCACACCCTCGCCGCGGTGGACGCGGTCTCGCCAGCGCTGCTACGGCCTGCAGCCTGCCGGCACTCGAACAATGAAGCCAAACAGCCCTCGTACCCGCACAGCCCGCTCGCGGCCGCCGGGATTGCCGCCCAAGCAGGGCCTCTATGATCCTTGGTTTGAACACGACGCCTGTGGCGTCGGTTTCGTGGTCGATATCAAGGGCCGCAAATCCCATCAGATCCTCCAGCAGGCGATCCAAGTTCTGAAGAACCTGGACCATCGGGGCGCCAGTGGCAGCGAGGCCAACACGGGCGACGGCGCGGGCGTGCTGTTCCAGGTGCCCCATGCCTTCTTCGCCGAAGCCTGCAAGAGGACCCGTATCGCGCTGCCCGGGCCCGGCGAGTACGGCTGCGGGCTGGTCTTCCTGCCGCGCAATCAGACGCATCGCCGCCGCCTCGAGGAACGCTTCGAGCAAATCGTGCAATCCGAGGGGCAGGGCTTCCTTGGCTGGCGCACCATTCCCACCAACAGTGCCTCGTTGGGCGACACGGCCCGGTCCTGCGAACCGTTCATCCGACAGGTCTTCATCGGGCGGAGCAAGGATCTGACCGACGACTTGGCGTTCGAACGCAAGCTCTATGTGATCCGCAAGCGCGCCTACACCGAGATTCGCACCGCCGGACTCGATGGAGCGGAATACTGGTACCTGCCCAGTCTTTCCTACAAGACCATCGTCTATAAGGGCATGCTCCTTACTGAGCAGCTTCCCGAGTATTTTCCCGACCTCCGGGATCCGGCGATGGAGACAGCCCTTGCGCTGGTCCACTCGCGTTTCAGCACGAATACCTTTCCGAGTTGGGATCGCGCGCATCCGTACCGCTACTTGGCGCATAATGGCGAAATCAATACGCTGCGCGGCAACGTCAACTGGATGCATGCCCGCGGGGCGCTCTTCGAATCGGACCTCTTTGG
>Ga0335085_10013944_pt1 | contig 11757 bp, 13 predicted proteins | sample Lox_Sample_45_FD_206712 | JGI IMG/M metagenome (GOLD analysis project Ga0335085, IMG submission 206712) | Soil microbial communities from Loxahatchee National Wildlife Refuge, Florida, United States - Lox_Sample_4.5 | ecosystem: Environmental > Terrestrial > Soil > Wetlands | place: USA...
TGGTGCCCCGGCGTCTCCACGGACAATGCGCATACCACCGGCTCGACCACCTGCTCGCCGTCGCCGGTGAACACGACGTTCTGCAACAGCCAGGGCGTCTGCACCACCACGTGCGGGTCCTGAGGGGGCTCGAGGTCGTGGGGCCGAGCTCCTTGATTGGTGAGCCGTGACGGCGGTGGCGCCCGGAGACCCTACGCAAGCCGAGCACTGCGCCCGACCGTCAGGGTCACGAGGAGAGGCCTGACGACCACCCCTTCGAACTCTCTTTCGATCAGGTCGCCGAGCCCAGCGAGAAGACCCTCCCGAGCGTCGTGCTCCATGGACTGCGTGTCGGAATGGGAGCGAAGCAAATCGAGATACGCCGCGGTGCCATACCGCTGGTCCCACCTGTACCGGTGGAGGGCCACGGGCTCGAACAGGCCGCTCTCGGAGACCTCGAGGTATTCGGCCGGCACGACATCCTCGCCGGGCATCTTCCGCGGCTCCTCGTCCGGCCGGTACTTCCGGTAGATGGGAAAGGCTCTTCCAAAGAAGCCTCGGTCCACCTCCGAGCTGATTTGGTTGGTCCCGACGATTCCCACGACACCACCTCCCAGCAGCCGGGGGGGAGGACAGCGTCCTCGAAGGCCCCTTGAATCACCTCCAGCTCCGGTTGCGGGAACTTCTGCCGGAGGACGCCCGCCAAGCGCGTCCCGAGCTCGACCCCCGTCACATGACATCCGCGAGCGAGGAGCGACTGGGTCGCCTGACCCGTACCCGGGCCGACCTCCACCACCCTTGCAGCCGGCCCCTCCTCGCGTTGGCCGAGGAAGGCCAACAGGTCATCGAAGAGGGCGGAAGGGTAGCCGGGACGAGCCCGGTCGTAGACCTCGGCGACCTGGTCGAAGGCCAGGCGTCGGTCAGAAAGGTGGCTCATGACAAGACCACTCCTGCCCGGTTCGTGATGCGTGCCGGCGCTCGCCGTCGAGCCAGCCGCTCCGTGCTTGCTCGAGGCGGGCGGGGCAGCATATCAATCCCGGACCCATGCGAAGACGGGTCTTCCTTGCCGCCGCCGTGGTGCTGGCCACGGCCTGCGGGTCGCAGAGCACGCCGGGCGCGTCGGGCCCGCGCACCGTCTTCGGGGGCAACCGCCCGGTCACGCTGCAGATCCCGCCGGCCTACGATGGCGGGACGCCGGCACCTCTCCTCATCCTGCTTCATGGCTACGGCGCGACGGGCGCGCTCGAGGAGGTCTACCTGGGGCTCGCCGAGCTGGTGACCGGCAACGACACCTTCCTCGTGGCGCCCACCGGGCTGGTCGACTCGAAGGGGCACCCGTTCTGGAACGCGACCGACGCGTGCTGCAATTTCGACGGCAACCCGGTCGACGACGTTGCCTACCTCCGCGGGCTCATCCACGACATCTCCGGCGACTACCGGATCGACTCGAAGCGCGTCTACGTGTGGGGGCACAGCAACGGTGCCTTCATGGCCCACCGGATGGCGTGCGACGACGCGGCCGAGATCGCGGCCATCGTCAGCCTCGCGGGCGCGACCTGGAATGATTCCACGAAATGCGCTCCCTCCGGGCACGTGTCCGTCCTCGACATCCACGGCGATGCCGACGACACGATCCAGTACGGCGGCGGCGAGACGGCGCCCGGGCTGGTGTATCCGTCCGAGGCCACCACGATGCAGCGCTGGCAAGGTTACGACGGGTGCACGCCTGGGCTCGCCGCCGACCCGACGCCGATCGACATCGAGGCCTCGATTCCCGGCCCGGAGACGACCGTCTCGAGCTTTGCCGGATGCTCCGGCTCGGGCGTCGAGCTCTGGACCATCGACGGCGGGACGCACCTCCCGAACTTCCAGGCCGATTTCAAGCTCCGGGTCTGGAGCTGGCTCCAGGCACATCCCAGGAGCTAGGCCAGGGCGGATCGGGCCGGGGCGCACCGGCGTGTCCCGGCCCCATCTCTCCGGGCCTGCCTCGACTAGGCAAACCTTCTTGAATTGGGTCTACTTGCGGGCGCTGCCAGGGAGTTCCGATGGATGCCATCCCTGAACCGGTGGTCGCGACCGAGGTCGCCCGCGCCCCGACCGTCCCTCGCTGGGCCCTGCTCGGCACGATCTTCGGCCTGGTCAGCGCGGCATCGATCGCGCTCTGGGGGCCGATCGGCGTCTCCGGGACCTACCCGCGCTTCATCGGGGCGCTCCTGAGACAGCTCTCCCCGGCCTTTGCCGGGGCCAACACCTACCTGGTCAAGATGGGCGATTTCGCCAAGCCGGAGACCTTCCTGGTGCTGGGACTTCTCATCGGCGGCTTCGCCGCCTCCCGCCTGTCGCGCGAACGTGCCCCCCGGGTGGAGCTGATCCATCCCGGTCGGACCAGCACCGCGGCGCGCTACGGCGCGGCCTTCCTCGGCGGCTTCCTGATCATCTTCGGAGCCCGGCTCGCCGGCGGCTGCACCAGCGGCCACATCATCTCCGGCATCACTCAGCTCTCGGTGAGCGGCATGATCTTCGCCGCCGGCGTCTTTGCCTCCGGCATCGGCACCGCCCGTCTCTTGCGGAAGGGAGGTCGGTGAGGATGGACCAGCTCTTCGCACTGCTGGTCGGGGTGGCGATGGGCGCGCTCCTCCAGCGCGCCGGGGCCTCGAGCCCGGCGCGGATCGCCCGCAACCTCCGGCTGGAGGACCTCTCGATCATCAAGTTCATGGCCACCACCATCGCGGTGGGAACGATGGTCGTCTACCTGGCCGGCCTCTGGCTGCCGATGCACCTCGAGATCAAGCCGGCCTACGTCCTCGGCGTGCTCGCCGGCGGGCTGGTTTTCGGCGTGGGGTTCGCCGTGGGCGGCTATTGCCCTGGCACCTGCGTGGTCGGCCTGAGCGAGGGGCGCAGGGACGCGCTCCTGGCGCTGGTGGGCGGGGCCTTCGGCGCGCTGGCCTTCACGCTGGCCTACGATGCGCTGCTGGCCCCGGTGGTGAAGCTGCTCGATCTGGGCAAGCTCACGCTGGCCGGCGCGCTGCACGTGCCCGCGCCCCTGGTCGCCGTGCTCCTCGGCGCCTTCTTCCTCGGGGCCGTCGCGTGGCTGCCCACCGAGCCCGGTCGGACGACGCGCTGATCGCCGGCCACCGGCCGGTCATTTGTAATACACGGCGTCCACCGGCAGCTTCTCGACCTGGTAGTCGAAACGCTTTCCAGGGAAGGACGGGCGCGGCTTTCCGTCGATGTAGGCCGCCAGCTGCTGCGCCTGCTCATCGGTGAGCGAGCCGGGAGCCGTGTAGGGCATCGCGTGGCGGATGTAGCCGGCCAGGGTGTAGATGCGGGCCGCGCCGGCGCCATCGTTGTACGAGCGGGGGCCCCAGAGCGGCCCGGGCTTGATTCCGCCGAGGTCGACGCCCTGGCCGTCCCGACCGTGGCAGGTCTCGCACAGCTGCCGGTAGAGGCGCTGGCCGCGGCGTGGATCGAGCCGGGCGATCGGGATCAGCCGCTCACGGGGGATGCCCCAGCCGCGCCAGGCACGGGTCTCCTCGGCCGTCACCCCCTCGGAGAGCCACCTCAGATAAGCGGTGAGCGCACGGACCTCGGGCGCAGCGCCGTTCGGGTGGGGCGCGCGGTTCTCGTGCTCTCCGCTCGTGTCCGCCCGCAGCGCCGTCGCGTTCAGGCTGCGCAGGAAGCAGCCCACCACGCGGTCCTCGAGGGAGAAGCGACGCCCCGAGCGGCGATTGTACTCCGGAAAGACGGCGGCGATGCCCACCAGCGGGAGCGCGCCCTCCTTCTGCCCGGCGTTGAGGTGGCAGTTCCCGCAGGCCAGCGCGCCGCCGACGATGCCCGGGGCGAACCGGGGCGTATCCTCGAAGAGCAGGTAGCCGCGCCGGATCTCCTCCGCCGCGGCCGGGTCGCCGGGCAGCGGGTCGCGCTCGGGATCGCGCACCCGGGCATCGATCTCGGTGATCGGCGCCGAGGCCGGCACCAGCCGCGCACCGGGCGGCGGGCCGGGCGCGGAGGATGGACGGGCGTCGCCCTCCGCGCGTGCCCGGGCCGGGCCGGCGAGCACGGCCCCGAGCACGCACGCGAGCATCGCGGCGTTCCGCGGCCGGCTCCGCCCCGGAAAGCCTCCGCCGCTCAAATCAGCGCGATCGCCTTCCAGCCGGTCTCCATCGCCGCCTGCAGCGCGCCGACACCCGCCGGGACGATGAGGAAGCCGGGAAGCATGTTCGCCTTCCACTCGGCGTACGTCGCCTTCGGATCGGCGCCCATGGCCATGGCCATCATGCCGGCGAAAGCAGTGAGCGCGTTGTTGCAGACCATGAACACCGCCCCGCGCTTGAGGCAGGCCTCACCGCTCCAGTCCTGGTAGATGTTGCCGCCGGCTCCCGGATCGCCGTCGAAGCTCATCGAGGTCTGCGCCTTGTAGTAGACGTTGGCCTTCTCCGGCTTTCCGTTCGCGTCCTTGCAGCCGAACGAGTCGCCGAAGGGGTACTTGGCCCACATCGCGTCGTTGAGCGAGAGGATGATCGAGGGCCCGTAGAGCACAGCCGCGACGCCGACGTTGCCCTTGCCCCAGCCGTACGAGAACTCGCCGGCGTTGAGGCTGTTCTGGATGTGGATGTAGAGGCTGGCCAGGCCGGGGATGATCAGCTTCGGCTCCACCGACTGGTAGACCACCTTGTGCGGCTTCTTGGTCTTCAGCTCCGCCCAGAACTTCTTCTCGTCGTAGTCGGACGGCTTGAGCACCGGGAAGTGCACCGCCGACGGTGGAGGTGGCTTGGGCGGCGCAGCGGGCTGCGCCGGCGGCGGGGTCTGGGCGTTCGCCTTCTTACCGGCCAGCGCCAGCACGCCGGCTGCGGCGAGCGCGTGGCGCAGGAAGTTTCCTCTGGTCATTTCCATGGTTCCCCTCTCGATCCTCGGAAGCCGGAACTCCGGACCTGTGCCGGAGCCCGGGCGTCCGCGACGCTAGAAGGTCGGGCGCCGGCCGACAAGTGGAGCGACGAACGGCCCGGATGGGACGGGATTGCCCGGCCGGGCGCCAGGGAGAGCTTGAAGCTGGCGCAGCGGAGGCGATACTGGCTGTCCTCATCCCATCCCGGGGGATTCCGATGAATGCCGTCCGCGCTGGTTCGTTGCCGTTCGCCGTCGCCGTGGTCTCGTTGCTCGCCGCCGCCGCCTTGGGGGGTCCCGCCGGGGACCCACCCCCGGTGGCCGGGCTGAAGGAAGGCAAGATCGTCTTCGACATCACCGAGGGGGACGGAAAGGCGCTGCAGCTCCGGCTCGAGTCGATCGAGGAGACGCGGCAAGATCTCGTGAAGCAGGGGATCAAGCCCCGCTTCGTCATCTCCTTCCGAGGCCCGGCGACGTTCCTGGTGCAGACGGATCTGGAGAAGGTCAAGCCGGAGAACCGCCCTTACGCCGCCCAGATCGCCGCGATTCTCGCACAGCTCTCGAAGTCGCCCGGCGTGGAGGGCATCGAGCAGTGCGGGGTCGCCGTCCGCCACGCCGGCACCAAGCCGGAGAACGTGGTCCCGCCGGTCAAGGTGGTGGCGAATAGCTTCGTCACCATCATGGCCTACGAGGCGAAGGGGTACGCCTACATCCGGGGTTGATCCCGACGGCCTACAGCGCCTTGAGCACGTCCAGGGCCAGCGTCTTCTCGGCGCTCATCTGCGTGGGCTGATCCTTCACCCCATAGACCTTGACCAGGAGCACGGTCTGGCCCTTCTTGACGTAGAGCACGGTGTACTGCGCCACCGTCGTGTAGAAGGCGTCGTCGCCGATCCCGCCGGCCGGGGTGATCGCCGTTCCTGGAAGCGGGCCCGCCTTCAGCCGGTCCCAGTCCTTGGGAGGCCAGAGCGACACGGTGACGATGACGTGCGGCTTGGCCTCGGTCCACGAGCAGCCGGTGGTGCCGATGGGCTGGCCGGGGCCGAAGGTCCCGCCGAGCGCGGCGCCTACCTGCGCCGGAGTGAGCAGCTTGCACGGCTCGGGCGCCGCTGCTGCCGCCTGCAGAGGGCTGCCCAGCCCGAGGACGCAGACAAGCTGGAGCACGGCGATCCATGACCGGCGCATGTCACTCCTCCCGGTGCGTCGCCGCTCCACCTCGAGCGGCGGCGGGTCAGCCGAGTATCGAGGCGCAGCGGTGATTCGTCCATCCCAGAGACGCCGCTCGTGCGCGGAAGGGCGACCGTCGCTACCGTTCGCTGGGAATGGGCCGCGCCACCGTCCGCTTCTACGCCGAGCTGAACGACCTGGTGGCCCCCGAGCGGCGCTTCCGTGACAGCGAGGTGGAGTTCGACGGCTCGCCCGCGGTCAAGGACCTGATCGAGTCCCTGGGCGTGCCGCACGGCGAGATCGAGCTTCTCTTACGGAATGGCCGCTCCATCGCGTTCGGCGAACGCTTGCGCGACGGCGATCGAATCGCGGTCTACCCGAAGTTCGAAGCTTTCGACGTCGCGACGCTGAGCGCCGTGCGCGCCACGCCGCTCCGTGAGCCGAGGTTCGTCCTCGACGGCCATCTGGGCCGGCTGGCGGCGTACCTGCGAATGCTGGGCCTCGATGCGCGCTGGGAGGCACAGCCGTCGGACGCGGACCTGGCGCGCATATCTGCGGACGAGGGCCGCATCCTGCTCACCCGCGATGTGGGATTGCTGAAGCGAAGCCAGGTGACGCACGGCCTGTTCGTGCGCGCGACCGATCCCGAGGAGCAGCTCCGCGAGGTCGTGGAAAGGCTGCAGCTGGCGCGCGCCGCGCGGCCCTTCACGCGCTGCCTGCGCTGCAACGGTGTTCTGGAAAGCGTCGAGCTCACGACGGTCGAGAGCGAGCTCCCGCCGAAGGTTCGCGAACGGGTGCGCGAGGTCCGCCGCTGTTCCGGGTGCAGGAAGCTCTACTGGGCGGGCACGCACCGCGACCGGATGAGCCTCCTCATCGAGCGCGTGCTCGGGCTGCCGCGTCCAGGCCGGCGATGATCACCTTCTTCCCGCCGCTGTCGCCCCCAAGACAGCATGACCAGCTGCTGCCGTCCCAGTGAAGAATGGCGTCCGGGCCCACCACCCAGAGGTCGTTGGGCCCGCCCCCCCCAGACGCCGGTGGGGTTTGCGTCGTGACGCTCGGGACGCTCGGTCAGTCGCCGAGCTCTCGTCGTCCATGGTGAGCGAACACGCCGTTTCGCTCGTGGATGATGTGGCCGGTCGTCCCCTCCACCGAGTTGGCGTAGTCCGCCGTGCCGTGGACCGACCAGCTGCCGTCGTCGTTGGTCGCGGAGAAGCTGGTCGACGCGGAGCCTTCCCAGACGATGCCCGCCCAGTTCAATGGGTCCGTCGGATCGGTGGACTGCGGGGTGAAGATGATGGGCCTGCCGGGCTTGCGCGTGTAGGTGCTCTCCAAGCTCAGGTGCATGGGTACGTTGCCCGGTCCGAGCACCTGGAACCGATCGATCTCAAAGAGATTCTGGATGCTGAGATGCCACGTGTTGTCGTCGATCTGTTCCCACTGGCCGTCTTCGAGACGCACCAGCCAGAAGAGCCCGGGAAGATGAAAGACCGGATCCGGGTCGTCGATGTTCTCGCCATTGGCCGGGCTGATGTCGTGAAGTTGCGACCCCGAACCGGGGTCGTAGAGGTCGATTCATATCTCGCAGAAGGCGCCGAACCCGTGACGGCCATCGACGCCGATGTACTCGCCGACGTAGACGCGGTTGTCGATGTCGACCACCCACTCCTGGCCGGCGCTGTCGACCGCGGTTCCGCCCTGGAAGATCTGGGCGGCGAAGCCGTTGAAGTCGGTGATCCCGTTCGGCTCGGCCCAGGGGCCGTCGAAACCTTCGACCGGGTAGAACTGGTGGATGATGCCGTCGCGATGGAAGTACTGCGCGGCGAAGTAGTCGCCGCCGGGGATGGGCTTTGGGACCACCAGCTTCGTGCGGTTTGCAGAAGATGAGACAAGGCCGGCCGAAGACGCGAACCCGGTGGCCGGGCTCCCCTGACAGCCAATCGAACCTCCGGCCACGACGACGAGAAGTGGTAACCCAGCGAGCCAAGAGAAGAGCTGTTTCTTTTGCATTTTCCCTCCCCAACGTTCCCGGCAGCGGGTGACTCCCCCGGCCAGCTGACCGGCACGGTCGCGCTCCACCTCCCTTCCGTCGATGCAGCGCGCATCCTTTCGGCGTCACATCGAGGTCGCAGGCCAAATGCTCGGAATCTCGGGCCTTTTGACGCCCGGCGACGGCCCGCGGACGAGGCGCCCGGCACGCAGTACGCTTTCGAGCCTCTTGTTGCCGGCGGGGAGCAAGATGGAGACCACGAATGGAGCGCTTCGTTTCGCCGCCTTCGAGGTCGATCTACGTACCGAAGAGCTCCGCAAGAACGGGCGGAAGCTGCAGCTGCCCCACCAGTCGCTTCAGGTGCTGGCGATGCTGCTGGAACACCCGGGCGAGCTGGTGAGCCGCGAGGCGCTGCGCGAACGACTCTGGCCGCCCGACGTCATCGTGGATTTCGACCACGGACTGAACGCCGCCGTGAATCGGCTCCGAGAGGCGCTGGGGGATGCCGCCGAGGAGCCGCGCTTCATCGAGACTCTCCCGCGCCGGGGCTACCGGTTCGTCGGGCCGGTGACGACGCCGGTCGAGCGGCCAGCGCTGCGCAGGAACGATGCTCCGGGCGTGCCCGGAGCCCCCGCCAACTCGGAGCCGGCAGGCGACCACTCACCCCCGACCTCGGCCGCCGCCACCGAGCCCCGCGCCTCGTTGCCGCGGCGAGCAGTATGGCGAGGGGCCTGGTGGAAGGCGTTGTTCGCGGCGGCCGTGCTGCTCATCGCGGCCGGCGCCGTGTCGTGGCGGCTGAGCCGGCAACCGCGGCAGTACTCGATCGCGGTCCTGCCCTTCAAGAATCTCTGTCAGGAACCGGGTAGCGACTACTTCAGCGACGGCCTAACTGACGAGATCATCAGCAACCTCTCGACCATCGACAACCTTCAGGTCAAGTCACGGACCTCGTCATTCGTGTTCAAGGACAAGCCGCGGAGCGTGCACGAGGTGGGCCGCCAGCTGGGCGTCGATCTGTTGCTCGAGGGTTCGGTTCTACGCTCCGGCGACCGGCTGCGCATCAACGTGGATCTGGTTCGGGTCGCCGATGACTCGACCCTGTGGTCACAGCGGTATGACCGCGAGCTCAAGGACGTCTTTGCCGTGCAGGACGAGATTTCGCGGTCGATCGTGAACGAGCTGCGTCTGAAGCACGTCGGCGGCCAGCGTCGTTACAACACCGACCTCGAAGCGTACGACCTTTATCTCCGGGCGCTCTCGCTCTCGAACTCCTGGACCAGCGCCAAGCTTGCAGAGGCGATCACGCTCTACCAACGGATCCTTGCCAAGGATCCGGGTTTCGCGCCAGCCCATGCGGGGCTGGCGGAGGTCTACGAACAGCTGCGGCACCCGAGACTCATGGCGGAGATCGCCCCTGACGCAGAACAGCAGCTACGCAGGAATGCGGAGAAGGCGATCCAGCTGGATCCGCTGCTCGCCGAGGCACACAGCGCACTCGGCCTGGTCTACGCCAACGATCTGGCCTGGGACGACGCCGAGCGCTCCTTTCAGCGCGCCCTCCAGCTCAACCCGAATCTGGCTCACACCCACGAGCGCTACGCCATGTTCGTGCTCGAGACCGAGGGAAGGCTCGCGGAGGCGGTCCACCATTACCGGGAGGCGGTCAACCTCGATCCCTTATCGGTAGGGCCTCGCTACGCGCTCGCCTTCGGCCTCCTCAATGCCGGCATGTACCGGGAAGCGCTCGAGCAGAGCCGCCGAGTGGCGGCAGTCAATCCCGCCGAGTTCGTTTATCAGTGGCTCTATGCGCGCGCCCTGTGGTTCAACGGCAACCACGACGAGGCCATTGCCCTGTTCGAGCACCAGGGCCCCTCCTCCCGGGGCTTTCTGGGCTACGCCTATGCCGTCACCGGGCGCCGCGGCGAGGCCGAACAGATCGCCACGGAAGAAGACATCGCCGCCGTCCGGCACCAGGCGGTCATCTACGCCGGCCTGGGAGAGAGAGCGCGTGTGCTGAAGGCCTTCGAGAAGCTGGCGGCGATGCATGACGACATCGTCGATGCGTATCCCGTCTTTCCCGAGTTCGCCCTGATGCGCGGCGACCCAGGCATGAAGGAGTTCCGGCGCAAGAGGAACCTCCCCTGGCCACCAGGATCGAATTGAGCAGTCGTCGGCCGTCGACGGCGATTGCGATTGATTTATCTCGACTCCCTACTCAGTGATCACACGGTCTGATCGCCGGGCTTCTGCGTCAGGTTGCCGCAGACTCGGTGTCTAGCATCGGCAACTCCGTCAATTACGATGAGCGAGGGAGGAAGACGAGGATGGCTTCCCGGGAGCTTCCCAACCCGGCCGAGCTCGCGAGGTATCAGCTGCGACGCGATCTGGACCGGTTCGAAGGCCAGCGACGGCTGCTTCTCCACAAGCGCGACCGGATGGCCGTCTCCCCGTTCAGCTTCCTTCGCGGGACGGCTCCGCTCTTCTACGAGGCGCTCCGGAGAGCGCCCTGGCTCGCGGCCGGGCCGAAGGGCAAGGGCTGGCTGGTCGGTGATCTCCATCTGGAGAACTTCGGGGCCTACCGGCCCGAGCCCCTGGGCACCGAGGGCTCATCCCCGCGGGTCGTCTTCGACGTGAACGACTTCGACGACGCGTTCATCGGTCCGCAACTTCTCGACGTGCTCCGCCTCCTCACCAGCACCGTCCTCGCCAGCCGTGACTGGGGGCTCTCCTCGGCCGCATCGGTGTCGACAGCGGAGGTCGTGCTCGAAGGCATGCTCGCCGGGCGGAGACTGGGGCGGGCGGGCCGGTGCCCTTCCTCGGTCCGCGAGCTGCTGGAGCGAGTCGCGGACCGCTCGCGCAGGGAACTGCTCGACCAGCGGACCCGGCGGATGTCGGGAGGTCGCCGCTTCCAGAGGGGCCCTCGCTACCGCTCGCTGACCGCGCGGCAGCGGCAGCAGGCCCTGGTTGCGTTCACCGCCTACGCAAAGAGTCTGCCAAAGGAGCACCGTGCACATCCCGAGGCCTGGGAGGTGCGGGACGTCGCTTTCCGGGTGGCAGGGACCGGAAGTTTGGGTGCGCTGAGGATCGCCGTCCTCGTCGCCGGAAAGGGCGGCATCGACGGGGGCTGGCTCTTCGACATGAAGGAGGAGGGACTGCCAGCCGGGAGGTCCTTCGCCGAGCGAGCGCGAAGCCATGGAGCGCAGCGGGTGCGGGCCGCGCTCACGAAGTGCCCTGCGGCACCGCCGAGCATGGTCGGAGTGACCGAGCTCGGACAAAGGTCGATGCTCGTCCGCCGGCTCACGCCCCAGGAGGACCGCCTCGCGCTCCCCGACCTCGCCGCGGCCGAGAGGGAGTCGGCCCTGTTCTTCCTCGGAGCGCTGGCGGGAGCCCTTCACCACAGAGCGGCGAAAGACGCTCCGCAGTGGAGAGCAAAGAAGGCTCGAAGGCTGGTGGAGAACGCCGTCACCCTCGCCGGCCTGCACGAAGCAGCGGCGGTTCACTACGCGATGCTTGCCGCGGAGATCTGAGCGGCGCGTAGGAAGCGACGACATCGGGCATGTCTGCCAGACGGGCCGCCCGGACAACTGAGGGCTGCTAGCTCCGCGAGCGCCGGCCCCCGAGGAGATCGCTGGGGCTGGCGCTACGCGACCTCCGGGCGCACCAGCTCGACCATCGCGCGGTTGAACTTGCTGGCTTCCTCGGCGGGCGGCTCGTGCGCGGAGTCCTCGAACCAGAGGAGC
>Ga0335085_10013945_pt1 | contig 11757 bp, 5 predicted proteins | sample Lox_Sample_45_FD_206712 | JGI IMG/M metagenome (GOLD analysis project Ga0335085, IMG submission 206712) | Soil microbial communities from Loxahatchee National Wildlife Refuge, Florida, United States - Lox_Sample_4.5 | ecosystem: Environmental > Terrestrial > Soil > Wetlands | place: USA: Florida...
ATCAGGGACGTGGCCGCCGCGATGTCGCTGCCGCCGGACGAGATCGGCGCGATCGCCAAGTCCTTCCCGCACATCCGCGCCAAGCACATCACCGCCGCGCTCGGCGAGTTGCCGGAACTCAGAAGGTCGAGGCTGAACGACGCTCAGCTGAAGACGATATTCACGCTTGCCGAGCAGCTCGACGGCCTGCCGCGGCATGTCGCCATGCACCCGTGCGGGGTGCTGCTCTCCGACAAGACGCTGCTGAACCGCACCGCGGTGCAAGAGAGCGGGGAAGGGTTCCCGCTCAGCCAGCTCGACAAGGACGACGCGGAGATCGCCGGGGTGATCAAGCTGGATGTGCTCGGCGTCCGCATGCAGTCCGCGATGGCGCACACGCTCACCGAGATCCGCCGCACCACGGAAGAAAGGGTCGACATCGACGCGATCGCCCGCGACGACAAGCCCACCTACGCGATGATCCAGCGGTCAGAAACGATCGGCTGCTTCCAGATCGAGTCACCCGGCCAGCGCGAGCTGGTGAAGAAGCTGGCGCCGCGCGACGTCGGGGACCTGATCGTCGACATCTCGCTGTTTCGGCCCGGCCCGGTCAACTCCGACATGATCGGCCCGTTCCTGCGCACCAGGCACGGCCTCGCCGAGCCCCGCTACCCGCACGAGAAGCTGGAGCAGGCGCTCAGGGAGACCGGGGGAGTGGTGGTCTTCCACGAGCAGGTGCTGCGGATCATCGACGTGATGACCGGCTGCGGCCTGGCCGAGGCGGACCTGGTCCGCCGTCACCTGTCCACCGAGGGCGGCCCGGAGCGCACCGCCCCGTGGTTCCGCGCGCAGGCCCTGGCGCGGGGTTTCGACCCGGTGACGGTGGAGCGCGTCTGGCAGGTGGTCGCGGCGTTCGGCGGCTTCGGCTTCTGCAAGGCGCACGCCGCCGCGTTCGCGATCCCCGTCTACCAGTCGGCGTGGCTCAAGCGCCACTACCCGGCCGCCTTCTTCGCGGGCGTGCTCACCCACGACCCAGGCATGTACCCCAAGCGCGTCATCATCGCCGACGCCCGCCTGTCCGGCGTCCATGTCCTCCCCGTCGACGTCAACTCCTCCGCCGCGGACTGGACAGTTGACACCCGGGGGAGCGACCCCCCGTACCCCCCAGGAAGCGCAGAACCAACCCCGTCATCCCGAACGGGTTCGTCCGACCCCATCTCCCGCCCGCAACCTCCCGAGGCCCAGTCGGCCCGCCGGAGGCTAGAGACCTCAGGTCCCCTCCAGGCACTGCGCGGTTATCTCCCGGGCAGGCCCGCGCAGGCCGCCGGCTCTCCCCAGGCGATCCGCTGCTCTCTCCGCGAGATCAAGGGCATCAGCGACGCCGAGATCGCCCGCATCGTCTCCGGCCAGCCGTATGGCAGCCTGCGTGACTTCTGGAACCGCGCCCGCGTCTCCCGCCCCGTCGCGGAACGCCTGGTCCTCATCGGCGCCTTCGACTCGCTCTACACCGCCGGCGCCGGCGACGCGCCCAACGTGCTGATGCCGCCCGCCTCTCCGAGCACGCCAAGCCCGAGCCCCCAGCATTTCCCCGACATCCCGCATTACGCCGGCGTGCTGCCGCCTCAGCCCCCGCCCCGGCCGTCACGCCGCGACCTGCTGGCGCGGGTGGGAGTGCTCGCCAGGCAGTCCCCTCAGGCCCGGGCGGGTTCCGTCACGCTTGACCTGTTCACAGCCGCAGGCGCCGGGGCCGTCGACGCCGAGCTGGCCGACGGAATGGCGGACCTCGTGCCCGCGGGCGAGCTCAGGGAGCTCGACCCGGAGGAACGGGTGGCGGCCGAGCTCGAGATCCTCGGCTTCGACGTCAGCAAGCACGTGCTGACCTTCTACGACGCGCTGCTCGCCGAGCTCGGCGTGGTCCGCTCGGCGCGGCTCGCGGAGCGGGAGAACGGCGAGACGATCCTGGTCGCTGGCGCCAAGGTGGCGACGCAGACGCCGGCGGTCCGCTCCGGCCAGCGGATCATCTTCGCCTCGCTCGACGACGCGGCGGGCCTGGTGGACCTGGCGTTCTTCGAGTCGGTGCAGGACCGCTGCGCGGCCAGGCTGTTCGGCTCCTGGCTGCTGCTCGTCCGCGGCCGGGTCCGCCGGGCCGGCGCCGGCCCGATGGCCGTCACGGTCAACGCGACAGAATGCTGGGACCTCCCCGCCCTGGAGGAGATCAGGATCGCCAGTGGCATGGCCGCCGTCCGCGCCGCGATGGCCGCAGGCGACGTAGGCCCAGGCGCCCACCTGGCCAGCCCGGCAGCGAACTCAGGCCAAGCCGGCTCCGCCGGCCGGACGAACCCCGGCCAAGCCGACAGGCCACGCTCCGGCTCCCCCGCCCGGCCAGGCCACCCTGTCCCGGTCCCCGTCGCCCAGGCCGCCGCCGATGCCGCGGCAGACGGCGACCCGGGCGCACCGGCCCGCCCGCTCGTCTTCGGCAACGGCTTCGTCCTTTCCCCCTATGCCGAGACCGGCTCCCCGGGCGGCAGCATCAAGCGCCCGCCCCGCACCCTCTGGCACGCCAGCCCCGGCAGCACCGCCACCCCCGACTAACGCACCTGCGGCCTCAACCGCCTCAACCGCCTCAGCCGGCCGAGCTGGCCAAGTCGGCCGAGCCCCGCCGCCCCGCCCCGCCGCGCCGCGACGCCGCCACGCCGCCACGTGCGACGCCACCATGCCGCGACGCCGCCCCGCCACCACGCCGCCCCCGCCGCCATCCTCTTTGCACAGCTGACGCACGGACATTTGTGGCAAAACGGACGTGATCATGGGCGCCAGCTATGCAGAGTCGAGAAAAAGTGGTCACCAGCTATGCAAAGTCACGCGCTGGTGCCGGGCCGGAGGCTCACTGTGCGGGAATCCGAGATAACCTGCGGCCGTGACCGGACCAGAGGCAGGACCACAGGCAGGACAAGGAGCGGGGCGGCAGGACGGATCATCCGAGGCGTACCTGCTCGGCCTGCGGCTGCGCGGCAGGCAGGTGCTCGTGGTCGGCGGCGGTGCGGTCGCCGCGCGCCGGATTCCGCGCCTGCTCGCGGCCGGCGCGGACGTGCTGCTCGTCTCGCCGTCGGCCACCCCGGCCCTGGAGGAACTGGCCTCGCACGGCAGGGTCGAGTGGCGGCGCCGCGGCTACGCGAGCGGTGACTGCGCCGGCGCCTGGCTGGTGATCGCCTGCGCCGACCGGCCGGAGGTCAACGCCGCGGTGGCCGCGGAGGCGGAGGCGAACCGCACCTGGTGCGCGCGTGCCGACGACGCGTCCGCCGCGACCGCGTGGACGCCCGCAGCTGGCACGGCAGGCGACACCAGCGTCGGGGTGCTCAGCGGCGATCCCCGGCACAGCGTGGCGATCCGCGACGCGATCACGGCGGGCCTGCGGTCGGGGACCATCGCCGCCCGCCACCACAGGAGACGGCTGACCGGGGTGGCCCTGGTCGGCGGCGGCCCGGGCGACCCGGGCCTGATCACGGTCCGCGGGCGGCAGCTGCTCGCGGAGGCGGACGTGGTGATCGCCGACCGGCTCGGCCCGCGGGAACTGCTCAGTGAGCTTCCGCCCGACGTCACGGTCATTGACGCGGGCAAGGTCCCCTACCGCCGGCAGATGTCGCAGGAAGAGATCAACGAGGCCCTCGTCGCGCACGCGGCGAGCGGCAAGTTCGTGGTGCGGCTCAAGGGCGGTGACCCGTTCGTCTTCGGCCGCGGCGGCGAGGAGATGCTCGCCTGCCTGCGGGCCGGCATTCCGGTCACGGTGGTTCCCGGGGTGAGCAGCGCGGTCGGCGTGCCGACGGCGGCCGGGCTGCCGGTCACTCACCGGGGGACGGCGCAGGACTTTCACGTGATCTCGGTGCACGTGCCGCCGGACGACGAGCGCTCCACCGTCGACTGGCCCGCGCTCGCCCGGTCGGACGGCACGCTGGTGCTCCTGATGTCACTGGAACGCATAGGTACGGTCACAAGGACGCTGATGAAGCACGGACGGCCGGGGAACTATCCTGTTTCGGTAATAGCGGACGGTACCATGCCCACGCAGCGCACAATTTATTCAACGCTAGACGAAGTTGAGAGGCGACTAGCGGATGAGGGCGTCCGGCCACCGGCCGTGGTGGTTATCGGCGGAGTGGTGACCGTCGCGGCGGAACTCGCCGGGCTCGCCCGGGACCTGCGCGCCAGCACCGGCGCGGGTCAGGGCAGTGCTGGCCAGGTCGGCCCCGGCCAGGTCAGCACTGGCCAAGGCAGTGCTAACCAGGCAAGTCCTGACCAGGCAAGTCCTGACCAGGCAAGTCCTGACCAGGACAGCCGCTAGCACGGCACGCACGACCCCTTTGCCGGTACCCCCGCTGGCGGAGGACAATTTAACGAGCATAAAACCAGGCGGGACCATGGAAGGTAAGGGCACGACGGCGGAACAATCGTCGTCGCCCGGCGAAAGCGGCGAGCAGATCGATCACACCGAGCAGGCCGAGACCCGCGCGCATGGTAGTGAATTGGCGCCACTGAGTGGTGCCAATTCGCCGGCCTCCGGGAATGAACCTGGCATGTCAGAGCGGTCGTCGTCCTGGCGGGACGCCCCCAGGTCCGCATGGGGCGTGCCCAATGAGGAGACGGCTGCGCCCGAGTCGGAGTGGCAGCGTCCCCGGGTGCGGGTAGACGGCAGGCTTCTCGAGGCGACCCTGCTGAACCTCAGGAAGCGGATCGCCGCCATTCCGCTGGTGTTCGACATCCCGGGTGCCGAAGAGGTGACCGCGGAGCGGGCCGCGCTGCTCAGCCAGATCGACGACTACCTGCTGCCCCGGGTACGCCAGTCCGCGGCGCCGCTCCTCGTCGCCCTGGTCGGCTCCACCGGTGCGGGCAAGTCGACGCTGGTCAACAGCATCGTCGGCACCAAGGTCAGCCAGACGGGCGTCAGGCGGCCCACCACGAACTCGCCGGTGCTCGCCTGCCATCCCGACGACATTCACTGGTTCGCGGAGAACATGTTTCTGCCGACGCTGCCCCGGGTGCGCCAGGAGGGGCTGGCGCGACCGGGGCGGGACGGTCTGCTGGTGCTCGCCGCGAACGAGGGGATGACGAGGGGCATCGCCCTGCTCGACACCCCCGACATCGACTCCGTGGTGCGGGCGCACTATGACTTCGCCTATCAGTTCCTCGACGCGTCGGACCTGTGGCTGTTCATGACGAGCGCCAGCAGGTACGCGGACGCGCCGGTCTGGGAACTGCTCCAGCACGCGCGGGAGCGGGGTGCCTCACTCGGCGTCGTCCTTTCCCGTGTCCCGCCGAGCCACCGCACCGAGCTCGTCGACCACTTCAACGCGATGCTCGACGCCAACGGCGTCCAGGCCGAGCACCGGTTCGTCATCCCGGAGACCGGAGTCGTGGACGGCTTCCTCCCCGACGACATCTTCCAGCCGATCAGGGACTGGCTGGACGACACCGCCCGGCGGGCCGACCGGCGGGTCGCGGTGCTCAGCCAGACGATGGCCGGCATGCTCGACACGTTCAAGGTCCGGGTGCCGCGGCTTGCCGCGCACGTGGACGCTCAGATGGTGCTCCGCACACGTTTGCGCAGGGAGGCGGACGCCGCCTACTCGACCGCGCTCAGCGAGTTCGACGAGGGCACCCGCGACGGCCGCCTGCTGGCCGGCGAGGTCCTGGCGCGCTGGCAGGACTACACGGCGAGCGGCGATCTCGGCGCCGGGCTGCGCGGCAAGCGCGGCGCGCCGGGGATCAAGCGCGGCGGCAAGCGGGCGCGCACCGAGGCCGGGGCCTCCCGGCACACGGCGCTCGAGACGGCGCTCCGCTCCGCGCTGCAGGCGCTCGTGGTCTCGATCGGAGACCGGGCTGCCGAGCAGGTGGCACTCGTCTGGCGGGACAATCCCGGCGGCGCCGCGCTGCTCGCCGCCGCCGATGCGGGCAGGATCAGGGACGAGCGGGCCAAGCGGGAGTTCGAGTCGGCCTTCGGACGCGACATGGTGGAAGAAGGGATGCAGAAGCAGGGGGCTTTTGACCGGTCTTCTCACGATTTGCCCCTGAGGCTCTCGCGTGCCATCAGCTCGTGGCAAGATCAGCTGACTCGGCTCACGCAGTCGGAGGTCACGCGCCGCCCTGGCGCCGCCGCCGGCCGCGATGTCGCCACGGTCAGCGTGCTGACGCTGGTGGCGATGCTCGGCGAGCCAAGCCAGGCCGGCGGCACCGCTCCGGCCGGTCAGGAAGCTGCCAGGGAAGACAAGGACGGGATCGGCGCCGTGCCCAGGGAAGTGCTCGCCTCGATCATGGGCGACTTCGCATCGCTTGAGCTGATCGCCAAGGCCAGGCAGGACCTCAGGCAGCGAATCGGGCTGCTGTTCGACGAGGAAGTGCTCCGCTACGGCGAGGTGCTCGACGAGGCAGGGCCGATCGACCCGGTCGCCGCCGTGCGGCTGTACCAGGCCGAGTACTCGCTTGAGGCAGCCCGATGACCATCCTTCCGTTCGCCGGATCGCGGCGGGTCTCCGAACACGACCTGTCGCGCCGCCTTGACGCACTCGCCGAACTGGTCCGGCTCGGCCGGGCGCGCCAGGGGCAGGACGCCTCAGGCACGGCGGACCCGCTGCGCCAGCGGGCCGACGACAAGGGCGCCTTCAGCGCGGCGGTGCTCGACGAAGCCGAGGCGGTGCTCAAGCGAGCGGGCGAACGCCTGCGGCTGTCCGGCAATCACACCGTCATCGCCCTGGCCGGCGGAACGGGCAGCGGCAAGTCGACGATGTTCAACGCCCTGTCCGGTGCCACGTTCTCGCCGCCGGGCGTTACCCGCCCGATGACCAGGCACGTACACGCCTGCGTGTGGGGGATGCAGGGAGCGGCGCCGCTGCTCGACTGGCTCGGGGTGCAGCGCCGTCACCGCTACGCCAGGGCCAGCGTGCTCGACTCGGGCGAGTCCGACCTCGACGGGCTGATCCTGCTCGACCTGCCCGACCATGACTCGGTGGTGACCGCGTCGATGGCCGCGGTGGACCGGCTGTCCAAGCTGGCCGACATGGTCATCTGGGTGCTCGACCCGCAGAAGTACGCCGACGCCGCCGTGCACAACCGGTACCTGATTCCGCTCGCCGGCCATGCCACCGTGTTCACCGTGGTGCTCAACCAGATCGACACGCTCCCGCCGGAGCAGGCCAGGGACTGTGAGGACGATCTTCGCCGGCTGCTCGACGCCGAGGGCCTGCCCGACACGCCGGTGCTCCCGGTTTCCGCGCGGACCGGCGAGGGCCTCGGCGAACTGCGCGCGCTGCTCACCGAGACGGTGCGCAGGAACCGTACGGTCACCGACCGGATCGCCGCCGACATCGACGGGGTGATCGGCGGGTTCGCCGCGTACACGGGCCCGCAGGTGGCGCCGGACGCTGCCCTCGCCGCTGCGGACCCCGGTGCGCCGCTTGCCGCGCCGCTCCCCGAAGCGGACGACGACCAGCCGCAGGCACCGTCCCGCCCGCCGTGGGAACTTGAAGACGGCGAGGAGGCCGCGGCGATCGCCGCGCGGCCGCCGTCCCGCCCGCCGTGGGAGGATGCCACGCCGGACGGCGATGCGCGCGAGGCCGAGGATCCGGCCGGCTGGGTGCCGGCCGGCGCGGCGGACCAGCTCGGCGAGGCGTTCGCCGGCGCCGCGGGGCTGACCGCGGTCGCGCAGGCCATGGCGAGCGCCCGCGAGGCACAGGGGGCGCGGCTCACCGGCTGGCCGGCGGCCATGCTGCTGACGGCTCGCCGCGATCCGGTGCGCTCGCTGCGGCCGGGCGGCGGCGCCAAGGCGGTACAGCATGCCGCCGAGGCGGCGGCCGGCCAGGCGCAGCAGTCCGAGGTGGACAACGCGATCACCGTGTTCGGCGACACGGTGGGCAAGGGCCTGCCCGAGCCGTGGGCGGGCGGCCTGCGCGAGGCGGCCAGGTCCAACGCGGGCATGGTCCCGCAGGCGCTCACCACGGCGGTGCGGCAGGCAGCCGTCGCCGCCGGCGTGTCACGCCCGCCGGCCTGGTGGCGGCTTGTCACGGCGTGGCAGTGGCTGCTTGCCCTGCTCGCTGTCGCCGGCGTCGTCCTTTCGGTGGTGATCGCGGTGGTCCGGGGCGCCGGGCATCGCCAGGGCTGGATCGGCGAGGTCTCGCTGATCCCGTGGCTGCTCGTGATGGCGGCGGCGATGCTACTGCTCGGCTACGTGACCGCACTCGGCTGCCGGAACGTGGCGGTCGCCGCCGCGGACCGTGAGCGCGAGACGGCCAGGCGGTCGATGCGCGCCCGGGTCGACGGCGTGACGCACGACCTGGTGCTCGTCGCGACAGGCAGCGAGATTTCCCAGTACGAGCGGTTCAGGAAGGAACTGGCGGTGGCATCGGGCTCGCGCGGCGCGTGACCGAGTCTGTCGCCACCGGATAAAGATGTCCCGCCGGCCCGACCCGATGGCAAAAGCCGCCATCGTATCGGGTCCGGCCGACGGGACGAGGGTTCGTTACTTGTAGAGACTGGCTGAGCCGTCGCTGTTGATGGTTTCCATCGCCGAGAGCACCTGGCTGATGTTCTCGTAGTTGGACGGGTTCCTGTTCCACACGATGCCCAGCGTGTTGATGTTCAGGTGCTGGAGCTTCTGCATGATCGTGGTCTCGTCCAGGTTTCCTGCCTGCTGAATGGCCCAGTTGATCTCGAGTCCGGCGTCCCAGCCCTCCTGACTGTTGTCGATCTGGTCCTCGGCACCGAGGCCGGCGGCCTTCATTCCTGCCATGTACTCCGTGAGTCCGGCCGCGGTCGCCTTCGCCTCCGCGGAGGTGCCCTGCTTCGCCTTGGCGAGCCACTGCGACATCGAGCCGAGCACGTAGATGTTCTGCATTACCGAGGCGCCGCCCGCCGCCGAGATGAAGCTTGGCAGTTCGCAGGCGGAGCATTCGCTGATCGGGATGTTCGGGTCGATCGCGCGGATCGCGCGGATGGCGGTGATCGAGTCGGTGCCTGGCACCAGGCCGAAGAGGATGATCTGCGGCTTGGCGGCCATCATGGCGAGCACCTGCGGGGTTACGTCGGTGGCGCCCACCTGGTCGATCTGGGTGGAGACGAGCTGGAAGCCGTACTTCTTGGCCAGGGTCTGCACGGTGGCCTGGTTGGAGAGGCAGACCGAGCCGCAGTTGTCCTCGATCAGCGCGACGCGCGTGTAGTGCCGCGGCACGATCAGGTTCTGCACGGAGTCGAACTGGTCCTGGTAGAAGACGTCGTAGAAGCCGGGGAAGCCCCACGAGTTCAGCTCGCTCGCCGGGTAGCCGTTGGTCTGCCACCCGGAGGAGAGGCTGATCAGGATCGTCTTGTTGGCGATCGCGATCGGCAGCGCCGACTCGGTGTCGGCGCCGGACTCGGGCCCGAGTATGAACTGCGCGTGGTAGGTCTGCACGCACTTCTTCGCGATCAGCTCGGACTGTGCGGCGTTGGACTGGTTGTTGAACGACACGTACTTGACCTGGTGGCCGAGGATGCCGCCGGTCGCGTTGACGTGCTTGAAGTAGGCGGTGGCGCCCCAGTTGTCCGTCTCGCCGATCTGGGCGTACGGGCCGGCCAGCGCGAAGTCGCCGCAGACGACGATTTGGGAGTTGCCGCTCGCGGCGTTGCCGCCACCGGAACTGCACGCGGCGAGCAGGCCCGCCAGCAGGAACGTGACCGCGGCAACGGCCATGGTGAACACGGATCGTCTTCGATTCATTGTTTCTTGCCTCCTGTGAACTGACAGGGAATTGGGGGTCTAACTGCCGACAAGCAGGGAGTTGACGACGGGGGATGAGCGGAATTCGTCAGGGCCGCCGTCGAAGACGAGGCGGCCGCTGGACAGCACGAAGATCCGCTCGCTGATCTGGGCGACGAGCGCCAGGTCGTGCTCGACGAGCAGCACGCAGGTGCGGCCGGCGAGCGTGGTGAGCAGTGCGGCGAGCCGCTGGCGCTGCTCTTCGGACAGGCCGGAGGCCGGCTCGTCGAGCAGCAGCAGGCGGGGACTTGGGGCGAGCGCGCGGGCCAGCTCTACCATCCGCTGGGTTTCCAGCGTGAGGCTGGACACCTCACGGTCGGCGAGGTGCGCCATGCCGAGCTCGGCGAGCGTCCGCGCGGCCTTCTCCCTGGCCTCGCCGAGCCGGCTGCGCACGATCCTGGTGACGATCGGCGACTGGTGCGACGCGAGGCAGGCGACCGCCACGTTGTCGAGCACCGTGCGGCCCTTGATCAGGTGCACGGCCTGGAAGGTGCGGCTGATGCCGAGGTGGAACCGCCGGTCCGGCGGTCGCCGCGTGATGTCGGCGCCGCTCAGCACGACCTCGCCCGCCGACGGCGGCACGCTGCCGCCGACGACGTTGAGCAGCGTGGACTTGCCCGCGCCGTTGGGGCCGCACAGCGCGAACAGGCCGCGCTCTGGGAGGCTGAGCGACACGTCGGCAAGCACGCTGAGGCCGCCGTACTCCTTGAAGACGCCGCGGACCTCGAGCAGCGTGCCGCCGTGCGGGCCGGCGACCGTAGCGCCAGGGCCGGCGCCGCCGGCCACGCGACCGTCGGCCAGCGAGAGCCCCGCGAAGCCGGCCGTCGCGGCGGCCGGCGCCTCGGCACCGCCGCCGCCCGCGCCCGCCAGTTCCCCGGTGCCGGTCTGCGGCGCCGCGCTCCCGGCGGGCCGCCCGCGCAGCCGCGCCACCAGGCTCGCCACGATGCCTGCCAGCCCCTCCGGGTCGACGAGCAGCACGACGGTGAGCAGCAGGCCCTCGACCACCAGGATGTTGACGCTCACCCAGTTGCTCGCGCCTTGCAGGTACTGGATGACGAGTGCGCCGATGACCGCGCCGATGACCGAGCGGCGCCCGCCGATGAACAGCATGATCAGCAGCGCGAGTTCCGCGGTCGGGTCGACAAGCGTCTCCGGGACGAACTGCTGCGTGCCCGCGTAGACCGCGCCGCCGAGCGCCGCGAACACGCAGCCGAGCACGAACAGTTCGAGCTTGCGCCGCGGCGTGCGCACGCCGAGGGCGGCGGCGGTCCGCTCGTCCACGCCGAGCACGAACAGTTCGAGCCCGATGTCCGAGGACAGGATCCGGGCCGCGATGAATACCACCAGCGCGAGCAGCACGACGACGATCAGCCCGCCGCCGACCGCGACCACGGTCGTGGAGGCAGCCGCCGACGGCCACAGCGTGCCGATGAGCGGCGCGCCGACCGCTCCGCCCAGGTACCCGGAGCCGGACACGTAGCCGACCGCGATCAGCGGCAGCATCAGCGTGGCGACGGCGAGGGCGAGTCCTGATGCGCGGGTGACCACCGAGCCGAGCAGCAGCGCGGCGAGCGCCGCGCCGATCATCACGAGCACCGTGGCGAGCAGCACCGGCATGTTGAAGTGCGAGTTGAGCATGGCCACGCCGTAAGCGCCGACGCCCATGAACACCGACTGGCTGAACGCGATCTGCTGCGAGAAGCCGATCTGCACCGCCATGCCGGCGGTGACGATCGCGTAGCAGGCGGACAGCACGAACACCGAGCCGGTGTACTGCTGCCCGTAGACTCCCGCGATGAGCGCGCCGGCCACGAGGACGACCCCCGTCGGCACCCCGCCGCGCGGACCCCGCGCAAGGAACTTGTTCATCCGCTCACCGCCGACTCGAAACCGAGACCGCGGGGCCAGGCGAGGATCGCCGCGGCGAGAAGCGCGTACAGGACCGTGTCGCCGTACTCCGCGCTGACGTAGCCGCCGAGCAGCGCCTCGAGCACGCCGAT
>Ga0335085_10013946_pt1 | contig 11757 bp, 8 predicted proteins | sample Lox_Sample_45_FD_206712 | JGI IMG/M metagenome (GOLD analysis project Ga0335085, IMG submission 206712) | Soil microbial communities from Loxahatchee National Wildlife Refuge, Florida, United States - Lox_Sample_4.5 | ecosystem: Environmental > Terrestrial > Soil > Wetlands | place: USA: Florida...
ATGGAGCAGAAAACCTATCGGAGTGGACGTGTCGTTCACGGGATCCAGTTTACAGTCCCCAAGATGCTTCCAATATCGTTCAACACCGTCGTCAAGCCTGTACCATCTGGATTCATCACGAAGATGCCATAACCGCTGAAACTGGCGATGTGTTGATTGTCCGGCGAGATCGAAGCATATAACCCTGGAGCCTGTACATGAGTCAACTGGGTGGTTGCTCCACCTCCAAGCGGTACGGACCACCATTCAGAGGGGACGCTGTGGGCTGAGGCGATGATCACGCCTAAAAGACGGTCCAGCCACGACGGTTTATATGATTGCACCGGGACGGGAGCGCTGAACAGGATGGACTGCCCATCAGGTGAAAAGATCGGCGCATCGATGATATTAGGCGCTCCGGATCCGGTCAGGACGACTTGGCTGGCATTGCTCCCGTCCGCGTTCGACAAGAAAAGGTTGTTGGTCCCGTCCTGTGGATTCTCTGAGACGTAGACCATGCGGGACCCATCGGCCGACAATCTCGGCCAGTAGGCCTTGTCGACGAGCTTCTCGAGCTGGCCTCCGGGGTAGGCCATTCGATAGATTTCGAAAATGGGGTAATGCTGGTTTGGTTCCTGAGGTGGGAGTGCATAGTTGGTGTGTACGAAATATAGGTACCTGCCGTCGGGAGACCAGGTCGGTTGGATGTATTGGTCGTCTTTTGATGGGAGTTGAAATAACGGTTGAGGAGGCTGCGACCCATCCACAGGGAGGACGAAAAGTGACTGTACTGTGGCAGGCGGGGAATAGGACATAACAATTTGTTTTCCGTCGGGCGAAACCGCGACACTGTAGATCCATGCAAGTTGTGGCGCCTGAAAAATTGTCGTGAGGTCGCCATTGCTTAAGTCAAGCTGTTGTATTTCCAGTTGAGGATTATTATCCTGCATGGATGCATCTGTAAAGATCAGTTTCCCGGTCAGGATGAGGTTGGACCAGGTTACCGGTACGTGTTCAACCGGAAACGCCGAGTTTGAGGAGGCGTTCTGTGCTGGTGTGCTTGTGGCGGGCAAGGTCGGCATGACAACAGTGCTCGTGGCGGATTCGGCGGCGGGCTGGCTGATGTCGATCGTACAGCCGCTGAACAGCACGGCACCAATAAGGAAGGGTAGGGTAAGGTTCTTTTTTTGCATTTGTCTTTCCTCTATGGGATCCAGTTGACAGTGCCCGGAATACCGCCGACGGCGGGAACAATCAGGGTCAGCTGGCTTCCATCCGGCCCCATGACGAAAATGCCATCGCTGCTGAAACTGGCCAGTAGCCGGCCATCAGGGGAAATGGAACCGTATAGACTGGGTGATTGGATGTGGGTCAGCTGCCTGGGCACTCCGCCGGTCGTCTCGACCGACCACCAATCCTCGGGAAGGCTGTGGGCTGAAGCAACCTGAATGCCCAGCAGCTGGTCAAGCCAGCTGGGAGTGTATTCTGAGGCTGGCGCCGGTCCGCTGAAAAAAATTGATTTACCATCGGGTGAAAAAAACGGGGCATCGATAATGGTAGGTACCATAGGTCCCTTCAATTCCACCTGCTGTGGATCGCCGCCATCTGGTGCGGAGGTGAACAGGCGATCGGTCCGATCGTTAGGGTTTTGGGAGACATAGACCAGCCGGGAACCGTCGGGCGAGAGGCGCGGCCAGGTCGCGTTGCCGACCACCTTCTCGGGTGTGCCGCCTGAGGAGGCGATTCGCTCGATTTCAAAAACTGGAGACGTCACGCCGAAGTTGATATGTGCAAAGTAGATAAATCGCCCGTCCGGCGACCAGACTGGTTCGATATACTCGTCGGTTTTGGTCGGAGGGGAAAATAGTAGCCGTGGCGTGCTCGTGCCATCGAGCGGCATCAGGTATATGGCCGGAAAATTCGTCGGGGTGGCATAGGAAAGCGCCACCTGGTTTTCATCCGGTGAGACCGAAGCGGCAGAGATCCACCAGGTGGGAGGTGACTGGTAGAGGGTCGTGACCACACCGCTGACCAGGTCGAGATTCTCCAGCTGCACATAGGGATTGTTATCCATCTGGAATCCGGCAAGGTAGATCAATCGGCCGCTCAGCTTCAGGTCAGCCCAGGTCACCGGGAGGGTCGCCGACCGCTGAGCCGGATCAACTGTGGAAAGTGGCGGGACCGGATTCGACCTGGGTGAAGAAAGAGCCGGGGCTGTTTCCTGGGCCGGTTGATCCATGTTGACCGTGCACCCGCAGAGCAGCACAACCAGGGTAAGGAAGGGAACGAACAATTGTCGAGAGAACATTGATAGATCCAGAAATCACTGCGGCGGCTGTGCCAGGACGCGGATGTAGTTGACCAGGTTCCAGCGGTCAGTATCGGAGAGGACCAATTTCCATGCCGGCATGCGCGTTCCGGGCAGGCCGTTGGTGATCCAGTCGAAAAGCTGCGCATCCGTATGGATGCCCGGGACGCCGTGCACTGTCAGGTCGGCTGGGCGTGGATTAAGGGTCAGCCCGACCGGTCCATCCCCCTTCCCGGATGTTCCATGACAGGGAACGCAGTGCTGGGTGTAGACGGCCTTTCCCGTCGCGATCGACTGGCTGTTGGGCGGGATGGGATTGGCATTGCCGGTGTCGGACTCTATGGGCAGGATCAGGTAGTGAATTCCGATCAGCAGAAGAAAAATTGCCGGAATAGCCGCCGTGGCCACACGATAGGAGAGCCGGAGCGGCAGGGAAGCCATCACCAGACTCAGAAGCAGTCCGATGAGCAGGATCAAAGCGCCTGCAACATGAGGGGTAGTGGATGGCTGTCCGGTTGAACCGGGATTATTGATCGAAAAATTGAAGTTGGCGAAGGAATCAAATCTGTCTGCGCGCCGAACGACGGCCTGCACCTGCCAGCGTCCGGGCATGCTTAAGTATGTGCCCTTGGCCGTGTAAGTGCCGTCTCCCTGACTGATCAGCTGGCCTTCAGAGGGTGGGAAATTGCCTTGGATAGGTGTGAATCGCAACAGCGCCTCTTTGACCGCGGTGACCGGGCTGCCGTTGGACAGCAGCTTCAAGGTGAACGTGTTCTGCCCGACCTGCCCGGGGGTGATCACCAGGTCCATCTTCAGGTCGTCCACGCGGGTACTCCCGCTGAGTGCCTGGACAGGAGTATTGATCTTCGCCGGTGGGAGATAGGTCAGCAGGCTCACGGCAGCCAGAAGCAAACCGGCCAGGATGACTTCCGCCATCACCATCTTTCTGAAGCGGCCAACCAGAAGATCGTTGCTCACCCCCTCCTCCCGGGCGCGACTCAGACGGGGGGAAATAAAAAGTAAGTTCCCAGCAGCCACCAGAAGAAGGGCGGCAACGAAGCCCTGCTTAAGCAGCATCGCATGTCCATAGATCGAAGTCAACAAGGCGGACAACGTCCCGACCCGCAGACTGGCTGAATATAAACCGGTGAGGCCGATCAATCCCACCGTGACCAGGGCCAAGGCCGAGAAACGAGCCGTGACCCGCGAAACCAGCCTCGTCCGTTGTTTTCCCTCCAGGTGCATAAACTCCAGAAGGCCGGTCAGCAGGTAGACCAGCCCGCCAAACCAGAAAGTCATACCAGTGATGTGGATCCAATCATCCACGACCGCCAGGATGGGATTGGCCTCGGTGGCGGCATGACTGCTCAGGCTGACCGTCAAGATCAGACTGACGCAGGTCACAAAACTGGTCCAATCCTTCCAGGGGGCGGATTTGCCCAGGGCCAACCAGAACAGGATGAGCGCCAACGCCAGGCGGACAAGCCAGAGGATGCCGAGCCGGGTCGTGGTAAGTACCTGTACCGTTACCGGGGACCAGGGAAGGGCAAGCTCATTTCCGGTCGCCTGGCCGGCCTGGGATAGAATCCCCAGGAACAATGCGAGCAGGAGTGCCCACAGCCCGTAACGATAGATCTTTGTCCATGCGTCCGGCCTCTGAACGTCTGGTGGAAGCGTTTGCTCCTCCCGCATGACAACGGGCTGCCAGATCAATTTAACAAACGGCAGCCTGCCTGTCAGAATGGCAAGAGCAGCCAGGATCAGCCATTTGGAGAGCAAGGCACTCGCCGGCAGGCTGGAACTGGAGGTTGTCTGGCTGGTTGGCAGAGATGCCGCGTTCACATTCCCTACGCCGAAGGGGAATGTCCCTTGAGTCTGGTGACCGTCGGTCGCCGAGACGGCCTTCCATGTGACGGTGTAAACCCCGTCCTCAAGCGAGGGCAGGGAAACAGTCATGCGGGTGGGGTTGGATGGATCGATGCGTACATCCCCCTGGTCCTCCTCCTGAGCGCTGGAATTGTAGACCTTGATGGTACTCAGGCCCGGCGTCAGAGTCTCGCTGAAGAAAAGCTCGACCTGGGGAGGCGAGTAAGTCAGGACGGAATTGGCGGCCGGGTTGGATTTGATTAGGAGGGCATGGGCCAGGGCCGGTGTCACGGTCCAGGCGCAAAAGGCCAGAACGGCTAGCAGGACCAGGCTTGAGCGCTTCTTCATGTGTGAAACGAAGAGTCTATCGGGCCTTTCTCAAGGCGAACAGAGCTACGATCAGGGCAGCCAGTCCGAGGACCAGGCCGGCGACGGCCAGCCAGTTGGTGAGATTGGTCCCTTCACTGTTTTGCGCCTGGGGAGCCGCGGGGTTGGGGAACTGCACCGCCTCGGCTGGCTGGACCTCTTCAGGTTGGACTTCGACTTTGACATCGGTATCCACCAACTTGCCGGTTACATCCACCGTATATTTTCCTGCAACGGTAGGGAGGATGGGCGCGACATATTGCCCCGGGGTGTCCTCGCCGAGCGGTTGCAGGGTGAGCACCTTGCTCTGTCCGCCATAGGAGACGGCCACCGTCAATCCCGAGACATCCGCCTCGGAGGCTTTGCCGGAATCGTGGTCGCTGATGTTGACCACGATAGCGTTCATCTGCCCGACGATGGGGGGCTCGCTCACCCAGCCGATCTCGATGTCATACGGTCCGGCGGTGACGGTGGTGTGCGCCAGGGCTGATTGAACACTGAGCAGCAACAGGATGGTGGCCAGCAGGCTTGAAACGCCGATCGATAGTTTTTTCATGCTGAAAATCCTCCTCTTACTTATCAATAAATACGCAAACCAGCCGGTCTTTAATGCGTGGACGGCTGGTAGCGAGGCACACCTGCGATTAGGTTAACGCGACCTCATATCTTATAGAGCGGCGACAGGACCGCGTGATAAACAAACGAACAGACGGTTAAGAGAATGACTGCGACGATAGTAACCTTGGCAATGGGTTTATCATGGCGGGGCTGGATGTTTTCCTTATCAGAATCTTGACGGGCCGTTTTTTGTTCTGCATTCATTTTCACCCCGATGGCGGCTGTCAAAGGGATGGCTGCACAAAACAGGCACATGGCATTTCTCCTTGCTAACAAGTTAATATAGCATATCGTTACAAGACTTGTCGAAATTCTCATGTTTTACTCATTATACAGCAAGGCGGCGATTTCAAAACGCGACTGCCCCAAAACCATTCAGGTAAAGCCGGAAGCATTTGGCGGGTTGTAAGTCACCAGACTGCCCTGCAAGAGTCAAATAAGGCTCTACTTGAGCACCGAAATGATCCGGTTCACATCGTACTTGATCATGTCAATGTAGGTGGGCGCCGGGCCGTCTGGCCCGGAGGTGCTTTCCACGTACAGATCCGTGACGACCTTGACACCCGTTTCAGAAGCAACCAGGTCAGCCAGCTTGGGATTTTCACCGATATCCAGGAAGATCGCTGCCGCACCGCTTTTCCGGATGGTGTCGATCAAGCCGGCCAGCTGCTGGGCAGAAGGCGAAACATCCGGGGACACGCTGGGGATTACCGCGCCGATGATCTTGAAATCGTATGCCTGGGCGAAGTACCCCAGGGCGTCATGGTTGGTGACCAGGAGGCGTTTTTCAGGGGGAAGTTGGCGGACCTGGTCCTTGACCCAGCGGTCCAAATCCTTGAGCTGGGAAATGTACGCCGCAGCGTTCTGAGCATAGATGGCCTTTCCACCCGGATCGGCCTGTGACAGCCCCTGCTGGATCTGGTCAACGTAATTGATCACCTTGAGCGGGTCCATCCACATGTGTGGATCACCCAGAGGATGTTCCCCCGATGGGTCCGGATTGGCAGCCAAGCCGTTCGTTGCCACGATCACCAGCCTTTGTCCACCTAAGCTGTCGAGTGTCTTCTGCAACCAGGCTTCATACCCCAGTCCGTTCACGATGAGGACCTGGCTCTGCTCCAGCCGGGTAATGTCCTGCGGCCTCGGCTCAAACTCGTGCGGGTCGACGGTCACAGGCAGGAGCACATCGACCTTGACCCGGTTCCCCGCCACGTTGCGGGCAATGTCTCCCAGGAAGGACTCGGTGGCCAGGACGTTCAGGCTGTTTGATTGAGGCTGAGCGCTGGAACTGCTTGAACATCCCCCCAGCAGGGTAAGCACCAGCGCAGCCATGATCCATAGACGTGTCGTGTTCATATCAATCATCCTCCTAACTGTTAGGCTATTAATGAAAAACATTTTCACTTATAAGGTGCGGAGTTTAATTGCAAATTCGTGCTGGATATATCAGCCGATTAGTACGAAATGCCCTTCTCCAAGAATCCCTTGTTGTCCAAACAAAGAGCACACGGTAGAGTTTGCCCGCTCTGTCTTCTTCGAAATGGATCATTGCGCCGGTAAGCTGCGGAGGAAATCGACAGCCTGCTCCACCGAGGCGACCTCGATAACCTTTATGTGTCTTGCGACCGACACCGCATCTTTGTAATTATCCACCGGGCACAGAAAGTAGGTAGCCCCTGCTGCTTCGGCGGCGAATACCTTTTGTTTTACCCCGCCGATGGGACCCACACTGCCGTCCAGGTTGATGGTTCCGGTTCCGGCGATTTTCCTCCCGCCGGTCAGGTCCTCCGGGATGAGCGAATTGTACACCGTCAGAGTGAACATCAACCCTGCCGAAGGCCCGCCACTGATCTTGTTGGGCGTGATCGATACTGGGAAGGGTGGGCGGTAGTCAAACCCGGCTGTCTGGATCTCGATCCCGATTTTCGGTCCGGCCTCAGGGGAGGCTGGCGGCATCAGGGGCACATCGATTTGAAGGTCCGTTTGGCCCCGCTTCACCTGCAATTGGACCGGCGCCTGGGTCTTTTGAGCACCCACCAGGTTGATCAGGTCGTTCGCGGTCTGGACCGGCGTCCCGTTCATGCCGGTGATCACATCGCCGACCTGAATCAATCCGTTGGCGTGACTGCCCGGCAGGATGGAATCAACCTGAACCCCTTTTCCCACCAGCACGGTGGAATAACCTGCCAGCCGAAGGCCGACGGCGATAGCCGTTGTCTCGGAGTTGTCAAGCATCTGGAAACCCTGCCGGGCCTGCTGCAGGGGGCTTGTGTTCTTCGGGGTGACAGCTTCGGGAGGGATGATCTGGATGGCCGGATCGAACTGTCCGGCCAGCCACTCCCCGGCGGTGATGGGGGCCTGGGAAACGACCGTGAGCAGGAATAATTCCCCGGCGTGATCATGCCTGTATGGGGCAGGCATCTGGACCATCGGCGCGACAGGCAACGCCACCCCAGGGGCATCCAGGCCGTTGTTGACCAGGAGCAGGCTGGAGGCAAGCCCCAACAGTACCAGTGCCAGCAGACCTGCGCCGAAGGCATGCAGGAGGCGTCGTTTCGGGCTCTCTATCATGAGGACCGTATCCTCCTTGGTTGAGGCGGGAGGCATTCGCCCGCCGTCTGCGATCAGCAGGACAAGCAGGAATGTGGCTGGCCCTGTCACCCAACTGAAACGCGAGCGCTGGGCAATCAGGAAAACACTCCACCCGGCCAGAATTGCAGCGAGGGCGAATCCGAAGATTTTAATGAGTCGGTCTCCGGTCATCGGATCCTTGAACAGCCCCCGTAAGGACGCCCGCAGGAAGCGCCCGCCATCCAGCGGAAAGGCGGGGATCAGGTTGATGATGCATATCCATGCATTGAACCCACAGAGGAAAAGGGCGATCAGGTTGAGTGTGCTGTTGGTCGACATATTCCATAAAAGGTAGGCTAGGCCGGACAGGAGCAGGTTTGTAACCGGACCCGCCCCGGCGGCCAGGACCTCCCGCCAAGCTGAGACAGCCACCGGCCAGCGCTGGGCGGCATCCCCGAAGACCATCAGGGTCACCCCGAATGGCGTCCTGTTGCCAAGCGCGCGCGAGATCCACAGGTGCGCCAGGACATGACAGACCAGGGAGATCCCGGAGAGAAGGATGATGATTGCAGTGATGGTCCAGGTCTGACCTGGCTTCATGATTTCGACAAAGAGCGGGATGTAGTAGGTCGCGATGACCCAGAACGCGGCCGGAAGGATGAACAACCAGGTGAAACCAAAACCGATCTTTGGAAACCGGTCTGAGCTGGAATGGTTTTTGACTAAAGAGAGCGGCTGTTGCATAAGAACTCCTGTGTTTGTTGCTTAAGGGAGCCAGTGGGGAAACAAGCTCCCAGGCTTTGGGTTTCAACTCCTGGCCCGGTTGCCAGACAGCAGCCGGGGAAAACGGCTTGTTCAGATCGGTGGCCTGGACGACGAGGCTGATCCTCCAAAGACCCAGGCGAAAAACCTTTAACTGTATCCTGCCTGATGGGCAATCAGTGTTTCGCCTATTTCGGCCGCGCGGCGGGGCCAGAGCTGGTGATTAAGTTTCTGGAAGTCGAAGCGGACGTCCTGGAAAACCTGTATTGTGTCCGGCGACCAGATGGATGAGAAACAGCGGTCCGCTCCGCAACCTAGCGGCCGACGGCCATTCTGGTCATCTCGGTCCACCCGTCGCGGGAATATACATCAGCTCCCATTGGAGGATGACGTCGTTCCAATAGACGACCACCGGCGGCCGGAGGTCCATTCTCCCAGCCAGACGGCGATAATCCACTTGCGGAGCTTTAGCTGGGCGTATCCGAAAGTTTGTGTGTCCATGTCCTCACGACTACGGTACTCAGGGAACCAAGGATGGGGAAATACCGCCTGCCAATATCATCATGAGATTGCCGGACTTGACATCCGCCAACCAGATCTGCGGCTTGGCATCTCCCTGAAACGCAAACCGAACGTATGCCAGATCGCGTCCATCCGGCGACCAGCTCAGATTGGAATAGGAATCCTGATCCTGAAGGAGTTGATGGCCACCGCTTCCATCCGGGTGAACCAGCCAGATTTGCTCGCTGGGGCTTGAGCTGGAGGCGTTGGAACCATCCCGGATGATGGCCACCCACTGCCCGTCCGGCGACCAGGCGGCCTGATAATCCGCCTGCTGGCCGGTCCCGCCCAGATCGATCTTCTGGCCGGATGCGAGAAGGTACCTCTTCACATGGACAGCCGCACCGGCCTCGGCAGAGGCTGGCTCCCAGTAAATGAGTGAGTCTGAATTCGGACTCCAGAGTTCCTCGGCGAAAGTCTGGCTGGACAGGGGTAAAGAAAAGGTCTGGCTTTTTTGAAGACCGTAGATCTGGAGCGTGTTGGTCGCCGGCGAAATGTAGCTCAGCCATTGGCCATCTGGCGAGAATGCAGGTGCAATTCCCGGAAATGCCCGATCCCGGAAAATGGGTTGGGTGTTGCCGCTGGCGAGGTCGAGTCGCCAGAGCGAGAACATAGGCACAGTGATGGATGCTTGGGAATAATCGTGGCGCTGATAAACGACTTTCTGGCTGCCCGGGTACCACACGGGGAGGCCGCATTCAGCCTGCGGGCAGTCCAACACCTGGCGCTTCCCGGTCCCATCCAAGTTGACGGACCAGAGCGCGGAAGCTCCATTCCTCCCAAGGGTGGAATACAGGATCGATTTCTGGTCCGGCGCAATCGTGAAACCCACCACGCCGCTTGGTTCCTGGGTCAGGGCCACAGTACTTCCTCCACTCATCGGCAGGATGGTCAGTTGATTCTCATTCAGGTCGTCCTGGGCCAGATAAACCAGATGGGCGTTATGGAGGTCGAATCCCTGCCCAACAACCCTGACCACGGTGCTCGTTGCGGAAGGTTCTGATGAATTGCCTGCCAGGGCCTGCGAGGAGAGCGCCAGAGAGTGGAACGCGCCGAGTGTCAGCCCGATCCCCAATCCTGAAACGATTATGGCGCTGAGCACTGGTGTGTACAGGCTGAAACGGTTGAGCAGTTCGTTCCGCTTGATGAAGCGCATCCCTTGGACCATGGCGACGCCGATGCCGATTAGCACCAGCGCCAAGCCAAGACTGAAGGCGACGATCAGGAGCATCCCGGTCGGAATGCGGCCCAAGGCTACGGCAACGACCAGGATTGCGATTGCGTCCGGGCAAGGAACCAGGCCGCCACTGATCCCCAGTGTGAGCAGGGATATCCAGGTGATCTGATTGACAGGCAGAGCATGGGTGTGGGGATGGGAATGCTCGTGGTCGTGGGCAGCAGGAGAATACACCATAGCCTGCGAGTGTGTATGGACATAGCCCTGATGTGAGTGAGGTGTTTTCGCGTCGCCAGGCTGGGAAATGTCCTGCTCTGGTACCGACCGCACTGCCGAGGCGGCCCGGCGTGGTGCCTGGAAAGGGTTGGCAACCTTTTTGGCCCGTCCGCCCTTGTGCCGCGTGTGCAAGGCGCGGCCGCGCGAGACCAGCAGGCTGAGGCCGAACCCGACCACCACCAGGCCGGAAATGACCTCCAACCAAGGAGTGATCAAAGTCGGGAAAATGTAGCGGGAAGCCAGCAAGGCCAGCAGCCCGAAGACAAGCACTGAGCCGGTATGGGTGAGGGTGACCACTGAGCCAAGGAAGATCGCATCCAGGACCTTGCCTTGTGAGCCGACCAGGTAGGCGGCCACGAGGGTTTTTCCATGGCCGGGGGTCAGGGCATGCAGGCTGCCGAGGACGACTGAGAGCAGGAAGGCGCCTACCAGGAAAAGCCCCGAGAGGTTGCCAGCCTGCACCAGGCCGACCAGGGCAGCCGTCGGACCGGACAACAGGGTGGTGCCCTGAGTCGTCGCGGCTGGTGAACCCGACAGGTTGTTCGCCAGAGTCGAGACTGTCCCGGTCAGGCCGGCCAGATCCGGCTGGCCGCTGTTCCAGGAGGTCAGGGCGCCGGAAGGCAAGGCGCCGAAATTCAGGGCTACATCAAGCTGGCCGTTCGACTGCGTGGGGTTGGTGAAGGACAAACCGGTTTCTGCCGCCAACGAGAACCAGTTCAGGCTGAGGGCCTCCTGGTTGGTGTTGTGGATCTCGAGAGTATGCGAGCCACTCAGGCTCTGCGGCCATTGGACGACCAATCGGATAGTGATGGAATCCGACCCGGATTGGAGCGCATCCACCTTGGCCGGCCAGTGGATGACGGCGGCCTGGATATTTGTCACCGGCTGTCCGTCTAGGGTGAGTGACCACTGGGTGAGGAATGGCATCAACCAAGCCTCAGCTTCCTGAGGGCTGACCAGCCCGTCGTGATCCTGATCCGCCTGATCCCAGACCCCCAGGGCGAGCATCGGGCCTGGCGTGATTTTCCAGTCCACCTGCAACCCCTGCGAGGAGAGATCGATCTCTTGGGTCTGGGCGAACATGTCCAGCGAATGTGCTTCCGCCGTGCGGGCGGGCAGGTAAAACAACAGGACAAGCAGTGCGGCGGCGAGGGTCAAGCGGATTGGCTTCTGCAATTGGAGGCAGTAGGTCATGGCAGCATCATCCTGCATCTATGTGGATCTAACCGGGCGGGCCAGCCCTGGGGTGGGTCGTCACCCTTCACCCATCGAA
>Ga0335085_10013947_pt1 | contig 11756 bp, 8 predicted proteins | sample Lox_Sample_45_FD_206712 | JGI IMG/M metagenome (GOLD analysis project Ga0335085, IMG submission 206712) | Soil microbial communities from Loxahatchee National Wildlife Refuge, Florida, United States - Lox_Sample_4.5 | ecosystem: Environmental > Terrestrial > Soil > Wetlands | place: USA: Florida...
GGGCCGTCCAGTCGATACCCTGATTTACATAGCCTAGGGTGCTGCTGCCCACCAAACTGTCGAAGTCGTGCGCGGCTTGGCCCCAGGTTGAACCCGGCAATCCCTCAATGGACAAGGCGCGAACCGGTAGAGAGAGGATCAGAATGAAAACAAAAATGCCTCCCCATACGGAGCCGCACCGTAGCCCTCCCCTCCTCCCTGGATTCACATGACTGATTTTGCGGAAAGCGTTATCCATTTTTTCTCTTTACCATAGAAAAGGTAGTCGGGGCCTTTTTTCACAATTCGGACTCCCTGGTTCTCAGCAACAAAATCGGTTTCTGGTATGTGGTGGATAATCTCCTGGGATTTGAACCCGTCGGGTGCGAATGGATTTCGCTCTAAGAATGAAGCTAAGATATAAGAAAGAGCTAAATAGCTGACGGGTGTTGAGATGACTTGCGTTTGAACCGGTGCGGCATTCCAACCCTTTCCAACCAGTTTAACGGCAGCAGGTACAATCGTTATGGGGGGGAGAGGGATATCCCGCAGGCCCGGCGCTTGGAGCGTACTGCCGCGCAACGACAGGCCATGCTCTGGGACGAATATGATGACCGCGTTTCGGCCCGAAGATGCCACAAGATCAGAAAACTTTCTTATGTCCGCAAAAAGCTTTTGCGCGAACTCTTTGTACTCCTCCAGGCTGTTTCGTTTCCACCAATCCTTTTCTCCGACCCAATGATGTCCGTCGTGCATGCTGATGGTATTGTAATAAACGGCTGCTCTTCTTGATTTCCCCTCCTGCCGCATTTTCCACCATTTTTCAAGGACGCCGTAATCGTCATAGATAGGAGAGCCGTCAAAGTTATACGCCTGGGCGGGAAGACCCGTTGGCAAGATCGGTTCATCCAGATGCCCCAGGTGTTTAACCTCTGTGGCGAAATGACCGTAGGTGCCATCATGGTTTAAGGTGAAATAAGTTTTGTATCCTTGCCCGCGAAGGGCATCAAACAGATAACACTTCTCGGGTACTTCATTATAAAGGGCATCATGACTGGACTGCCCACAATCAGCACGGAGAAGCCGGATTGCGGAAGGATTGCTGTAACTCGTCACGGAATTAAAATTTGTGAATACGTAATTAAATTGTTTGAAAAAGGCAGAGTCTTCCATAGCGACCGCTTTGAGATCATCCCAGGCCAACGAACAGATGTGCAAAATGATGATGTCGAAATCAGGGCTTCCCTGTTTCACTTTATCAAGACGAATGACTCTCGCAGACTCCGATCGGTAGAATGCATCCAGACCGCCTTCGCCCCTGTGTTGCCCAAACTCGCGCAACGGAACGATCAAGAGTAGGACCACAACCACAGGAGTTAACCTTATGCGGTTGCGTACCAGCATGCAAAAAACGAGAATGGCCGCCAAAACCGCAACTTCCCATAGGTTGAAGAAACCCAGGAGAAAGCGGTACACGTATTCTCTGCTGGGCATTCCTCCCTGCTCGACGAAGTTTATGGAGTCCCAAAGAGATGGAAGCCATGAATCATGCCATAGAAGGAGCAAGCTCAAAACCGCACTGGCTGAAAATTTAACAACGGCCAATGACTTATGATGGCGCTTGAGTTGTTTTGAGAAGGGTATGATAAGAAATACCAAGAAGAGAAGGTTCAAGAAAAAGTCGAAGCGGATGAATCCTCTAAAATATAAGTAGAGTTTTGCTAAAAAATAAAAACTCCATAATCCCATAGCGATGATTCCTTAGTGTTTATACCAGCGATGATAATTCCAGACCTTTGGGTTCGAGGAACCGAATGCCGTAGAGAACCTCTTCGTCTTTGACCTTTGTATGGCGGATAATTTCTCCACGAACGCTGAATACTACGCGGTCGTCTTGATAGAATTGTATAGTGACTTCGTTGGATAGAATCCCATCGGTCATTAGGCGTATTGAGAGGCCGGTGCTGCTAACGTTCTCCGTGATTCCTTTGTAGACGCGCTGTCCAGAGATCAGCTCACACACCATCTGTTTCTGCAGCCTGGGGGAGAACCGCCGAAGAGTCTTTTCCTTAACGAAGGTCCGGAGGGATGATGTCGCCACGTAAGTGAAGGAACGCCAAGTTGTGGAAGGATCCCGTTGAACTGGCTCCCAACTGTTCGGAGAACTATACATCTGGCGGATCAAGCTCTGATGCTGCGCGTCGCTGACATCCAAAAAGCGAATGCCGATTTTGGCATGCTCCGATGGCAGCGAATCGTTACGAACAATCTCTCCATTGATCTCTGTTCTTTCGCCGAACTCGCTCGTCAGTCGAACCTTGACTAATGGCGGGAGAAGTTCAGGACGATCCAGCGTCAAAGACATCCCGGTCTCGCTCAAGTCGGAGGTTTCACCTGAGAGAGTCTGGTGATCAAAACTCAACTCGCAGGCGATCTTCCGAGAGAGCCGCGGCCAAGAACGCATCTGGTGGCGTTCTCTAGCCACCACAATGGCGGATACGAGGATCAACAGGTTATAGATCGCCCAGAAGGTGCTCAGCAAGACGGCATCGCGATTGAGTTCGTGGTGCCATAAACCGTACCAGCCAACTCCAATACCGATGATCAACAGGGCCGACAGAAGCATGTGAGGTACGACATTCGACCAATCTAGGCGTGTATTCTCAAACCGAAGGCCCTTGGGCGTGACATGAAAGATGATTTTCTCTGGGCTTAAGAGCGTCGCAAGCGCCGTCCAGCTTACAGAAAAACACATGACCGTTTCATAGACATCGGACCAGAATGGATTACGGAAACCCTGATTGATACGATTAGAGGCAATCAGCGAGGTAATAAAATAAGAAAGATAATATGCCAGAAGCACATAAAAATTGGCGACCACCGGTGGACGGTTCAGCAAAAGGTACACAAGAGGTGCGGCTAAATAGATGAGTCGGGGCCAGCCGTTAAAAAAATAAAAGATGGATGCGAAATAATGAATCCGTTGCATAAAAGTCAGACCCCGTTTGAAAAGTGGGTTGTCCAACAAGAAAACCTGTACGCCCCCTCGCGTCCAGCGTTGACGCTGTTTCAGATAACTGCGGTAACTCTCCGGAGCGAGTCCTGCCGCCAGGTTCTTATTTAGATAGACCGAGCGGTACCCTTTCGAGTGGAGCTCCATGCTGGTGTGGAGATCCTCTGTCAGTGTTTTGACTTGAAACCCGTTGATCGCTGTCAGAGCTGAACGCCTGAAGATCCCTCCGCTACCGGCATAGAAGCTCGCGTTGTCATTATCCCGTCCCGGCTGGATGACTCGGAAAAACAGTTCCTGCTCATTCGCAATCTCACGTTCTAAGCGAAGATTTCGCTGGAAAACGTCTGGGTTATAGAAAACATGGGGTGTCTGTACAAAGGCGACCTTCGGATCTTTGAAGAAACCGATGGTCTCTTTCAGAAACGTCTGGACGGGGACATGATCGCAATCCAAAATCAGGACGTAATCACCCGAAGAGCAGGCCAGGCCATGATTGAGGTTGCCCGCCTTGGCATTCTCGTTGGTGGCGCGGCTAAGATAATTACATCCCAGTTGCTCTGCAAGGCGTTTTACTTCTTCTTGATGTCCATCATCAAGAACATAAATCGATTTACGATTCGTCGGGTAGTCAATGGCCACGCAGGCCACGAGCGTCCTATATAGGATATCGAGCGATTCGTCGTAAATGGTGACGAAGATATCAACCGTTGGTAACTCCGCTTCTTTTGGGGGATCCGCAGTTGGGTTTGTAGGTTTGAATACCTGAAAATAGAATAGCAGGACCGCTACGAAACCATAGATCTCCGCCAGATACAGGATAATGCTGACGCTGACACTGAAAGTGTCTTGGGTGTTCAGCGTGTAAAAGGCGCGCCAGTACAGGTAGCGAAGACCGAGATAAATGCAAATGAGCTCAAGGATCCATTGCGTTGGCCACGGGCCTATTTGCCTTTTGCTCAGAAAGATGGCTAGAAGGACCAGCAGGATCAAAAAAGCATGGTCTATTTGCGATCCGATGAAAGAGCGGCTATCAGGGTTAGAAGAAGTGAAGTCCACAACGGAATTCAATGAACTGGTTTCGACTGCCTGACTCTCTGAGAGCATGCCGCTGCTGAAAAGATCCAGAGGGTTAAAGCTCAGGAATGTTGTGCTAACAAAAGAGATGGTCCAAAGCCCCCAAAATGATATGAGAAGGCAGACCGCAGAGGGAGATCGTCTTCGAGAAGTATTCTTTGTGATGTGGGTCCGATTGCCGAGCGCGCTCATGATTTATCTATATTAATATTAATCCTCCTAAACTGAACATGTTGACACTGCCGATGCGCTTTGTTATGCTGGGTTTCCTCTGAAAGTATAGCAGATTTTAGCCGAAGTGGTGGAATTGGCAGACACGCTACGTTCAGGGCGTAGTGGGGGTGACCCCATGGGGGTTCGAGTCCCCCCTTCGGCACCAACGTTGCTTTCCCGTTGCTTCTACCTGTTGCGCGGATGGGAATTCTTATCCTCCCAGAGTTTTAGTTGTCTGTTCTTTTCAAGGTGGGTTGCCGATTAGCCGATTTTCTTAAAAGCCTTAGCCAGCTCTGGCAATCCGCGGACCTCATGCTGATGGAAGTTGAGGGAGGGAATTTTTTAATCGCCTTGTCGGATTTTTGCAGCAAACATGTGGTCAATGAGGATGTGATTGTCTGATGAGCGTGGGAGATAGTGGAGAATAGACGGGGTTGGGATACATCAGGCCAAAAATCGATTCCACAAATCTTCATCCCACGGTCGAGGGCGGTCTTTGTAATTTCAGGCTGACCATGTGTGAAATAGTATAACGGTTCCTGTCGAAGGATGTCAATGAATTGTTGGATGAGTTACTTGACTTTTTGGTGAGGTCTGGTATCTTGTTAGATGAAGGAGGGGCCCTGTGCACAAAAATCAAAAGCCGCAAAAGACCGCTTGTTTCTTTAGAATTCTGTTTCTGTTTGCGTGGATTTTAGGAGGACTGACCGCAAGTGCGGACGAACTTGCGATTCCTTCCGAACAGGTCGAAAAACAAACAGAGAATGCACAGGCGAGAACTTACATCGTGCAGAAAGGGGATACCTTATGGGGGATATCGTCAAACTTTCTTAAGGATCCTTTCTACTGGCCCAAGCTCTGGAAAGAAAATAAGTTCATCATGAATCCAGATCTGATTTATCCTGGGAATACGATCGCTATGCCAACTGAGCAGGAGATACAGGAAGCCCTTAAGAAACTGAAAGAAGAGGCGGCTCTTCCTCCAGCGGAAGAGAAAACCACTGAAGAAGCGGTCACGCCGCCGGCGCTGGCTCAGCCATCAACGGTAGAAGCAGAAATACCGATACCCGAGAACAAGGCCGCTGTCAAACCGCCTGCGTTACTCGAGAAAGACTTGATCCTCTCCAGCGGTTATATCCGAAGCGGGGTGGAGCCCAGTGGTATCGTCATTGCTTCAACTGATCCAAAAGAGATGTACAGCGCGCATGACACAGTTTACCTCTTGCCGAGTACGAAGCCGAGTGTGGGAGATCGGCTCACCGCCTACCGTGTGGTTCGAAAGGTGTTCCATCCCAAAACCGGACAATATCTCGGTGATCTGATTCGAGTCCTGGGCACTATGGAGGTGACGGAGGTTCAAGACGAGACTGCAACCGCGGTAGTGGCCCAATCTTATGATGCCATCCTGAAGGGGGATCCATATCGCGTTTATCAACCCTTGGAGTCAGCGGCCTTAGAGGTCAATGAGACACATTCTGGGCCACACCTTGACGGTTACATTGTTGAGGTCAAAGAGACAAAGGTCTCTAATGCGCAGTTTGATGTGGTCTACATTGATAAAGGACGACGGGATGGACTCTTGGTAGGCCGAGACCTTCTTATCTTTCGAGAAGGAGAGAAAACTCGTCTCTCCTCATTAGGAAGGAGAGTTCAGCTGCCTCGTCGTCAAGTCGGTAAACTTCAGGTGATCGCGGTTCAGGACGAAACAGCCGTCGGCCGAGTTGTGAGAAGCAGCGAGCCGATTACACGTGGTGACATGGTGGAGACGTCCGAATCCCGCTAGAACACGACCTGCTTTTATTCCTTCCGATCGTTCTGCTTTTTCTGACGACTTGACCTGCTTATTAACGATTGATAGTGACATGAGTTTTGTGTTGACTCACTTCTGAATGATATGATATATTTAAGTCCTATAATTTCTTAAAAATTGTCGATAGTTACAGAGAATTCAAATTGGCTAAAAACTAAAATTTATTCAAGGAGCCCTCAGCATGAAACTGACTGGCGCAGAAATCTTCGTGGAGTCTTTAAAACGCGAAGGGGTCAAACATGTGTTTGGCCTTCCAGGGGGAGTGGTGCTCAAAATCTTCGATGTTCTCTACGGTGAAAAAGATCTCGAACTAATTCTCACTCGGCATGAACAGGGTGCAACCCACATGGCCGAGGGATATGCGAGAGCGACCGGTAAGGCCGGTGTTGCTCTGGTGACCTCTGGTCCCGGCGCAACCAACACGATCACGGGTCTCGCCAATGCCTATATGGACTCCTGCCCAATGGTGATGTTCACCGGCCAGGTCTCAACAAATCTGATTGGAAACGATGCCTTTCAAGAAGCGGACATTATGGGAATCAGTCGGCCCTGCACCAAATACAATTTCCTGGTGAAGGATGTGAACGACCTGGCCCAGACGATCAAGGAGGCCTTTTACATCGCGACCACTGGGCGTCCCGGTCCAGTGCTCATAGATCTTCCCAAGGATGTCTCGATGGCTACTGCAGAGTTCAACTATCCAGAGAAAGTTTACATCCGGGGATACAACCCTGTGTATCAGGGGAACAAATGGCAGATCAAGCAGGCGGCTGAGGCCATTTGGAAGGCCAAACGGCCGATTCTGTATGTCGGTGGGGGCGTTATCAATTCGAATGCCTCGGAGGAATTAAGGGCTCTGGCAGAGTTCACGCAGATCCCGCTTACGATGACACTCATGGGCCTCGGCGCGTTTCCGGGGGATCATCCGCTCTCGCTGGGAATGCTCGGGATGCACGGGTCTTATGCCACGAACATGGCGGTGCACCATTGCGATCTGTTGATTGCGATCGGCTCCCGCTTTGACGACCGGGTGACGGGCAAGATTGCGGAATTCGTCCCGTACGCAAAGATCATCCACGTCGACATTGATCCCACCTCGATCCGGAAGAACATCCATGTGGATATTCCGATCGTGGGAGATGTCAAGCATGTGTTAAAGGATCTGAACCAAATCCTGCGGGCAACCGCGAACGGAAACCTAAAAGAACTGCGGCAGCCATGGTTAAAACAGATTGAGGAATGGAAAACAGAACACCCGCTGATTGCTGCTCGAGATCCCAAGGTGATCAAGCCCCAGCACGTGATCGAGGCGATCTACGAGCTGACCAAGGGAGAGGCGATTATCGCCTCGGATGTGGGGCAGCACCAGATGTGGACCGCCCAATTCTACAAGTTCAGTCATCCCAACACCTGGCTGAATTCTGGCGGTTTGGGAACGATGGGGTACGGTTTCCCTGCGGCCATCGGCGCACAGAAGGCTTTTCCAAACAAGCTCGTGGTCTGCATTGCGGGCGATGGGAGTTTCCAGATGAACCTCCAAGAATTGGCGACCGCAGTTGTTTATAAACTGCCGGTGAAGGTAGCTATCATAAACAACCAACACCACGGCATGGTTCGGCAGTGGCAGCAGCTTTTCTATAACGGACGCTATTCGGCCAGCCATCTCCCCGGCGGACCGGACTATGTGAAGTTGGCTGAGGCGTATGGAGCGGTGGGGTTTCGTGCCACCCATCCAACCGAAATCGAGAGTGTGATTAAGGAGGCCTTGACGATTAACAAGCTGGTCCTGATGGATTTTCAGGTGGACCCCAACGAGAACTGCTATCCCATGGTTCCTGCGGGCGGGGCCATCCATCAGATGGTCCTGGAAGATCCCAAACCGGAAACCCGGAAGCAAGATGCCAACAAGGAGAAGGAGTCGGACGCGATTCTGCCGGCCTAGACCGACATGGAACATATTATCTCGTTGTTAGTCGAAAATAAATTCGGGGTTCTCTCCCGGGTGTCGGGTTTGTTCAGCGGCCGCGGGTTTAATATCGAGAGCCTCTCGGTGGGGCCAACGATGGATCCGACCGTCTCGATGATGACGATCGTGACCAGCGGTGATGAGAGGATACTGGAGCAGATCACGAAACAGCTCAACAAACTGATTGATGTGATCAAAGTTGTGGACCTGACCGAGAGCGAATACGTGGAACGGGAGACCGCTCTGATTAAGATACACACTCGGCTGGAGGACCGGGCCGAGGCCTTGAGGGTGGCGGACATCTTTCGAGCCAAGGTGGTGGATTCCACACCCAACACCTACACGATCGAGATCACCGGAGAGATGAAGAAAATTCAGGCGATTATCAACCTCCTCCGGCCTCTTGGCATCAAGGACTTGGTGCGCACCGGTCGGATCGCGATCGCGCGTGAAGAGATCAAGGTTCCGCAGGTTTTGGAGAAGAAGGCAAGCGTGAAATAATGAAGTTCTGTGGGAGCAGGTGATGAAGATCTACTATCAGAAAGATGCCGATTTGAAACTACTCAAGGGCAAGACGATTGCAATCATCGGGTATGGTAGCCAAGGTCATGCCCATGCGAACAATCTCAAAGACAGCGGGGTCGAGGTCATTGTGGGTTTAAGGGAAGGGAGCTCCTGGGCCAAGGCCGAGAAGGCTGGCCTCAAGGTAGTGCAAACTGCCCAGGCGGCCAAGATGGCCGATATTTTGATGGTCTTGACCCCGGATGAGTTGCAGGCGGAGTTATACAAAAATGATCTGGTCCCAAATTTAAAGCGCGGTTCCTATCTTGCTTTTGCCCATGGCTTCAACATCCATTTTGGACAGGTCGTCCCGCGTCCAGACATCAATGTCTTTATGGTGGCGCCAAAGGCCCCGGGGCATCTCGTGCGTTCTGAGTTTGCGAAGGGGAGCGGTGTGCCTATGCTGATAGCGATCCACCAAGATCCTTCCAAAAAAACCCGGCAGATCGCGCTGGCCTATGCATCCGCCATCGGCGGATGCCGTGCCGGCGTGATCGAGACCACGTTTCGTGAAGAGTGTGAGACCGATCTGTTTGGTGAGCAAGTCGTGCTCTGCGGTGGGCTGACCTCGCTGATTACGACCGCCTACGAGACGCTTATCGAGGCCGGCTATTCACCGGAGATGGCTTACTTCGAATGCCTCCATGAGGTCAAACTGATCGTCGATCTGATCTATGAGGGCGGAATCTCTAACATGCGCTACTCCATCAGCAATACTGCCCGGTACGGGGATCTCACCCGTGGACCTCGTATTATCAATGAGGCCACCCGACAGGAGATGAAGCACATCCTGGCGGACATCCAGAGCGGCCAGTTTGCGAAGGAATGGATCCTGGAAAATCGAGCCGGACGGCCGGTTTTTAACGCCTTGTCCAAGCAGGGAGAGTCCCATCTGATCGAAGAGGTCGGGGCCAAGCTCCGGGCCATGATGCCGTGGTTAAAGAAAGATCGGCTAGTGGACAAGAGCAAGAATTAGACGAGGCCGTTTGGTTCAGCACAAGACGCCCTTGATCGCAAAACCCGGTATTCCTTTCATTCTGGCAGGATTGATCGCGACCATTCTGGCAGGATTCTTTAGCGGCTGGCTTGCTGTGATGCTGGGGCTGGCGACCTGTTTTGTGATTTGGTTCTTTCGCGATCCGGAACGAACGATCCCAACAGGCGCCGGGCTGATCGTGGCTCCGGCGGACGGGAAGATTGTTCAGATTCGGGAGGAGCGGGAGGAGCGCTTTCTTAAGACTCAAGTGATCCGTATCAGCATTTTTTTAAATGTCTTTGACGTTCATGTCAACCGCATGCCGTGTGCGGGTAAGATACAGAAGATTGTCTACCACGCGGGGAAGTTTTTATCCGCTCATCTCGATAAGGCCTCGTCAGAGAATGAGCATCAGGCGATTCTGATCGAATCGTCGACGGGCCAACAGATGGTTGTAGTCCAGATCGCCGGACTCATTGCAAGGAGAATCGTGTCCTGGATTCGGCCGGGCGACCGGTTGGATCGAGGTCAGCGTTTCGGAATGATTCGCTTCGGGTCCCGTGTGGATACCTTCCTTCCGATCGGAACGAAGCTTAGGGTGCAACGGGGAGATCGGGTCAAAGGCGGTGAGACGATTTTAGGAGAGCTATGCGAGTAAAAGAGTATCGAAAAAAAGGGGTGTATCTGATTCCCAACCTTATTACCACAGGGAATCTATTCAGTGGTTTCTATGCCATCATCTCGGTCCTAAACGCGGACTACGTACGAGCCTCGATCGCAATTTTGTTGGCAACGGTGTTTGATTTTCTGGATGGTCAGTCCGCTCGGATGACCAAGTCCACCAGCCGTTTTGGCATTGAGTATGATTCGCTGGCGGACTTGGTTTCATTCGGAGTTGCACCGGGCTTGTTAATCTACACCTGGGCGCTCAGTACCTATGGCCGGCTCGGCTGGGTAGCGGCCTTTCTATTTGTGGCTTTTGGAGCGCTTCGCCTGGCCCGGTTCAATGTCCAGATCGCAACAGTGGAAAGCAAACATTTTGTGGGGCTTCCTATCCCGGCTGCGGCAAGCGTCATTTCAACTCTGGTGATCTTTGATCATCACATCCTGCGCATGGGTCAAGAGGTTCGGCCGATGCTGATTCTGGTGACCACTTATGTCTTGGCTTTTTTGATGGTCAGCCATTTTCGGTACCGTAGTTTCAAAGATTTTCGACTCCGCGATCGAAAACCGTTTCATGTCTTGTCTGCTTTGATTCTATTGCTGATCGTGACCGCTGCGTTACCGCAAGTGATGCTGTTTGTCTTCTTTGCCTTGTATGCTGTTTCTGGCGTTGCGGAGCGGCCAATTCTGGCCTTGGTGCATCGGCTGTTTCACAGAGGAACCCCGCTGGAGCCGGGTTTGGAGGATGTCGATGACCTCGAAGACAAGGAGCTCTTACTGAAGTAGAACAGAAGGGTTTAAAAAGACGGCCTTCGTCCCTGGCGACGGGGGAGAAGGCTTTTTTATTCGATTTTAAGTAGGAGTAGATGATGCGGATCGTTAAAATCTTTGACACCACGCTGCGAGATGGCGAGCAGTGCCCGGGGGCCAGTATGAATCGGGAGGAAAAGGTCACGGTTGCACGGCAACTGGCCAAGCTCAATGTGGATATCATCGAGGCTGGTTTCCCTATGGCATCGGAGGACGACTTTGAAGCGGTCCAGACTATCGCAAAAGAGGTGAAAGGGCCAGTCATTGCCGGTCTTGCGCGTGCAAAGGAGGCCGACATCGATCGGGCTTGGGATGCGCTCAAATCCGCCGAGCGTGCAAGGATCCATACATTTCTTGCCACGTCGCCGATTCATATGCGTTACAAGCTGAAGATGGATGAAAAGCAGGTGTTAGAGTCTGCCGTAGCGGCAGTCAAACGGGCCAAGCGTTACACGGAGGACGTGGAGTTTTCACCGGAAGATGCGACTCGCAGTGATTATGATTTTCTCTTTCGGGTTCTGGAAGCGGTCATCCGGGCTGGTGCAACGACCTTGAATATTCCGGACACGGTCGGTTATGCGATACCGGAGGAATTTGGACAATTGATCGAGTCGATCATGAACCGTGTCGCCGGGATCGAGCATGCGGTGGTCAGTGTTCACTGTCATAACGATCTGGGACTGGCCGTGGC
>Ga0335085_10013948_pt1 | contig 11756 bp, 13 predicted proteins | sample Lox_Sample_45_FD_206712 | JGI IMG/M metagenome (GOLD analysis project Ga0335085, IMG submission 206712) | Soil microbial communities from Loxahatchee National Wildlife Refuge, Florida, United States - Lox_Sample_4.5 | ecosystem: Environmental > Terrestrial > Soil > Wetlands | place: USA...
CAATCATCCATTATTTTGTGAATAATTTTGCTAAGAATGATATCAGACAATTTCAATAACTTACTATCGATTTGATGATAGTAATGCAACCACTTTAAGATAAAGCATCATGGCACTTAAGAGAGTTATCTCCAATGAGCGTAGAACTCAAATTGAAAATGAGGCGAATAACATTTTGACGCAACACAATTTGATGAAAGTTCCTGTTGATCCAGTTGCCCTGGCAAACAAACTAGGGATCAAAGTAAAAAATGCAGTTTTCTCTGATGATAACATTTCAGGGCTAATTGCTAAGAGAGGGACAAGTATTACATTACTCGTAAATCAAAATGATCCTCCAACTCGGAAAAAATTTACAATCGCGCATGAACTAGGTCATCACTTTCTGCACTTAATGTCCCAAGAAGGTGAATTTGTTGATCGAATAGAAAATGTAGATTTCTTAAGAGAAGAATTCCTTGACGAAACATCGAGCCCTGAGAGGAAAAAAGAAGTTGAAGCGAATTATTTTGCTGCTGCCTTGCTCATGCCGCGCCCATTGTTTGAGAAAGCAATAGAAATAAGTCATGATCAAGAATCACTTGCTCGAATGTTTAATGTTTCGTTGACAGCGGTTGAAAACAGGATGAATACTTTCAATATCACTCCCGAAATTAATCATTGATGAATTTGCCGGAAGAATTGAAAGGCTTGGTGGTTTCAGTTGGAGATACATTAAAGGAAGGACAACTTGATTCAATCATTAAACTCTGGGAGAGTTCAGATAGAAGTTTTAAACTCCAAACAATCGTCACAACTTGGGAAAAGCAGCAAACAAGTGAAAGGAAAATGAGATTTCATTTTGGATGGGCTGTAATGATCACTCTTATAATTCAGATCACGATTCTTAATGTATGCTTTTTTCTTTTGGGTTTTGGACTATTTACAACAGATGAGTGGGTTGCTAAAACTTTTCTCATCTCTTCTTTTACAGAAGTAACTGTTATCGCTGGAATAATCATTAGGTATCTCTTTCCCACAGTTACTGGTAGTATCACTGACTTAATTGAAAAATTGTGAAATGGCTGCAATTGATCTTCGAAAGTGTTTAAATGCAATCTCTGATGTGATTACAAACAGACCTATGCCACTTAGAGAGTTCGATCAAATTTATATGAAAGCGGCTGATATGCTTCTTCAGGTGGATCACGTGAGTAAAAAAGTTAGCAACCGATCTTGTGTATTTGTAGGAGATGGTGATGCAATCGGTTTATGTCTAGTTCACTTACATTCTCTGCAATTGATAGATGATGGACCATCAGAAGTTCTTGTACTGGATTTTGATGAAAGAATCGTAAATGGTATCAATACTTTCGCTAGCAATTTTGGAATAAGCAAAAATATTCGAGCAGAACTTTACAATGTATCCGATCCAGTACCAGAAAAATATTGGGAGACGTTTAACGGTTTTTATACCAACCCGCCCTTTGGTGCTTCAAATAAAGGGAAGAGTATTGAAGTATTTCTTCGAAGGGCAAATGAATTAATCTGCCCAGGTGCAATCGGTTGCTTAGTTTTAGCTGACCATCCGCAATATCAATGGACTCAAGAGGTATTAGCTGTCACCCAATCATTCCTAATAAACAACCATTTCATTATTTCTGAAATGGTTCCTGAATTTCATCACTATCACTTAGATGACGCTCCAGACTTGACCTCTTGCAGTATCATTGTAAAAAAATCTTTTACTCCGAATAGTCCTTACACCAGTCTACCCTTGAGTGTAGAGGAGCTACAAGATTTTTATGGGGAGCAAATTCCGTTAAGAGTTCAATATGTAAAAGACAAGACGGGTGGAAAGTATCCATCAAAGGATTATGAATTGATACCAATAAAATATAAATCAAAATGAACAACATCACAAATCAAGACGCATTCATTTTCATGAAAGTTGGTGATCATGCAGGGGAAACCTTCGATCAAATTCTTGAGAGAAAAAGAAAAGAATTAAATTCTGCTGGAAAAATATTTTGGGGTTACGGAGGTAGGTCATGTCATCCTATTCAGCAAGTGCAACCGTTTGTACAGTTACAATTAAAAAGACACAACAACATTTATCTGTTAATGCAAAGTGTGCATTCAACAGCCGATCCAGATATCGAACCCGCTACAGAATATTCAAAGGATGGAATTAACTGGGAAAGAATTCCTGACGGAATCGAAGTAATTGGTTCGAGATACGCGTTGGTCTTGGGAGATATTGAACCTGGTGACCTTGAATTAAGTCTTGAAAATTTTGAAGTTGGAATTGGACCAAGTAGAGGAAAAGCGGCTTCAAAATATATCCAAGGTCGAATAGATAAAGCCTGTCTTGTAGTTAGCGAGAACTTCCATGCTTCGGATTCAGTCCAGATTCCCATCAGTTTTAAAGCACCATTGCTTGAACCTTATGCAGTTCTCTTAAGGTAATTATGATTGTCTATTTGACTGGCAGTCCAGCGTCTGGCAAAAGCACTTTGTCTCAAGTTTTGAAAAAACGTTTGCCAGGAATTGTTTATTTTGAATATGGGAAAGAATTGTCGAAGCTCATTTCCAAAGTACAAAAGCGAAATATTTCTCAGAAAGAATTGAGAAAAAAATCAGGACAAATTATTCGTCCCGAAGATATTCATCGACTTGATAAGCAACTGATTGATTTGCTAAAACCCATATCGAAAAGATCAACTGTAATTATTGATTCGCATGCTATCACAAAGGAGCACTATGGTTTTAGAGCAATTCCATTTAGCGTTAATCAACTGCGACGATTGAATTTGTCATTCATTATTTGTCTATACGCTGAAGGAAAAGTAGTACGCAGACGAATAAAGAAAAATTCTGAAGGTCGACCCCTTATAAATGAATATGAAGCGAACCTTCATACAATTCTACAAAGTGCTGTCGCAATTAACTATTCGACTTCTCTTGGTATTCCAATTTATTTTATGAAGTCAGACAATCTTCTTCTGATAGCAGAGTCTATTTCAAATATCATTAATAGAAATAAAACTCTATCTGATCTTTCTAAAAAAGCTTAGGTATGCTCGTACATCAATCTGTTCATGATTGCTCCGCTTTGCTCTACAACCAATACAGGTAAAGCGGTGTGAAGTTTCCTCGTTCAGCAAAAAAATGCGCCAAGCCATTACAACACTGTGATGAGTTAGTTTCGATCATCACAGAGTTGTATGCCCTACGCTGAACCGGACACTTCGTGATCCGTTCAGTCTCGGGTAAAGCTTGTCACATTTTCTGCCGTTCACTTTGTCACCTTCATCAGCAGCCTCCTTAATCTTTTAGCGGACATTCCTCTTCCTTCCTTCCATTCCACTACACTCCATTTCATTCGCACCCTTACCCAGATAGCCCTGAATTCGGATCGCAGGTCAACACACAAAGCCCCGTAATGCAATCACGAATTCAAGTGCTATGCTCATCTACTCATTCCATTTCATTCCGTTTCATTACAGTCATTCATCACAAAGACCGCTAAAATCTTTCGGCTGCATCGTCTGGCTCGCCTGCGAACTCAGTCGGCTTCGTGCCTGTCATGGTTTTTGTGCATCGCATTGCTTGTCTGCACACATTGCTATCACACAAGCAGCACAACACGAAACAAAAACACACGCCAGGCTCTTCGTGTTTACAACATAGCTGTCCACCGTTCTCCTTCGTCGAACTATTGTGTCCAGCACCTTCCTTCGAACTCGCATTACGGCGAGAATTTTTTTTTCATCCAAAAGGAATCCAATGATGGTGAAGTTATTCTTCTGAGATAAATTTGCGTCTGAAAAAGATAACCATGGAAAAAATTTACTGTGATGAGTCCGGTTTTACAGGACAGGATTTATTGGAGGATAGTCAACCTTATTTCGTGTACAGCGCTGTTCGGTTGAATGATTTGGATAAAGAGGCTATTTTGAAACTGATCAGAGACAATTATCATCTCCAGGCTAATGAAATTAAAGGCAAACATTTGGTTCAAAATTCTAAAGGTCAGCAGACAATCATAAAACTCTTTGAGCAACACGGTTCAAAAGCAAGAATGGTCTACCATGACAAGAAATTCGCACTTGCGGGGAAAATATTTGAATATGCCATTGAGCCATACATAGAGGCCAACCAAAGAATCTATGAAAGCGGTTTTCATAAATTCATAGCAACCGGCTTATATGTATACTTCATGAAGCAAAAAGAAGATGCTGAACAACTTTTTAAATCATTCCTTCACGAGCTGAGAGGTAATAGAACTGATGCAGTTGCAGACTTTGATCACTCTGGTGTTGACTACTCAATCCTGTATTGGGTTTTTGAAATCATAAAATCTAATCCTGAAATTTTCTACAATGAAGTGCAAACTGCAAGAAGTGTCGATCGATGGATTCTTGATTTAACTACAACATCTTTGAGCGTGCTTTTAACTGAATGGAGTAAAAATGGAGATTCTCTTTCTGTTGTTTGCGATAATTCAAAAGTATTAGCTGATAGTGAAATTATAGACGGGATGAATGAAACCGGAAGAATGCGAAGCAGGGCAAAAATTCTTGATCAAAATTTCGGATTTTCTCTCAGTCAGGATATTACACTTGGCGATTCAAAGAATGAAGTCGGACTTCAAATTGCCGATTTGTTTTCAAGTGCTCTTGCATTTAGCCTCAACCACCGGGATATTGATTTCAGTAGACGAATCTATGAGCGATTTGTTGCCGAGAGTTCTTGCAAACCCAATACGTATTGTATAGTGCCGGATTTTGAAATGATTCAGAATAAGGAGAAGCTTAATTTATATGAAGAGATCATGAAAGGAATTTGGTTAGAGCAATGGAGCGTTACTCAATCATAGAAGCTAACTCACCCAAATCAGAACCTTTCTTCGAATTCCCAACACAGCATTGACCATTCTTTAAAAAAGTTTTTTCTGAAAGTGAAAATGGAATTCCATTAGTGATAACTTTGGTGTCCTTTTTTCAGAAACACCCATGCCAGTCGAAGTTGTTCCTCAACAAACACAGATAAGATTTCTGTCTCTTTCCCAACTGTCGGAAAAGATTCATGCTGCATTATCCGGTATTACCACTGAATGGGTACAAGCGGAATTGGTTAAAATCGCAACTTCAGTTGGTGGTCATTATTACCTTGACCTAGCTGAAAAAGTAAATGGAAATGTAATTGCAAAGATTACAGGTTTCAGTTACGGCGACAGATTCGAATTCATCCGAACCAAATTCAAAAGGGTCACGAATGAAGAATTAAGTAATGGTATGAAGGTGCTGTTACGGGTGAATGTCAGCTATCATGCACTCTATGGTTTGAAACTGATGGTTCTTGATATTGAGCCACGATTTACACTAGGAGAAATGCTGTTGACTCGACAGCGGACCATTGAAAGACTTCGTGCAGAAGACAGTTTCAATCGAAATAAATTACTATCATTACCACTCCTTCCGAGGAGAATTGCAATCATTTCGTCTGAAACGAATGCAGGGTATAGAGACTTTCTCACGAAAATCAATGCAAGGAAGGAATATGTCTTCATACATCAGTTGTTTTCAAGTCATATCGATGGTGATGTTGCAATTCAAGAGATTATTGAACAACTGAATCAGATCAGAAAGCAAATTGACGACTTCGATATCGTCACCATTATCAGAGGAGGTGATAATGCCATTGGGCTCCATTGCTATGACAGCTATGAGTTGGCAAAAGCTGTAGCCTTATTTCCAATTCCAGTGGTTACTGGTATCAGTCATTCAACGAGCAACACAGTTGTTGAGATGGTGGCGAAAGCAAGTAATATCACTCCAACAGATTTGGCAGTATTTATCATTGCTCTCTATGAATCATTTGAAGATCGTATCACAGTCGCAAAAAGAAAAATTCAATCATCATTACAGCAAAGACTGCGGCAGGAGAATGAAAGATTCTTGCGCAATAAGAAATTATTTACCTCTCGTGCGAAGCGGATTATCGATGTGAAAAAGGTTGAATTAAAATCTGCTCGAGTCAATTTTATCAAAAGTGCTACATCATTTTTTGTTGGTGAAAGAAATAACCTTGCTGCGAAGAGTAGTAGTTTAAAGTACAAACCAGTCGAACTGGTAAGGACAAAAAAGAGTGAATTGCATTCGCTCCTCTTACAACTGAAAAAAAGTGTTAAGACTCTGATCAAAGATGAGAAGGCGAAAATTGAAGGACTGGAGAAGGAGGTTAAACACAAAAGTCCGGAAACGATTTTATCAAGAGGATATAGTATCACCTTTCATGACGGTCGTCCGGTAAAGGATGCATCGAAGGTAAAGGATGGTGCAAGGCTGCGAACCCAAGTACACAAAGGAGAAATAATTAGTCACGTAACAAACGAAAAACCATGACCAACAAACAACAAACGTATTCAGACGCAATTGCTGAACTAGAAACCATCACGGAAGAGATGGAAAGCGGGGAAATCGATGTAGATAAATTGGGACATAAAGCTAAACGTGCTGCGGAACTGATTAAGTTTTGCAAGGCACAACTCTCACAAGCCGAATCTGAGGTCAATAAAGTATTGGCAGAAATGAAAAATGAATCATGAAACCATCGCAATTTGACGAGATCAATTTGCTTCCAGACAAGGATAATGAACATATACTACGAACCATTGCTGCATTGGGAATTCACGAAAAACCAATCTACGTTGATATTCGTCCAGATGTAACTTCAAGAACAGGAGACTGCTTTGAAAATGTTCTAAATAAAGTGAGGATTGCAGAAGGTGAGGCAGCCTACGGTTGGCAGTTTGCTGAATATGCATACATGATTGAGGCGGAGTTTCACGCCGTTTGGAAAGATCCATTAGGCAACTTGGTTGATATCACACCAAGTGGTGATCCAACTGCTACAAAAATTTTATTTGTTATTGATCGAAACAAAACGTTTAGCGGCAAGCGGACAGATAACTTCAGACTAAACACAACTCAAAACGAATTGGTCAATGACATCATCGAACTAGAACAAGCTAAATTCAAACTCATTGATGGAGCGGAATCAGTAGATGCAGACGAAAGAGTGCTGTTTAGTAAAGAAGAAAAGGTGCAATACCAATTGGTGTTTGAGTTTTCCTTACTTGTTGATGAAATGTGCAGGCGCAACATGACAGTTCATTCGAAATGCTTTTGCAACTCAGGAAAGCCATATGCGCAGTGTCACAGAATACTATTGAAACAATTACTTGCTGCGATCTGACTTTTATAGCAACGTCTTTGGTTTCAGTATTTCATCTTGACCAAGCGGAGGCAGATTCTCCCATTCATACTGAGAAATCTTCGATTCATTTTTAGGATGTGGTTTCGAAGTTCGTATAGTAAACACGGTCCAATAATCTAGATTCTCTGAAGGAATTTCATAACTCAATAACTCCGCAATTTCGAGATCAGTCAAATTAGGTTCGAGCCATTTCAACTCTAATTCCTTTGGCAGAAAGAGTGGCATGCGGTGTTTATTTTCTCCGTGGTTATGAATCTGCTTCATCACGTCATTAGCATTACGAGTGATTAAGGTAAACGTTCCTTTCACTTCACCAGTTTCTACATCGGCAATTGGTGAGTAGTTATAAAGACACGGTAAGCAAAACATTTCTCTATCCTTCTGTTTCACGTAATACGGTATCTTGTTTTTAATTCCTTTCACTTCTCGATGTTCAAAAATACCAGTGACAGGAATGAGGCAGCGGTTCATCCGATACTTATACCACAGCGAATATGTGTTGAGTATTTTTTCACTTCGCGCATTGCAGAGATTACCTTCTTTCTTTTGAATGTCGGTTTTAATTTTTGGATCATCTGGCATCAACTCCCATTGAAAGTTTACCAGCCTATATTCTCCATGTTCAAAAAGAATAACCGGATATTCTACCGGTGGCGCTTTCGGATAAAGTGGTGCCATCAAGTGCATCTTCGGTTCAAACAGCACGGATAGTTGTGGATCAACTTTGATTTCCGGCAAGTAATCAAGTATGGTTTCTACCTTCAACGAATATGAAATGTCGTAGCACATCTATTTGAATTTTTCGATTTCTTCAAGTTTTACCCGGGCTTCACGGCTACCTGTTTTCAATTGGCAATAGACTTCGCCATATTGGACGTAAAAGCTCATATCTAGCCCGTCAGCCCTCTTTGGATACCAATTCAGTTTCCACTTCACATAGCTCTTAAATTGAGGCTCTAAACGTCGTTTAATGCGCTCAGAGGCATCCGCCGTAAAGATACTGGCAAAAATACGGTAGCCCTCCGGATTGGTTGCTGCTTTGATCAGCCGTTCCCTGTGTTCAGGGTTATTCCAGTCATAGAGGAATCGGTGAGCGTCTTTTTCAAGTGCCGCATAATGTTCTTGCGCTTGTCCGAGAGTTTGATACTGACTCATCAAAAAATATCCTTTCACCTCTTGTGTCTCCAACGGATTTTCAGCACGAGGCAGTGTTTGACGCACAAAATATTTCTGATTCCTAGTAATGAAGGCCTCAAGCAATGGTTGGATGAATGGTTGAAATGGATTGATCATTAAATGTTAATGGTCAAGAGTTCGCTAATATCAGTTGTATATTTTTTCGAGAGATGTTGTCTCCGCAATCGCCAATTGTGGTGATAGCCCTGCACACCTAATCGCACTGCATTCGTTCCATACGAGTGATTGATTTCATCAATCGTTTTCATGAGCAACTTATCTTTTTCACGTGGCGGAGCATCAAACAAACTTAGTTGTGTTACCCACTCTGGAACAATATCAAGCACCATGACACCAGCTTTGACATACTTGTATCCGTCCTGAAAAATATGATGTAGTCCACGAAGAGCGTATTTAATCAGTTCCTGAGTGTTGTTCGAAGCCACGCGCAGACGCAAATTGATCGAGCCATACAGTTGTTTGTCTTCAGGACGAAAGGGGTTTGTTTGAATGAAGACTTGCATTTCATTTGCGCAACTTTTATCCTGTCTCAGTTTCTTCGAGCAGACGGCAACGTGACTTGCGACTGCTTCTTCAATATCCTTTTTCTTTGTTACGAGTTGCCCAAATGATTTACTAGTGCAGATTGCTTTTTTCGGCGGAGGTTGTTCATCCCATTTAATGCAGGGAATACCGCGCATCTCATTCCACATGCGGTGTCCCACCACCGTCATATTTTTTCTAATCCATTCTTCATTGAGTCGTACAAAATCTGCAGCGGTGCTGACGTCATGAGAGAGTAAGAGTTTTTCATATTGTCCTCCGATTCCCCAGACATCTCCAATTGCAGTCGCAGTGAGGAGTTCTTGTATTTCATCTTTGGTCCGGGCGTAGTGGACTCCAACTTCTTTCTTGTATTTCTTGGCAAGCTTGTTTGCCATCTTCGCCAGTGTCTTTGTTGGCGCAATGCCAACAGAAACCGGAATTCCTGTTTGCTGCATGACTTCCGTGCGAAGGTGTGTTGCGAAGTGAAAGAGATCAGTAAACTTGAAACTAGAGAAATCAAGAAAGATTTCATCAATCGAATACACTTCAACGCGAGGCACCATGCCTTTGATAATCTTCATGACACGCTCACTCATGTCACCGTAGAGGGTATAGTTTGACGAGAACACTGCCACGTCATATTGCTTAATCAAGTCTTCAATCAAAAAAGCCGGTGTTGCCATAGCAATACCAAGTGCCTTTGCTTCCTCACTGCGAGAGACAGCACAACCATCATTGTTTGAAAGAACAATCACTGGCCTTCCTTCGAGTGACGGTTGAAAAACCCGTTCACAGGAAACGTAGAAGTTATTGCAGTCGAGTAATCCGATCATTGCTACAGTTGTTTTGCATCAATGATGATATTGGTGACCACCCCCCACACCTTAAAATCCATGTCTTCGGTAATCTGAATCGGTTTGTATTTCGAATTCTCTGGTTTGAGGACAACACCATCTTTACTCTTCAGTAAACGCTTCACGGTAAACTCGCCATTGATGACCGCCACTACGATCATGTTGTTACGTGGCTTCACCGATTTATCTACCACGAGAATTGCATTCGACGTGATGTGTGCATCAATCATTGAATCACCTTGCACTCGTACCAGGAACATGGCAGAAGGTTTTGGACGAAGCAACGTGTTGAGATCGATTTCCTCTTCCATATAGTCTTGTGCGGGAGAAGGAAATCCCGCAGGGAGAAGAAAGGGATAGAACAAAATTTCTTTTGATTGCGTCATCACCAAATGGAATGGTTGTAAACTAATCAATTTATTTCTCCCAACAAATTGGGATTCCATCTTTTTGAGACTCAATAGAATATTTGGAAGAAAGTGTGTAAGTTGTCGAGGTTGAAAAAATAACATCACACATCTACGGATTTCGTTAGCAAATCAGACCTGCTATGCCATTACAAATTCGCATCAAGGGCAATACAGAGACTGGCGAATATCAAGACGCGCTAGTTCTAAAAGAACTTTTTGAAAAAGAAATTACTGATAGCAAGATTAATGGTGAAATCTTGATTATCAGCAACGCGACGCTTTTTGGACAGTCTGTAAAAGACATAGATCTCATTGTTCTTGGAAAATTTGAAAAGTATCAATGCAAAATCAAGACAAAAGCAAGAGATTCTAATAAAGTAGAACTTGAATTGAAGGAAAGAACTGTTTTCGTTAACAATTTTTGTTTTGTTATTGAAACCAAGAAGCACAGAGTAGAGGATATTCAACTTGATGGAATCAATTTACTGGTTAAGTACAATGATAAATTTTCTGACGTAACCACACAAAGTGAAAACCAAAAATACTCCCTCAAGAATTTCTTCTCTGATCGATTAAATTTTTCTCCCTTCATATGTAACTTCATTTGGTTTAGAAATATTAGTTGGGCTTCCATTAAACAACTTTTAGGTAATAGAGAAAGTCTCCTTACAAAACACAATTACCTTCCAGACCGCTTTTCCTTTCGCTTTTTACTTCAACTTGCGTGTGTTCAAGTTTTACCCTTTAACGCTAAGAATAAGGAAACAGGAGAATTAAAAACTAACTCTTCTTTTAGTTGCATAAAGCGAGGAAATGAATTTGACTTAGATAAAATGCCATCAGTGTTCGATCTATTTGAAAGCATTCGACAAGCGACAGGGCAACTAACAAGAAAGAAAATTGAAAAGATCACAAAAACTATTTTAGATGATCAACAGTACGCTAAAGAAATTGGCGAAAAATTTATCATTTTCTCCGGAAGAGCAGGCACAGGTAAAACAATTAAACTACTAAGAATTGCCTGCGATTTAGCATCCTCAAGAGGAGCGAGATGCCTGATATTAACTTTTAATCACGCATTGGTCAGCGATATAAAAAGGACACTGGCTTTAGCTGAGATTCCGGATGGAGTTGACAACTATACAGTGAATATAGCCACGCTACATAAATATTTTTATGAACTTCTAATTGGATTTGGAATAGTAAAAAATCCAACAAATCCAGATAAGGAAGTAAAATTTATTCCTGACTATTTAGATAATTATCGTAAATATTTAAAAGAGCTTTATGATTATATTGAAGCTGGACTAATTCAAGAAAAAGAGATACAGGAATTAATGCGCAGTAGACATGATGAAGTTGCTTGGGATTTTGTTTTGATCGATGAAGCCCAGGATTGGGATGAATTAGAAAAACGGGTAATTTTCAAAATGTTTGGTAGCGAAAAAATTATCATTGCTGATGGAGTTGACCAATTAATAAGAACTCAAAGAAAATGTAATTGGAC
>Ga0335085_10013949_pt1 | contig 11755 bp, 9 predicted proteins | sample Lox_Sample_45_FD_206712 | JGI IMG/M metagenome (GOLD analysis project Ga0335085, IMG submission 206712) | Soil microbial communities from Loxahatchee National Wildlife Refuge, Florida, United States - Lox_Sample_4.5 | ecosystem: Environmental > Terrestrial > Soil > Wetlands | place: USA: Florida...
CACCACAAGGGTCAGAGGTCGCTGTGACCGAGAACTGCTCATCCGAGAGGATTCGTTGCAGGACGCGCAGAAAGTGTGGATCGTCATCAATGATCAGAATTCGACCGCTGGTGGCTTTTCTGGCGGAGCCCTCCGCGTCGGAACTTGCCATTCGCTCGGAGTCTTCCACGACGTCCCACATAACCAATCCACCCGTCCACGGCGATTCCGTTCGGGTTCCCTCTCGTCAACCATGGAGCACGTGAATCACCAAGTTCCAAGATGAGAGCGGTGGACGGCCCGGGTGCTGGGGGTGTGACACCTTGTCCGCAGGCGAAACCGCACCCTTGGAAATTGGGGTGCGGTTGTGTGCTGAATAATTGGGTAGGCGAGGGGGGTCTGAGCGGCAAAGCGCAATCGATGCCTTGCCGGGCAAAAGTTATAGATGGCTAGGCCGCCCGAGAGGCGGAACCGGCCCCATCCTTCTTGCCCAACCGACGACGGATGGTCCGCGGATTGATTTTCAGCAATTGCGCTGCACGCAGACGATTGCTGCGCGTATGCTGCAAGATCATCCGGATGACCGAGTCGTGGATTTCCCGCATGGAGGTTCCAAGCGAGAAGGTGAGCGTGAAGGTAGGCTGCAATTCCATGGGAGTAACCTCCTTCAGAGGAGTTACCGGCCTTGGGCCAGCAACGAATTCCTTCACGTTGGCTGGACCGCGAACAGCAGTAAAAGATTTCATCATAACCTCCTGCGATATGAACGTAAGATTCACACCTGCCCTTTTGTCAGCATTTTGAGTTCCTTTTCGTCCGAAAAGATTTGGTTCAAACTCAGCGCCCAAATATCGGGTCGCTGGCGAAAGTGGACAATTTGCGTATCCACACGCAATTCCTTGTGGCATTTGCCCCAAGTCGAGGCCGGACCGAGGGCCTCCGCCATCCCCTGCGGAGTTTCTGCCGGGGAGATTCCCATCCATTATCAAGGGATTATGGACACCGGACATTTTTTCCGGGCTGGCACCTGAGATGCGAATTAGACAATCCTTGAGATGGGCAAGACTCAGGGACGCCTAAGGTCAGGAGTGCTGCATGGCTAGCCGACAATCCAGTTTCGATAAAATTCTACAATTCTTCAGCTCGTTGAAGTTTGGCTTGCTTTTGTTGGGCTTACTGGGAATCGCAATGATAGCAGGGACATTAATCCTCCAAAAACCCATGGCGCAGGAAGGGCAAATCGAGCAGGTCTATGCTCCCCAGGTTGTCCGCCTTCTCAATGCCATCGGGCTGTTTGACATCTTTCATACCTGGTGGTTCATCCTTCTGCTTGGCCTTTTGGGGGCAAACATCACGCTGGCGTCGCTCGAACGCTTCCCGCAGGTTTGGCGGCTGTTCGTCCGGCCCCATCTGCTGGCGGACGCTACCTTTGTTCGAGCGCTCCCGTTTCAGAAGGAAATCCCCTTGGGACCCCACACCCCTGCGGAGGCGCTCACGCTGGCGTCCAACCGGCTGGGAAGCCTGGGTTACCCCCCACGCGCCGAAATCCTCTCAAAAGGGACACTGTACGTGGAAAAGCACCGGTTGGTACGTCTTGCCCCCTATGTGGTCCACGCCAGCCTGCTGATCATCTTTGCGGGGACGATCATCGACGGAACGCGGGGCTACCGGGGGTTCATCAACCTTCGCACCGGGACAAGCACCGACGTCATTGAGCCACTCACCGAGCCCGGGCCGCGCCACCACCTGGATTTCACCGTGCGCTGCGATGGGGCGGGGATGGACCCTTACCCGGACGGGTCGCCGAAGCAATACTGGAGTCAACTGGCGGTACTCGAAAACGGCCGTGAGGTGGCGCGCAAAAAGATCTATGTAAACGATCCTCTTACCTACAAGGGGGTACGGTTCTTTCAAGCTTCTTATTCCCCCGCCGGGACCCCTCGCAAGCTGGTGATGGAAGCGAATTGGGAGGAAAACGGAGTGGAAAAACGGCGTACCCTGGAGCTCACTCCCGGGGCGCAGACACCCCTGGATGAGCAGGGCGCCATGGTCGAACTGGCCGATTTCATTCCCGATTACGTCTTGCAAGGAAACCAAATCGCCTCCCAATCCGACATTCCGCGCAACCCTGCTGTGCACTTGCTGGTGACGCGGGCCGGAAATCAAACCGGCAACGCCTGGGTGCTCCCCAAATCGCCGCAATTGAATCCCCCCAACGACACGGGAATCAACTTCCGGTATGTCAGCGTGGAGATGGCATCCATGACGGGATTGCAGGTGGCCAGCGAACCTGGGCAGTGGCTCATCTGGGGAGGATGCCTGCTGCTTACCGCAGCGTTAATGTTGGCTTTATACCTCTCCCACATCCGAATTTGGGGTATAGTGGCGGCAGACCGCAAAGGACAGCAGGTTCTCCTGTTGGGCGGGCAGCCCAGCAAGTATCGGGAGAACTTTGAGCGCAAGTTTCACGATTTGACCAACGCCGTGGAGACTGCATTAATTCAAGAATCCGGGAAGCTTGTAGAAGATGCCCCGGCGGCCTGACCGTTCCAGCCGCAGAGGGCGCCCAGGCAGGTTTGCCACTGGCAAGTAGGGACACAGGGTGGATCATGAAGGAGAACCGAGTTATGGAGAACGCCGTTACTCATACCACAGAACGCAACCCGCTGAGCCCGGCAAGCTGGATCTTGCTGGCGGTCAGCGTCGCATCATTTGCTGTGCTGGCCATTTCCATTCCCCACCTCATTGGCAATGAAGGGTGGTTCCTGGGATCAACGGCCGGTGAAAAATTCTTGTACGTGGCATTAATCGCCTATCTTGGCGCGTCGGTATTGTATGGCTCCTCCGTGGCTCTGCGGCAGTCGGAACTCTGGGACGGCGCGGCGCTGCTGGCGCGCAGCGGCTTGGTCATGCAGACCATGGCCATCATGATTCGCTGGTCGAGCTCCGGTCATGCGCCCCTCTCGGATATCTACGAGATGGTCATGGTTTTCTCCTGGGCGGTGGTGGCGGCGAACGCTTTTGCGGAATGGCGGCTGAAGCTCACGTTCCTGGGGGCGATTACCCTCCCCATCGGCGCCCTGGCGCTCATCCTGATGCAAGTTCTGCCGGGCGAAATCCGCCCGCTAGTCCCGGCCCTGCAGTCTACCTGGCTACAGATTCACGTAACGCTCGCCATGTTGAGCTACGCGGGCTTTACGATTTCATTTGCGGTGGCCCTCCTCTACCTGGTTAAGGACGGCGTTACCCCGAGAAGTTTCCTGACTTGGTGTTCGGGTCTGGCCGTGGCCGTTTATGGAACCATTGTGGCAACCAGCGTTTCAGGCAACTTCTCCCTGAGCCTCGCCGCCTGGGATCCGGTATCCAAGGGGAAAGTAATGGTGGCCGCCCATACGGCGTTAATGGTTCCTGTCGCCTCGCTGGGTTGGCCCTTTGTCGTCGCACTGGGGTTGGCCGCCGCCACATTGCTTCTGAATCTTCAGACGACGTTTGCCGCGCGCCCTGAACGCTGGGAAACCATTGTGCACTGGGCCTTCTTCGCTTCTCTGGCAGCTCAGGCCGCGGCTTTGGGGTTGCTGCTTGCCAATGTCAATAACGGTTTGCATTACCTCCCGCAGTATAGCCAGGGCTTCCAGGTGCGCTTGGCGGATAGCCCCTTCCTGCTGGCGGGCGTGGCCACGGCGTTGTTCGCCACCATTGCGTGGGGCGTGCTGGACTGGAAATACGATTCCATTGTGGGTTATCTGCCGAGCCGCGACTCCCTCGACAGCTTGATTTACAAAACCGTGGCCGTCTCCTTTCCCCTGCTGACGTTCATGATTATTGCCGGCGCCTACTGGGCCAATCGTACTTGGGGATCTTATTGGAGCTGGGACCCGAAGGAAGATTGGGCGCTGATCACCTGGCTCACCTACGCGGGTTACCTCCATATGCGATTGACGCGCGGATGGCGCGGGCGGCGCTCCGCCTTTTTTGCGATCGTCGGCTTCGCCATCGTCATGTTTACCTTCTTCGGCGTGACCTATCTGCTGCCGGGATTGCACTCCTACTCATGAGGGCGAACCCCCATGTCCACGCCTGGTCGTCGCGACTTCTTGAAACAATCGGCCGCCCTTTTGGCCCTGGGAGGGGCACAGCCCGTGTCCAGCATGCCTGCTGTTGATAAATCACCGACCGACTTCGCCGCGTTCCAAACCGAGAGGCGGAAGGAACTTTGGGGACTGTTGGGCAATCTGCCCTGGGCGCATAAGCCCGGCCCGGCGAGCGTCCTGGCAACGGAGAAACACAATGGCTACACCTTGCAGCGCCTGGTGTTGGACTTGAACGGAATCGAACCGGTTCCGGCCCTGCTGCTGATTCCCGACCAGCGCGCGGCTCGCGCTCCCGGCCTGCTTTATATCCACTGGCATGGCGGCATGTACGACCTGGGCAAGGAACAGCTCCTGAACGGCGTTGATGCCCAACCTGCCTACGCGCCCGTCTGCGCTCGAAAGGGGTTGGTGACCCTGGCCATTGATTGTTGGTGTTTCGGCGAGCGCAAGCACGATGAAACCGGCCACCGAGGTGAAGAGGATACCTTTAAGCAGATGCTTTGGAACGGCCGGGTTCTTTGGGGAATGATGATGTTCGATGAGTACCGCGCCATCGACTACCTCGCCGGGCGGCCGGAGGTTGACTCTTCCCGGTTGGGTGTGTTGGGAATGTCGATGGGCTCCACGAAAGCGTGGTGGCTGGCGGCGCTTGACCCGCGCCTGCGCGCTTGCATGGATGTCTGCTGCCTTACCGACTATGAAGAGCTGATCAAGATCCACAATCTGAGCGGGCACGGCGTCTACTACTTCGTTCCTTCCTTGCTCAAGCATTTCCAGACCGCACAAATCAACGAACTCATCGTGCCGCGCGCCCACTTGAGCGTCAACGGCCGCCTGGACCTGCTCACGCCACCCGGCGGCGTTGAGAAGATCCGTGACTATTTGCTGCCGCTTTACGCGAAGTATGGAAAATCGGAAGACTGCCACATTGAATTGTTTGATTGCCCGCACCAGGAACTTCCCCAGATGCGCAGCCTTATCCTGCAGTGGATGGATACCTATTTGGGGAAAACGGCTCGCAGTTAACCCCCACTAGATATAGCGGTTTACACCCATAGAATGCCCGTTCTGTTGTGGTTTCTCCTTTACAAGCAACCCTCGATATGGTATTGATGCATCGTACTGGTCAGGGGTCGCCGCGCCAGCCTTCGTTTGTGCGCCAAGGTGGGGGTTTGGTCTACAGCCAGTGGATTTTGGACCTTGGACTCAATGCACGGTTTGGTAACGCACTGTTCAATCCAAAGTCGCCAATCCTAAATCCAAAGGGATGAGGGTGTCATTTGTATAAACTGAAGAAACTCGAACTGCTCGGGTTCAAATCATTTGCCGACCGCTCCCGCCTGGAATTTGCGGACGGTATTGCCGCCGTCGTGGGACCGAACGGCTGCGGGAAGTCCAACATCTCTGATGCCATCACCTGGGTGCTGGGTGAGCAGAGCGCCCGGTCGTTACGCGGCGAGCGCATGGCCGACGTCATCTTCTACGGCACGGGCACGCGCCCGCCCACGGGAATGGCGGAAGTCAGTATGACCCTGGTGAATCCGGAATACAACGAAGCCGGCTTGCCGGAAGAAGCGGAGTCCGCCCAGGAAAGTGAAGCGGGCGCTGAGGAGATGCAGGGTTTTGAGCCGGAGGCGCACGACAACGGCAATGGGCATGGGAACGGCAACGGGAACGGCAATGGGAACGGCGCCAAAGCCAAGAAGTATCTGCATCGCTCCGGTGAAATCACCGTAACCCGCCGCCTCTTCCGCTCCGGTGAAAGCGAGTATTTAATCAATGGCGACGTCTGCCGCCTGCGCGACATTCAGGATCTCTTCATGGGCACCGGACTGGGTCCGGAGTCCTACGCCATTATTGAGCAGGGCCGCATCGGCCAGATTCTCAGCTCCAAGCCCTCTGACCGGCGGCTGATCCTGGAAGAAGCAGCGGGCGTTTCCAAGTTCAAGACTCGCAAGCGACTGGCCGAGGCCAAGCTGGAATCGTCGCGGGGAAACCTGGCGCGCATCGCTGACATCCTGGAAGAAGTCACCAAGCAGGTGAACTCCCTGAAGCGGCAGGCCTCCAAGGCGCGGCGCTACCGCGAGATCCACGATGAGCTGCGCGGCCGCTTGAAGACTATCCTGGTTTCCCGCCTAAAGGCCCTGGAGGCGGAGTTCCAGCGGTTGCGTGGGGAACTTGCCCAGGTGCAGGAATCGTGTCTGGCGGCGGCGCAAGAACTGGAGGGTTTGGAACATGAGCAGAAAGGCGCGACGCACCGGCATGAGGATCTCGAAAGTCAACTCACTGGCTGCCGCGAACGCTTGTCGCAAGGCGATCTGGAGCGCGAGCGCCTGGCATCCCGCCTTGAACAAGTGAAGCAGCAGACGGGAAACCTGGAGGCACGCGCGGAGGAAGCGACAGGTGAAACCGCGGAGCTTCAGGCGCAACTTGCCACTCTCGAACAGGAGACGTCAGAGCGTGCGCAAAATGTGGAGACGCTTCAGAAAGAGTATGCCGCAGCCAAGGACACGCTGGTCCAGGTGGTCGGTCGCCAGGAGGGCTTGAGTTTTCAGTTGGGCGCGGCGGAGCAGGAAGTGGAGTCGTGCCGCCAGTCCCTCATGGCGGTCGTCAGCCATGCGGCGGAGTTGCGTAATCAGCTCGTGAAAGCGGAAGAGGCGGGCTTGGCCGTGGAGCGCCAGGCGGCGCGCACGGAGGGGGAAAAATCCCGCATGGAAGCCGAGCATGGGCGCCTGGCTGGGGAGTTGGAAGCCTACATCTCCGAGCACCAGCGCGATGCCAGCACGCTCGCCGAGATTGCGGAGTCACTGGCCCAAACCACGCGCGACCTGGAAAAAGCGCGCAGCGAGGAGGTCTCCCTGCGTTCGCAGGTTGAAACCCTGCGCCGCGACTACTCCGGCAGTCTCGCTCGCAAGGAAGCGCTGGAGCAGTCCCTGGCGCGTCATGCCTACACCACCGAAAGCGTCCGACGTCTGCTTTCCGGCGAAATCCCCATGAACGGGCACCAGTTCCATCCGATGGGTCTCTTGGCGGATTTTGTGGAGGTCTCATCCGGCTACGAGGAGGTTGTCGAGGAGTTCCTGAAGCATGAATTGGAGTGCGTCGTGGTGGAGGAACATGCGCAGGCGCGCTCAGGAATTGCCCTGCTGCAGCGCGAGGGAACCGGCCGCTCCACATTCTTTGTCACGCACCCGTCTTCAACCGGGAGCATGCACGGCAATGGTGACTCGCCGGTCCGCAACGAAGCCGGCGTAGTGGCGGCCATCCGCGAACTGGTGCGTTTCGAAGCGAAGTTGGGCTTGAATGGCGATATGGTTTTGCCCTCCCTTGCCAATGCTTACCTGGTGGAAGATGACGCCGTTGCGGAGCGCCTGGCGAGCGCCTATCCCGACTGCCACTTCCTGACGGCGAACGGCGCGTTGTACCACCATCGTATGGTGACGGGCGGCAAGGGTTCGAGCGCCGGGCCTCTGGCTTTGCGCCGTGACTTTCGAGAATTGGAGCGGCGAACGGCGGAACTGGAAGCGCAGATCAAAGACCGTGGAGCGGCTTTGGTGGAAGCCGAGGAGCTGGCCAAGCGCCTGGACGTACAACTCAAAAACCTGGCCGGCAGCAAGATGGAAGCGGAAAAGAAAGCCGTGGTCGCGGATGAGAAGCTGCGTCAGACTCGCGAAAGCCGCGATCGCACCGCCCAGCAACTCGAGGCGCTCCGGGCCGAAGCCGCAGTGCTGGAGCGCGAACGAGTGGCCGCACAAGAGCGCCAGGAGAGCCTGCACATCGAACTGGAAGCCGCGCGCGCCGCCAAAAGTCAGCGCGAAGAAGCCATTACCGTGGCGGCAAACCTGGGGCGCGACCTCCGCGCGAGCTTGGACCGCGTGGCGCAGGAACTCGCGGACGCCCAATCCGCGTCCCGTGCCCTGGAAGAGAGAACTCGCGCCGCAGAGTCGGAAGCTGCGCGTTTGCGGGCCGCGGCACAGGATTATCAACACCGGCTCGCCCGCCTGGTGCAGCAAACAGAGGCTTGGCAACTGGAGCGTGAACGCCTGGCGCAGGAGAGGGAAGTCCACCAGCTTCGCGAGCAGCAACTCCAGCTCGAACTGGAAGCGGCACGGGTGGAACTGCACGCCTTGGAAGAGGAATCGCGGTCGGCACGGGCGCAGCGTGAGACCCTGGGCCCGCGGGTGGATGCCGCCCGGGCGGAACTCGATGCCCGCCGCCAGAAACGCTCCGAGGCGGAGGTGGCTCTGGCGCGCGCCGAGTCCGATTACGCCCATCACGCCCAACAGTGCCGGGATGAGTTGAACACGGATTCTGCCACCCTGCTGGCGGAATTGGCGCCGGAAGCGATTCTCGAAGGCGAGGCCTTGCAGGTTGCCGAAGAGGAACTGCGGCAGTTGAAAACCCGCCTGGAGAACTTGGGGCCGGTCAACATGATGGCTCTCGAAGAACTTCAGGAAGCGGAAGAGCGGTTTACTTTCCTCGACGTCCAGCGCCAGGATCTGCTTTCTTCCATTGAAGACACCACGCAGGCCATCCGCGAAATCGATCAGGTCTCTCGCCAGCAGTTCCTGGAGGCGTTCAAGGCCATCAACGGATACTTTGCGGAATCGTTCCGCGTTTTGTTTGGCGGCGGCGTCGGCGAAATGCGGCTGGCCGATGAAAATGACGCCGACAGCGGAATCGATCTGGTGGCGCAGCCTCCCGGGAAGCGCCTGCAAAATGTGCTTCTGCTCTCCGGCGGCGAGAAAGCGATGGCGGCGCTGGCGCTGCTCATTGCCATCTTTCGCTACACGCCCAGCCCCTTCTGCGTGCTCGATGAGGTGGACGCCCCATTGGATGAATCGAACGTGGAGCGCTTCACGCGCATGGTGCAGCACATGAGCCGCCACACGCAGTTCATCCTGATCACCCACAGCAAGCGCACCATGGAAACCGCCCAGGTCATGTACGGGGTCACTATGCAAGAACCAGGTGTTTCCAAACTTGTATCGGTGCGCTTTGACGCGTTCGTTCGTGATCCCGTAGCGGTGCCTGCCTAAGCCGGCACAAGTCTTCACCCACCTCGACTTGAGCGCCGCGCCGTTTCATCGGCAGGCCGGCGCTGCTGCCTCATCTGCGATGCTTCCCATTGGGTATTGTCGTTTGAATCATCCCTTCAAGAATTGTCACACCCTAGTCGCAGCCGCATTTTATGCGGTTCCGCTGGACTCCAAATGTTGTGTGGCTAGCAAGCTCTTACGCTGCAATTAGTGGCCGGGAAGAAAAGTTCAGGCCCGCTTTTTCCGTTGACAAGAATTCACGTTGCTTTAGAATGGCAGGGCTCTAAACCAACAACATGACATCTACAAAACATACGGTTTTACTCGAAACGAATCTACCCGGAGTCAAGCTCTTTTCACGTGGAAAAGTGCGCGACGTATATGAACTCGGCGACCACCTCTTGGTTGTCGCCACAGACCGCCTCTCGGCCTTCGATGTGGTGATGCGTGAAGGCATCCCGGACAAGGGGCGCGTATTGACCCAACTCTCGCGCTTCTGGTTCAATCTCATCCAGAAGGAAATTCGCCACCACTTCATAACCGCCGAGGTGGCGGACTATCCAGCGGAGTTGCGCCCCTTCGCCGACCAATTGGCAGGCCGCTCAATGCTCGTCGAGAAGGCCCAGCCTTTTCCTATTGAATGCGTGGTGCGCGGCTACCTGGCGGGGTCCGGCTGGAAGGAGTACCGCGCCTCGCAGAGTGTGTGCGGCATCAAGCTACCTCCCGGGCTGCAGGAATCTTCGCGCCTGGAGAATCCCATTTTTACCCCGGCCACCAAAGCGCAGACCGGCCACGATGAAAATATCACGTGGGAGGAGACGGCCTCACGCATCGGAAGCGGCGCTGCCGACAAGCTGCGCGCTTTGAGCCTGAGCCTCTACAGCAAGGGGCGCGAATACGGGGAGAGCCGCGGCATCATCATTGCCGACACCAAGTTTGAGTGGGGAGTCAAGGACGGCCAGATCATTTTGATCGATGAGGTGCTGACCCCCGATTCGTCGCGATTCTGGCCGCTGAACGACTATGCGGCCGGCAAGCCCCAGCCCTCGTTTGACAAGCAGTTTGTGCGGGATTATTTAGAGTCGCTCAAGTGGGATAAACAACCCCCACCTCCGCCCCTGCCGCCCGAGGTCGTGGAGAAGACGGCAGAGAAATACCGCGAGGCTTATCGCTTGATGACAGGAGATCCCCTCCCCTGAGGGGTGCGCACAGAAGTCAGCGACTGGGCCATGGGTACATGGAATTGGCTGGATTGTATACTCGCCGTAATCATCGTGGCTTCCGTCGTAACGGCCATGATGAAAGGGTTTGTTCGGGAACTCATCACTCTGGCTTCGGTGTTGATCGGCTTGGTGGTGGCGGCCATCGGTTATGCCCGCGCCGCAGTGTGGTTCGAAGACCTTACGAAGTCGCACGAAATTGCTCTCGGATTGGGATTTCTAGTGCTTTTCGTAGCCACGCTGCTGGCCGGAGCGCTGGTGGGAGCCGTGGCGCGCAAGCTCATCAAGACGGCAGGCATTCAATGGTTCGACCGGTTTTTGGGCGGGGTCTTCGGCTTGGTGCGCGGGATCCTGGTGGATGCCATTCTGCTGATGGCCCTGCTGGCGTTTGCTATTAAGCCTGACGCTGTGCAGCAGTCGGCACTCGCGCCCTATGTCACCACCGGAACACGCGCCATCGCCTTCCTCATGCCGGGCGACCTGCGCACGCAATTCCATCTCGGCTTCGAGAAATTCCGGGATGAGCTGACTCAGCGGGACAAGGGAGCGGCCAAGCCCTGACGCCAGGGCCAGGTGAATTCTTATCGATCGGAGTAACGCAGTGAAAGACCAACTTGAATCTCTCGTGAACCAGATGATTGAGCACGGGATTCTGTTTGGCGAAGCGGTCACGGAATTTGAAAAGCGCTTCATCAAGCGAATCCTGGAAAAGAACAACGGCAATCACTCCAAGGCGGCGGTGGCTCTGGGCATTCATCGCAATACGCTAAGCCGCAAAGTGGAAGATCTGGGGCTTGACCATCGGCCGAGGCGCCGCGCCCACGCGCAAGCCGCCCGTTGACCACCAACGGCATCTACCAGGAAACCCCTCATTCCTACAAGTCTCAGCCTGAATCTTTAACCATGACGTGTGTCGTTGCCTGGGTTTTGGCGCCGCGCAGCGCGCTGCCGAATCCCATCCGACGGCGGCCATACAACTCGGCATAGGAGTTAAAACGCCAGGGGCGAATCAGGTCCTCAACCACGAGTCCTCTATGTTTGATGGTTATTAGCTTCAGCAATATATATCATTAGGTGATCTGGTCGCGGGCGGCAGAGCGTGCTTGGCAGGGGATAGGCGCGGGCGAGTTCAAGCGGGCCGCCGTCGTAATCGGCGGCCCTGCCTGGCAAGACTTAATTCGTGGGCTTGTGCGTAGTCGTCGGGTGATGCGCCGGCGTCTTCGGCTTGGGGGTGGTCTCGGGCTTATCTGGAATGTCCGAGGTTACTTCGCCGACCAGGGTCAAGATCATGCTAGGCGTAGCGACATAGGAATCCAGTGTTCCTTTGAAGGTCAGCAAGTCGCCTTTTTGCAAGTTCTTGACGTTCGGCTGGGTCGAGTCCTTCAATTCGATGTCGTACCCATCGGCGGACTTGGTAGTATCCAGG
>Ga0335085_10013951_pt1 | contig 11754 bp, 12 predicted proteins | sample Lox_Sample_45_FD_206712 | JGI IMG/M metagenome (GOLD analysis project Ga0335085, IMG submission 206712) | Soil microbial communities from Loxahatchee National Wildlife Refuge, Florida, United States - Lox_Sample_4.5 | ecosystem: Environmental > Terrestrial > Soil > Wetlands | place: USA...
CGCTCGTCAGCGCGCCGCGCCTCCTCGGCGCGGATCTGCCGCTCGGTCTCCAGGCCGACGGCGACGATCGCATCCGCTTGCCGGGCGCCGCCACGGATCACCGCCACCAGCCCGGCGACGACGATCGTCTCCACCACCAGCAGCCAGGCATCGGTTGGGTCGCCAGCGCCAAGCCCGTAGGCAACGACCACGATCGCGGCCCCGGGTAGCCCGAGCCACGGCCGCAGCGCGATCTGCAGGATGTACACCGACGTGCAGGCCAGCGGGAGCATCCAGGTCGTGCTGTCCTTGATCAGCACGATCGGGACCAGGTGCTGCTGCGCCAGCGCCAGCGCCGAGATAACCGCAGCGTCGACCAGTACCACGGCCGGCGTCAACCCGGACCGCCGCACCCGCCAGGTGAAGAAGGCTGACCACAAGCACAGCGCACTCAGCGGCACGCCCAGCCACCAGCCGGAGACCTGATTCGCTGCGGCCAGCACGGCTACCGCGGTGAACAGGACCGCACCGCCAAGACGCAGGGCGATCGCATACCAGCCGGCCAGCCAGTGCAGGGCCTGGTCGGACGGCCCTGCCAACCGCGGCCGGAGTGCCCGCCTGCGGCAGCCCGCGGAGGGCTGGATCTCCCCTCCGACGCAATCAGCTGCCGGTTCCACCGGACCAGTATGCGACAGCCACGGCACCGGGCACGATGACGTTTCAACATCTGCGCCGGGCTGAACGACCTGCAGTTCTTCTTCCGGTTGAGCGGCACTCGTTCCAGTCAGCCTGAGCCAATGCCGATCAGCCGCGCCGATCGCCTCGCCTGCACATCCGCTCACCACTTTGGCCAACACGCTTCACGGTCAGCAGAGAACATTGCAATGCGGCCGAGGCCCCGTCGCTGCCTGCCCCTGTATCCGAGTGGTCCCATAACCGGCAGAACCTGCCGGCGCCCGGCCAGATCTGCTCACAGGCCAGATCCCGCCAACGAACCGCCAACGGATGATCAAAAGGCCTGACCGCCGTCCTGGCGATCAGGCCCTGACCTGCACTTACTGGTAGCGGGGGCGGGATTTGAACCCGCGACCTCTGGGTTATGAGTGCAGTTTTCCCGTTCAAATAGAAATCCACAACCTGTGCCTTCTTCGGCTAGTATGCAGGTCAGATGGCTAATGTTGGTAACGGAATCTGACATCTGATTCCAGCCGATGACGTTCCGTCCGCGGACAAATGACGGACAAGCCATTACGAAGGGTTGGCGGGCTACATGGGCTACTCGAAGAAGCGCATCGACCAGCATGGCAAGCCGCGCTACACGGCGTGCTACCTCGATGCCCGTGGCTCGCTGCGCTCGGCCGGGACCTTCACCAACAAGAAGGAAGCCGACAAGGCATGGCAGGCCGCCGAGACGAGGCTGGGTGAGGGCCGCCTGAACGATCCGCGGCGCGGCCGCCAGACCTTCCGCCGCTACGTCACCGAGGAGTGGCTCCCCCATCACGTGATCGAGATCACCACCCGGGAGGCGTACACCTACCAGCTCAGCAAGCACATCATGCCGTGGTTCGGGCCGATGCGGATGAACGAGATCATGCCCAGTCACGTCCGCGAGTGGGTGAGCGACCTGCAAGCCAAAGGAGTCACTCCGGCGACCATCCAGAAGGTCCGGTTCATCCTGAGCGCGATCTTCACCGCAGCCCTGAACGACGTGACCTACCTCCACCCCTCAAGGGCGTCAAGACCCCACCGTCCCGAGGAAACCCCTCAAGATCATCACCCCGGAGCAGTTTGACGCAATCTTTGCCGCAATTCCCGGCACCATTTTACAGCTGCTGGTTGAGACCGACATCGAGACCGGCCTGCGGTGGGGGGAACTGACCGAACTACGTGCAAAGGACCTTGATCCCGCCACGCGGGTCCTGACGATCAGCCGGGCGGTGGTGCAGGTGGATCCGAAATTCCACCCCACCGGCGGCCGGCTCCTCGTCAAGGAATATCCCAAAGACAAGGAATACCGCCGTCTCAAGCTCAGCATGCAGCTGGCCGGCAAACTCAGCACGCACATCCAGGGCGACAGCCTCGGCGCCGGCGACCTCATCTTCCCCATGCCGCAACAGGACTCCCCCCGCCGCCCGGCTGCGCGCCGTGCCCGACCTGGCGAGCTTGGGCTTCACCAAGCCCAACGCCGCCGGGCGCCAGTACCGCCACGGAACCATGAGCGGGTACAACGCGGGCGGGTGCCGGTGCCAGCACTGCAAGGACGCCGCCGCGATCTACCGGGCTCAGCGGCGCTCAGCAGGAAAGACGCCCCGCGCCGGCCACGGACGGTGGATACCGACGGTCACATTTCCCGCGACTGGTTCCGGCAGAACGTCTGGCGCCCCGCGCTCCAGCGGGCGGGGCTGATCTTCCCTGTGCGCGCTCACGACTTGCGGCACGCGCACGCCTCCTGGCTGCTCGCGGGCGGCGCCGATCTGCAGATGGTTAAGGAGCGACTCGGCCACGGCAGCATCTCTACTACCGAGAAGTACCTGCACACGCTGCCCGACGCTGACGAGACCGCAGTCGAAGCCTTCAGCCGGATCCACAACCGCGGTGCGGGAGCCACTAAGCGCAGCCCTGGGAGGTCGGCATGAACTGCAGGTCCCGTCGGCTGGCCCTGTATGCGATCGGGACTATCGCCATCCTGGCCAGCGCGAACGCGCTGGCGCACAGCTACGCGGGGCTGTATGACCGGGCGGTCCACCACCGGCTGGGCGGCTGGCAGGCCAAGTCGTGGCCAGCCGAGATCGACGTGTTTCTGGCGGTCGGCGAGCTCGCTCTCTATGTCGCCTACCTCGATGGCTGGCCTGCCCGGCAGCGAATCTGGCCGTGGATGACCGCGCTGATCGGACTGGCGGTGAGCGTGGCGGGGAACATCGGCCACATCCAGGCTGAACCTGGTCAGCCGGTCATGCTCGCCGACCGGCTGACCGCCGCCGCCAGCCCGCTTGCCGCCTTCGCCGGCCTATCTGTCGGTCTGCTGGTGGTGAAGATGACCCGCCAGGGGGCCAACAGCCACGCACGGCAGGCGGGAACCAACGCAGCACTGGTCCTCGCGCCGTACCCAGCGAGCAGCGGCCAGGTCGCGTCGCCGACGGTCCCCATGCCAGCAGTCATCCCGACCACCGCGCCCGATGACCGGCCGGAAGATGGCGAGCGCGACGGCACCAAGCCGAATACCGGCTTGCTACGCGACGCCACTGCTATCTGCCAGCATGCGGCTGCATGCGGCGAGCGGCTCAGCCAGCGGGCCCTGGCCCGGCAGTTGCGCCTGCGCGGGCACCGGTTCTCCAACGATCATCTCCAGCAGATCGCGCAGAGCGTTGGCCTCGCTCCGGGCAGGGCGGCGTGATCTCGAAGGCAAACGGGCCTGCAAAGCCCCCGCACCAAGCCGGTCTTCGGCGAGAGGCAGATGGCGTGGATGACGTCGAAGTGATCGCGGCCCGGCTGCGGGATGCGTGCGCCCTTCCCGAACTGCTGGCGGCGAGCTTCGACGCGTTTGAGGCTATCCGCGTCGTCGCTCGCGGCAGCGAAGACCTTGCGCCCTGGCTGTTCGCCGTGTTCATGACCGCTGCTGACGCTGCGGTCGACGGCACGCAGGCCATCGCCATTGCTCCTTCGCTGTCCCTGGCACCCACCGTCACCATGATCGTCGCCCCACATGCTGCGGGCGCCGACATCGACACAGTCGCGGATGCTCTGGCCGCGCTGGGCGAACTGCTCGATGAGCGCCTAACGCATGCTGCCGACCGCGCCGTCCTGGCTGGTGATCGCGCTGCGTGTCAGGAGGCCGCACAGGCTGGCCGCCGGATCCATCAGCTGATGGCGGGTGACGGCAATGACCGCCACCTTCGGTGACTTCCTCCACCCGGCCGGTGAGCACATCGCAGCCGCCGTCTCGATCCATGACGAGCTTCCCGCCGAGGCCACGTTTGGAGCCATCTGCCAATTTGGCCGCCTGCTCTTCACGCTGGTGCATTACCTGGACGATTTGCCAGTTCCGGACGAGTTCTCAGCAGCAATGGCGGCCGAGCCACTGAGCCCCGAGACGCAGACCGTCCTCGACACCCGGATCGCGCTGCGCCGGGGCGCGCAGAGCCTGCGGTATGCCATGACCACGCTGGCGGACACAGTCACCGACGACAGCCACCCAGCCGTCCGGCACTTGTCGGCCGCCGCTGGCTTCCTGGCAGCGGGACGGGACCTGCTGCAAACCCATTTCGCCACCAGCCCTGGCGGCACCCGGGAACTCCGTTCGTACTGGGCACCGGTCATCACCTCGCCGCCAGTGGCCGCCGCCCTGCTCGGCGAGATCGCGACGTGCGCTCTCCGGCTGGCACCGTGGACGGCACGCCTGTCAATGCCCGAAGCCATAGCAGGGGACGTTCCAGCGGGCACCGGCCTGGCAGTGCTCACCGCCAGTCACTGCACATGGGTCGCGGGAGCCGCGGTGCAGGCCGCCCATAGACGCCACCCTCCATCGGCTGACGCTCACCGGCTGCTCTGCGCCATCCCTGCCCACTTCCCCCCACCCTGGGTGGAGCCATCTGGCCACGAGCAGGTCAGCGACCTAAGTCACGGCGCCATCGTCAATGCGGAACGGCTGCGCCAGGCGGGCCTGGCATTCGCGCGCCAGGCTCGCTGGCCGCCAACCTCGGCCTCGTGGCGGAAGGACGCCCTGGCAGCAGCGATCATCGGCCACGCCAGCGAGGTCATCTTGCGCGGGCTTACCGAACGAGCCAGGCAACTCACCCTCGGTCCGGCGATCTGCGCGCAAGTGCACAGTGCGGCCGACGCAACCAGCCAGGCCTGGCCGACGTGGCGGGCGATCGCTCACCACTGGGACATTGCTAGCACCGGCATCCATCGGGGCGCTGGCTTCACTCCGGTGGCCGCCGAGTTCGGGGATCTGGTCCTGCGGATTGGCCGGCTCGCCTACGGCAACCAACATTGGACGCCAGCCCGCGCCCATGCCAGCCAGACCCGCAACCCCGCAGATCTGGCCCCCGCGCCGGGTGACATCACCTGTGTTGTGGCCGCGGTCCATACCGCTGCCGACGCGGTTACCCGCATCGCCGCTGAAGACCGTGAAGCGGTACGCGCCGCGGCCGCCAATCACCGTCTATACGTGCCGTCATTCACGCGCACCAACGCGGCCGTGGTCCGCCGCCGCTACCGGCCCGCCTCCCCATCTCGGATAGACGAGATCCCGGCCTCCTACGACGATGCGATCGAAGCGAGCACCCGCGCCACCAGCAAGCTAGACGATCTAGCTTTGCGACTCGATGCCCCGACATAGCTGCTGGCGACGCTGCGTGGGCGACCACAACGCGTCCTGCACACTTTCCGGCCCGACGAGACGCCCGCCCCCCAAGGGCTCGCCAGTTCGCCCGCCCGCCATCGCAGCATCGGCGCCCAGGTCAGGGGGTGACTGCCGCCAGCCGCCGAGATCTGCTCGAGCCCGAGCGGTACCGCGGGCCCGTGCAGGCGGGTCGGAGAGGACCGCATAGCCGAAAATAGGAAGCTCCGCACATGCATGCTTATCCGCTGGCTGTGCTCCGCCGGCCGATGCGCGACAGCCGTTCGCCAGCTGATCTGCGGCGCAGCGAGCGCGGAACGTGGCATGAGAATGCGTTCGTCTGGGCTTAGGTCCAGCGATCGCTGTGGCCTGGCGTTCCCGGGGCCGTTGCCCTCGCATGCTGGCCGTGCCTAGCCTGGCGGGCGATGAGTGAATCAGGAACCGAACGGCCGCTTGGCAGATCCGGCATGAGCGTGCCGACGTTGGGAGTGGGCACCAACCGGTGGAATGCGAGCGAGCCGGACCAGGCCCGCTTGCGGGGCACCTTTGCTGCGGCGCTCGATGTGGGGATGGGCTTCTTCGACACCGCGGAGGTTTACAGCGGCGGCAGGTCGGAGCTGGCCCTGGGCGAGGCTGCCCGGGCAGATGGCCGGCCGATCCTGGTGGCGAGCAAGTTCGCGCCGTATCCCTACCGGGTCACCGCGGCCCAGTTCGCGTCCGCATTGGACAAGACGCTGGAGCGGCTTGGCCGCGATTCGCTCGACCTGTACTACCTGCACTTCCCTTACTCCCCGCTCGGTGTGGGCGCCTGGATGAGGGCAATGGCCGGCGCGGTCAAGGCAGGCAAGATCCGGGCCGTGGGGATCAGCAACTGCAACGTGGCGCAAATGCGGAAGGCGGCCGGGGTGCTGGCCCGGTACGGCATACCGCTCGCGGCCAACCAGGTTCAATTCAGCTTGCTGCACCGCAAGCCCGAGACCGATGGCGTCCTGGATGCCTGCCGCCGGATGGATGTGGCCCTGGTCGCCTACCGGCCGATCGGCGGAGGTGCCGTCAGCTCTGGCTCACCCCCAGGTCCGGGCCCGTCTGCCCTTGCTGACACGCTGCGCGAGGTGGCGGCAGCCCGGGGCGCAACCGCTGCTCAGGTGGCGCTCGCCTGGCTGCTGAAGCGAGACGATCATGTGATCCCGATCCCGGGGACGACCAGGCCCGAACATGTCCGCGAGAACTCAGCCGCCCTCTCGCTGGAACTCAGCGACGAAGAGTTCACTGCCATCGACCGGGCATCGGCGCTGGCGTCGGCCAGGTAGCACCACTGAGGGCCTTACGGCAAGTCCCGCTGCTGCGGCGCCGTCCACGTCAAAGCTGGGTGCTGGCTCCGGGCAAGCCATAGGAACGTGGCTGCGGTTCTGAGGCTGTTGGGGGGGTGGCACCGGTGACAGACGCTGAAGGCCGGCGGCGTATGCGTCTATTCACGGGGTGATGCGCGGGGGTCTTGAGATGGGGCGTAGCCGGCGGCGGGGGTGGCCGGCTGGGGGTTACCTGTGCGAGGCCAGCCGACTGGGTGGCTGGGTGGGGGTTGCTGGTGGAGGGGGGCGCTGGGGAAGGGCGAGCAGGACGACGCAGGCGGCGGCCGCCACGACGATGGAGGCGATAAGCAGGCCGAGGTCCATGCCCGACACGAATGATCGCCGGGCGGCGTCGGCTAGTGCGGTGCCTGTGGGGCCGGGGAGGCGTGTGGCCACGTGGAGCGCCCCGCCCAGTGACCCGAGGATGATGTCGTGGATCGCTGGCGGCATGGTGTGGTGGCTGATCAGCGCCGAGAGGAGGTGCTGGTACCGGAGGTTCAGCGCCGTTCCGAGCACGGCCACGCCGAGCGCCCCTCCGACCTGCAGCGACGTATCGCTGGTGGCGGATCCGACCCCGGCCTCCTCCGTGGGGACCGATCCCATGACCGAGTCAGTGGAGGGGGCCAGTGCCAGGCCCACCCCGCACCCGATGAGGAGGAAGAACGGCAGGCACCAGCGGTAGCCGTCGTCCACCGTCGTCTGGGACAGGAACCCCAGGCCGGCTGCGATGAGGAGCAGTCCCGGCACGACCACGGATTTGGTTCCGATCCTGCGGGCGAGCACCGCCGAGAACGGCGCGGTGATGAGCAGCACCAGCGCCACTGGCCCGATGGCAAGCCCGGCCTGGAAGGCGCTGAAGCCGAGGACGAACTGCAGGTACTGGGTCATGAGGAACAGGAGGCCCATCAGGGCGAAGAGCACCAGCGCGAGCGAGGCGATGGCCGCCGAGTAGCGGCGGCTTCTGAAGAACGACACCGGGAGCATCGGGTCGGTCCGCCGGTGCTCCCAGGTGAGGAAGCCCGCGATCAGCGCGGCGGAGGCGGCCAGCGCGCCGACGATGGGCGGCGCGGTCCACGTCCGGGCGGGAGCATCGATGACGGCCCACAGCAGCAGGGCGAAGCCGAGAATGGACAGCAGCATGCCGACCGGATCGAGCTTTTTCGGCTGGGCGCTCCGGGAGTTGGGGACCAGGAAGATCGCGGCGAGCCCGCCTACCGCGGCGATGGGGACGTTGATGAGGAAGACCGACCCCCACCAGTAGTGGACGAGGAGGAAGCCGCCCAGGATCGGGCCGATCGCCACGCCAAGACCGGCGGTGGCGGACCAGATGCCGATAGCGCGGCCACGGTCGCGGTCGGTGCTGAAGACGTTGGTCAGGATCGACAGCGTGCAGGGCATCAGCGCTGCCGCGCCGACTCCCATCACCACCCGGCCGGCCGTCAGCAGCCCGATGCTGTCCGCGAAGGCCGAGAAGGCCGACCCCGCGGCGAAGACGAGCAGCCCGGCGAGGAAGACCCATTTTCGCCCGGCGCGGTCGCCGAGCGCGCCGAGGGTGAGCAGCAGCCCGGCGAAGGCGACGGCATAGGCGTCGACGATCCACTGCAGCTGGCTCGACGTGGCGCGCAGGTCTGTGACGATGGACGGGAGCGCGACGTTCAAGATGGTGAGGTCAAGGCTCACCAGCAACAGGGTCACGCACAAGATAGACAGGGCCGCCCACCGCCAGCGGTGGGCGCCGGGGCTGGTGTGGGGCGTCATGGCTGCCCCGCCGGCCCGATGCGCCCCGGGCGCCGCGGCCGTGAGGTGCCCGCCGCTGCGTCGCGGACGATGGCGGGACCGACCCAGCGGCGGAGGAAGCCGCGCAGCGCGGAGCCGCTACGCCTCGGGGTGCCGGGGTCGAGGACCAGTGATTGCAGCACCCGCAGGGTGAATTCGCCGAGCTCGTCGAGCTCGGGGCGGCCGTAGCCGGCCTTCTCCCAGTCCACCGGCGTCCGCTCGAGCAGCGAGCGGGCGAACCCGATCGCTTCGGGCGACGTCACTCCCGCGAAGAACCGGCTGGACCGGCCGGGCGTGAGCAGCACGCCCAGGTAGCGCTCTTCGGGAAGGCGCTCGATCGTGAACGCCAGCGCCTCGACGACTACCTCTACGGGATCGGTGACCTGGGCGAGGTGCTGCGCCAAGCGGTCGAGGTAGCTGTCGGCAGCCGAGCGGGCCACCGCGGCCAGCAGGTCGTCGGTGCCGGCGAAGTACCGGTACACGGTCTGGCGGGTCACGCCCAGCTCGTGGGCCACGTCAGACAGGCCCGTCTTGCCGGGCCCGTAGCGGTCGACGCAACGCTTCGCCGCACCGACGATGCGCTCGCGAGCCTCGGCTTCGCTGGCTGGGGGGTCGCCGCGCCAGCCGTGACGGGCCTTGCCGGCCATTGAGGACCTCCGCTCTCGGTCACCTGGAGTCACAGCTCTAATCATACATCTATACATTAATTGTATGATCGTATGATGATGAGATGCTGATCACAATGTCGGCGATGCCGCTCAGGCCAGGGGGGTTCTGGGATTCCAGCCGCCCGGCGACCTCGCGTGGGCCCCGTCAGGCAGTGAGGCAAGTGAATAGAGCCTTACCTCAAATCTCGGGAACGGCGTCAGGATCCGCAGCTGCTTCAGGCCTTCCGGCCGCCGCTCCCAGAGCACGACTTGGTGCTGCCCGCCAGGCCCGTTGGGCAGGACGAGGTGCCGGCCCGCAGCTGACCGACCAGGGTAGCTGTACTCGCGGGACCGCGGCAGAGGGCGCTAGGCGGCGAAAATGGCGCCGGACCTCGATGCTGACCACGCGCGCGGCCAGCTGGGCCAGCAGCGCCGTCTGATAGCCGTGGCCGGTGCCGATCTCCAGCACCTGCCCGCCGTCGCCCCCGGGCGGGCGATCATCAACATCGGCATGGCGGCTGGGTGGTGCCACCGGACCAGAATCCCGCCGCCGGGGCAGCGCTAACCCCGCTCCCGGCAGGACCGCCGGGACCAAAGCCCCTGCCGTTCCCGCGCGTCCGCCCGGATCGTAAGTCCTGGCGGGCAGGAAGGGGTGGCCGTGGGCATGGGGCGGCGCATGGCGCAGCTATACGAGGTCAAGGTGAACGCGTTGCTGGACCTTGGCGAAGATCCTCGGAGGTACTCGATTACCCCCGCGCCCGGCAGCAGGAGCTGCTGCTGCGGATCTGCCGCGCCTGCCCGGCCGGGCGCCGCGAGCAGGTTCCCGCACGCACAGCACGGTAACGAGGGATAGCTATGAAACACACCCATGATGCGATCGTTCACACCCACGAGCACGCCCACATGGTGCACTACCTGCGGCATGGCAGCCAGTGGGAGCACATGGCTGCCACCCATTCCCACGAGCACAATCACCCCGCCCTAGAACACGATCACGAACCTCACGTCGACGCCGAGGCAGAGCATCTGCGGCAAGCCCACACCCACGACCACGCCCACCCTGCCAGCAGCTGACCACAGACCCGGGTGACCCGGCCGGATAGGCAGCCGGACGCCTGAGCGCCATCTGCAGGTGCCTCCGGCAGCGGTTCGGGGTGCGGCTCGGGATGCGGTACTGGCGCTGGCTCCGGCTCCGGTTCCGGCGGCGGCAACGGCCGCGGCCGTGGCTGGGGTTCCGGCGGCGGCGCCGGGGGTTCTGGCCGTGGTTCGGGCGGTGGCCCCGGTGACGGCACCGGCTGCGGCGGCGGTGGCACAGGCGGCGGTACCGGCGGCGGCCCCAGCGGTTCCGGCCCCGGCGGTTCCGGCTGGACGGGTTCCCTGGGCGCTTGGTCGCCGGGCACCGTTGCTGGACGAGACAGATCTGCAGGCATCCAGAGATGATTCCCAGCCCGGCACAGTGCCACCGCGCGGCGGCCGATCAGTCGGCTAGGAACCGAATGGGGCGTCCGCGGCGTCCAGTGTCATCCGGACCAGCGCTCCGGGCGCCTTGCTCCTGGCAGGCTGGGCCGCTGCCGCGGAGTGCGGCCGGAACGGTGCCGCCCGGCGGGGCGAAGGTCCCAGCGTGGCGGGAGCATCGCCTCTGGGCTGCGGGCGGCTGGCTGCCAATTCTGGTGTCAGAGGGAAACCATGATGAGGCGGCGGCTGACGGTAACTGCGCGGGCCGCGCTGGCGGCCCGCGGGCTGTGGCCTGACCGCAATCCGCTCCGGCGCACCGTTGACCGGGTGGAGGCGATGATCGTGGGCGGGCTGGCCGTTGCCTTCCTGGCCGGGGCCCCGCTGACCGCAGTGGCCGCCTGGCATGCCGCCTACAGCATGGGTTGCCGCGTTGCCCGCACGCAGCAGGCCACCTGGCGCCAGGTACCGGCGGTGCCGCTCGCTACGGTGCCGGCGTCGGGGTACGGCCAGTATGAGGCGACCGTGCGGGCCAGGTGGACCGGCCCGGACGGCACGCGCCGTACCGGCGCGATTCCGGTGCCGCAGGGTGCCACCGCTGGCCGCACGGTGCTGGTGTGGGTCGATGCGGCTGGCCGGCCGGCCGGCCCGCCGCTTCAGTTTTCCAAGGTACGGCTCCAGGCGGATCTGGCGGCCCTGCTCGCCCCCACTATTGCCGGCTTCGTCCTGCTGTATGCCGGCCAGCTGGCCTACGGCGTGCTGGGCCGGCGGCGGCTGGCAGCCTGGGATGCGGACTGGCGGGCTACCGGGCCGCAGTGGACCAGGCGGCGCTAGATCCGCTGCCCTCAGGGAGGCCGCAGATGGAACTCGTCGAGGAAACCCCCTACCGGTTCCGGCTCCCGCAGCGGGGAGCGATGAGGGTGCCGGGGATCGTGTACGTCTCCCGGCAGCTCATCGCGGGTCTGGCTGCGGACCGTGCGCTCCAGCAGGTGGCCAACGTGGCGGCGCTGCCGGGCATCGTGGCGGCGTCGTACGCGATGCCCGATGTGCACCTGGGGTATGGATTCCCGATCGGCGGGGTCGCGGCCACCGATCCGGTGGCCGGCGGGGTGGTGTCCCCCGGCGGGGTGGGGTTTGACATTTCCTGCGGCGTGCGCCTGCTCGCCGCCAGCGTGGACCGCGCCGAGATCAGGCCGGTCCTGGGCGCGGT
>Ga0335085_10013952_pt1 | contig 11754 bp, 7 predicted proteins | sample Lox_Sample_45_FD_206712 | JGI IMG/M metagenome (GOLD analysis project Ga0335085, IMG submission 206712) | Soil microbial communities from Loxahatchee National Wildlife Refuge, Florida, United States - Lox_Sample_4.5 | ecosystem: Environmental > Terrestrial > Soil > Wetlands | place: USA: Florida...
CAGATGCACGGCTCACTGGATCGCCGGCAACGAGCCAACCTGCTGTTCGCGCTCTGGGCGCTGTTCATCGTCGTATTCTTCAGCTTTTCGACGCGCCAGGAGTACTACACCATTCCCGCCCTGCCGGCCATGGCGCTGTTGGTGGGAAGCTGGCTGGTGAAAGAATCCGAAGAACCCGCCGGTTCGCGCGGACGCCGCGCCGGCCAACTTTCGTCTCTACTGTTTCTGATTATTGCGGTGGCCGGCGGAATCGTGGGCGCCACTTTGCTTTTTCTTTCGCATCCCCCCGCGCCCGGCACCGAGCTGGTCGATCTGCTGAAGAAGAATCCCACCGAATACAATCTTTCTCTCGGCCATTTTCTGGACCTCACCCCGCAGGCTCTGGGCGCGTTCCGCGGCCCGCTGCTGGGAGCGGTGCTGTCTCTGGTTTTGGGCGCCGGGCTGAATTGGTTTCTGCGCCGCCGCGGACACGCCCGCGCCGGCAACGCTGCATTGGCGTTCATGATGGTCGGTTTGCTGACCTGCGTCCACTCCGCCTATGTCACGTTTTCACCCATTCTTTCCTCGCACCAGCTCGCCGTCGCCATTGAGCAGCATTATCAGCCCGGCGACATCATTGTGATGGATGAAGAATTCTCCAAAGGCTCCAGCCTGAACTTCTATACCCATCACACGGTGCACGTCCTGCACCCGCCGAGCGGGGTTCTGTGGTATGGATCGAAATTTCCCGACGCTCCCAGGGTCATGGAAACGCAATCCACCTTCGCCGCCATGTGGGCCAGCCCGCACACCGTCTTCCTCTGGACCGAGCAGGACGATCCTCGCGAGCTTCAGGGGATGCCTCGCTATCTACTGGCGCGGAGCGGTGGAAAGTCTATACTCACCAATCGGGATCTCACTCATTGACGTGATCGCGATACTTCTCGCTCTGCTCGCCGGTTCTGTGGTGTACTCGCTGCTCTCGATCGCAGCAGCGGTGCTCTACCTCCGCGTGCATCCGGCGAAGCTGCAGCAGGCAGAACCGGTCAGCATTCTGAAACCGCTCTCCGGACTTGACCTTGACCTCGAATCGAATCTCCGCACCTTCTTCGAGCAGGACTATCCTGCCTTTGAAATCCTGTTCGCCGTGCGCGAGGCCGGGGATCCCGCTGTCGGCGTCGTGGAAAAACTGCGCCGCGAACATCCCGGGGTAGCTTCCCGCCTTCTGGTCACGGGCGAAGCTCCCTATCCCAACGCGAAGGTCTACAGCCTCGAGCACATGCTCGCCGCCGCGGCAAATGATCTGGTGGTGATGAGCGACAGCGATATTCGGGTCAGCCCCAACCTGCTTTCCACCCTGGCCGCCGAGTTTCAGGATCCGCACCTCGGCGTGGCTACATGCCCCTATCGCGCCATGCCCGGTTCCAGCTTCTGGTCGCGCCTGGAAGCCACCGGCATGAATACGGACTTCCTGGCCGGTATTCTGGTCGCTCGCATGATGGAGGGAATGCGCTTCGCCGTTGGCCCCACGATTGCCGCCCGCCGCCGCGTGTTGCAGGAGATGGGCGGACTCGACCGTCTGAAAGATTATCTGGCGGAAGATTTTGTGATGGGGAAATTCGCCGCCGAGGCCGGCCATGGCGTGATTTTATCTTCCTATGTGATTGAACATCACATCGGCGAGGCCACGCTGCGCCAGAACGCCGAGCATCGTTTGCGCTGGGCGCGCAGCACGCGCCGTTCGCGCCCGCTCGGCTACCTGGGCCAGCTGTTCACCATGCCGCTTCCTCTGGCGTTGATCACCTGCATTGTGCAACCCGCCTGGTGGCCGGTGCTCCCCGCAACTCTCGTGGTGCGCGCCCTTGCGGCCTATGTCGTCTCCGGCCGGGTGCTGCGCGCGCGGCTCAACTGGCTGCTTCTCCCGGTGGAAGATCTCGTCGCCTTCGCATTCTGGCTGGCGGGCTTTTTCGGCAACACTATTGTCTGGCGCGGCCGTCGCTATCGCCTCTACTCCGATGGACGCTTCGAACTGCTCACACCCCCCGCCAAGCTGGATTCATCGCCCCGCGCGAATTAGCTTTCCGTTTTTCAGTGTGAATCGCTCCCCGCGCCAGGAAACGGTATGCCCCAGAAAACCGCCCAGCCACAGCAACATCGCCAGGCAATCGCGCAGAGGAATCAGCGCCAGCTCTCGCGCCGCACGCGCGTCGCAGAGGACTTGTTTCCCAACCAGTAGCGCCACAGCTCCTCGAAACGCCGCCGCGAGCGCCAGCAGATACCAGGCCCACAGTGCGCCTGCAGAACAGAGCAGCGCAAGCACAGCCCACGGCAATGTGAAGGTGAACGCCAGCCCGGCGTTGCCGGCCGGGCGCGCCTCGCGGATGGTCCGCATCCAGCGCAGTTGATGCGCGAAAAACTCTCGCAGCGTGTACGCGGGCAGATGCGTCTCCACCACCTCTTTCGCCAGCTTCACTTCCCTGCCTCGTCCCGCCACCCGGCGCCCGAGTTCGTAATCGTCGGCCAGATAATCCACCAGCGGCTGGAATCCGCCACTCGCTTTCAGATCGCTACGTCGAAACGCGAGCGTCGATCCCAGCCCGAAATGAATGCCGCCCTCCACCAGCCGCGCCGCCAGCACTCCCGCGCAAAAATCGGTGCTGATGCCCAGCGACTCCAGGTGCGAGCCCAACGTCGGGCCGGGAACTCCACGGTAGAGACACGTCACCAGCCCCACGTTGGGTTCATTTAAGCGAGTAACCACGCGTCGCAGGTAATCCGCGCCCACCTGAATATCGCTGTCATTCACTAGCAGGATTTCGTGAGCGGCCTCGGGCAGCATCTGAATCAGATTGCTCACTTTGACGTTCGCGCCCAGTTCTTCCCCGCAATGCACGAGCCGGATGTTGCGGCCCGCAAACTCAAGCTGCAGCCGCTCGACCAGTTTGATCGCCGGATCGGCCGCATCGCTCACCCCAAAAATGATTTCGTATTCCGGATAGTTTTGCCGGCAATGGCTGCGCAGGCTTTCATACATTTCCGGATCGATCCCCTTCAGCGGTTTCAGGATGGAAACCGGCGGGAATGCACCGGGGCTGGTTTCGGTTGCCGGTGGTGTCTCGCGCAGAAAGGCGGCCGCACTCCACAGGCACAAAACGGAATAGCCCATGGCCGCGAACGTGCCCGCGGCCGCGGCCATTGCGACGATCCGGAGAAGATGGGGGATCATTCGTAGCGTAGCGATTCAATCGGATCCAAATTCGCGGCCTTCCATGCCGGATAAATCCCGAAGATGAGCCCCACCGCCGCCGCCGCGCAGAACCCGAACGTCGCCCAGCCCGCCGACATGCGCGCCGGCAGCGAGGGAAAGACCACGGGAATCACGCCGGTGACCAGGCCGCCCACCAGCACGCCGATGATTCCGCCCGCCGCGGTCAGCATGATGGCTTCCAGAGTGAACTGCAGCAGAATGTCCCGCTTGCGCGCGCCAATCGCCTTGCGCACGCCGATTTCCCGCGTCCGCTCCGTCACCGATACCAGCATGATGTTCATCACGCCCACCCCGCCCACGATCAATCCCACGCTCGACACCGCGAACATGAAAATGAAGATCATGCTGGTCAGCTGGTTCCATACATCGGAAATCGAATCCTGGGTAAACACGGCGAAGTTGTCGGGCTTGTCCGGAGCCACTTTGCGCCGCCGGCGCAACAGCTCGCGGACTTCGTCGATCGCCTGCGGCACCGCGGCATGCGACGTTGCCTTGATGCTGATCCACACTTGCTTTAATTCGGGATGCAGCTTCTTGAATGTGCTGAAGGGGAACATCACGATGTTGTCATCCGGGTTCTTGCCGCCGCCAAACACCGTTTTGCGCCGCGCCGCCACCCCGATCACCGTAAACAGCTCGCCCTCGATGTTGATCTCCTTGCCCAGAGGGTCTTCGGCGGTAAACAATTCCTCGGCTGTGTCGGACCCGATGACGATCATCGGCGCACGGCGCTGTTCGTCAATGTCGCTGAACCAGCGCCCGGCGGCAATATTCAGATCAAACACATCTTTCGCGGAGGCCGTATCGCCTTCCAGAATCGTGTTCTTCGCCTTGCGGTCCTGGTATTTCACCGAATAGGTGCCCACGCCCAGCTGGGGATTGACATAGCGAATGCCGGCGCTCACCGCTTCCACGTGCGGCAGGACTTTCATCGCCGTCGCATCATCATAAGTGAGCTCTTTGCGGGTGCGCATCTCTTCTGTGGGACGGCCGAAGGTGAACGGCTCCAGATGAAACGCAAAGATCACGTTCGATCCGATGCTGGCGACGACCTGGCGGACATTGTTATTCAGCCCGCTCACGATCGACGAAATGCAAATGACCACCGCGACCCCGATGACGATGCCCAGTACGGTGAGCCCGGACCGCAGCTTGTTGCCGCGGATGGTATCCACCGCCATCCGGAAAATCTCGCCGAAATCGCCCTTACGAAGCATGGAATCCTGATAATGCCCAGCGGCCAAATCGCAGATTCTTTACAACTCAAATCGCAGCGCCACAATCGGATCCAGCCGGGCTGCTTTGCGCGCCGGGTAGACTCCGAAAAAAATTCCGACGCTGGCCGCCACCAGCAAACCCGCCGCCACCGCCCACAACTTGATCTCCGAAGGCATGCCGATCAGCAGCGTCACCACTTTGGCCACCGTGACTCCGCTCGCCACACCCAGCGCTCCGCCGAACACAGCCAGGGTCACCGCCTCAATCAGAAACTGCAGCAGCACGTCCTCGCGGCGAGCGCCGAGCGCCTTGCGAATGCCGATCTCGCGTGTGCGCTCGGTCACGGAAACCAGCATGATGTTCATAATGACGATTCCGCCCACCACCAGCGAAATCGCCGCAATTCCGATCATCGCCAGAAAGAATGTCTGGCTGAAGCTGGTCCAGATTCCCAACAGGCTGGCGTTGGTTTCGATGTCAAAACTGTCATCGGCTCCCGGTTGGTCGTGCCGGCGGGAACGCAATGCCACCCGCGCCTCGTCGATCGCCATGTCCAGCGCCGGTCCGGCCCCGAGCGCCTTTCCTGAAATCCGAATACTGTTATTGTGCGCACCATACTGCTTCAGATACATGGTGATCGGAATCATCACGTAGTTATCCAGACTCTGGCCGAGAGTCTTCCCTTTTTTCTTGCCCACTCCGATCACTGTGTAGGTCCAGCCGTCGACACGGATTTCCTTGCCCAGTGGATCCACACCCGGCATCAGATTATCCACAATATCGGTGCCCACCACCGCTACCGGCGAACGGTTGTTGAGATCGGTTTCATTGATCATTCGCCCGAAATCCAGATCCACGTCGTAAATCGGCGCCATGGAAGGCGTAATGCCTTGCACGGTCGTATCGCTGATCGATTGCTCGTTGTACTTCACCTTCCCGCTCGAATCGCGCAGCGCCGCTCCCACCAGCAGGCAATGCCGGCAGGCCTCCTGCACCGCCTGATAATCCTCCATGGTGAGGTCTTTGCGCTTCTGGCCTTCGATGTAATGGTCAACGTTGGTGACTGCAGGCGAGACCTTGAAGACGATGAAGATATCGGCGCCCAGATTGAAGATCTTCTCGGAGACGTAACCGTTGATGCCGGCGACAAACGTCACCACGGCGATCACCGCCGCCACTCCGATCACCACCCCCAGCAGCGTGAGCACTGAGCGCAGCTTGTTCGCCCATAGCGACTGCAAGGCGATACGGATGGCTTCGGCGATATTCATAAGACGTCGGGAACGCGGGTCCGGGCCGGGGACTGCTGGCTCTAAAGTCTAGCAGAGGCAATACGGGGAGAGCCGCGCTCGGCTGTCCGGCACGATGCACAGCATCGCGAACACCGATTTACATCAGCCAGACCGCATCCACGTCCACAATGACCTGGGTGCGCGGAATCTTCTGCTGCGCCGCATACGCCAGCATCGATCTCAGCAGGCCGTTCAGCTTCTCGCGGCTGTCCGCCTTCAACACAAAGTGATACCGATAGTCCTGCTTCAGACGCGCGATGGGCGCCGCCGCCGGCCCCAGTACCCGGATGCCTGGGTGCCGCGCTTTTTCGAAACACTTGCCCAGCGTACCGGACCACGTAAGCGCCTCATCCAGCTTGTTGCTCCGCACCAGCACATTGGCCAGTGCGCTGTACGGCGGATAATGCATCCACTTGCGAAACTGCAGTTCCTTCTCATAAAAGCCGGCGAAATCATGCCGGGCCGCATATTGCACGGCGTAGTGATCCGGAAAATAGGTTTGCAACACAACTTTTCCCGGCGTCTGGCCCCGCCCCGCGCGTCCCGAGACCTGCGTAAGCAATTGAAATGTACGTTCGGCGGCGCGAAAGTCGGGCAGGCCCAGAGCCATGTCCGCTCCCACCACGCCCACCAGCGTCACGCCGTGGACATCGTGTCCTTTCGCGATCATCTGCGTACCCACCAGCAGGTCGAGTTCGCCTTCGTGCAGCGCGCTCAGCACCCGTTCGAAATCTTCCCGGCCGCGCACCGTGTCGCGGTCGAGCCTGCCGATGCGCGCCTGGGGAAACATTCCATGCAGAAGTTCTTCCAGCTTTTCGGATCCGGTTCCCAGAAAATAGACATACTCGCTGCCGCAATGCACGCATGCCTTGGGAACCGGCGCCGTATAGCCGCAGTAATGGCATTCCATGCGTCGCGAACGTTTGTGATGGGTAAGCGGTATGGCGCAGTTCTGGCACTCCAGGGTCTTGCCGCAGGCGCGGCACAGCACCACCGGCGAGTAACCTCGCCGGTTCAGCAGGACCATCACCTGTTCCTTTCGTTCCAGCCGTTCTCTGATTTCTTCCGCCAGCTTGCGCGAAATCACCAGCTCGCGCCCGGTCTCCTGAAATTCCTGCCGCATATCGATGATCTCGACCTCTGGCAGCGGGCGCTGCTCCACGCGATCCGGAAGTTCCAGAAGCGTGTACTTATTGGTAGTGGCGTTGAAGTACGACTCAAGCGACGGGGTTGCCGACCCCAGCACGACGACCGCGCCTGCCATCTTGGCTCGCACCACGGCGACATCGCGCGCGTGATAGCGCGGCGTCTCTTCCTGCTTGTAGGAAGAGTCCTGCTCTTCATCCACAATGATCAGCGCGAGATCCTCCACTGGCGCGAAAATTGCCGAGCGCGTGCCCACCACCATCCGCGCCTCGCCGCGTTTGATGCGATGCCACTGCTCGGCACGTTCGGCGTCCGAAAGACCGGAGTGTAGAATGGCCACCCCGTCTCCGAACACCTGATGCAGGTCGGCGGCAACCGCCGGGGTGAGGCCGATCTCCGGCACCAGCAGAATGGCCGAGCGCCCGGCATCCAAGACCGATCGCATGGCGGCGAGATAAATGGCGGTTTTGCCTGAGCCAGTCACGCCATGCAACAGCGCACCGGCGAACTTGCCCGCCCGCACACTTTTTTGCACGTGGGTGAGCGCCGCCTGCTGCGCCGAACTCAACTGAAATTCAAATAGCGCCGGTCGCGCCTTCAGGCCTGAAACCGCAAACCCAGCTGGCTCTTCAATCAGTTCTACCAGGCCGCGCTTAACTAGAGTGGCCAGCGTTGTGCGTGGAACGTCCAGCGACTGCAGGCTCTCGACCGCAATCTTTCCCCCGGCTGCAGCAAGAGTATCGATCAGCGCGCGCTGGTTCGGATTGAGCTTGCCCTCGGCAGACTTGAGCATTGCGATTCGTACGGTGCGCGTGGCATCGCGGCTGGCGGAAAGGTCCTCGCGCGCGATCCATTTCTTGCGCGCCATGCCGGCGAGTAGCGCCTTCGAAGCACGCGTGGCGTTGCGCAGGGTCTGCTCTTTGACCTGGACCTGGGCCTGGTCCTGCTCGCGTCCGGCAAGATATTCCAGCACGCGAAATTCAATGAGCTGCTCTTCCGGGGTGCGGCGCGCCCGGCCGGAAGAACCAGACATACCCGCAAGATGCAGTGCCATGTGACCGTCCGCTGTGATGCGGTAGGCAATGGCGCGTTTGAATTCCGCGCCGAGCGGCAGCATGGTGCGAAACACCTCTCCGATGGGTGCCAGGTAGTAATCGGCGATCCAACGGCCAAGTTGCAGGAGTTGCGCGTCGAGCGCCGGCGAGGTGTCGAGCACCTCGAGGACGTCTTTGACCTTGACCGCCTTGCTGCCGGCCTGGGGCTCGTGATCATGCAGCCCGGTAACTACACCCGGCAAGCGTTGCTGACGGAAGGGTACAAGCACACGTCCCCCGGCCACCGGCTGCATTCCGTCCGGAATGCGATAGGTGAACACCATGTCGAGAGGCAGGGGCAGCGCAACATCACAGAAGCTGGGCATGGGCTAGGAAATCCTATCATCGCGAAAGATTTTGGGGCGGGACGCAAGTTAAGTTCGCCAGCGGCGTAAGCATTTCCTCAATGTTCCGCACCGAACATTAGATCGATTTTGCAGGCTCGACACTTTCCCCGGTAAACGACTGATGCGGCTGGGCTTAGCTACCCCGGCGGACGAGGCCGGCCCGGAACTCTGTGTGATAACGTGATTGTATGTATTAGAGTGTAAGGATGAGAAAACCCATGCGCAAGACAAAGCGAAAAAATGTAGCCATGAAGAACGCACCCAGGCCAGGGAGAATTCGCAACATCCGGGCTATGGCCGCGGGCGGCACGCCGGAGTGGACCGAGGAAATGCGGGAACTTTACAAGCCGATCAAGAAATCGGTGACCCTGCGGCTGGACGCGGACGTGCTGGCGTGGTTCAAGCAGCAGGGACGCGGCTACCAGACGCGGATCAATCGGGCTCTGCGCGGCTTGATGACGGAGAAGATGCCCAGAAATAGGAAAAGATGATAGGCGGCTCGCATCCGATCCGGGTGCATCTCTTGGCAGCCTTTGCGTTCTGAGGGAAGCCGAAGCCTGCCGGAAGAACCTCGTCGCCAATCGACACTCCACGAGTCGCCTCGCGGAGCGGTAATCCCGAACTGCCGTCAGACTCCAATTCTTGACTCAGAAGGGAGTGCCGCGGGAGAGCACTATCGTTACGGAGGAGCCAGGAAAGTTGGCCATGCCCCGACGTGACTGTGGTATAGAAGTCCTCATCGACACGAGCACAAGCATGTCGGCCGGTCCCGAGAGGCGGCCGCTTCAGACCTTTGGCAGTTGGAGCAGTAGCGATGGCAAGGAGTAAGAAGGTCAGCGATCGCGAGCGGCAAAGGCGATTGATGAACTTACAGGTCGCGGCTTTAAAAGAAGCGGCGAATGCAATCATCATTACCGATCGCGATGCAAATATAGTCTGGGCGAATCCCGCATTCGAACGGCTGACCGGCTATCCCACCCAGGAAGTAATCGGGCAGAGCACCCGCACCTTTAAATCTGGCCAGCATCCCCCCTCTTTCTACCAGGAATTGTGGAGCACGGTGCTTTCGGGAAACAAGTGGCAGGGCGAGATTTTCAATCGCCGCAAGGACGGCTCCCTCTACTGGGAAGAAATGACCATTACGCCGGTGCGCGACGAGGCCGGCGAGATCGCAAACTTTGTCGCCATCAAGCAGGACATCACGAAAAGCAAACAGGTGGACCAGGAGATTCTGTTCAAGACAGCTCTGCTGGAAGCCCAGGCGGAGGCTTCCATTGATGGCATTCTGGCGGTGGATGAAGATAACAGGATTATCCTTTCGAACCAAAATTTTGCCGATATCTGGGCTGTGCCGAAGGGAATTCGCACCGGAGACGATGCCCGTCTGCTGCAGCACGTGACTGATCAGGTGGAAAATCCTCAACAGTTCCGTGAGCGGGTGGAGCATTTGTACCGCCATCGCGAAGAGAAAAGCCGCGATGAACTGAAGCTGAAAGACGGCAGGGTGGTCGACCGGTTTTCGGCCCCTCTGATCGATTCCTCAGGCAAAAACTGCGGGCGGATCTGGTACTTTCGCGATATCACGGCCAGAAAACAGGCGGCAGAGAAGCTGCGCGCCAGCGAAGAGCAGTTCCGCCAGCTGGCCGAGAATATTCGCGAAGTGTTTTTCGTGCTGACTCCCGATCCGCCACGAATGGCTTACATCAGCCCGGCATACGAGGAAATCTGGGGACGGCCCCGCCATGAACTTTACGAACATCCGGAGGCCTGGCTGGAATCGGTTCATGCCGAAGAGCTCGAACGGGTGAGCGCCTTCTACGCGCGCTCGATGCAGGGGATTCAATCGGAGATGGAATATCGCGTGGTGCGTCCGGATGGAACGATGCGTTGGATCGACGCGCGCAGCTTTCCCGTCCTGGACACGGGCGGGAAGCTCATCCGCGTGGTTGGATTTGCGGAAGACGTAACCGCGCGCACGCAAAGGGAACAGGCCCTGGAAGAAGCCCACGAACAGCTGAACACCGCCCTGCGTGAGGCGGAGCGGCAAGCTTATGACAGCGCAAGACTGGCGGAACTGGTGGATATTCTCTTGTCCTGCCAGACGGTGGACGAGGCCTATGCCATCGCGGCGAACGTCCTGCCGGCTACCTTTTCCTCCCGCGCCGGCGCGTTGTGCATCACCAGCGCGTCGCGCAGCATTGTCGAGGTGGTGTCAACCTGGGGAACGAAAGCGGCCACCGAGAAGGCTTTTGCGCCGGACACTTGCTGGGCGCTGCGGCGCGGCAAGATTCACCGGGTGAAGGATTCCGCCTCACCCTTGCGCTGCGCGCATGTCCACGGACTTCCGCCGGATGGTTACCTGTGCGTCCCACTGGCGGCGCAGGGAGAAACGATGGGCGTCCTCTATCTGGAGTGTCCGCCGGCGACGGCTGCGGCTCTGACGCCCCGGGAAGATCCGATGGCGATTCTGGAACGCCAGGCAACAGTCGTGGGAGAACGCCTGTCGCTGACCCTGGCCCATCTGCGACTCCGCGAGGCTCTGCAACGGCAGTCGGTTCGAGACTCCCTCACCGGCCTTTTCAACCGCCGCTTTATGGAAGAATCGCTCGAACGCGAGATGGGACGGGCGATCCGGGGAAACCAGCCGGTAACGCTGGTCATGTTGGACATCGATCATTTCAAACAGTTCAATGACACCTTCGGGCACCAGGCCGGTGACACTCTTCTGCGCGGGCTGGGTGATTTTCTGAAACAGCGCACCCGGGGGCAGGACGTAGCCTGCCGTTACGGCGGGGAAGAGTTTGCTTTTATCCTGGCGGGCGCCACGCTCAGCGCCGCCCAGAAGCGCGTCGAACTTCTCCGCGAGGAATTGAAGCAGTTGCACGTGCAGCACGCCGGCCAGTTGCTGGGAAGCATCACGCTTTCCTTCGGCATTGCCGAGTTTCCCACCCACGCTTCGGATTCCGAGGGATTATTGAAGGCGGCCGACGACGCGCTGTATCGCGCGAAAAAGGAAGGGCGCGACCGGATCGTGGTGGCGTAGCCGGCGCCGAGCCTGCGCTGCCGGCGCCTTTGCCCGCCCGTCATTCTGGAACCGCGGCGGGATTCTTCAGTGCCCCGACCCCTCCTCCTGCGCGCCGAACCACACGACCGCACCTTTGGCAATTTCCGGAAGATCGTAAACGGTTTTTCCATTTTCGACGGTGCCGTGAAGCTCCTGCACATCGCCCAGAAACGGCAGAAAGTAGGCTGTCGGATTTTGCCTGGACGTAGCCTCGTCCAGGATCACCTTGGCGCCGACCTCCGGGGTTTGCACAGGATTCTTGTTGCCGACCAGGCCTTTGAAATTTGCAAAGAAAATGTGGGGCTTGCCGTCGACCAGCACAATATGCGTGGCGACAGAGGATGAC
>Ga0335085_10013953_pt1 | contig 11754 bp, 11 predicted proteins | sample Lox_Sample_45_FD_206712 | JGI IMG/M metagenome (GOLD analysis project Ga0335085, IMG submission 206712) | Soil microbial communities from Loxahatchee National Wildlife Refuge, Florida, United States - Lox_Sample_4.5 | ecosystem: Environmental > Terrestrial > Soil > Wetlands | place: USA...
AGCTCACCGACGGCTACATGCAGAAGCTGGATCAGGCGGCCCGGGCCAAAGAAAAAGAGATTCTCGAGCTTCGGTAAACCGCTCAGCCCAGCTTCGTCGGGTCGAGCAGATGATCGGGCCGGAACTGCTCGGGGTTCCACGGCGTTTCCGGCGAAAACTCCACCTCCGCGCGCCAGCCGAATTCGTGCGGCTCAACATCGACCAGGCGTCCGGTGAAAAACGCGCCTCCGCAGCGCAGCTCGATTTCGATGCCGCTTTTCAGCGGCGTCTCCGATTCGAGAATCGCGCCCTGAATCCAGATCTCCTCAAGGTTAACGATGGTGTTCGCCGGACAATCGGCGCAATTTCGGGTCAAAGAGACCAGTTGAGAGCAAAGAAAACGCGGAGGCTCCATACTATCGCCAGTCAACTGTCATCGTACGGTACCGGCAGCGTTTTCCGATTGGAAATTTGCACGCCGACACTGCATAATGGCTGTTTGACCCCAGTTACATTACGGGTGCCCGGATCGAGCGCCAATCTCGGGCCCGGTTTCGACGCTCTGGCGATCGCACTCAAAGTGTATCTGGAGTGCCGTTTTTCCGTCAGTAATCGCCTGTCGATTCGGGTTACCGGGCGCGACGCGAATCAGATTCCGGTCACTGATGAGAACCTGATCTGGAAGACCGCGCTGGCCGTCGCTGCCCGGGCACATCTTCCGCTGCCTCCGATTCAGCTCACCATCAACAACGATATTCCGATTGGTAAGGGGCTCGGGTCCAGCGCAGCCGCGCTGACCGCCGGCGTAATCATCGCCGAGCGCCTGCTTGAACTCCGCTGGAAACCGGCGCGAATCCTCGATGAAGCGGCCAGGCTCGAAGGGCATCCCGACAACGTCGCGGCCTGCGTGCTGGGTTCGATTGTCGCGAGCGGCGTTGAGCCCGGCGGCATGACACGCGCCCTCCGGCTGGACATGCCGGACCGGTTCGATGTCGCCGTAGTAGTGCCGAATTTCGCGATTCCGACAAAGGAATCGCGCGCCGTTCTGCCCGACTGCTATTCCCAGGCCGACGTCATATTTAATGTGCAGCGCACCGCATTGCTGGTGGCGGCGCTGGCTTCGGCGGATGCTTCCGTTTTCCCCATGGCGCTGGACGATCGGCTCCACCAGCCGTCGCGCACACAGCTTGTACCGGGCCTCAGCGAAATCCTGCGGCTGCGCAAACCTGGACTGCTGGGATGCACGCTCAGCGGCGCGGGTCCGAGCGTGCTCGTATTTTATGAGCGCGGTGCGGAATCGGTCTGCGAACTGGTGCGGAATATTTTCGCCATGAACGGTTGCACAACCGAAGTGATTGCGGGCGGAGTTTCGCGGAAGGGTTACGAATTCGTTTAGTGTCCGCCAGGGGTTGAGAGAAGTGCCTCGTTGAACACCGGTTCTCCAGCACCTGCTGTTTTGGTGAGGCTGCAGGGTCTCGTGGACGGCTTCATCCGGCCCGCGATCCGCACCGTCCTGGATGGAAAACACTGGAAGTGGCGCGCCACGCTCTTTGTGCTGGCCCTCTCTCTCTTCCGCGCATTTCCGAGCTACGACGGTCTGTTCACCGGTTACGATCTCGGCACCTGGCAGAGGGCGCTGGTGCAGGTCGATCACCCCTTCACCGACATGGGCCGGCTGTTTCCCGACTGGGCAAATCAGCATGAAGCAATGCTCACCTTTCGCATTACAGTGCCGCTGGCCGCGCACCTGCTCGGATTGCGCCGGGCCGGAATCCTGATTTTCCAGGGACTGGCGGGAGTCGTGTTTTTATATGCGTCGCTCGCTCTCGCCTGCAAAATAACCGCCAGCCGGAAAGCGGCGCTGTCGGTCGCACTCGCCGCGGCGTGCTGCTGGGCAGGCGAGAGCGGGTTTCACGAGCTGCGCGGCGGATATTTCGATATATTTGCCATCTGCCTGCTGGTACTTGCGCTGCTCGCAGAGAGTCCGCTGCTGACGGCTGTGTGCATGCTGCTGGCCGCATTTACCGACGAGCGCGCTGTGCTGGCCTCTCCGCTTGTGTTTCTCTTCGCGGTTACCCGGTCATCCCGAGTCGGGTGGCGCACGCTGTTCGGCGGAAAGGCAATTGCGGTCCCGCTGGCGATCGCCGCCTATGGCGCGGCACGGCTGTATTTCACGTTGAAATATTCGCTGGCGGTGATGACCGGCGGCAACGGGTTGTCGGTTCTCAGCCATCAGCTCAATCTGGTTCCGTTGGGACTTCTCACTGGCCTCAACGGAGCGTGGTTGCTGGTGGGATGCGGGGTGGCAGTCCTCTGGCTGGGACGCCGGTACGCGCTGGCAGTTTCGTTGCTCGCGGCAGTGGCGTTATCGGCAGGTTCCGGGCTGCTCGTGCGCGATATTTCGCGCAGCGTGGCCTATTGTTTTCCCGCGGTTTTCGTGGCTCTGAGCGTGCTCAGCCGGCATCAGTCAGCCGAGGAAGTCGAGAAAATTGCCGTGTGGGCGGGAGTAATCAGCCTGCTGGTTCCCGAGTATCAGATTTACGGCAGCTCGACGCCCTTCTGGCTGCCGCCCTTTCTTTTCCAGATTTTCCGCTGGATATTTTTCCCACGACTGGTGTTTCCCTGATCAGAAGCTAAGCTTCGGAAGCGAGCAGGAAGACCGCATTCTCGCCGGTAATTTCAATCGGCGGGGCGCCTTCGGGGATTTCCCAGGCTTCCCCGGCCTGAAACGGCTCGCCGCCCATTGACCCTGCCCCCGAGATGGCGACATAAATCGTGTTACGCGCCGGGGAGTCCACGGTCACGATGCCGTTAACTGTGAGCGGCTGCGCCCGGAAGTAGGCACACTCGAACGGAAGCTGAGTCCTTGCGGCGAGTGGCCCGGGCAGGCAGACGGCCAGTGCGTGATCGAGATGCAGTTCGCGTGGCCGTCCGTAGTCGTAGAGCCGGTACGTGACGTCGGAATGCTGCTGGATCTCGCAGAGGGCGAGCCCGCCGCCAATAGCGTGTACAGCGCCGGCGGGGACGAAGAATGTGTCTCCGACGCGCGCCGGCAGCCAGTTCAGCAGGTCCATGATTTCGCCCGACAGCGACGCGGCGCGCAGGCGCTCTGGAGACAACTTTTCGCGCAGCCCGATGGCGACTTTGGCGTCGGGTTCCGCGCGCAGGATGTGCCAGATTTCGGTCTTGCCGCGGGAATTGTGATGCAGGCGCGCGTACTCGTCCTGCGGGTGCACCTGCACCGAAAGGTTATCGGAGGTAAACAGGAGCTTTACCAGGATGGGCAGCGAATCCGAGGCGGAAAACCAGATTTCTCCGATCTTCCGCCGTGCCGGATTGCGAAACCACGGCTCGGTATCCGGCGCGCCCCAGACTTTGTCCAGAACGGTTGAAGCCAGTCGTTTGGGCTGCCCGATCAACCGAGTGATTCCACGAATTTGTGAATTCGGTCGAGGCCGCGTTCGAGTTCTTTCATCGAAGTCGCGTAGGACATGCGAACGTGGTCGTTCGTGCCGAACGCTTCGCCGGGAACCACAGCGACATTGGCTTCCTTCAGCAGGCGGTCGGCGAACTCGAGGGGCGTTTTGATGCCGCCGCGGTTCATGGCGCCGCGCACGTTGGGATAAGCGTAGAAGGCGCCCGCCGGCATCGACGATGTGATGCCGGGAATCTGCCGAAGGCGCGGGATGACGAAGTCGCGGCGGCGGCGATATTCGGCGAGCATCAGGGGCACGGAATCCTGGCGGCCGCTCAACGCCTCCACAACGGCCTTTTGGGCGACTGAAGTCGGATTCGATGTCGAATGGCTCTGCAGCTTGTTCATCGCGCCGATGATCGGCTCGGGCGCGAGGCCGTATCCGATGCGATAGCCCGTCATGGCGTAGGTCTTCGACGCCGTCCCCGCGACGAGCACGGTGGGTTTCGAGCCTTTGATCGACGCCACCGAATACGGCTTGCTGTCGTAGAGGAAGTGCGAGTAGCACTCGTCGGTAAGGATGAAGATGCCTTCCTTCGATGTGATGTGGTAGAGCTTCTCGAACTCGGCGTTGTCCAGCACCGCGCCCGCCGGATTGCTGGGCGAGTTGATGATGACGATCTTCGTACGCGGAGTCATGTGACGCTGGATCATGTCCGCAGTCAGGCGGAAACCTTCCTGCTCGTCGGTGTCGACAAAAACGCACTTGCCGCCGGCGTAATTCACGATGTCCTTGTAAGTCACCCAGTAGGGTACCGGAATGATAACCTCGTCGCCGGGATTCACCAGCGCCTGCGTGTAATTGAACAGCACGTGTTTGCCGCCCACCGTGATCATGCACTCTGACAGCTTGTAATCCGTGCCATATTCCGCGCGATGCCGGTCGATAGCCGCCTGTTTGAGTTCCACGGTGCCGCCTACCGGCGTGTACTTCGAGAAATTTTTGATGATGGCTTCGATGGCAGCCAGTTTGATGTTGTCGGGCGTCGGGAAATCGGGCTCCCCCGCACTGAAATCGACGACGTCGATTCCTTCACGCTTCAGCTTGTCAGCGTCAGCCATGACCTTCATGGTGGAGGAAACACTGATTGACGAGATGCGATCGGCGATTACTGCTTTCATTGTTGGTGTCATGTCTCGATTCCTGATACGCGCGCAAATGCGCTCAGTCCGTTTCCTTCAGGCGCGCGCGCAGCCGTTTTTCGACGGTGGGCGGAACAAAGTCGGCGACGTTGCCGCCAAGACTGATAATCTCCTTCACCAGTCTGGAGCTGATGAATGAGTATTGTTCGCCGGCAAGGAGAAAAATCGTCTCGATCTGCGGCTGCAGACGGCGGTTCATCAGCGCCATCTGGAGTTCATATTCGTAATCGGAGACGGCGCGGATGCCGCGAATGATGACGCGCGCGCCGCGGCGCAAAGCGTAGTCGGCGAGCAGCCCGTGGAAGCAGTCGATCTCCACATTCGGAAATTTGCCTGTCACTTCGCTCAGCATCTCCATGCGTTCTTCAACGGTAAACAGAGGCGATTTCGTTTCGTTGCGCAGGATCGAAACGATCAGCCGGTCGCACAGACGGGAGCCGCGCTCGATCACGTCGAGATGGCCGGTGGTAATGGGATCGAACGATCCCGGATAGATCGCAACAACGTGCGCAGACTGCTCGCTCATTTTCCGGAACGGTAAGTTCTTATTCTAACGTGCGCGCGCGGGTCAGGCGGGCAGTTCGACGTTTTCGTAGAGGTCTGCGAGCTTCAGTTGCGCACCCACCGATTCGAGTGTGAGCGAGTCTTCGGGCGCGTCAGCCGAAGTCAGGAGCCAGCGGTCATCCGGTTGTCGGACATACTGGTCGGCGTGCACACGATCCGAAGCGATCAGCAGGTATTCTCGCAAAGACTCGATCGATTTATAGTGATCGAACTTCCGCCCGCGCCTCGGTGAGGAATGTCTTTGGCCGGGTCGACACTATCCGGTCCTCATCGACAACATTAGCATTCATTTCCCGCCCCCATGCCGGCGATCCAGGCGCCCAGCATGGCGTTGGCCGGGATGTAGAAATCGAAGTCAACCGCGCTCGAAAGCATCAGCGCTGCCAGAGCAGCGGCGCAGGCACAGGCAAGCAGCCGGCCGGCTGCAGTTTCCGCGACAACGACGCTCCGCCCGATTCGCAGCAGAATGAGAACCGCGGCCGCGGCCGCAATCACGAAACCGGCGATTCCAAGCTCGGCAAGAAGCTGCAGGTAATCGTTATGCGCATAATCGACGAGATATTGCGGCGCCGACCCGCGATATTTCTGAAACACGGAAATGTAGGTGCCAAGACCGCTGCCGAAAACCCGGTAGTCGGCAGTCATAGGAATCGTTTCGCGCCAGATGGCGATGCGCGCATCCGCCGTGACCGGGTCCTGACTTCCCGAAGGGCTGAGGCGCTCCAGCAGCGCGCCGGGCGCCGAAACGAACATGGCCAGCCCGAGTGCCACGATCAGTCCGGCCGCAGAAAGATAACCGAAGCCCCGGCCGGCTTTTCGCAGCCCGCCGCGCGCGACCGGAATCAGGATAGCCAGAACTGCGAGCGACGCCAGTATCGAGGCCAGGCTCATCCGTGACAGCGAGTACAGCGCGCCAAGGAACACCAGCGCCGCAACCGCGATGAGCGCGCAGCGCATCAGCGCCCTCGTTACCGATTCCCGATGGCTGTCGTGTCCGCGGCGCGCCGGAATCGCGGCCATGGCCAGCGGAAATGGCAGCGCCATCTCGAGAAAACAGGCGAAGTGATTCGGGTTGACGAACGTGCCGCCTGCGGCACGCGAGCCGGTCGAAAGCTGCACCAGGCCCAGCGCAGCTTCAGCGGCGCCGACGGCCAGCACCGGCCACGCCATGATCCAGATCCTGGAGGCGAAGCGGCGGCTCAGTTCGCGGATCAGGAAATAAAACGCGACATAGCAAAGCAGGCGCATGAGATGAGCCGTTGTCAGCGCCGGCGAGGCGCTGAGGGGCGCGCGGACGGAGCCGAGTCCGACCGGCGCCAGCGCTGCTTCGAGCGAGGCCCGGGCGGGCGACAACACCCGCAGCCATCCGACAGGCAGTGGAATCAGTTGCAGCCCTACGTATGCAGGAAGCGCGATCAGCAGGAGGTCCGCTGGCCGGCTGCGATGGCGGCCCCGCGCCAGGACGGCCATCGACAGAACGCAGACGGCGGCAAGAGAAATACTCCACTGCAGCGGAACGACGCCGCCCGCAGAAAATACGGTGAATGCGAGAATGAGGCCGGCAAAGACGAGGGCCAGGCGATCGAATACGCCGGGGTTCGAGCTAGTTTTCCTTTCCGTAGTAGGACTGATAATACTGCGCGTAGCTTTCGTAACCGTAGTATCCCGCGGCTTTAGGATTCCAGTCATTCAGCACAACGCCGAAAATCGGTATGCCGTCTTCGTTCAGGCGGCTGGTTACGGAAGCCGCCGACTCGCGCGAAGTCTGTCCGGAGCGAACCACCAGCACCACGCCGTCGGCGAGCGCGCCGACAATACGTGCGTCGGCCAGGTGCATCATGGGAGGCGTATCGATGATGACGATGTCGAACTGCGCGCGCGCCAGTTCAAGCAGTTCGGCGAATCTGCGCGAGTGCAGGAGTGCCTGAGAGTGCTCGACGTCGCGCCCGCTGGGCACCAGGGACACGCCCGGAAAACGTGTCGCCCGCCATTCGCTGAACATCTCGCGTCCGTCGAGCGGTTCCGGCCGGCCCAGGATTTCCACCAGGCCGCGCTCGTTGGGAACGTCAAAGACCCAATGAAGACGCGGCCGGCGCATATCGCAGTCGATGAGCAGCACGCTGCGGTTGCTCTCGGCAAATGCCAGACCGAGATTCGCCGCCACAGTTGTCTTGCCTTCCCCTGCCCCCGGACTGCCGACGATCAGCACATTGGAGCGGCGTTTCTTCGCCGAATAAAGGATCGAGGTCAGCAACGCCCTGTAGGCCTCCGCGCTCAGCGACCGATTTCCGCGCGCGGGCACAGCGGGCAGGTCGGTCGTCGGCGTCGGGCCGGCTTCGAGCGCCAGCGGCGCCTTCCTCAAATGCGCGTGATCGATCGAGTGGGACGGAACCAGACCCAGTTCCGGAAGGCCGAGATGGAAAGTCGCATCGCCCGGCGCAATGAGATACGTGCTCATTCTCTCCCGGACGGAAGCGAATCCGATTCCTCCGGTCAGGCCAAGCAGAAGCCCGCAAACGGATGCGAACGTGAGGTCCGGCCCGCTGGGCACTTTGGGAGGCTTTGCCGCATCGATGACCTGAAGGTTCGAGGCGCGCAGCGCGGCGCTGATGGCGGACTCCTTCACCTTCTGCAGCAGCGATTCGTAGAGCTGGCGGTTGATTTCAACTTCGCGCTTCAGAATGTTGTAGTGAGTCAGCTTCCCGGCCTGATTGGAGAGCACGGCGGCCTGCGCCTGGTAATCGGCGGACAGCAGCTTTTCCCGCCGCTCCGCCTCATGGAAGTCGTTGGAGATTCGCTCGACGATTTTGTCCCGCGCCTTTTTCTGGTCGCCTTCGGTCTGCGCAATCTGCGCCTGCAGTTTCCTGACGCGCACGTGCGCCGGACCGTATATCTGGGTCTCGTCGGCCAGCTCGCGGCGCAGATCGTTCAGCTTGAGATCGTTCGCGCGCAGCGAGGTGTCGTCCAGCACCTGGGCCATTGAATCGCTCCGCCCTGAGTTCGCCATCTCATACCGGGCCTGTTTGACAATGCGATCGGCCTGCGCGTCACTCAGCTCTTTCTGCAGCTCGCTCATCTTCTGGTCGGCGACATTGGTTCGGTCTTTTTCATCGCCCGTGAACACCAGATTCATAGCCGAAGCGTAGCCCTGCAGCTCATCTTCGGACTTTTCCAGTTTCACCTTGACGTCGTCGAGCTGGCGTTCGAGCCACGCACTTGTGTGCTGAGCGGCTTTCCAGCGGCGTTCCACCGACTGCTGGATGTATTCCTCGGCCATGGTATTCAGAAATGCCGCGGCCAGATTCGGATCTGTCGACTGACACCGGATCGAGATGACCCGCGAGCCGCGCGAGTTCTCAACCTGCACCGTGCCCGCGGTTGCCTGAATGACATCCATGCGCGGAGTTGCGGGCCGGGCGGGAAGCCGCAGGGCTTTGCGCCACTCCGAAAACCGGTCTTCCGGAACCTGAACCCGCACCGTCGAATCGGAATTCAATTTGTCGACCACGCGCTCCAGAAGCGACTTAGTGCTCAGCACCCGGATCTGTGTGGCCATGTCGTAATCGGGGAACATCGATCCGGCGCTGGAGGTCGGATTGACGTCCCTCGAATAGAGGAAATCGTCGTTGGGAGTCTGCACTTCAACCGAGACAGAAGCCTGGTAGACCGGCGGCTTGGGAATCGTGTAAAGCAGACCCGCCAGCAGCCCGAGGAATGCGAACAGAATGATTCCGCCCTTGCGCCGGCGGAAAATGCGGAGGTTTTCGGATATGATCTCAGCCAGCGGCCGGACCGGCAGGTCCTGATCCGGCAGGACCCACTTGCCGTCGTCGGTACTGATCCCCCTCTGACCGTGCAAATTATTCACCGTGTCCAGCTACGGGGCCGATGCTCGGTTGAGCCATCGCCATCACCCTCGTCCCCTTTTTCTGATTATGTAACCCCTGAGAGTGCCGTAGGACGCGCCCAGGGTTTTGTTACATTTATTACACTCCACTATCATGTTAACTAGCCGAAGAGTAGTATTACAAATATAGCTGGCGTATATGGACCGTGTCTCGGGTCTGGTACCATTTGTCACCCCCTTGGCGCTTGGGGCGCTTCTGACTGTATCGTGGCTCACATCCGGGCCCGCCTCCGCTCCGCAATCTCTTGCGAATCAGGGATATCGGGCTCTCTGGTCGGACGGTCCGGAAGGTCCGGCGGGGGCTGTCAGGCTCTTCCGGCAGGCTTTGCGGGCCGACCCTGCTTTCCCCTACCGCTGGTCCGATCTTGGCGAGGCGCTGGCAGCCACTGGAGAAGCGCCGATGGCCCAATACTGCTTTCGTCGTGCAGTGGAACTGGCGCCGCAATCACCCCAGATTGCGATGCGCGCAGCGAACTTCTCATTCGGCCGGGGCGACCGCGACTCCGGCCTTCGGCTCACCAGCGCCGTCCTGCGGATGACTCCGCTCTTCAACACCATGGTGTTCAATTCCTGGATTCGGTTTGGCGGCGACACGAACAATCTCCTCGAAACGACATCCGGCGGCGATTCGGTACCCGCCACGGCCTTTTTCCGATTTCTGCTCATGGGCGGGCAATCGCCGGAATCGCTCGGACAACCGATCACCGAAACCTGGTCGTGGCTCGAACGGCGCTCCTACGCGACTCCCGCGCTGGCGAAAGTCTGGGTCGATTGGCTGATCGGACGCCGTCGTGACCGCGAAGCGATTCCCGCCTGGAAACGCTATGTCACGCAGGATCCCGCATGGAGCGTCACCAACTGGATCGACAATGGCGGCTTCGAAGCCGTTCCCGCAAACCAGGGATTCGATTGGCGCATTTCCGCGTGCGCAGGTGTAAAGACCGGGCTGGACACAGCGGTGTCGCATACGGGCAGATCCTCGCTGCGACTGAATTTCGATGGCACCCAGAACGCCGACTTCCACCATGTCGAGGAACGCGTTTCACTCCCGCCGGGCCGGTATCGGCTCAGCGCGTGGATCCGGACCGAGAACCTGACAACCGATCAGGGCATCAGCCTGGCGTTTAATGGCGTATCCACGGCTGCGCTTACGGGAAATCACGATTGGACTGAAGTCAGCGAAGACGTGACGGCCCCGAACAATCAGCCGGCAACGGACGTTCAGATCGTGCGCCGGCGCTCCTGGAGGTTCGACAGCAAACCACAGGGCGTGGTCTGGATCGATGACGTTTCCCTTCGCCCGATTGAGAACTCGCGGTGAACCAGTATCGAGTTCCCGCATGAGTAATCTCCGGCCTTACAATTGAACCAATGGTCAGCGCGCGCCGCGACTCAGTGCTGGTCGATCTGGCAATCGAGAGCCTCCGCCGGTCCGGCCGCCTCCGATTCCGCGCACAGGGCACAAGCATGCTGCCCACCATACGTCCCGGCTCGCAGGTTGAGATCGGGCATGCTTCACCCGATCAGATCTCCGCGGGCGACATCGTCCTCACGAAAACCCGCAGCGGGCTTCGCCTCCATCGCGTGGTGGAAATCGGCGCGGGATCGCTGGTGGTGACCCGCGGTGACAATCATCTGCACAACGACGAGCCCTGCCGCGCGCAGGATGTTCTCGGCAGACTGCGCTTAGTCGGGCCCGCGCCGCGCCTGTGGAGGCGCTTGCTTCGCCGATTCCGATGACCGTGGCGATCGGCGGCACGGCAATCCGAATTACCACCGGCGATGCCGGATTGTCCGAAGAACTTCGCACTCAGTATGAGGCCTTCATCAAGCCGGATACGGCAGGTTCGATCCACCTTACAGTCCATTCGATTCCACCATCGGGCAGTGACCCGAATGCCGATGTGCGTGTCAGTTGCGACGCAGGCCGCTGGATGATGGACCGCGGCGACTTTCACGCCTGTTACGATCCGGCCGCGCGCACGGCCGTTGTGCACGCCGTTGCCGGCAGGTATGGAGTCGATTCGGCGATCCGCATCACCCATTCGCTGGTGCTCGCCGAACAACGCGGATTTTTGCTGCATGCATCGAGCCTGATTCGCGGCGGGCGCGCGTTCATCTTTGCCGGGCCCTCGGGCGCCGGAAAGACGACCATTTCGCGTCTCGCGCGCGAGGAAGATCATCTGCTGACCGATGAAATTTCCTGCATCCGGCGCTGCCAGGATTCGTGGATCGCGTTTGGGACGCCCTTCGCCGGCGAGCTCGCAAGGTCTGGCGAGAACCGGCAGGCGCCGGTCGAGGCTCTTTATCTTCTGCGTCACGGCCGGGAAAATTACATCGAACCGTTAAGCACAGCGGCCGCCGTTCGTTCGATCCTGCGAAATGTGCTTTTCTTTGCAGCCGACCCGCGGCTCACAGATTCTCTGTTCGATACGATCTGTAAGTTTGCCTGCGACGTGCAGGTCTGCCGGCTGTCATTTGTACCGGACGCACGGGTATGGGATCTGATTCAATGACCGATTGCTACCCCAGGCGCGCTCCGAATGTCCCCGCGCGCGTATTCGATGGTGAAGTCATCATCATGAATCCCGCGGATTCGTCGCTCTTCAACCTGAACGAAACAGGCGCCGCCATCTGGCTCGCTGCCGACGGACGAACGTCGCTGCGCCGGATTGTCGAGCGCGAT
>Ga0335085_10013954_pt1 | contig 11754 bp, 13 predicted proteins | sample Lox_Sample_45_FD_206712 | JGI IMG/M metagenome (GOLD analysis project Ga0335085, IMG submission 206712) | Soil microbial communities from Loxahatchee National Wildlife Refuge, Florida, United States - Lox_Sample_4.5 | ecosystem: Environmental > Terrestrial > Soil > Wetlands | place: USA...
CCGGCGTCTCGAGGTAGCGGCCGTTCTCGTCGGGGAGGCCGGCGTTGGGAACGCAGCTGACCGGGAAGCGGGTGAGCTCCGCCAGCGACCGGATGTGATCGGTCATGAACTCGGGGCCGGTCGCGCAGTTGAGGCCCAGGTATATGAGATCTACGTGCTCCACCGAGGTGGCGAGGGCCTCCACCGACTGGCCTGCGAGCATCGTGCCCATCGGCTCGATGGTCCCGGAGACGGCGATGGGGATGCGCCGCCCCACCCGGGCGAACGCACGCTCGCAGCCGAGCAGCGCCGCCTTGACGTTGCGCGTGTCCTGGGCGGTCTCGATGAGCAGGTAGTCGGAGCCCCCGACGACGAGGCCCTCGGCCTGCACGGCGAAGGTGTCGGTCAGCGAGTCGAAGTCGATGCCCCCGGTGACGCTGATCGCCTTGGTGGTCGGCCCGATGGAGCCGGCGACCCAGCGCGGGCGGCCGTCGGCGGACTCGGCGGCGTCCGCGGCCTCGCGCGCCAGCTCGGCGGCGCGGGCGTTGATCCGCAGCGCCTGATCCTGGAGACCGTACTCGCCGAGCACCAGCGGCGTGCCGCCGAACGTGTCGGTCTCGGTCACGTCGGCGCCGGCCTCGAAGTAGGCCCGGTGGATGTCGCGGATGATCTCCGGGCGGGTGAGGACGAGGTTCTCGTTGCAGCCCTCGAGCTCCGGGCCTCCGAAGTCCGCGGCCCTGAGGTTCTTCGCCTGGATGAGGGTCCCCATCGCTCCGTCCAGGACGAGGATGCGCCGGGCAAGCACGTCGCGGAGCCGCTGGATCCGCTGCTCGGTGGTCGCGCTCATCGCTTCTCTCCAGTGAGAAGGAAGACCCGGAAGGGAGAGCTCGCTTGCCGCGGATGGACCTCGAGGACGAGCGACCCGAAGCCCACCCGGCGCAGCGTGGACTCGAGGGCCTCGGGCTCGAAGCCCAGGTGACGGTGCCCGAGCCGGTCGCTCACCCAGGTCTCCTGGTGCGGCATCAGCTCGAGGACCACGACCTTGCCGCCGGGGGTCAGGATGCGAGACGCCTCACCGAGCACGGCTCCCGGTTCCTCCACGTGGTGCAGGCTCTGGGAGAGCACCACCAGCCCGGTCTTCCCCGAGGGGAGCGAGAGGTGGTGCAGGTCCTGGCGAAGGAAGGTGACGTTGCTCAAGCCCTCGCGCCGTGCCCGCGAGCGCGCCTGGGCCAGGGCAGCACGATTCTGGTCGATGGCGACCACCGAGCGTGCCCACCGCGCGATGGAGGTGCTGAGCACGCCGGTGCCGCAACCGAAGTCCGCCACGTCGAGCGGCGGCAGGAGCGAGGCGAGCGCGCCGGCCCAGAGGAACCAGGACTGGCCCGGCTCGAGCAGCCGCTCGTTGAGGAGCTGCCGGTCCTCACGCTGGCGGAGCAGGTCCTTGAGGCGGGCCAGGTCGCCGGTTCGGTCCTCGGCCTCGCAGGCCATCTTGATGAGTGGGGCCTGCACGTCGCCAGCGTCCACCGCGAGCGAGTAGTAGGTGAACCCGGCCGCACGCTCCTCCCGGACCAGGCCGAGCTGCCGGAGCTTGCCCAGGTGGTGGCTCACCGAGGACTGCGCCACGCCGACGACCGAGACCAGCTCCGAGACGTTGAGCGGGGCCGCCGCGACCAGGCGGAGGATGCGGAGCCGGGTCGGGTCGCCGAGGGCGCGGAAGGACTGAGAGAGAGCCTCCATATCAACAAGTGTTCATATGTCGATGTGGGGCCAGGGGGCAAGGCGCCGGGCGACGACGGGGGGTGATCCCGTCCCTCGAAGGGGGGGGCTGTCCCTGCCCCGCGCGACACGCGGCTCAGCGCCGGAGCGAGGCGAGCGCGGCGGCGAGCTGCGCATCGGAGGCGGGCTGCCCGGGCACTGGAAGCGGCGGGTGCACCGAGCCGGGCCACCGCACGCGCTCGTCGGGCACCAGGCCACGACCGAGGATCTCGGCCCCGTCCATCCGCACCAGCCGTCCCACGCTGATCAGCAGCACCGAGCCGTCGTTCAGCGGAGCCGGCACGTGCACGAGCGCCTTCCCTGCGGTGCGCTCACCAACGACCCGCGCGCGTCCCGTGTCGCGGAGCGCTGCCGCGAGCAGCTCGGCCGCGCTGGCAGTCCCGGCGTTCGTCAGCACCACCACCTTCCCTCGCACCCGCGCGGTGCCCGTGCTGCGCAGCACCGGCGCGTCGAGCTTGCCCGCGGTGCGGATCACCTCTCGCTCGCCGAGGAAGGCCCCCGCCACCGCCAAAGCCGCATCGACCTCGCCGCCCGGATTGTTCCGAAGGTCGAGTACCACCGGACCGTCTCCCAGGTCCCGGAGCTCTCTCTCCACGGCAGCAGGCGTGTCCGCGGAGAAGCCGTCCAGCGCGAGGTGCAGCGCCCCGCCCTCCGTCCGGCCCGCCTTCACGTGGCTCCCGGCGGCGGGCAATGCTTCGCGGCGGAGCGTCACCGAGCGCGCCTCGCCCCGTCGCAGCCCGAGGCGAACCTCCGACCCCTCCGGGCCGCGCAGACGCGCCATCGCCTCGCCCAGGTTCCGAACCGGCTGCCCATCCACGGTCTCGAGCACGTCGCCCGGTGCGAGCCCTCCCCGCGCCGCGGACCCTCCCGGCTGCGTCGTGATCACCACCAGCCGTCCCTCCCGATCGAGGTCGAGGTCGAGCAGCTCGCGCAGCCCCACCCCCACCGTGGCCCCGCCCGAGACCTCCCCCAGGAACGCGGCCCACGCCTCGGGCCCCAGGAGCCGGGTCGATGGATCTCCGAGCGCCGCGAGAAGGGCCCCGATGGAGGTTTCTCGCGACGCCCCGCGCGGAAGCGTCACGCCCGCGAGGCGCGCGCCCTCCGGATGCCGCGTCGCGAGCGCCTCGCGCGCCTGAGCGACGACGTCGTCATCGACCGGCGGGGGTGACAGCGGCGCGCCGGCGCAGGCCAGGAGCGTGGCTCCCCACGCCATCGACGCCCACCACGGACCCGCTCTCACCGGAGCGAGTGAAGCAGGAGCATCACCGTCGCGGCGACGTCCTCCGCTGCACGCCGAGGCCAGCCGGCGGAAGAGGCCCGCGCGGGGCGAGTCACCGCCCCGCGCGATCGCCCACGAACCGACCCGCCAACCGCCTCAGCTGAACAGGCTCCAGAACGAGCGGCGCGAGGAGATGCGCTCGAAGGCGTCCTGGAGGTCCTCGTCGTAGTCCGCGCGATTGGCGATGTCCGCCATGCTGATGATGCCCAGCAACTTGTCGTCCCGGTCCACCACCGGCACCCGGCGGATCTGCTTGCGCCCCATCAGATCGAGCACCGAGGTGAGCGGCTCGTCCTCGGTCACCGCCGAGACGTCGTCGGTCATGACGTCCTCGATGCGGAGCTCCTGCGCACGGTCGTGCGCGACGCCACGAACCACGATGTCACGGTCGGTGAGGATGCCTTCCAGCCTCCCGTTCGCGTCCACCACGGGAACGACGCCGCAGTTCTCGTCCCGCATGATCGCCGCCGCCTCGCGATGCGCCGACTGCCGGCTCACCGTCCTCGGGTTCCGGGTCATCACGTCCCGGGCAGCCAGCGGCTCGCGCTGCCAGAACCGGCGTCCCTGGCCCTGGTCACGGTCGCGTTCCGTCTCACCCCAGTCCGCCACCCGCTCCTCGTCGAGGCCGAAGCCGAACGTCGCCTGGCTGGCCGGATACACCGGCTTCATGCCGGTGGCGCCGCTCTGCGCACTCCGCTCCGCCGCCCACCGGTCCCGGTACGGATCCGAGCGCGTCCAGTCGCGCCGGTTCCAGTCGTCGCGCCCCTGATCGCCCACGAATCCACGATCGCTGCCTGGCCTCTGCTCATCGGGAATCTCACCGAGCCCGGAGCTCTCGCCGGGGCTCCTCCCCAGCGAGCGCTGGCCGAGCGACTGTCCGCTGCGGTTCTCGACGGCGGCCTGGCCCGACCCGCTGCGGTTCTCGTCACGCCCGTAGCCGCCCTGGGCGTAACCGCTCTGGCCGTAGCCGGCGCTCCGGCTCCCCGACTGGAGCCGCTCGTAGCTGCCCCCCGTGTCGCCACTCGGCCCGGCGCGATAGCCGAGGTTCCGGTCCTCTCGCGAACGGCCCAGGTCTCGCCAGTCGTTCCGGCCGCGCAGCGCGGACCGCCCGTACTGCCACGAGCGATCACCGGACCGGTAGCGGTCCTGGGTGTCCCGGTCGCGCTCGTTCCGCTCGTTTCCACGCTTCCACTCGTCCTCGTCGTGGCCCGAGAGCCGCTCCATCGCGTGGCGGAAGAAGCGACCGATCTTCTCGCCTGGCGTCTCCTCCACCCGCCGCTCCCCACCGGGCTGCGACGAGGACGCCCCCGCGGACGTGCCGCTCGGGATCGTGCGCGGGTCGGTCACTCCATTCGGTGAAGGGTACGAGGGGCTGTTCAGCGCGCCTTCGTTGAGCCGGCTCTTGGGATCGTCCGTCGCCATGTCGCGTGGCCTCCTGAAAGGGTCGAGCTTCCAAGATCGGCACCCGCCGACATGCCGGCGATGATCTCCCGTCCAGTCCCTGGCCCCGTCGCCTGGTCCTTCCCCGGACGAGCGACAGAGCGCCGTCTCAGGCGTACCGGCGGTGGTCCACCATCAGACAGCGGTCCTGGACGACGTCGATGCCCGCGGCCGCCAGGCGGTCTGCCACCGCGTCATTCCGGATCCCCGACTGGAGCCACACCGCCTTGGGCTTCTTCGCCAGGATGTCGTCCAGGTGCGCCTCGAGGTCCTTCGGCCGCCGGAACACGTCCACCAGGTCCAGTTCGCCGGGCACGTCCACCAGGCGCCGGTACACCGGCTTGCCGAAGATCTCCTTCGCCTCCGGGTAGTAGACCGGCACGGGCACCACCTCGATGCCCACCGTGTTCAGGTACTCCGGGACGTAGAACGCGGGCTGGTCCGATTGCTGCTCGGTCTTGATGCCGAGCACTGCGACCCGGCGAACGCGCTTGACCAGATCTCGGACGGCTTCCTCGGTTTCCAGGCGGTGAGGCGATGGCATGTCCGGGGACACTACCTCGCCTGGCTCAGGGATGACGCGTGTGGCCGGGAGGAGCACCGGAAACTCCATCCCGTCCAGCTGCGCCGCAGGGGAGCGCCCCGGGTCCTCGGTTCTGGTTGTCGCCATGGTGGGAAGCTTCGGTCGGGTCATCGCCGCGCCAAGGGGGGCCCTTGTTGACCGCCGGGGTGGCGGGGGAGCATGACGGCCCACGTGGACGACTTCTTCCGCGCTGCCGAGTCCCTGCTCGAGCAGATGATCTCCCAGCAGCGGGCCAAGGTTCTGCGGCTCGCGCGCGAGGCGGTGCCGAACATTGGCCCCGAGGACGTCCTCAATCCTCACGACTTTCCAGAGCTCAAGGCGCATCCCACCTTCGAGTTCGAGGACGGGCTCCTGAGCGGGCTGGTCGCCGCACAGGTCGCGCTCCGCGCCGAGCACCGGAGCCGGGCGATCCCCTGATGCGCAGCCTCGTTCTCCACAGCAGCCGGGCACGCGCGCTGCTGACCGAGGGTCTCGACTCCGAGCCTCCGCGGCTCGACCTCGCCGCCTGCGCCGTCGCCGCGCTGGACGACGAGGCGCTCGACCTCGGGCGCGTCCTCCACACCCTCGACGCGCTCGGCGCGCGCGTCCGTGCCCTCGAGCCCGGCCGCCTCGACGCGCTCGGCCGCGCCCAGGCGCTCCGGAGGGTCCTCGCCGACGAGGAGGGATTCTGGGGGGATACCGACGACTACGACGCGCCCGAGAACAGCTTCCTCGACCAGGTGCTGGTCCGGAAGAAGGGGCTCCCCATCACGCTCGCCGTGGTCTACCTCGAGGTCGCTCGGCGCGCCGGCGTTCCGCTGTTCGGCGTCTCGTTCCCCGGCCACTTCCTCGTCGCCTGCCCGTCGGAGGACGGGAAGCTGGTGGTCGATCCGTTCCAGGGCGGGAAGATCCTCACCGAGGCCGGCTGCCAGGATCTGCTCGCCAAGGTCGCTCCTCAGGTCAGGTTCCAGCCGCGGCTGCTCTCGCCGGCGCCCGCCAAGGTCATCGTCTGGCGGATGCTCAACAACGTGAAGCGCTCGTGGCTGGAGCGGACGCAGGGGGAGCGCGCGGCGCGGGCGGTGGACCTCCTCCTCCAGCTCCACCCGGATCACCCGGGCGAGCTCCGGGCCCGGGCGACCATCCTCTCGGCCCTCGGCGCCTACCGCGCGGCCCTCGCCGACGTGGAGCGCTGCCTCGAGCTGTCGCCTGACGCGCCCGACCAGGCGCAGCTCGAGCTGACTGCGCAGGCGCTCCGCCACCGGCTGGAGTTCCTGAATTGAGAACCGGCTGGCGGACGCTCCGCCGGGGCGACGAGCGCGATTTCACCATCCTCCGGATCCGCGAGGACGTCGTCGCCGATCCGGCGGGCCGCGAGCACCCCCGGGTGATCATCTCCGCGCCCGACTGGGTGCATGTGCTCGCCCTGACCGTCGACGGCGAGGCGGTGCTCGTCCGCCAGTTCCGCGCAGGAATTCACGCCGACACCCTGGAGTTTCCGGGCGGGATGGTGGACCCCGGAGAGACGCCGGCACAGGCCGCGGCCCGAGAGCTGCGGGAAGAGACCGGCTTCGTCGCCAAGCGGTGGACCTCGCTCGGCGTCTGCGACCCCAACCCTGCCCTTCAAGAGAACCGCCTGCATACCTTCGTCGCGCATGACTGTCGCAAGACAGCCGAGCCCCGCCTCGATCCGGGAGAGGACGTCCGGGTGGAGCTGGTGCCGGCCACGTCTCTCCGCGCCCGGGTGGCCGCCGGGGAGATCACCCACGGCCTGGTCCTCGCCTCCCTCTTCCAGGCCGCCGTCCGTGGAGCGCTGCCGTGAGCGCCGTCCTCGCCCTCGTGCTGTCGCTCACCATGAGCCCCGAGGCCGCGCGCGCGCGCCAGGGTCCGATGATCTTCGGGAGCGGTCAGGCCACCTTCCTGGTGCTCGGCCCGGCCGGCCCCGGAGACACGCTCCGGCTGGCGAGGGTGCGGGTGAAGCACGCCGAGCTCCCGGAGAGCCGGAGCTTCGACGACGCCGAGTACCACCTCGCCATCGACCCGCCCGCCACCACCCACCCGGGGCAGCAGCTCCTCGGAACGGTCTGGCGTTTCGGCGCCGAGAGCCCCGACGGCCGCCCGCTGGCGGACACCGCGCGGATCGAGATCCTGCGCGAGGACCGGATCGCGCCGGTGATGGCCCGGGGCCTCGCCTACCGCGCGGTGGGAACCCTGGAGCGGCTCTACCTCGTGCACGCCGGGACCGGGTTCGTGCAGGTCATCCGCGTCCTGCCCGCGAGCCAGCTCGAGATTCCTCCCGGAGGCGTCACCGTCCGGGTGGATCGCCCGTCGCAGGAGCCCGCCACCCGCATCCTCCCCGGCGAGTACGCCAAGGTCGTCGTCGGCGAAGGGCGCACGGTCCGGGTCACCACCACGAATGAGATCTGGTTCGTGAGCAAGCCGCACTGACCCGGAGCTAAGCTCGACGCCGTGGCGTCTGCCGGATCATCACCGCGCTCGGTGGCGCTGGGCTTCTCGGTGCACACGGGCTGGGCGGCGCTGGTGGCGATCGCGAGATCGGGGAAGAGCCTCGCCGTCGCGGATCGCCGACGGATCGGCATGTTGCCCGTTCCGCTCACGCCTCGGCAGGACGCCTACCCTCACGTGTTCCACGCCGCCCGGGAGCTCTCCCTCTCTCACGCGGCGGAGTTCGTCCGGAAGGCCGAGGACGAAGCACGCTCGCGTGCCCGCGACGAGCTCCGGACGGCGGTGGAGGCGCTGCACGCCGCAGGGCACCGCGTGGTCGGCAGTGCCATCATCACCGCACGGGAGGCGCCGTCGCGTTCCCTGGAGGAGATCCTCCAGAGCCACCCCCTGGTCCACGCCGCCGAGGGCACGCTCTTCCGGGCCGTCATCCGCGGCGCGAGCGAGGACCTCGGCCTCGGCGTCCTGCAGGTCCCCGCGCCGGAGCTGGTGCAGCGCGCGGCCCGGGCCCTCGGGCTGCCGAAGGGCGAGGTGCCGGAGTTCCTGACCCAGCTCGGACGGCCCCTCGGGCCGCCGTGGACCGCCGATCACAAGGCCGCGACCCTGGCGGCGGTGCTCGCCCTCAGCTGACGGGCAAGCGTGAGCGCCGCCGTCAGCGGCGAAGAAAGAGGCCGAGGGCGCCGAGGAGCGCCATCACGGCGAAGAACCCGCGGAGCACCCGCTCGGGAAGTCGATGCGCGATGGCCACCCCGAGCGGCATCGTCGCGACACCGCCGACCGCGAGGGCGGCACCACGGACCCAGTCCACGTTCCCTGCGCGGCCGTAGACGAAGAGGTTCACCACCGTCCCCGGCGCCACGAGCGCCAGGCCCATTCCCTGCGCGGTGGCCTGCCCCATCGCGTGCAGGGTGGTCATCAGCGGCACGGTGAGGAGCGAGCCGCCGACACCGAACACCCCGGACACGAGACCGCCCACCAGCCCCAGCACCACGGCGATGCGCGGTGGGATCCTGGCATCGGGGTCGACGCGGATCTCCGCCGCGCGGCTCCGCAGCCCGTAGAACAGCGCGAGGGCGAGGAGGAAGGCCGCGAACCCCACGCGCAGCGTCCGCGACGGTGCGGCGGTCGCGATGCGCGCACCCACGTAGGTGGAGAACGGCGCGAGCAGGGCGAGGAGACCTGCTCCCCGAGCGTCGAATCCCCGGTAGCGGGCGTAGCGCCACAGCCCGAGCAGCACGTTGGGAACGACCATCACCAGCGCGGTGCCCTGCGCCCGCTGCTGGGTCAGGCCGAAGAAGACCCCGAGCAGCGGGATGATGAACAGCCCACCGCCGATCCCGACGATTCCGCTCAGCACGCCGATGCCGGCGCCGAGCACGACGTCGAGCGTGACCTCCGCAACGGAAACGGACATCTAGCCGCGGTTCCAGGTCCCGGTGCGGCCGCCGGCCTTGTGCTCGAGCTGGAGCGACTCGATGACCATTCCCCGATCCACGCTCTTCACCATGTCGTACACGGTCAGCGCGGCCGCGGCCGCGGCGGTCAGCGCCTCCATCTCCACGCCGGTGCGGTCGAGCGTTTTCACCTCCGCGCGGACGGAGACGCCGGCCTCGTCGAGGCTCACCTCCATCGTCACGCCGGTGATCGCGATGGGATGACAGAGCGGGATCAGGTCCGGCGTCCGCTTGGTGGCCATCACCCCGGCAAGCCGGGCCGCGGCGAGGACGTCGCCCTTCTCCACCCGGCCCTCACGGATGCGCGCGACTGTCTCCGGCTGCATCCGGAGCCGGGCGGTCGCCACGGCCACCCGCTCGGTCCGCTCCTTCCCTCCGACGTCCACCATCTTCATCGCCGGCTCCCCCCGCGCAGCGCCTGGAGGAGATCCTCGGCGACGTCGTCCGGGTCCTCGAGGCCCACCGAGACCCGGATGAGGTTCTCGCCGATGCCCGCGGCGGCGCGCTCCTCGGGGGTGAGCCGGCGCGCGCTGGCGCTCGCGGCGTGCATCACCAGCGTCGTGACGTCGCCGAGCGACGGCGCCGGACGGCACAGCCTCAGCGCCTCGAGGAACCGGAAGGACTCGGCCCGGCCGGCGCCGGCGATCTCGAACGCCACCATGCCTCCGTAGCCGCCGTGCAGGAGCGTCCGCGCGGTGGCGTGGTCAGGATGGTCGGGGAGCCCGGGGTACAGCACCCGAGCCACCCGGGCGTCCTCGCGCAGGCGGCGGGCGACGTGGAGCGCGTGCGTCGAGTGCGCCGCCATGCGAACCGGTAGGGTGCGGAGCCCGCGGAGGGTGAGCCAGGCCTCGAAGGGCCCGAGGAGAGCGCCCTCGAGCACCCGCGCACCGCGCAACGGGTCGATCCGCGCGTGCGTGCCGGAGACGACGCCGCCGGTGGCGTCCGAGTGGCCGTTGATCCACTTGGTGGTGGAGTGGAGCGCGTAGTCCGCGCCCTGCGACAGGGTCCGCTGGAGGACCGGAGAGGTGAAGGTGCCATCCACCACCAGCGCCGCCCCGGCGGCGTGGGCCGCATGGGAGATGGACGGGAGGTCCGGTACCGCCAGGAGCGGATTGGTCATGCTCTCCGCGAGGACGAGCTTCGGGCGGATGGCGTCGAACCGCTCGATGGAAGCCGGGTCGCTCAGCTTCAGGGGGATGAGCTGAATCTGATGTCGGTCGGCGAGCCGCTTGAAGAGCGCGCGGGTGGCGCCGTAGCCGTCCGTGGGCAGGACCACCCGGTCGCCGGCGGACATCCCCTGCGCGTCGAAGACGGCACGGAGCGCGGCCATCCCGCTGCCGAAGACCGCGGAGGCCTCGGCACCCTCCAGCGCGGCGACGGCCTCCTCGAGGAGGACCGGGTTCTCTCCCCGGATGCGGGTGTAGACGAAGTCCTTGCCGTCGAGCGCGGCGTCGAGCTCGTCCGCCGAGTCGAACCAGCTCACCGCGGCGGTGTGGATGGCCGGGGTGATGGGAACGGCGCTGCTCTCCGGCAGCCGGCTCCCCGCGTGAATCGCGTCCGTCGCCGGCTTCCGGGGCGTGCTCACCCGCCGTGCTCCACGAGGAAGCGCTCCGCCTCGATGGCCGCCATGCACCCGGTGCCCGCCGCGGTGACCGCCTGCCGGTAGACCGCGTCCTGCACGTCGCCACAGGCGAAGACGCCATCCACGCTGGTGCGGGTACTGCCGGGCACGGTCTTCACGTACCCGGTCTCGTGGGTCTCGAGCCATTCATCGAAGAGCTGGCTGTTCGGCTTGTGTCCGATGGCGACGAAGAGCCCTCCGGCCTTCAAGGTCATGACCTCGCCGGTCTTCACGTTCTTGACCCGGGCGCCGGTCATCCGCTTGCCGTCCCCGAGCACCTCCTCCACCACCGTGTTCCAGACCACCGAGATCTTCGGGTTGTTGAGCACCCGGTGCTGCATGATCTTCGACGCGCGGAACTCGTCCCGCCGGTGGAGCACGGTGACGTGGTTGACGATCTTCGCGAGGTAGCTCGCCTCCTCCATCGCAGTGTCGCCGCCGCCGACCACGAAGACGTCCTCCCCCTTGAAGAACGCGCCGTCGCAGGTGGCGCAGGCCGACACACCGCGGTTCGTGTAGTCGGCCTCGCCGGCGACGTTCAGCCACTTGGCCGAGGCTCCAGTCGCGATGATCACGGTCTGGGTCTTCACCGTTCGTCCGCTCTCGTCCTCCAGCGTGAACGGGCGGGCCGAGAGGTCCACCTTCATCACGTTCTCCATGTGGATGACGGTGCCGAACCGCTCGGCCTGGGCCTTGAAGCGCTCCATCAGCTCGGGGCCGGTGATCGCCTCCGGGAAGCCCGGGTAGTTCTCGACATCGGTGGTGATCATGAGCTGGCCGCCCGGCACCCGGGCAGGCTCCTCCAGGGCCGGCCCTCCGGCGTAGAGGACGGGCTTGAGGTTCGCCCGGGCGGCGTAGATGGCGGCGGTGTACCCGGCGGGGCCCGAGCCGATGATGGTGACTGCGTGCACGGTGTCGGCCATGACGGAAAGAGTGCTACGAGGGTGCCACGAATGCCATGAATCTCGACCTGCTCTCGCGGGTGCCGCTGTTCGAAGGGTTGAGCCAGGCCCAGCTCAGGAAGCTCGCCGGCGTCTGCGAGACGGAGCGGGTTGCGCGAGGAAAGTACGTCTTCCGCGAGGGGGAGCCAGGCGCCTCGATGTACGTCGTCGTCGAGGGTCGGGTGCGGATCTCCCGCCAGCTCCCCGGCATGGGTGAGGAGGCGCTGGCGATCCTCGATCCC
>Ga0335085_10013956_pt1 | contig 11753 bp, 9 predicted proteins | sample Lox_Sample_45_FD_206712 | JGI IMG/M metagenome (GOLD analysis project Ga0335085, IMG submission 206712) | Soil microbial communities from Loxahatchee National Wildlife Refuge, Florida, United States - Lox_Sample_4.5 | ecosystem: Environmental > Terrestrial > Soil > Wetlands | place: USA: Florida...
AGGGAACAACCGCGCTCGCTCTTCCTGCTCGCCTGCTGGACCACATCCTACCCCCGGGGACTGTCACAAAAGGCCGCCGCAAGGTAAGATTCTCCGCTTCGACTTTCCCACAGGAGCCACTTCGCATGATCCGTCGTGGATGGATGGCCGTTCTTGTCTTGTTCGCGCTGGCAGCCGGCGGCGCGGCCCAGCAGTACAACCAGAGCCTGTTCTCCGGAATGAAGTGGCGTGAGGTGGGGCCCTTCCGCGGCGGGCGCGTGCTGGCGGTGGAGGGCATTCCCGGCGACCCCAGCACCTACTACTTCGGCGCGGTGGCGGGAGGAGTGTGGAAGTCGGTAGACGGCGGCGGGCACTGGACGCCGCTCTTCGACCACGAAAGCGTTTCCTCCATCGGAGCGCTGGCGGTGGCGCCCTCCAACCACAGCGTCATCTACGTGGGCACGGGCGAGGCCTGCATCCGCGGCAACATCTCCTTCGGCGACGGCGTGTACAAGACCACTGACGGCGGCAAGACCTGGACCAACCTCGGGCTGAAAGACACCCGGCACATCGGGGCCGTCATCGTGCACCCGCGCGATCCCGACATCGTCTTTGTGGCGGCGCTGGGGCACGCCTACGGTCCCAACCCGGAGCGCGGCCTCTACCGCACCACCGACGGCGGCAAGAGCTGGCAGAAGGTGCTCTCCAAGGACGACCACACCGGCGCCATCGACGTGGTCTTCGATCCCACCAACCCCAACGTGCTGTTCGCGGCGCTGTGGCAAGCGCAGCGCACGCCTTGGAGCCTGTCGAGCGGGGGCCCGGGCAGCGGGCTGTACAAGTCGGTGGACGGCGGGTCCACCTGGAAGAAGATCGAGGGCAAGGGCTGGCCGGAAGGCATCCTGGGGCGCATCGGGGTGAGCGTCTCGGCCGCCAACCCCGACCGCGTGTACGCTCTGGTGGAAGCCAGCGAGGGCGGCCTCTACCGCTCCGACGACGGCGGCGAGAGCTGGGCGCGCGTCAACGACGACGAGCGCTATCGCCAGCGCGCCTGGTACTTCACCCACGTCTGGGCCGATCCCAAGAACCCGGACACGGTGTACATCGCCAACACCGGGCTCTTCCGCTCCACCGACGGAGGCAAGAGCTTCAGTCTGCTGCCGGCGCCGCACGGCGATCACCACGCCCTGTGGATCGATCCCACCAACCCGCAGCGCATGATCAACGGCAACGACGGCGGCGCCACTATCACCCTGGACGGGGGCAAGACCTGGACCTCGCAGGAGAACCAGCCCACGGCGCAGTTCTACCACGTCGCGACCGACAACCGCTTCCCCTACTGGATCTACGGGGCGCAGCAGGACAACTCCACCATCGCCATCGCCAGCTACGACGACGAAGGCGTGATCGGGCGCTGGGACTGGTATGACGTGGCGGGCGGGGAGAGCGGCTACATCGCCCCCGACCCCCGCGACGCCAACGTGGTCTACGCCGGGGGCAACGCCGGCTTCATCAGCCGCTTCGACAAGCGCGCCATGCAGGCGCAGGACATCTCGGTAGTGCCGCTCGACAACTCCGGGCACGGCGTGGGCGACTATCCCCACCGCTTCAACTGGACCGAGCCGATCTTCGTCTCGCCTCACGATCCCAACGTGCTCTACACCGCGGGCGAGCAGGTCTACAAGAGCACCGACCAGGGCATGAGCTGGAGCGCCATCAGCCCCGACCTGACCCGCAACGACAAGTCCAAGCAGGGCGCCTCGGGCGGGCCCATCACCAAGGACAACACCAGCGTGGAGTACTACGATGTGGTCTTCGCGCTGGCGGAGTCGCCGGTCGCGAAGGACCTGCTGTGGGCGGGTACCGACGACGGCCTGGTGCAGCTCAGCCGTGACGGCGGCAAGACCTGGACCAACGTCACCCCGAAAGGCATACCCGAGTGGAGCCTGGTGAGCATCATCGAAGCCTCGCCCTTCGACGCCGGTACTGCTTACGTCGCTGTGGACCTGCACAAGCTCGACAACCTGCATCCCCTGATCTACCGCACCCAGGACTTCGGCAAGACCTGGACCGAGATCACCAAGGGCATCCCGGATGATGCTTACACCCACGCCGTGCGCGAGGATCCCAAGCGCAAGGGCCTGCTCTACGCGGGCACGGAGCAGGGCGTGTACGTCTCCTTCGATGACGGCGGGCAGTGGCAGCCCCTGCAGCTCAACCTGCCGCGCACGCCCATCCACGACCTGGTCATCAAGGACGACGACCTGGTGGTGGCCACGCACGGACGCTCCTTCTGGGTGCTCGACGACGTGGAGCCGCTGCGCCAACTTTCGGCGGAGATGGCCAAGCAGGACGTCATCTTCTACCGGCCGGCGGCCTCCTACCGGCTGCAGTGGCCGGGCGAGGTGCCGCGGCGCCAGCCGGTGGGCGAGAATCCGCCGCAGGGCGCGGTCTTCGATTACTTCCTGAAGGACAAGCCCAAGGACGCGGTCACGCTGGAGATCTTCGACAGCCAGGGCAAGCTGGTGCGCAAGTACGTGAGCAAGCAGGAAAAGAAGACGGAAGAGCAGCCGCCGGAGTGGCCCGACCAGACCAAGCCCCCGGAGCTGATCCCGGCGGAGGCGGGCATGAACCGCTTCGCCTGGGACCAGCACTTCCAGGACCCGGTGCAGGTGCCGGGAGCGTTCTATGCCGGCAATCCGCCGCAGGGCCCGCGCGCGCTGCCCGGCACCTACCAGGTGAAGCTGACGGTGGCGGGGAAGAGCACCACCCAGCCGCTGGAGATCAAGCTGGACCCGCGGAGCAAGGTTTCGCAGGCCGACTTGGAGAAGCAGTTGGAATTGGGACTGAAGCTGCGCGCCCGCAACTCCGACCTGCACAACGCGGTGAATCAGATCCGCGAATTGCGGGCCCAGTTGAAGGCGCTGGAGTACCGGCTGGGCGACGACCCCAAGGCCAAGGAGGTCGTGGCCGCCGCCAAGGCGCTGGATGCCAAGATGACCCCGGTCGAAGAGCAGCTCATCCAGACCAAGATGAAGAGTTCGGAGGGCAACCTGAACTATCCCACCATGCTCAACGAACAGTTCTACACGCTGACCTTCAGCGTGGGGCTGGCCGACGCCGCGCCTGCGCAGCAGCAATATGAGGTCTACGAGATGCTGAGCAGGCAGCTCGACGGGCAACTGGCCAAGTGGAAGGCGATCGTGAGCGAGGACGTCCCCGCGCTCAACGAGCTGATGAAGAAGAACAACGTACCCGCGGTGGAGGTGTCGCCGGCGGCCAGCGAGTAGCGCCGAACGGCGGACTCAGGGTTGCCGCCGCGCCAGGCTGAGGAGGAAGACGCCGGCGGCGACGCTGACGATCAGCGGCCCCGTCTCCCGGTGGAGCCAGGCGGCCAGGGAAGTGCCGAGCGCGGTAGCGAAGACCGAGAAGCCGACGGCCAGCGCCAGCATGCTGCCCAGGCTGCGGGCCAGGCGCTTGGCGGTGGCGGCCGGGATGATGATCAGCGCCCCCATCAGCAGCACGCCCAGGTAGCGCAACCCCAGCGCGATGGTGAGCGCGAACATCTGCAGGTAGAGCAGGTTGAGGTGGCGCACATTGATGCCGGCGGTGCGGGCCACGTCGGGTGAGACCAGCATCACGATCAAGCTGTTCCGGCGGGCCACCACGAAGAGCACGATAGCGCCCGCGGCCGCCAGGCCGAAGACCATCTCCGGCCACTTCAGCGCGCCAGCCCCGCCGAAGAGCGCCTCGATGAGGTTCTCCCCCGAGGTCATCAGGCTGCCGATCGCGAGCGCGGCCGAGAAGACCACCCCGATCACCGTCTCGGTGGCCGCCCGCGCCCGGTCTTCCAGCGCCCACACCAGCAGGGCCCCGAAGAACAGCATGGCCGCCGCTCCGAAGATGGGGTGAATGTGGAGGGCGAGCGCCACCCCGATGCCGGGCAGGGCCACGTGGGAGAGCGGGTCGGCGGCCAGCGCCATCCGTCGCATCACGGCGAAGCAGCCCATCAGCCCGGCCGCCACCGCCATGGCCACCGACAATAGCAGGAGTTCACTCGTCATGGACGTGATACTCCATGTGGGCGCCGTAGACCTGGTCGAGCAGCTCGGGCGTGAGGATGGCCCGCGGCGCTCCAAAAAAAGCCAGCGCCCGGCTCAAGCAGAGCACGTTGGTGGCGTAGCGGTAGACCACCGAGAGCTCATGCGAGATGAAGAGCACGGTCAGCCCGCGGTCCTCCTGCAGGCGATGGACCAACTCGTTGAGGCGCTCCTGCCCGGGCTCGTCCACGCCGGCCGTAGGTTCGTCCAGGAGAAGCACGTTGGGCTCCCCCACCAAGGCGAAGGCGACCAGCAAGCGCTGGAACTGCCCTCCCGACATGGTACCGATGGGCTGCCGGGCGATGGTCTGGGAGACCCCGACCGAACTCAGGACGCGGGCGATGTTGGCGGCGGGCTCGCCCGCCAGGGCCGCGCGCGCGCGCAGAAAGTCGACCCCGGTGATGGGAATGTCGCGCTCCAGGTCGAGTTTTTGCGGGACGTAGCCGATGCGCACCCCCGGCGCCCACTGCAGGCCGCCTTGGAAGGGAGTCGCCCCAATGAGCGCGCGGAAGAGGACGGTCTTGCCCGCGCCGTTGGGCCCGATGATGGCCAGCGAGCTGCCCCGGGGGACCTGGAAGCTCAGGTCCGACAAGACCTGGGTGGCGCCGAACCGCACGGAGAGCTGGTTGACTTCGAGGACGTTTTCCACGGGGTCTGATGGGGCGCGTCGTTCGCGTTACCGATATTGCGCTTGCCTCGATGGTTTTGTCCAGAATGGCCTGCTTCTGGAGGCCGCCATTGTACCCGGCGTCGCGCAGTCCGCTGAATTGCAAGAAAAAGGGGCGCTCCGGTTTCCCGGAGCGCCCCGAGCCTTGCCAGAGAGGATTTCCTCAGGCAGCCGAGGTGGTCTTCCCCTTGATGCGCTTCTGCCAGGCGGTCACGTGGCGCAATTCGTGGCCGAGATACACCTGGCGCGGGCGCGCGATCTTCTGCTCCGCGTCCTCCAGCATCTCCTCCCACTGGGCCAGCCAGCCCGCGGTGCGCGGGATGGCGAACAGCACCGTGAACATCTCCGGCTTGAAGCCCATGGCCTGGTAGATGATGCCGCTGTAGAAGTCGACGTTGGGATAGAGCTTGCGGCTGATGAAGTACTCGTCCTCCAGCGCGATGCGCTCCAGCTCCAGGGCGATGTCGAGCTTGGGGTTGCGCCCCGTCACTTTGAAGACTTCCTCGGCGGCCTGCTTCAGGATGCGGGCGCGGGGATCGTAGTTCTTGTAGACGCGGTGCCCGAAGCCCATCAGCTTGCCGTGGCCTTCCTTGATCTTCTTGATGTACGCGGGGACGTTGTCCTTGCTGCCGATCTCATCCAGCATGCGCAGCACCTCTTCGTTGGCCCCGCCGTGCAAGGGACCGGCGAGAGCGGCGGCGGCCGCCGCCGTGGCCATGTAGGGATCGGCGTGCGAGCTGCCCACCGAGCGCATGGCATTGGCGCTGCAATTCTGCTCGTGGTCGGCGTGCAGGATGAAGAGGATGTCGAGCGCGCGCGCCAGCGCCGGGTTCGACAGGTACTTGAGCTCGGTCTTGGTCCACAGCATGTTCATGAAGTTCTCGGTGTAGCTGAGCTCGTTGTCGGGATAGACGTAGCGCATGCCCAGGCTGTGGCGGTAGGCGTAGGCCGCGATGGTGGGCATCTTGGCGATCAGCCGGTGCATCTGCAGCTTGCGCACCTGGGGGTCGTGGATGTCGCGCGCCTCGGGATAGTAGGTGGAGAGCGCGGCCACGGTGCTCACCAGGATGCCCATGGGATGGGCGTCGTAATGGAAACCGTCCATCAGCTTCTTGACGTTCTCATGCAGCAGGGTGTGGTGGGTGATCTCGTGCGTCCACTCCTTGAGCTCGGCCTCGGTGGGCAGTTCACCGTGGATGAGCAGGTAAGCCACCTGCAGGTAGTTGCAGCTCTCCGCCAGCTCCTCGATGGGATAGCCGCGGTAGCGCAGGATGCCGCGGTCGCCGTCGATGAAGGTCACGCGGCTCTGGCAGGAGGCGGTGTTCATGAAGGCGGGGTCGTAGCTCATCAGGCCGAAGTCCTCGGGACCGGTCTTGATCTGCCGCAGATCCATGGCACGGACGGTGCCGTGCTTGATGGGCAGGGAATAGGTGGTGTTGGTACGATCGTCCACCACCGTGAGCGTTTCCTTGGGCATGATATTTCCTCCTTGTAGAGCGCCGGCGGCTTGAGCCGGGGCGCGACCAAACTCGACTGCCTGCCGCCCTCTTCAGGCGATGCGTGCCGCCACATGGGGGCGGAGCGCGAAGATCTTGCGCAGCGTCAGGTACAGGTCCTTGGGGTCGATGGCGCCGTGACGGACCAGGTCCGCCAGGGACACGATGCCCACCAGCCGCCCGTCGCTGTCGACTACCGGCAATCGGCGCACCTGGCGCTCCTGCATCAGGCGGACAGCCGCCTGGACCTCGTCTTGGGGTGCGCAGGTGGCCACCTCGGTGGTCATGCACTCCTGCACCTCTACCTGCGGCGGGTGTCCGGCGCCGATGACCGCCAGGCACAGGTCGCGGTCGGTCACCACTCCCAGCAGCTTGCGGCTGAAGCGGTTGAAGACCACCGGCAGGATGCCGATGTTGTGCCGGCGCATCATCTCCGCTGCGGCTTGCGCGCTGCAGTTGGGCAGGCAGGAAACCAGTTCCTGCGTCATCACCTCGGCGATCTGCATAGCCACCTCTCCTTTCCGCCCATCAGGCGGCGCTGGGAGCGAACTTGGCGGCGGGAGGGATGCGGGCGGCAACCTCCTGCGCCTCGACCACGGCCAAGGCCGCGATGTTGACGATGTCCTCCACCTCCGCGCCCCGCTGCAGCAGATGCACGGGCTGGCTCAGCCCCATCAGGATGGGCCCCAGGGCGGTGGCTTCGCCGATGCGCGTCAGCAGCTTGAAGGCGATGTTGCTCGACTGCAGGTCGGGGAAGATCAGCACGTTGGCCCCGCCCTTCAGGCTGGAAAAAGGGTAGGTCGACTCGCGGATGGCGGGGACGACGGCGGTGTCCGCCTGCATCTCCCCGTCCACTATGAGTTCCGGGTCCGCCTGCTTCACCAGCTCGGCGGCGCGCTGCACCTTCCGGGCGAGCGGATGGGGAGTGCTACCGAAGTTGGAGAAAGAGAGCAGGGCGACGCGCGGCACCACGTCGAAGCGGCGCGCCTCCTGGGCGGCGCCCAGGGCGATCTCGGCCAGCTCTTCAGCGCTGGGCTCGATGTTGACGGTAGTGTCGGCCAGGAAATAGAGCTCGCCCTGGCGGGTGACGATCAGGTCCATCCCCGCCACCCGGCGCACGCCCTCGCGCGCCCGGATGATCTGCAGGGCGGGACGGACGGTGTCGGGATAGTGCTGGCTGGTGCCCGACACCAGAGCGTCGGCGTCGCCCATGTGCACCATCATGCAGCCGAAGACGTTGCGGCTTTCCAGCAGCGCGGCGGCCTCGGAAAGCGTCACACCGCGGCGCCGGCGCAGGCGGTAGAGTTCCGGCACATAGGCCCTCTTCCAGGGAGAAGCGGCAGGGTCCTCTATCTCGATGCCGCCCAGCGAAAGGCCCGATTGCGCGGCGCGCCCCTGGATCGCCGGCGGGTTGCCCAGCAGGATGGGCTCGGCGATCTTCTGCTCCACCAGGATGCGCGCGGCCTGCAGTATCCTCTCCTCCTCTCCTTCGGGGAAGACCACGCGCTTGGGCCCGGCCTGGGCCTTCTGGATGATGCGTTGCATGATGGCGCGCGCCGTAGTCGAGCTCATTCTGCCTCCTGGGAGGACGCCTGTGGCGCCTCCGTACTGCGATTCGTCCTGTCCGCCGGAGTCCTTTTCCGGCCGATCTTATCCGCGGACCGTGAGCACCGGGCAGGCCGCGTGGCATACCACCTCGTGCGCGGTGGCGATGGGCAGGTGCGCGGCCAGGCGGCGGATGGGCCGCACCCCCAGCACGATCAGGTCGGCCCGCTGCTCCTCCGCGACCCGCAGGATGCCTTCGCCGGGCTCGCCGCTCTCCAGCGCCAGTTCCGGCTCACACCACAGCGCCGCCTCTCGCGGCAGCAGGCCTTGCAGCTTCTCCTTCAGGGTCGCCAGCACGCGCTCCGGGTCCGTCAGGTAGCCGGGCGAAGTGGTTGCGACCACGTGCAGCAGGGTGAGCCGCGCCTGGTTCTCCTGCGCCAGGGAAACAGCGTAGGGCAGCGCCGCCTGCGACTCGTTGGAGAAGTCGGTGGCAAACAGGATGCGGTGGAACTCCGCGGTGCCGGCGGCGGCCGCCACTCCCGGCCCCACCGTCAGCACCGGGCAGGGCGCCAGGCGAAAGAGCTCTTCCGCCACCGAACCCATGAGCAGCTTCTGCAGGCCACGGCGCCCGTGCGTGCCCATGATCAGCAGGTCCGTCTCCTGCTCCCGCAGCAGGCGGGAGAGGCACTCCCACACGGCGCCTTCCGCGATCGCGACCTGGTGGGGAAGGCCGGCGAGCAGCGACGACTGCTCCAGCTTCGACATCTCCGTCATGGCGGTCTGGCGCGGAACCTCGCTCTCCATCGGGACCCACTCCGGGGGGGCCGGCGCCCACACCTGGGGGCGCACCACGTGGGCCAGACAGAGGCGGGCGCCATAGCGGCGGGCGATGGCGGCGGCGTAGGGCAGGGCGGCCTGCGAGGCGGGGGAAAAATCGGTGGCGAAGAGCAGGCTCTTCAGAGCCAGCCGCATGGTGGCATCCAGGAGCTTCATGGCCCACCTCCTGGCACGCTCGGCGGACGAGCGACCGGCGTCTCCATACCCCGATGGTAGCCCGGTGGCCGGGGGCCGCAGTGATGCCAGTCACTCGGGGCTGTGAGCAGTCGTTCTCCGTCACCGCCCAACGTGACCCGGCTCACAGCGCAGGGGCCCGCCGAGTGTCAGGGTAAGAGAGGCGGACCAGTCAGGTGCCGCGCAGGAGGCGCCCGCATGGCGACGGCCAGCATTCCGCGGGTTTCCGCGAGCGTGGTGGTGCTGAAAGCGGCGCTGCAGAAGGTCTTCGAGAACCTGCGGGCGGCGGGCTTCACCCTGGTGGGACCGCGAGTGCGCGACGGCGCCATCGTGCTGGACGAAATCGCGGCCCTCGACGACCTGCCCCGGGGCTGGAGCGAAGACAAACAGCCCGGCCGCTACCGCCTGGTGCCCGGCCACACCGGGCAGTATTTCGGCTTCACCGTCGGGCCGCACTCCTGGAAGCAATTTCTGCATCCGCCCCGCGCTCTCCTCTTCACGGTGCGCAAGAGCAACGGGGCGTGGGTCTTCGAGCCGGCCAAGCCGCAGGCGCCGCAGTACGCCTTCATCGGGGTACGGCCCTGTGACCTGAAGGCCATCGCCCTGCAGGACCGGGTGCTGCTGGAGGGCCCGGTGCCCGATCCCCACTACCGGGCGCGCCGCCGCCAGGTCTTCCTGCTGGTCGCCAACTGCGGTGAGGCCGCCGCCACCTGCTTCTGCACCTCCATGAAGACGGGCCCGCGCGCCAGCACCGGCTTCGACCTGGCGCTCACCGAACTGCCCGATGCCTTCCTCATCGACGTGGGCTCCGAGACCGGCTCCGAAATGCTGCAGGACACGGAGTGGGAGCCGGCCACCGCCTTCGATCTGGGGCGGGCCACCCAGGCGCTGCAGCGGGCCGAGCGCCAGCAACGCGAGCTGCGCACCGACGACCTGCCCCGCCTGCTGTACACGAACCTCGAGCACCCGCACTGGGACGAGGTGGCCGCCCGCTGCCTCTCCTGCGGCAACTGCACCCTGGCCTGCCCCACCTGCTTCTGCACCACGGTGGAGGACTCCAGCGACCTGCGCGGGCAGGTGGCCCGGCGCACCCGAGTGTGGGACTCCTGCTTCACCGGCGATTTCTCCCAGGTGCACGGGGGCAACACCCGGCCCACCATCCGCTCCCGCTACCGCCAGTTCCTGACCCACAAGTACGCCTCCTGGATCGACCAGTTCGGGACGGTGGGCTGCGTGGGCTGCGGGCGCTGCATGACCTGGTGCCCGGTGGGCATCGATCCCACGCAGGAGGTCAAGGCGTTCCGTGTCTCTCCGGCGAGGCCGAAATGAGTCAAGCGACCCACACTCCGGCGATGACCCCAGCGGTTCTGCCCATGCTGCCGCAGCCGGCGGTGATCCGGGCCATCAAGCCCGAATCCTACGGCGTGGCCACCTATACGCTGACCTTCCAGGATCCGTCGCTGGCCGCGGCCTACCGCTTCCTGCCCGGGCAGTTCAACATGCTCTACCTGCCGGCCTTCGGAGAGGTGGCCATTTCGCTGAGTTCCGACCCCGCCCAGCCGCAGGCGCTGGGCCACAGCATCCGCTTCGGGGGCAGCGTGACCCAGGGCATCGGGCGGCTCAAGGTGGGCGACATGCTGGGCCTGCGCGGCCCCTACGGCTCACACTGGCCACTGGACCTGGCCGCGGGCAAGGACGTGCTCATGGTGGCGGGCGGCATCGGGCTGGCCCCGCTGCGCCCCGCGCTGCTCACCATCCTCAAAGAGCGCAGCAAGTACGGCCGCGTGCTCCTGCTCTACGGCGGGCGCACGCCCCAGGACCTGCTCTACACCGACGAGTTCGAGGCCTGGCAGAAGGCCGGCGTCGAGTTGCACGTCAGCGTGGACTGGGCGGACGAGAACTGGAAGGGGCAAGTGGGCGTCATCCCCATGCTCTTCTACCGCATCCGGCTGGAGTACAAGAAGTGCCTGGTGCTGACCTGCGGGCCGGAGATCATGATGCGCTTCGTGATCTACGAGGCGCTGGCCCGCAACATCCCGCGCGAGTCCATCTACATCTCCATGGAGCGCAACATGAAGTGCGCGGTGGGCTTCTGCGGCCACTGCCAGTACGGGCCCAACTTCATCTGCCAGCAGGGCCCCATTCTCAACTTCGCCACGGTTGAGCCGTTCTTCGGCAAGGAGAGCTTCTGATGGCGGGCGAGCGCAAGCGCGTGGCGGTCTTCAAGTTCGCTTCCTGCGACGGATGCCAATTGGCCCTGCTCAGTCTGGAGGAGGAGCTGTATGCGCTGTGCCAGGAGCTCGACCTGGCCTTCTTCCCCGAAGCGCGCTCCCGGAACCTGCCCGGACCCTACGACGTGGCCCTGGTGGAGGGCTCCATCACCACGGCCGACGATGTGGAGCGCATCAAGCAGGTACGGCAGGAGTCGAAGTACCTGGTGGCGGTGGGCTCCTGCGCCAACGCCGGGGGCATCCAGTGCCTGCGCAACTGGGCCAAGATCGAGGAGTTCGTGGAGCACGTCTACGCGACTCCGCAGTACATCTCCACCCTGGCCGAGTCCACGCCCATCGACTCGCACGTCTCGGTGGACTTCGTGCTGCATGGCTGCCCCATCAACAAGGACCAGCTGCTGGAGGTGCTGACCTCGCTGCTGCTGGGGCGGCTGCCGCACTTGCCGGCGCACTCGGTGTGCGTGGAGTGCAAGCGGCGGGGCAGTGTGTGCGTGCTGGTGTCGAAGGCCATGCCCTGCCTGGGTCCCATCACCCACGCCGGCTGCGGCGCGCTCTGTCCCGCATTCAATCGCGGTTGCTACGGCTGCTACGGTCCCATGGAGAACCCCAACCCCGAGCCCCTGATCGCGCAGATGGAGGCCGCCGGGATCCACGGCGCGTATCTGGTCCGCGTGCTGCGCGGCTTCGCCGGCTACGCCGAGGTCTTCCGCAACGCCGGCGACAA